>Ga0315321_10000925_pt1 | contig 22327 bp, 12 predicted proteins | sample M180m21515metaG_FD_203464 | JGI IMG/M metagenome (GOLD analysis project Ga0315321, IMG submission 203464) | Ammonia-oxidizing marine archaeal communities from Monterey Bay, California, United States - M1 80m 21515 | ecosystem: Environmental > Aquatic > Marine > Intertidal zone | place: USA...
CGGCATCATGCCGGGCAATTCAGATCGAAACTATGTTCTTAGGCGTATCCTCCGGCGGGCTATTCGTTACGGTCGCAAGCTCGGTTTCTCCGAACCCTTCTTCCATAAACTGGTCGGCGTACTAGTCCAGCAGATGGGCGATACATTTCCTGAACTGAAAAACCGTAGCGAACTGATAGAGAAGACTCTTCGTTCGGAAGAAGAATCCTTCAACAAGACGCTTGATCGGGGCATAGAACTCTTTCGCCGTGAAAGTGATGAGCTCGGGGACAAAAAGGAAATTTCGGGCGAATTCGCCTTTCGGTTGTACGACACCTACGGCTTTCCCATTGATCTGACTCAACTTATGGCGCGTGAAAGAAACCTCTCTGTGGACGAGGATGGATTCAACATGGAGATGGACAAGCAGCGCACCCGAGCTCGCGCCGCCCACAAGACTGTCGAAATCAAGGTAAAGGCAGACGAAGACGATGCTCAATCCACAAAGTTTCTTGGCTACGAACCCGAAAACCTCACGGGATTCTCCGCAAACTGCCAAAGCTTTGTTCGTGACGGCGAAAACGCATACTTAATCTTTGATCAAACCCCGTTTTATGCCGAAATGGGTGGACAAGTGGGAGATTCCGGAACCGTCGAAATCAGTGGCATCACTTTTCCTCTTGGCAAGGTGAGCAAAGATGCCGCCGGACGTTTCCTTCATCCCGTCAGGGGGGACTTTCCCACAGACCCAAGTGGACAATCGGTAATCCTGAACGTCGATCTTCAAAGGCGTTTGGCAATCCAGCGGCACCACACCGCCACCCATGTTTTGCACTGGGCCCTACGCGAGGTTCTGGGTGATCATGTTCGGCAGGCGGGCTCACTTGTAGAACCCAATCGCCTGCGTTTCGACTTTTCACATTTCGAAGGGGTGACCTTCGACCAAATCGAAGAAATAGAAAGCCTCGCCAACAAACATATTCTCAAAAACGATCCAGTTAAAGCCGTTGAAATACCCTACGAGGAGAAGCCCGAAGACGTCGTGGCCTTCTTCGGCGACAAGTACGGGGACGTCGTTCGAGTAGTGGACCTTGGCGGATGGAGCAAGGAACTGTGCGGTGGCACTCATGTTCAGTCCGCGGGAGAAATAGGCTTCATCAAAGTCACAAGCGAATCCGCAATTGCCGCGGGCACTCGTCGAATCGAAGCCGTTGCAGGCTCGGATGCGTACGCCCTCGCGGACGAACGCATTCGTCAACTCACTTCCATCGCCCAAAAACTTGCCTGTAAACCGGAAGAGGTTTTCGAACGGATCGTCGCTCTTCAGGCAAAGAACAAAGATCTTGAAAAAAAGCTCCGCTCGCACGAACAGAAAGGACAAGCCAACCTTGGCGACGAGCTGATCGCGAATGCTGTCGAACACGACGGCATTCGCTTCGTAAAAGGGATAGTTCACGACGTCGCGCCCAACGATCTTCGAGGTCTTGCCGTTCAAGTCAACCACGCCACCGCTCCTTCCGTCACGGCCCTCGTATCCATCATAGGAAAGAAAGCTACAATCATTTGCATCTCGGCGGAAGAAGCTGTGGTAAAAGGTCACAAAGCAGGTGACTTCGTTCGTGAACTATCTACTCTTTTCGGAGGCAAGGGCGGCGGAAAGCCAGACTTCGCCATGGGTGGCGCTCCCGCTGGGAGCGACCCAGACAAAACCCTCGACGACTTCGCTTTCCCATCTCAAGGTTCGTGAACCTCAGGCTAGTCCTGCCCCCTACCCTCGCAGCGTGCGCGGAACGGAACGCCATCCCCACCAAGCTGGAGCTCGCCCCGGAAACAGGTAATCCCATTACTCCCGAAAAAGCCGGACCTTCCGGGCTCGCAGGACTTCCCGATGCCGAACGGGCCGCAGCCTTTGTCATGGCCCAATGGTGCGGCGGGGAATTGTCATCTCTTCTCCACTTAAGCAAAGAACACTTGGTCGAACTTCTAAAAATACTTCGCGGAATTCCATGCTTCTACTTCGCCCACAAACCGCAGGATGCTATCCCTTGGGAGGATGGCGACTTGCTCGGTGTTTCCCAACACCTGCCCAAGAAAAAAACACACACGGGCTCGAACTTAGGGTCGACCGCCCCTGCCCAAACTTCGGAAGAAAATGAAGAGATCGCTCCTTCCATTCGCGAAGAAGCATGGGTAGATTACGAGGGCCGTCCGATCGAGGTGGAAGGGTCGACCGAGTACCTCATGATCACCCTGCCGTCCGACGAGCATCCCGCTTACAAGTCGACTCTTCGCCTTCTGCGAGAGGCAAACTTTCTACGTGATCGACAAAACCGGCGCTGGTGGTGGCTTCGCGGTCGTGAAAAGACTCTCGATTTCCTAGCCGAACACAAGGAAACCCTAGAAATCGATTTCAACGCGACCTTCACGGACAACTTCCACAAGCACACCAAAAGTATTCGAGAAGCCACCGTCCGAACAGAAGCCAAGGAGAGTGAAGGGATGGCAGAGGTACAGGTCACCATCAGGGCGGGTGAAGCTCCCGAAAATCTGATCGAGCAAGCCTTGGCGATGGGCAGCAATCACGTCGAGTCCGACGGCAAAGTTTATTTGCTCGGTAGAAAAATGCTGCGAAAAGCTCATGCCCTCCAGCGTAGCTTGGCAGGAACGCCTGAGGCTCCACTCCTACGCAAGGGGACCTATAGCCTACCCGCCGAGCAAACTGCCGAAAGCGAAGAAATGCTTTTGGAACTAGATCCAAAGTTCAAACCGCCCGAAACTTGGAAGAATCGAGCCGTAGCGCTTCGCAACCTCGACAAGCTCGCCCCCCCTCCCCTGTCCGAGGAACTGGAGAGTGTTCTGCGACCTTATCAAAAAATCGGCGTAGGCTGGATGCTCCATCTGTTTCGACACAAACTCGGCGGCATTCTCGCGGATGAAATGGGCCTTGGGAAAACCGTTCAGACACTGGCCGTCCTCTCCTGCCTGAAGAAGAGAAAGATCACCCTCGATGATTCCGTTTTCTCCTCGCTCGTGGTTTGTCCCGCATCACTCGTTGAAAATTGGCGGCGGGAAGCCGAACGATTTTGCCCAGAACTTTCGGTTTTCGTACACCATGGGCCCAACAGGCTCAAAACAGTGGATGAATTCGCGAAATGGGACCTGTTGATCACTTCGTATGGAACTCTCGTTAGAGACGAAAATCTCTTCGCCTCAGCCTCGTTCCTTTGCGTGATCGGCGATGAAGCTCAAAACCTCAAGAACCGCCGAACACGCAACGCCAAGTCCCTCGCATCGCTCTCTTCTCGAGGACGATTCCTTCTGACCGGCACTCCCGTCGAAAACAGCCTAAACGACCTCCTGTCCCTAACCGCCTTTCTCATGCCGGGAGCTCTACACCCGATTCCCTCGTCCTCACGCGGTGAGGAACGCGCATGGCACGAAAAACGATTTCTCGCACAAGCGGCCCCGTACGTACTGCGTCGAAGCAAAAAAATCGTCGCGCCGGAACTCCCCGACAAAATCGAACAAGTCGTCTACGTCGACATGACGCCCGAGCAGGCCAAGACCTACGCATTCGCTAAGGCGGGAGCCGAAAGGGAAATCGTCGCCATGGAAGAAGCGGGCGTTCCCGAAGGCCAACTCCGAATGAAGACCCTCACGCAACTTCTGCGGCTTCGCCAAACCTGTTGCGATCCCCGCTTGCTCGACGATAAATTAGAATCCGCCACCTCTGCCAAACTCGCGGCTTTCCGGGAAATCCTGCATGCGGCGATGGACGCGGGGAACCGCATTCTGCTCTTTTCTCAGTTTACCTCACTGTTGGCCTTGATCCGAGCAGAGCTGGAAGCGGAATCGGTTCCCCACTGCTACCTCGACGGTTCGTCCAGAGATCGGATGGAGCAGGTCGACCGTTTTCAAAACGAAGAATCAGTACCCATCTTCCTCATCTCCCTAAAGGCGGGAGGCACGGGACTAAACCTAACGGGCGCCGATCAGGTAATCCACTTCGACCCATGGTGGAACCCCGCAGCAGAGGCTCAAGCCACGGACCGAGCTCACCGCATAGGCCAAACCAAGACGGTCCAAGTCTACAAGCTTATCGTCGCGGATTCGGTGGAGGAGAACGTGCTTCGTCTGCAGGCGAGTAAAAGAAAGCTTTTAAGCGAAGTCTTCGAAGCGGGAGAAGCGGCCAACGCATCCATATCAATGAATGACCTCAAAGAGCTCATTTAAGCTATTCCTTTGCCCTTGAAAAACGGGGCGTATTCTGAGAAAATGAGTTTTGTATATCCCAATAACCCGTACGATCAATGAACACACAAACCATCAAAGAAGAACAACCTCTACCCGAAGGCGAGCAAGGATCCGCAATGAACGGCGCAGACGCCTTGGTGGCCTCCCTCGAACGTGAGGCAGTGGAAGCCGTGTTCGCCTATCCGGGCGGGGCATCGATGGAATTGCACCAGTCGCTAACTCGTTCAAAGAGCATTCGTACTATATTGCCACGACAAGAACAAGGTGGCGGATTCATGGCGCACGGGTATGCTCGAGCCACGGGCAAAGCGGGCGTCTGCATGGCTACGTCCGGTCCCGGAGCAACCAATCTCATGACCTGTATCGCCGACGCCTACATGGACAGCATTCCCCTAATTGTAATCACAGGTCAGGTCTACCAGCAGTTCATCGGCAAGAGCGCCTTTCAGGAGACCGACTTCTTCGGCATGACTCTCCCCGTGGTCAAGCACAGCTACCTCGTACTGGATGCGGAAGACCTTCCGCGAATCGTCAAGGAAGCTTTCTATTTGGCCGAAAGTGGTCGCCCGGGTCCAGTAGTAATCGATATCCCCAAGGATGTTCAGCAAGCCGTTATCGAGCCCTTTTTCCCCGCAGAAGTCGGGGAAATCCCAGGCTATAAACTCGATCTTCCCAAAGCAAGCGACGAAGAATTAATCGAAGTTCTGCGACTCATCACCGAAGCCAAAAAACCTGTCCTCTACACCGGAGGCGGCATCATCTCCGCCGACGCTCACGAAGAACTCAAGGAATTTGCCGAGATCACCGGCCTGCCCGTAACCCATACTCTGATGGGGTTGGGCGTATTCGATCCCGCCCACCCGCAGTCCCTATACTGGTACGGCATGCACGGCACCGTCGCGGGAAACTGGGCGGTATGCGAGAGCGATCTCCTGCTCTGCGCCGGAGCCCGCTTCGACGACCGCATCACGGGCAAGGTGGACAAATACGCCCAAGAGGCTTACGTCATCCATTTCGACGTGGACAAGTCCGAGCACAACAAGAACGTACACGCCCACTTCCCCATCCGAACCGACGTCAAGTACGCGCTCAAGCGCCTCTGCGAACTCGCCAAGGAAGAAGGGTTCAAAAAACCCGACCTCTCCGAATGGTTCGCCTCCCTCGACAAATGGAAGGAAGAAAACCCTTTCCATTATAACAAGGGCGAACACATCACCTCTCAAGAAGCCGTCGAGGCTCTCTATGAGGAATCGAAAGGCGAGGCGATCATTACCACAGGCGTGGGCCAACACCAAATGTGGGCCGCTCAGTATTACAAGTTCAAGGATCCCCGCACCTACATTTCCTCGCTGGGCTTGGGCACCATGGGCTTCGGCTATCCCGCTGCGGTAGGAGTCAAGGTGGCTCGCCCCGACAAGGAAGTGGTGGACATCGACGGCGATGGTTCTTTCCTAATGAATGTTCAGGAGCTCGCCACCGCCAAGATAGAGAAGATAAACGCCAAGTGCCTCCTGCTGAACAACCAGCACCTCGGCATGGTCGTCCAATGGGAAGACCGCTTCTACGAAAGCGTCCGTGGTCACACCATACTATGCGACCCCGAAAACCTAGGTGGTCCCGACAATCTCGACGCGATCTACCCGGACTTCATAACCATGGCAGCAGGATTCGGCGTGAAGGCTCGTCGCATATCCAAGCGTGAAGATCTTCGCGACGGCATCCGTGAAATGCTCGAGGCAGACGAACCCTACCTCTTGGAAGTCATCGTGCCCTATACCGAGCACGTCCTACCCATGATACCCCAAGGAAAGTCCGCCAAGGAGATCCTCACGGACTGATCACTCGGGCGGCGTTTCGCTTATTCATGGCATAAAGCCGTAAAACAAAAGTTTTCGGCACTGGAAGCTCGCAAACCTTCGCCGACGGCAACTTCAGTCTGGTTGCTCAACCTACCGAAACCCTTGGGCAACCAATCTATATCCGCACCCATGCCCTCAACTGAGGCTATTCTTCGTGACGATATCGTCGGGACCGTTTTGCGTATTCTGCCCCCTTGTCTAAATTCCCAAAAATTCCTTGTGAGTTGAGGGTCATGTGGATTTCCGGTTTTAAGTCTCCAGTCCTTTGAGCATAGATATGTTGGATTGCTTGAAGGGTTTCCAAAGCTCAAGGCAACAAGTGTCATCCTTGGAGATATGGAGCGGGCCAAGATCTTCTCTCCATATGTCTACCGAAGCTGGACTGAATATGGCTATACTTCCTCAAGAGGCCACCCTAGTTTTACGACCACTCGAGCAAGCAATCGTAGTAAATCTACCATAAAGCTTGATGTAAGTTGAATTTGCGAATTCAATCGAGCAATCCTCTCGTGAAAATCTTTATAAAGACTGCCTTCATCTTAGTCGGGCTCCTCCTTGCCTACGAGGTTGTGCACTTGTTTTGGTTGCGAGACTCCGAAGGATGGGAGGCTCTGGCATGGATGGAAAGCGTACCCGATGACGGCCCTTCCGCCAATGCAGCCCCCGAGGATGTCGGCCGGTTTTCCAAAGTCCTGTCCTTCGAAGGCGAATCTGCCACCCCCTTGGTGGACTATCTGACACTCTCAGCCCTAGCCCTCACTGTTGTCTCGGCTTGGGTTCTATGGGCAAGGGGAAAGCCGACGGTCTTCACAGATCGTTGGCGCGTGGCGTTTGCCGTGGGGTTAGTCTCCTTTCTCGGCGTCACCTCGCTCGCCTTGTCAGGCGTCATCGCCGAGCCCGAGGAAATCGCCCCCGAGGCATGGAACGAAGTAGTCGACAAATTGCAAGTCGGCGACGTAATTGCCTACAGGAAGGAAAAATGGAGCGCCAGACGGGAACTGTTCGCCAAGGGCAAGTTAACGGTCATTGGCTACCGCCTTTTCAAGTACGGACACCTCGCCATCGTCGTGGAAGACCCCGACGCGCCCGGCAGGAAAGTTCTCTTCACCAGCGAGAGCGTAAAGGGCGTCAACGTGGACGAGGACGCAGACTCCCTCCAAACACACAACTGGGACGCCTATCGTCTCGACAAGTGGGATCGCATCGACCTTGGTCGTATCCGGGAAGGCATCCTCCGCTGCAAGGAAAAGTCAGGCAATTTTTTCGGCTACGACTTTACTGGCATGTTCGCCCTTTGGAACGAAGATCTAAAACCCGACCACGCCAAAGACTTCGGCACCGAGTACATATGCTCCACATCGGTGGTCACCCTCCTCTACTTCGGCGGCTTCGAAAGCGACGCCACTCCACGGCAAGAACTCGATCTAATTACCCCTTATCAAGTGGTTAGGGCAAAGGGACGTTTCGTGAAACCGCCCACCTTGCCCGGAAAAGAGTAGCCCCAGCCTGCCCTAGTGCAGGCTGATTGAGTAGGGCATTGGCTCAGGCTTCCACTACAGGAGCAGGCAGTTCGCGTTCGATCTCGTCGAGGCGGTAGCCGAAACCGGGACCGTCGATGGTCGAGAGATCCAGGCAACCATGCCTGCGTTGATAAAGACCGGGGTGAACATTTGCCTCGGGATTCGAGGCCTCCGGATAAAACTGCATGGCGTTGCTCTCTAACCCCATGATGGTGCCCGCGTGAGCGCCAAGCAAAACATGTGGGATTTGAGCCAACATGGGATTGGTCAGATCCTGTACCATTAAGGTCATCCCGTGAGCCTTGGCCCAGCAAAGGGAAAGCAAGGCGCCCGTCTGAGTCTTGCAGGTCTTGAGGGCAACGCCTGTCCAACCCAACTCGCGACCGAGGCGAACGTGTTCCCAATCGTGGGCGCTTTCGTCCATGAATAGGGGTTTGCGGGCAGAAACGGAATGCACATCGATTTGATGAGCCTCGAGATCGTATGGGAACGGTTGCTCCACATAGAGGATTTTTGCGTAGGTTAGCGGCTCGTCGACGAGAAGCTGGTCGAGGATGTCGTTGACGTAGGCAGGATCCGTTACGGTGCAGTTGAAGTCGGTTGTAAGCCAGTCGACGTCTAGCTTATTTGCGATGAAGCCGACGGCGGCGAGCCGGTCGTAGTCCCATTCAGCGTCGTTACCGCGAAGTTTCAGCTTGAGGCACTGGAGACCATCCTTCGCGATCCAGTCCTCGAGATGCACTGGGTATCCGTCATCCGGCTCGTCTCCTGCCAGATCGGTCGGCGTGAGAGGGTCGAGACCTCCCACGAGATGCCAGACGGGTTGGAGGCATTTCGGTGTTGGGTTGAGGAAGTCGGCAGGAGTCTTTCCCGCAAAGGAGACTCCGGAACCCTCCGCTGGTTCGAGAAAAGCGGAAAGGTCGCGGTTCAAATAATCGGGCCCGTAAGCTTGGTAGACAGGAATTTCGTTGATCTTTCCATAGGCGTCGTGAAGCGCGATATCGAAGGCGGAAGCGCATACGAGCGCAGCGAGCCACGGCATGGGTTCTTGTCCGAGGCGGAAACCGCTGTTGTAGTCGCTGAGAATTTTCGGCAAGCGATCAAAAAGAAACTCATGGCCCAACCCTAAAGCGTGACCGGACGATGAGATGGAGGACAACTTTGGGCAGAGACGCAAGGTGAAATCCTTGAGAGATTCGTGACGATTCGAGTACGGAATCGACGAAGGCCAAACCCACTGAACGCTAAGCGGGGTTTCCCCCCACCCTATCGCTTGACCGCCGCTAGCGTTGGCGACAGTAACGCTGGCCCGTGCACAGGTGACGGAAGTGAGAGTTTCCGAGCCAAACTTAAGCGGGACACGCGTTTCAACTGGAATGAAACGAAGTGAAGCGCTTTCAATTCTTACATCACGATGGGAGGGCATGGGAGAGTACACATTTAATTGAGCGGAATGGTCAAACCGATTGCAAAAAGGTTTTGCTTTTACTCGGGGCAAATAATTGCGATGATGGAGTCAATTATGGATGGGGATATAATAGGACTTTTTGCTCTGCTGGTAGGTCTGGAGTTGATTCTAGGGGTAGACAATGTTCTGGTCATTGCGATTCTTGTGTCTCGACTGCCCGAGGAAAAACGCAACCTGAGTCGGAATTTCGGCCTGACCCTCGCCATGGTAGCCCGAATCGTAATGATAATCGGAGGGCTTAAACTTATTGAACTGACGGAACCTGCATGGCCCAACGGACCTACATGGTTTGCCTACTCCACCAGAGAGCTCGCCTTGATGGCTGGTGGACTATTTCTAATTTGGAAGGCAGTTAAGGAAATTCACTCGACAATGGAACTGGAAGAGGAAAATGCGCCAAGTGGCATAGGGGCTGGTTTTGGGTATGCTATCACACAGATCGTCCTTCTCGACATCGTATTCTCCTTGGATTCAGTTATAAACCGCGGTTGGACTCACAAACAATCAAATCGTCATAATTGCGGCCGTCGTTCTTTCCTTCGGTGTAATACTTTTCTTCGCCAAACCGATTGGAGAGTTCATACTAGCCAACGTCTCGATCAAGATATTGGCTTTGGCCTTTCTCATCGTGATCGGGATCACAATCTTTATGGAAGGCATGGGCAAGCACGTGGACAAAAAACTCATCTACATGCCTATGGGGTTTGCCATGGCTATTCAATTCCTGCAACTGCGACACAGTAAGAACAAGGAAAAGCTGAGTACAAAAAACGAATCTTAATAGTTTACAAACTTTTCAAAGAATCTCGCACAGACAAAACCATGAGTAACGAACCACCCAAAGCCTACCGCAACGAACATTTCCTGAACAGTCCCGAGGCGCGCGCCATTCGAGTGCAATGCGAACTGATTGAGCCCGAGCACAGGTTACTTGAAAACGAGGTGAACCATACCTTGGTTTTCTTTGGCTCGGCCCGATCCAAGGATCCGGAAGTCGCCCAAAATGAATTGAAACACTTGCTGGAGAACCTCCCCGCCGAAACCGAGCGTACACCTGAGCAAGCAGACGAAGTAAAAAAGGCGGAACAAGTGGTGCGCCTCTCCAAGTACTATGGGGATGCCGTCGAACTATCCAAGATGCTGACCGAGTGGTCCCTCAAGATTCGGGATGCCGACCAACAATTCCTTGTTTGCTCGGGAGGTGGACCCGGCATGATGGAAGCCGCCAACAAGGGTGCCCACGAAGCAGGTGGAAAATCAATTGGCTTGGGAATCAGCCTGCCTTTTGAACAAGGGGTAAACGAATTCGCTTCGCCCGAACTATCATTCGAGTTCCACTATTTTTTCGTACGAAAGTTTTACTTTCTCTACCATGCCAAGGCCTTAATTGTGTTTCCCGGTGGTTTCGGTACGATGGACGAACTATTCGAAACGCTCACACTCATACAAACGAAGAAACTCGGGAAAAAAATACCCATCGTGCTTTACGGTAAATATTTCTGGGAAGGCATAATAAATTTTGAAAAATACGCCGAGTGGGGAGTCATTTCTCCCGGAGACCTTGAGCTTTTTCAAATCGTGGACGACGTGCAAACGGCTTACGACATCGTACTGGAGGGGATCAAGCCCTACTACCTCTGACGAGAACGAGCCCGAATTTCCTGCAGGAACGCTTGGGCCTGAGGATTGCCGGGCATGAGCCCAGCAGCTCGCTCGGCAAAAGGCAAAGCATCCTCCCATTGCTCCGATTGGGCGTACAATTGAGCCAAGGTTTGAGGGAACTCGGGGTTTTCCGGTTGCAGGGCATAGGCCGTCTTGATCGAGGATGCCGCCTTATCGCGTTGCTCCAGTTGCCAATACGCCACGCCTAGGTTGAAATGAATCCTCGGATTTTCCGGCATAATGGAGGCGGCTCGAGACAAACGTTGGGCAGCTTCGGCCAAACGGTTGCGGTCCTCGGCCAAAAGGAGTCCGAGCGAATAGTGCCCCTGCCCCCATTCAGGCTCCAGTCGAACAACTTGGCGAAGAAGCTTTTCCGCATCTCGATTACGACCTCTTCGGTTAAGCAGGGTCGCAAGATTCATACGGGCGGGAACAAAGGTTTCCTCTCTCTCGATAGCTGCCTTGTAGTAGCGTTCAGCCTCGTGAGGGTTTCCTTGATTTTCCGCGAGGTTACCCAGGGAAAGATTGGCTTCGGGGCGATCGAGATTGCTTAGAAAGCGAGCCTTCAATTCACGAAAAGCGATATCGAACTGCTTCTTTTCCTCAGGAGTAAAAGTGAGAGAAGGAAGACGAGAAAGCACTCGCGCCGCCTCCGTGCGAACGGAAAGAATCGGGTCATTAAGTAAGGAACCGAGGCTCTGCTTCAATTCGTTGTCGGGGAGATTTTCGAGAGTATTGACGGCGGCCACCCGAATGACGGGGTCTGAATCAGAAGCCCGCGCGCGAGCCTCGGCAAAGCTAGCCGGGCCAAGAAACCTTCTAAGCGCGAGCAAGGCCCCGGATCGAGTGAAGGCAGGTGATTCGAGATCACGAACAGTGTCCAAAAGAAGTTTCTCCGCCTCGGGTTTTCGATTGCGAAAAGCATGAAACGCCTCGGGGTGACGGACTTCCCTAGGACGATTAGGCCCCTTGAACTCTTCCACTTTTGCCGCAGCCCATGCGGCATCCTTATCTTCGTGGCATTGATTGCAGGCGTTGGGCGTGCCATACTTCACACTGAGGTCTGGACGCGGAATGCGTATACTGTGGTCGCGACGAGGATCCACCACCATGTAGGTCTTTTCCGGCATATGGCATTCCACGCATTGAGCTCCTTTGGTTCCCATCGGATGAAAATGGTGAGCAGGTGAGTCGTAAAGGGTGAGGTTGTCCGGTTTCGGCGAATGGCAGCGCATGCAAAGCTGGTTGCCTTTGACGTAAGTTCGAGCGGTGTGGGGGTCGTGACAATCGGCGCATTTCACGCCCTTGTGAAACATCTTGCTTTGAATGAAGGATCCGAACACATAGACCTCGTCGTCGATTTGCCCGTCCACATGATAAGTGGGAGCACTCATATCGGGAGCCCACGGTTGGGCGACCTCGGGGAGGAAGTGATCGAGGAATTTCGAACCGACGTGATGCCCGGGATGAACGAACCCGCGACGGGCATGGCACTTGGCGCAAGACTCGACCTGAACCTTGTTGGAACTGTTCACGTCGGCGAGACCATAGTGCGGCATTCCCTGCCACCCCTTATCCACTTCGGCCATTTCAACGTGCTTCCGACCGGGACCGTGGCAAGCTTCGCAGGCAACGGTCATCTCGGAATAAGAAGTGCTGAACTTTCGTGTTTTTGGATCATATCCTTTGCGGAGGTTGGTGGAGTGGCAGTCGGCGCACATGTGGTCCCAGTTCTGCATGGAACGAGTCCAAAAGAGTGGATCACTGGGCTTAATATGTTCGTCGGGGTAAATGTGATACCATCTTTTTCCTTCGACGTCCCAGCAAGTGGGCAAGACCTGCATCCGACCATCGGGAAATTGAACGAGGTATTGCTGCAAAGGTTCCCAACCGAAGGTGTGTTTCACTTGAAAAACCTCCATGTCCCCGTTTTCGTTTTCCGTTTCCACCATGTACTTGTCATCTTCCCGGAAAAAACGAGAGACGACACCGTAACGCTCGAAGGTAGTGTTGTTGAAATCGCCACGGACGGTTTCCGGCGTAGGCAACTCCATGGCATGAAAGTGATGAGACCCTTTCCATTTTTCGTGTTGATCCGCGTGACATTGAACGCAAGTCGCAACTCCGACGTATTCGTCGAGACGAGGGTCCCCGATCGAGTTACTGGATCGGAGCGTAGAATTTGAGCGTGAGTTGTCGCCACATGAGGGAAGCAACCACAGTGTCCCGAAGAGCATTACCACCAAGCTCATTAACGTAAATCGATTTCTTACAGAAGACACAGGAATCAACATCATGGAGATTTTCACGAAATTTGCAATCCGTGCCTTCAGGTAAAATCTTTCAATCGATTAGATTAAAGGCCATGGCAGCAATTTTCATTCAATAAAGTTCACATTCAATAGCTTTCCTAATCTTGCGTGCAAAATGTTGGAGGACTCTCTATTTGTCGCAAATAAAGGTTATAAAAACGAAAAAAGGCATTCATTTAGCGTCGCAAGGAGAAACTAAGCGTGTTTTCATTAGAAAACACTTGATAAAGCTTAGGGAGAAAACTTCAATAATCTAAAAAGCAATATTAACTAGCGTAAATTAAGTAATTCAAGGAAACATTTCACCATGAGCACGATTCACATTTCTAAAGACGGACAGCAGTTCGGTCCATATTCAGTGGAGCAAATAAACGAAATGCTCGCACAACAACAAGCTGTGCTTTCGGATAACGCATGGATGGAGGGCATGCAAGGCTGGGAACCCCTGAACTCCGGGGTTTTCGTTAATCTTGGAATCGGACAAAGCTCAGCAAGTGCTGCATCGCCAGCAGCAAAACAAGCGAACCAGACCCCGATACAACATGCCGGGGCACCTGCTCGGGCAGCAGTCCCAACAGGTGGAGGAAGTTTCAGCATCGGAGAGTCGTTGTCCCAAGGCTTTGAATTTTTCAAGGCGAATGTCGGGGCAAGCATTTTGTTCGTAATAATTAGTGTAGTCGCAGGATTCATTCCTTTCGTCGGAGCTCTTTTCATGCCTTTAATGTCAATCAATTTCATGGCTGGAGTTAAGAGGTATCGGAACAACGCTACCCCATTTGACGTGGGCCAACTTTTCGACTTCTCCTATGCCGTGGATAAAATCGTCGGTCCATTGGTCGTGGGAATTTTGATTATGATCGGAATGATCTTTCTCATTGTGCCCGGAATAATTCTCGCCCTCATGTGGGCGTTCCTTTATTGCGTATTGGCGGATCGCCCGGGAACGTCGTTCTCCGAAGCAATGAAAATTTCGGCGGCAGTCACAAAGGGAAATCGCCTATCGATATTCCTATTTATGATCATTTGCTCTTTGCTGGCCTTTGTCAGCATGATTCCTCTTGGATTGGGACTACTCGTTGCAATTCCCATGATTCAAGCCGCCATGTACTGTGCTTACGAAAGCTGCAAGGGCAACTCGTAATCGAAAACTTCTTTCCTTTCGCCGAAAGGAAAGGGGAAGGGAAATCTACTCTCAGCGGGTGACGCCAGCGTCCTCCGGATTCTCTCTGCAGGCCATGCTTTCGGCACGACCAGTGTAGCATTCCCCCAGCATTTGGTCTCGGGGCTTGAGGTTCCCCGACCCGAAATCGATTTCCCCGGAAGCCTTTCCTTCCTCTTGCATCAAACGAGTTTCAAGCGATTCTTGATCCTCCTCGGATCCATCGGCGACCAGATGAGTCATGGGGTAACCCTCTGCCGCGAGCAACCTCCCAACCAGTAATGCTCGGTGGCAGGTAAGCGGATCTTTCTCTGCGCAAAGCAAAGCGATTGTATATTTCCCCGCTCCCTTACGAAGCCGGTCAAGTCCATCGGCAAAGGCAGAAGTCTTTTCAATTAGGTCGTAGCGAGCGACGCCGTCCAAGTAGCACTCAGATTCCTCTCGCCGGGCACCAAGTTCCTTTCCAAGAAAAACGTACAGCAGACCGACGGATTCGAGAAAAGCCTTCAAGGGGTCGCGGGAATAGGCAGGTTCACGTTTTGAGTAAGGTTGCGACCGCAAGTCCGCCACTGCCTCAATCCCTTTGGACTTTAGAATCTCGATGAATCTCTCGATCGCCAACCCCGCGTAACCGATCGTGAAGATCATGGGGAGTGCTGGGGAGGTTTCAGGTTCAGTGGGAATCATCTGCAATTCCTCGAGCTCGGCTACGTCGACTGTTCCGCCGTTTGGTTCCACCTCCAATTCCATTCGCCATCTCGCCAATATTTCGAGGACGCCCTTGCCGTACTTTCGCACCTTCGCCTTGCCAACCCCTTTGACCGCGAGGAGAGCTTCCTCGTTTTGAGGAAGACTGGCTGCCATTGCAAGTAGAGTCGCATCCGAAAAGACCTGATAGGGTCTAACTCTTCGCGTTCTAGCTCGCGCTACGCGGAATTCTCGCAACTCCTCGAACACCTGCTCCCGAAGGTGCTCGGGGGTTACATCTTCCGGAAGAGTCTCAACGGTCCGGTCACCGTATCGCCGTCTACTTTTCTTCTCCGAGACCTTACGCGTAAGAAATAATTTAGCCTCGAATGACCCCGCAAGAAAAGCAGGCGCCTCCGAACCAAGACCGAGAACAGTGAACTTCTTTTCCTCGTCGACGTAACGGGACTCGAGAATTTTCTGACCGAGAAGCTGATCTATGACGTTTCGAATCTCGGGCTGTTTGTAATCCCGCAAGGTGCCGTAGCTCTCGAGTCGGTCGTGCCCGAAGCGACGCACCTTGTCGGTGTCGCCTCCACGAAGCACTGAGGCTACCTGCAAAGACCCGAAACGTTCTCCAAGATCGCTTACGCAACGAAGCACGCTCAACGACACTTCGTGACTGTTCGCCATCTCCGGTAGTTCCTCCAAGCACACGTCGCAGGCACCGCACGATCCCGGGTCCAAGTCTTGCCCGAAATAGCGAGCGAGAAACCGGTGACGACACTGGGACCCGGAGCTGAACCGATAGGTCTCGGAAAGACGAGCGAGGGACGGTTCCAATTCGGGAGAACCTTCACTCAAGCTCTTCTCGACAATAAACTTCCACAAAGCAAAGTCCTCTCCCGAATAAAGCAGAATGCACTCCGCGGGATCACCGTCGCGCCCCGCCCTCCCAGACTCCTGAGAAAAGTGCTCTATGGATTTCGGCATACGAGCATGAAGAACGTATCGTACGTCGGTACGATCGATGCCCATGCCGAAAGCCACCGTCGCGACGACCACCCGGCACTCGTCCGACATAAAGGCATCCTGTACGCGAGATCGGTCCGAGCTGATCATTTCCCCATGGTAAGCCATTGCGTTCACGCCTTGCGCCTGCAGCTTTTCGGCCAGCGCGACCGTATCCTTGCGACGAATGGCGTAAACAATACCCGCATCTTTGGGATTCCGCCGAACCACGGAAAGTATTTGCTCGAGTCCGTCTCCCTGGCGGGGATAAAATTTGTAAGTCAGGTTCGGTCTGTCCACCGACCCGATCACCAGTTCCGGGTTCTTCATTCGGAGACGTTCCCGTATATCCTCGACCACCCTTGGAGTGGCAGTAGCCGTACAAGCGAAGAAAGGTATTTCAGACCAACGGTCGCGCAATTCGCCCAAGGCGAGGTAATCAGAGCGGAAGTCATGCCCCCACTGACTTATACAATGAGCCTCATCGACGACAACCATACCGATTTCCAATCCCGAGACCAATTCCTCGAAACCTTCGCCGCGCACACGCTCCGGGGTAACGTACAACATGGAAAGTTCTCCCCCTCGCAATCGTCGCAGAGCCTCTCCACGCGAAGCGGTATCCTGTGAACTTGCAAGCATTTCTGCAGCGACACCGTTTAGCTGGAGGCCATCCACTTGATCCTTCATCAAGGAAAGGAGGGGAGAGATCACAATATTAAGCTTTCCATTGCATATGGAAGGCGTCTGAAAGCAGAGGCTTTTGCCGCCACCCGTGGGCAGGACAAGCAATACGTCGCGACCTGACAAAGTCGCCTCTATGGCCTCTTTCTGGTTTGGATAGAGATTGTCGAAACCCCAAGTTTCGCGAACGACGTCTAAATAGTTTTGCATGGATTGTTTAAAAAGACTTTCTTCGACAAGCTTTGTCGGCAAGTCAAGGTAAAGGGCTATTGCCAAGATCTTGCTTTGAATCCTAATTCTTAGCCATGTTACGGAGACTCATTATTACTGCGATCTCTACAATGCGTGAATGCCGGCAAAGAACCAAAGGCAATCGCCTGCCTTTATGCTCGCGAACACCCTGCATCAACTTGCGAAAAGCCATATCCATCCCGTCCACGATGCTTTTCCGAGGAGAACTAGATGCTCTCAAAGAAGAAACCCAAGCCGCCTTCGCTGTGCCTGAAAAGTGATTGGTCGACTAACGCCATATTTCCTTCCTCTCGCTGTCGTCGCCTTAGCCCAAGAGGATGAGCTGGAACCGATAGAAGTTCTGGGCATTGCGAGACCCGCGAACAGTGCGGAAAGCATTGTTTTCGATCGTCAAGACATCGACGCATCACCAAGCATACACTTAGACGATCTCCTCCGGTCCAATCCATCGTTCTCCACCTACCGAAGATCCGGCTCGGGCATCGCCCACCCTACGAGCCAAGGAGTTTCCCTAAGAGGTACAGGAACTAGCGCGACTTCTCGCTCCCTTGTCCTTCTAGATGGCATACCGTTGAACGATCCGTTTGGCGGTTGGATCCGCTGGAATCGTTTCTCTCTCACAGAATTGGAAGCCGTCCGCTTCGGGCGAAAAGGCGCCTTTGTCTCGTCTGCAGGAAGCATCGAACTTCAAAGTCGTCGTCCTGTCGAAAGGCCAAAAGGTCAGTTCAGTCTTGCCGCCGGAGATGTCCGCAGTTTCTCCGCAGATGGTTTTTCGGCAACTGGCGCAAACCGAAAAAGTTGGGACGCGACCACAAGTTTTCGCATTGAGGACTTCGCCGGGCACCCCGTTGTTCGAGCCTCCCAAAGGGGCTCCATCGACCGGAATGCCTGGAGTCGCATACAATCCGGCCGCGCTACCGCATCTCATGCACTTTCCTCCGGGCGATTTTTCGCTACCTTGGCAGGCTTTGCAGAAAAGCGTGGCAACGGCACCCCCCTTGGTGGCAACCGAGCCGATGGTTTCGATTGGGCCCTGGGGCTTCGCAATGAGGAAAAAAGCAGTATCCTCTTTGGCCAAGAACGGGGGTTCTCCAGCGTTTTCCCCACTGTCACCGGAATAAAGGCAGAGCGAACCTCGGAAAGAATCGCTCTCGACCAGTACAGCGTCCCCGCATCCTCGTTGGGCTTCGTTCATGAAAATTCCATTGATGCCGACGAACACGAATTCGGCTTCAATGCAATGATTCTTCGAAAGGAAGGTCACACCAACGAAATCAACAAGTTCACCGACGCCCGCAGACACGCAGGTGGTCGTCAAACCCAAATCGGCATTGCGCTCTCCGATAAATGGAACCCCGCGGGAAGTTGGAACCTGTTGGTAGCGTTGAAGGGAGAATGGTTTCGTAACGAAGAGGGGAGACGCAGAGGGTGGCAAACTTCCAATGGCGCCTTTTCCGTTCGTGAGGATTTCGAAGTCGGAGGTTCACTCGACGTATCGAAAGCTTTTTCCGAAACGATCGCCGCCCGAGCTTCCATACGGTCCCATGTCCGCCAACCCACCCTGAACGAGTTGTACCGACCCTACAGAGTGGGTGCCTTCTCCGTGGAAGCCAACGAGAATCTTGAAATCGAACGCATAACGGGAATCGAAATAGGTATGGATTGGCAAGTCACCGAACGCTTGTCCGCCTCGTTAGGCTTTTTTCATGATCAACTCCACGACTCCGTTGCCAATGTTTCCGAAATCAGCAAGCCCAACGACGCCAAACGCCGCAACCTCGAGAAAGCAAAGGTCGACGGTCTCGAACTGTCAGTCGAACATCTACTCACGGAGGAACTCTCCTTTCGATTTCAGGGTCTGCTCATGGATTCGGAGGTAAGGAGTTGCCCGGAAAACCCGGGGGTCGTCGGCAACCGCTTCGCCCAAGTCCCGAAGCGGAGATCCACCGCCACGCTACTCTGGTCGCCAAGCCAGTGGAAGCTTCGCCTGGATACTCGCCACGAATCCGAACGCTTCGACGACGCACACAATTCACGCTTGCTCGAAAATTGCCTCAACTTCGATCTCTGTCTTTCGAGAATATTTTCGAGAAACACTCGCATATTCCTTACAGTAAACAACATAACGAATGAGGAGATTCAAACCCACCGTAATGCCGAGAATATCGTTTACGTCGAAGCTCCGAGAAACTGGTTGGTAGGTTTAGATTGGAAATTTTGAATTTTATTCCTTAAATTTAGAGATGATAGATCGTTTCTCCGAAAGCAAAGGCATGACTGTAGGCTTCTACCGTGCGAGAATATTAAAAAAACGCTGCTTTCGAAGTCTGAGAACAAATTAATCTTTTTTATTAATCTTTTTTTAGAGGTTTATTGTAACCCATCTTCAGTTCCCGCTGTATACATTCAGATGACATTCATCCATTATGGAGCTTTCTGAAGAATTAGGTTTGAATAAAAGCTTGAAAGGGGTATATTTAGCATTCAAAGTAATGAGCTAGCAGCAAGGCTCTTAATGACACACCTTTGAAACTTTTAAAGCAATGAAACACAGATATTTAAGCTATAAATTTCTAGGAACAATCTTACTTGCAATCACAACTAACACTGCAACAGCTCGTGATTTTTTGTCGGCGAGCGGTGAGAAATTGTCCGGCGATGTGGTAAAGTACTACGGTGACTATGTGCTCTTCAAGCGGTCTGAGGACCATCAACTTTTCCGATTCAAAATGGAAGTTCTGTCCGACAAGGACCAAGCATTCGTCAAAAACAACTTTGCACCGGATCGTGAGGACGTCCCGACCCTTCCTCGCCCACTCTCCCCCCGAGACGTTACGAAATTTGCCTTGGGAGTGGACGGTTTAGTGGAAACACAACTTCGTAAATACCAGCAGCGCCCAAACAAGACCATCGAAGACGAAGCTTTTTTGCGGCGTGCCTATTTAAAAATCGCTGGACGAATCCCCTCGTTGGAAGAAACACAAACCTTCCTCAAAAACGGGCGACGGTCTACAAAGAGACAAGATCTGGTAGATCAACTTCTCGCGTCAGACGGATACGCCAGCCACTGGTATCACTTTTGGGCCGATATTCTGCGTGCTAAAGAACGAATGCAAGGTGCGGCGGGCATGTCGGGAAAACCCTATGTTGCATTTATCAAGGATTTCGTCCGCACCAACAAACCTTATGATCAGTTCGTGAGAGAACTGTTATCCTCAAAAGGGCCTGTCTGGGAGAAAGGTAATGGAGCGGTAGGATATTATTTTCGTGACCGAGGCATGCCATTGGACAATATGGCTAATACGGTAAGAATATTTCTTGGAACTAGCTTGGAGTGCGCCCAGTGCCACGATCACCCCTTTGATCGCTGGTCTCAGAAGCAATTCTACGAAATGGCCGCCTTTACACATGGCGTGGGAGACGCACGGAGGAAAAAGGGCACCGAAAACTTAGCCACCTTCAACAAACTGGTTCGAGAAGAACAAAAGGAAGATCAAAAGCTTCGCAACGTGGCTAGAGGCATTCGAGACATCATTCAGTTTGGAGTAGATGATCCGGGCAAAGGAAAAATCCGCCTGCCAAAGGACTATCAGTACGACAACGCCAAGCCCAACGACGAACTCGAAGCCCGAACGATTTTTGGTCTGGCCGTAGAGCTCGATGAAAACCTCAAGGAAATTGGTTCCCGAGAAGCCTACGCCAATTGGCTAGCATCCGATGCAAATCCTCGATTCACCACCGTCATTGCAAATCGCCTGTGGAAGCAAGTAATGGGCATTGGGTTGATAGAACCCGTCGACAACATGATGGACGACACCACGGCGACTAATCCGGAACTGTTACAGTATTTGGACAAGCTTATGGTCGCCCTAGATTACGACGTTAAGGAATTCCTACGTGTTCTGTACAACACAAAGACTTTCAACAGAGCTACTCCTGCCGAACAATTCAGCCTCTCATCAGAAACTCCATATCTGTATCCCGGTCCCATTCTGGAACGCATGACGGCTGAGCAAATATGGGACTCTCTTTTGGTTCTGACCTACCCCGAGGTCGATAATCGCAAAGTAAAAGACAACCCGACCGAGTATGAACGCTTTGATCGCTACTCGGAAATGTCAGGTGAAGAACTTTTGGCAGAGGCCATGTTGATGTCCACAGGCGGCAACAACATGATGATGAACAAGGACGACGGGAAGATGGCCGCCAAGGCGGGTCCTGCTGAAAACGTAAATTGCCCCATTAAGCCGGGACGTGCCGTCGATCCGGGAATCACCGTAGTGAGTGAAGGCAAAACCATCGCCTTCTGCTGCAATGGGTGCAAAAATAAATTCATGGCCAACCAATCCGCCCCAATGCCTAAAAAAGGATCTAAGGTCACTGCCGATAAAGGGAAGGGCATGATGGCAGGTGGAAGTACTTACGTTAATGCAAGGGAGGCTAGAGCCTCCGAAATCGGTTCACCCGCTCCGATCGGTCACCTTGTTCGCGAGTTTGGGGGATCCGATCGGGAACAAATCGAAAACAGCCACAAAGATGCATCGGTAACTCAAGTTCTTTCCTTGTTGAACGGATATGTGGAGCAAAAGATTCTGAAAAACAAAAAGTCGATAGTACTTCAGAATCTGGGCAAGGTGGAGAACATGGAAGACAAGATAGACACAATTTTCTACACAATCTTCAATCGTAAACCCGACGCACGTGAGGAACGCGACTCGAAAGACTTCATTAAAAAGTTTGGTGACGACGCTTACCCGGATCTCATCTGGACACTCGTGAACAGCCACGAATTTATCTTTGTTCAATAATTTTTCATTAAAACTTAATCCGAAATACAGCCATGAAGCAACTGATACGGAATTTTGACGATCTCGGTAGGCGGCAGTTCGTCGCACACGCAGCGAAAGCCTGCCTAGGAGTAGGCCTTCTGCCTATGCTTGGAGACAAGGTAAGCACCCCGCTCCACGCCTTAACGCCCGGTGTTCGCCATGCCACGGCACGATATGTCATTTACCTTAACATGGCGGGTGGCATGACCCACCTCGATACCTTCGACCCGAAACCGAATAACCCAAAGATGCAAGGGCCGACCAAAGCCGTGCAAACAAGTGCGGACGGAGTTATTTTGGCGGAAAATTTCGCGAAAACTGCTGCACACATGCACAACGCTGCCGTGATTCGTTCCATCTCCACGAACCAAGGAGCTCACGAGCAAGCCGGGTACCTAATGCACACAAGCTACGTCAAACGCGGTACCATCGTGCACCCAACCTTTGGTAGCTGGGTAGCCAAGATGTCCGGGCAAATCAACCGGACTATTCCCATGAACGTTCGCATCGGCGGAGGCAGTAACGAATTAGGCGCAGGCTTCCTTGAATCTCAGTTTGGTCCACTTCCAATCGGCAACCCAAAGGCGGGTCTAGCCAACAGCAAAATGGCAGACTACTTGAACGAAGACCGTTTTGGTCGCCGTCTGGCCA
>Ga0315321_10000926_pt1 | contig 22319 bp, 17 predicted proteins | sample M180m21515metaG_FD_203464 | JGI IMG/M metagenome (GOLD analysis project Ga0315321, IMG submission 203464) | Ammonia-oxidizing marine archaeal communities from Monterey Bay, California, United States - M1 80m 21515 | ecosystem: Environmental > Aquatic > Marine > Intertidal zone | place: USA...
TTGGCGCGTTCCGCGCATTGTGGACTCGCAACCCAAATTCGCCATTAGTTAATGGGCGACAATTCAGCGACTTCCATTACCATCAAGTGGAAACCACTGCGTATCCCTTGATCCACATTGCGATGTCCAAACGCCCTGAAATGATCACCTTTGGCAATAACGTTCATGTCACTCCGGTTGACCATGTCTTTGCCGGAAAAGAGATCATTGTGAAAAACAAAGGGGATGGGCAGTTACAAATCAGTCGGTTTTCGCCGAACCAAAAAGACCGTTACGCCACATCCACAACAAAACTGGACGATGTAGTTCGGGCGATTGCTGAAGTCGACGGTAACTATTCCGATGTTGTTGATATGCTTCAAACGCTTAAAAAGACTGATGCGATCAACGCTCGTGTTCTTGTCGGAGCGCGGCCTCGTCCCGTGTGGAATTACAATCGTCTTTCCAATTCCGATATTAGTGACCAATCCCCAGCATTTGATATCACCAACCCAATTCCTGAACTTTATTTTGACCGTCTGGCCGAAACAGAAGCTGAAGCCGTCAAACGCAATCGCACTCGTGCTGATGCCGTCAATTCGGAACGCGATGATAACAAAACCCAGGGCGGGGGCTTCTTTAATCAAGTAAAATCCGCCATTCCTGGCATTTAACCTTTAACCCACAGGCAAATCCGATCGATGCTGAAAGCGCTGGAATTAACCGGCTTTAAGAGCTTCGCCGATAAAACGCGGTTTGAATTCCCCGAGGGAATCACCGTTGTTGTGGGTCCTAATGGTTCCGGAAAGTCGAATGTCGTCGACGCCGTCAAATGGGTTTTAGGAACGACTAGCGCAAAAAGTCTTCGCGGAAAAGAAATGTCTGATGTGATTTTCAAAAGCCCCAATCAGTCAAACCGACGGGATATCAATAGTGCCGAAGCAACCATCATCTTCGACAACACCACTCGCATATTACCTCTAGACCAGGACGAAGTCAGGGTTACTCGACGAGTCTATCGTAGTGGAGAGGGCGAATACCTGATAAACGACGAGCCATGCCGCCTCAAGGATATCAAAAATCTAATTCGTGGCACGGGAGTCGGAGCAGATGCTTACAGCATCATTGAGCAGGGCAAAGTTGCACGGATGTTGGAATCCTCCAGCAAAGATCGTCGGCAACTGTTTGAAGAAGCTGCTGGAATTAGCCGCTTTAAAGCAAAAAAGATAGAAACGTTACGTCGTTTGGACCGCGTCGACCAGAATCTACTACGCCTTTCGGACATCGTCGATGAAGTCGAAGGTAGGCTCAGAGCAGTACGCAATCAAGCAACTAAAGCCCGGCGATATAAAGAATACAGCGATCGTCTCCAACAACTGCGCACACAGATCGGCCGAACGCAGTGGCGGCAACTTGGCGAAAATATCAACATTTTCGATAAGCAAATCGCAGAGGTAGAAACCCAAGCCAATGAGCTCAATGTTCAATTAGAGCAGAGCAGTCAAACCATTGCCGAGTTTGATGGACAGCTTGAGAGACTGTCCGGCGATCTTCAAAGTCAGGATGAATTATCGGCCGCTGTGCGTGAGAAGTTAGCTGAATTCATTACGACACAAACAGTGCAAACCCAACGGTTGGAAGAACTTACGAGTGAGATTTCAAGACATCGCATCCAGTTAGCTGTCACTCAATCCGGAGTCGGCGGGATCGAGGATCGGCTGACGAATACCAATACCGAGCTTGCTCGTTTTCGTAAGAACCTAGAAGAAACTCAGCTGGAACTAGATCAAGTCGAAATTCGACAACATGAACTTAAATCTAACATTATCCAAATTCAGTCGGATACCGAAAAACAGCGTCAAGAGCAGGTAACTGCCACGAAGGATGTTAGTGAAACTCAAGCTGACTATAACCGGCTAACCGTTCTAGCCGAAGAACTCGATGGCCAGTTCTCTTCGATTGAAGCTCAACTCACCTCTTCCCAATCGACACTCAAATCACTGGAGCAATCCGCTTCACTTCATCAGGGTGCCGAAGCCGATTTAACGGCCGCACTATCCATTGCTGAGGAGGAAACTGAAACGGTCTCGCGAGAAATCACAGAAAACCGCAGGGTGCACAGCCGACGTCAGCAAAATCTGCAAGCTTTGATGGAGCGACTAACCGCTGTGCGGGAACGTCGTAATGTACTTCAGGAACTGGAAACCAGAAATGCTGGCATCAGTGAAACCGTCCGACAATTACTCAGTCCACAAGATACCGACGAGTTCGGCACTCCTCCCTTGGGAGTCATCGGCTTAGTGGCCGACTTATTAGAAGTTGACTTCACTTCCGCCTCGCTCATTGACCTTGCTCTCGGCGATCGGGCGCAGATGATCGTCACCGAGAATCAAGAGTTGCTTGATTCATACCGGACCGGCCGAACTTCATTGGATTCTCAAATTACTCTGATTAATCTAGGCCGCCTTGGTCCCCATCCATCTCCGCTTACCCTGGAGAGCCACCCCAAAGTAGTCTGCCGGGCGGACCAATTAATACACTGTGCTGACCGATTGCGACCACTGTTTACAATGCTTTTAGGCGACAGTTGGATTACTCAGGACCTAACTTCTGCTCAGCATCTGTGGGAACGCTATCGTGGCCAGATCCAAGTAATCACCAAAGCTGGAGAACGATTAGATCATCAGGGCACGTTGACAATGGGTCCACCTGATTCTTCCAGCGAGCTCATCTCAAGACGTAGCGAATTAAGAAACTTGAATCAGGACATCTTCGTCCTTGAAGCTCAAGTGCAGGACAACCGAGACGAACAGCAACGCCTGCAGCAAAACATTTCCCAACAAGAAGAACAACTCGAAAGAATTCGTTTGCTTATTCAGGCAAAGAGAACGCAGCTTAATGAGCAACAAGTTGAATTGCGAAGTTGTGAAGAGCGAATTAAACACGAATCTTCGCGAATTGCCACGCTGGATTCTGACTTGCGGAGTACCCGCAGCAAACAGCGTAGCACGGCAACGGAACTAAAAACTCAAAAAGAACAGCTGGCTTCGTTAACGCGGTATCTGACGGAGATTACAAGTAGCCTCGGCCGATTCAATAAAGCATTCCACGAACTGGAACGACAAACTCAGACATTAAACAAACAGGCCGTTCAATTGCGCATTGCCACTGGCACAAGCGAGCAACGATTACAAGCACTTGAATCGCAACTACTTCAATACTCTCAGGACCACCATGAGAAAAAGAACGTGGTTGATGATCAAACACGACTGCTAAGCCAAGCGGAGAACAGACACCTCGACGCCACAATGAAGATCCTCACGGCCACATCACAGTTAGCTGAACTCTATCTGACAAAAGCCCGATACCGCGACACCACCGTCGCCATTAGGCAGCGACAGGATGAAGTCTCCGCTGAACGTAAACATGAATTGAGAGCAGGCGACAACACACGTAAAGAAATTGAATTACTGGTCTCCAAGAAACACGAGATCGAGCTTTCTTCCAGCGAAATAAAATCGCAAAGGGGTACGCTCGAAGCACGTCTACGGGAAGATTATGGCATAGAACTCTCGTCCTTACAGGTCAACGACGAAACCGAGGAAGAAACCCAGCAACGCGAAGAAGTTGAGCGTGAAATCGAGACATTGCGACGAAAACTAAATAATATTGGCGCCGTCAACATGGAAGCACTTGGGGAACTCAACGATCTCGATGCGCGTTTCAATTCACTTTCCGAAAAATTTCAGGATCTGACCCTCGCCAAGCATTCTCTCGAAAAGATCATTCAGCGAGTTGATGCCGATAGCCGACGACTCTTTCTGGAAACACTTGAAACCATTCGCCAGAACTTCCAACAACTCTACCGAAAAGCATTCGGCGGAGGACAAGCCGATATCCTTCTCGAAGAAGGGGTTGATATCCTGGATGCCGGAGTAGAAATCATTACGTCGCCTCCAGGCAAACCAGCCATTAATATTTCCTTGCTTAGTGGTGGAGAAAAGGCGTTGACGGCCGTTTCACTCCTCCTGGCCATCTTTCAATTCCGTCCAAGTCCCTTCTGTATCCTCGACGAAGTAGATGCCCCATTTGATGAAGCTAATATCGGCCGGTTCATCAATGTCCTCAAAGACTTCCTCGACTTTACGCGATTTATCATTGTTACTCACTCTAAGAAAACAATGACGTCTGCCGACACACTATACGGAGTTACGATGCAAGAATCCGGGGTCAGCAAACAGGTTTCGGTTCGGTTCGAAGACGTCGGCGAAAAGGGGCAAATTGAGGATGATTCTAATGGGCGTGAGGCGGCATAATTTTCGCCGTTCATCATTCGTTTTCGTGTCATCACGATAATTTAACGGACCTAACACTGGTAATTTCATCAGAAATCCGCACAATATGACTTAGTCACAATGACTGTGACAGCTTCCTTTCGGAGACATACAATGCGATGTCCATTTTGCCAGCAGGACCATGATCGGGTACTCGACTCGCGTGCCAGTACCGATGGTTATTCCATTCGCCGACGCCGTGAATGCCTCGATTGTAACCGCCGCTATACGACGTACGAAAGGCTCGAGGAAATCTCCATCAAGGTCGGCAAGAAGAATGGTGTCCGAGAGCCGTTCATCCGTGACAAAATCCGTCAGGGAATTGTGAAAGCCTGCTGGAAGCGGCCGGTGGGTACGGAAGATATTGAGAGTTGCCTGTCAGAAATCGAAAGTGACATCTACGCCAACTTTGAAGGTGATATCCAATCAGACGATATCGGCGAAGTCGTCATGACTCATCTCGTTACCCTTGATCAGGTTGCCTATGTACGCTTTGCTAGTGTCTATCGCGAGTTCAAAGATGTTCATGACTTTGTTAACGAATTGCAACCCATTTTACAACGAGATCACGGTGAGACCGGCTTCGATAAAAAAACCACTGTTACTCATCACGAATGAAGTGCCCGCTCTTGCCGCCTGATTTTTCAAGTAATTTAATGGCCTCGATCTCCATTCCACGATCACCGGCCTTGCACATATCATAAATCGTTAACGCAGCAACGCTAACAGCCATCATCGCCTCCATCTCCACCCCGGTCCGCGCAAACACGGCGACCGTTGCCTCGACATGGATTGTATCTGGTTTTTCAATCCGAAAGCTAATCTCGACGCCATCCAATCCAATCGGGTGACATAAGGGGATCAATTGACCGGTTTGTTTGGTTGCCATGATCCCTGCAAGTCTGGCAACTTCAAGCACATCCCCTTTTTTAAGCTCTTTCACGGTGATCTTCTCAAGCGTTGCGTGCGTCATTTTAACCGAGGCTGCAGCACGAGCTATTCGATGAGTCGGTTCCTTACCTCCAACATTTACCATGCGAGAAGCACCCTGTTCGTCAAAATGTGTGAATTCGGCCATCGTCCACCTTGAAAAAAGAACTATCGAATACCCTGAGTCTAACGGCGCAACCGTAGAAAACGCAGTGGGTGAAGTGAATTGGGCGCATTAAAAAAAGCGAGGCACCCAAGTGGCACCTCACTTTTAATTTCAAATTAACTGTCTGTTAAACGAGTTCTTTGCGAGTCCCAATAAGGTTTCGCAATCGATCCGCCAACAGGCTTGCATCAAACGGCTTTTTGAAAGTTTCGTTGATGGTCGAACGATCGAAGCTCATAGGGCTTCCCACGTCCGGCAACAAGGCAATAAGAATCGTTTCAGCAAAATCTGGGTTGCGACGCAGATTCTGACAAATCTGAAGCGATTCGACTTTTCCAATTGAAAAATCAACGATGATGCAGTCAGGATGGAAACTCTCAGCCTGTATTCCGGCTTCGAATCCACTAGCAGCCACGGCTACCTTAAATGACCTTTCCGTCGGCAATTCTCGTTTTAGGTTTTCGATCAATACCTGGTCCTGGGCAACGATTAGCACTTTGGCCATTGCTTCATCTTCTAAGTCTCCTAAGGGCATTCCATGCTCTTTAAGAAACTTGATCAACGAATCGCGGGGAATTCGACGATCTTGCGAACCAGGGATACGATATCCCTTGAGACGCCCTGAATCAAACCATTTGCTAACTGTGCGCGGGGCCACTTTACAGATCTTGGCAACCTGTCCAGTTGTGAAGACCTTCATTTCGGCACTCCAATTCTCTCTCGATGACTTTTTTACTGAACACCCGGAGGTGCTCTGACCCCAGACTTGCTATCGGCTTGCGATTCATTGTGGGGGAACAAATCACGACAAGTCGCTGGGATGGGGTACTTATAAAACTCGCTTCCTTGTATGTTTGTTGTTTGTCTGGATCCATCCTGACACACAACGAAAACCAATCCATCAAATAACTTTTAGCTCACTGCAGTCGTGCTCTAACTTGCTTGGACTATTCAGTGTTCGTGCAGTTTAATGACAAACTGGTGTACTTCGGCGTAAGTACGTAACGAAAGAATCTTCAAGAATATGACCTGAACGAATCATTGTCATATCGCATTCTCTCCTGGTATTGAGATAAACACCCAGAAGATCCCCCCCGAAAGGTCTCTGTGGGTTAGTTATGACTTGGATAACAACTATTCAAGAAATAACAAAGATGACCTCTCGTAGTTATTTGTCGATTGTTCCGGGGGTAATACTTTAGAAAGTTCCGTAATACATGCGGCTTTGTTGGGTGATTCCTATAAAAACAGCCAGACGTGTTGTACTTATTAAGTTAAATTACCTTAAAAAAACATCTGCAATTATTACAGAGACTGTAACCATCGGCTTGTAGATTAAGCTTCAGGGAACCTCGGGAAAAAGGATAAACTCTTCGGATTAGTTAAGCCGCAAAGGTTGAAGACCGCATCGGTTTAGGAGTTGCCGCCTGCTTTAGTCCAATCTTTACGTTGTCTAGAACTGGGAATCCCCATCTTTTTCCGATATTTGGTAATAGTTCGCCGAGCCACAGAGAAGCCGGCTTCCTTCAATCGTCGTACTAATTCATCATCACTGTGGGGCTTTGCTTTATCCTCAGCATCAATGACTTCCTGCAACTTCGTTCGAATGTTATCCCAGGCGACATCTTCCCCATCCTCGCCGACGGTTCCGCCGACAAATAACCCTCGCAACGGCAAAATACCACGTGGAGTCTGGATCCATTTATCATCTACCGCCCGACTCACCGTCGTCACGTGAACTCCAACTTGATCGGCGATCTGTTGCATCTTTAAAGGAACAATGGCTTCGAGTCCAACATCAATAACACGTTGCTGATGATCTACAATCGCCTGCGATACCTTGAGTAAAGTAGCTTGACGCTGGTGGATCGCGTCGATCAGCCACTGTGCCCCATTTAGCTTACGCCGCAAAAACTCTTTCTCGTCCTTGTTAGCATCCGTGGCCTTTAAACGACGGCGATAGTAATCGCTAATACACAATTGAGGAATATCCCGTTCTTCGATCGTCACAACATATTTGCCATCATCGGCTTTGTGGACAAACAAATCGGGCACCACCGAAATGATCGGTTTTTGCACAAAACTAGCTGCTGGTTTTGGGTTAAGTTCCCTGAGTTCTTCCCAAATCAAATGAATATCTTCAATACTCAGCCCTGTTTGTTTTTCAATCAGCGGCAGCCTATTGTGCTCTAAATCTTCCAGATGATTGGTAATCAACAAATGAAGTTCGCGATAAAACGGGTGCTCTTCGTGAATCTGCAAAAGCAGACACTCCTGCAGATTTCTGGCAGCCACTCCCACCGGATCTAATTGTTGTAATACCGCAAGAGCCTGCTGCGCGAGTGCAAATTGCTGTTCGTCTGAATCATTTCGCAAGAGACTTTCAAGGGGAATTGATAGATAGCCTCCTCCTTCTGCGTCGAGTGTGGAGGCAATTCGCTCAGCCATGGTGAACAAATCATCTTCCAGCTCCAACTCCCGCAACTGCAATACCAAATGATCATACAACGTAATGCCTCGCTGAGAGATATTTGCCATCGTATCATGATAACGGTCCGAAAATTCCTGAACTCGATTCACACTTGTACGTGGCATTTCATCAAAATAATCAGGCACCTCCTGATCCAAGTCATCCAGGCGTTCGAAGTCATCCGCATTGTTGGAATCTTCATCAACAATCAACTCCTTTTCACCCTCAACCTGAGAAGATTCCTCAGCCGCCTGTAAAGCTTCGGCACCTTCCAGTTCCTCTGCCTCCGGTTCGAGTTCTTCAAGCACCGGGTTCTCAGTCATTTCCTGATCGATGCGTTCCTGCAACTCCAACACAGGCAGTTGTAGAATTTCCATCGACTGGATCATTCGAGGAGCCAGTTTTTGGATTTGCTTCTGAGCTGTAAATTGTCCCAGGGAAAAACGCATGCGTCTGCCTGTTCTTAAGCCTGACTTCTAAGTTAAGTTAGTTGCCTGTTTCTTAATATTTCTGTCTACCCGCAATAGCGTCTGCAAGGATCTCTTTGTTTGTAAATTCCAGAATACTTCCCGTCGTAATCCCTCGTGCCAGGCGGGTAATCGCAACATCGTGATTATTGAGGAGATTTGATATGTGCAGAGCCGTTCCATCTCCTTCAACCGTCGGATTAGTGGCCATGATCACTTCTTTGATTTGGCCCTGTCGCACACGATCAATTAATGGATCAATCGTAAGTTGTTCCGGGCCAATACCTTCAAGAGGCGCGATACGTCCAAGCAGCACATGATAAAGACCGTTGAATACCCCTGCTTGTTCAAGCGACATTAAATCCCGTGGTTGCTCGACAATACACAGAGTGGTTTGATCACGACGAGAGTCTTCACAAATCGTACAGGATTCACTTTCCGCAAGGTTAAAACAAACACGGCAGTACCTTACGTTTTCACGAACATTTCGGATGGCGTCCGCAAATGCCAAAGCTTCGGTCTTATTTACTCGCAGCAAATGATAGGCAAGTCTCTCAGCAGTTTTTCTCCCAATACCGGGTAATTTAGAAAGCTGTGAAATCAATTCGGTCACGGATTCAGATAGTTGTGCCACGCTTTTGCTTTCTAGTCTGTTTGCTTACCGAATTGCTCTAACGCCTGTTCCAACCCGGGAATATTCATCCCAGCTGTCATTTCCTGAGTCAAGCGAGCATGCACTTCCTTTGTCTTGTCTTTCGCAATATTCACCGCTGCACGAACAAGATCTTCCATTAACTCAGCATCCTGCTTTTCAAACAAAGCGGGATCAATCGACACTTGAATGACCTCCCCTAAACCATTCATCTCCACAGAAACCATACCGGCGCCTGCTCCACCGGTCACCCGCTCCGCTTCCAGCTTTTGATTCACTTCCTCAAGTTTGCCACCCATTTGCTGAGCCTGTTTCATAACGGAAGCGATATTACCAAGCGATTTAAACATTCAATTGCACCTAATCGGACAAAAAAAGTAATGCGTCTTAACTTCTCTTCGCGTTAGCAATGAGTAACCACACTGCCTGAAGACCTACCTCCCGACAAAACTCGTTGGTTTCGAACCTATTGACGCCTGCGAGGATGATCCACTCGAACCACTTCGGCTCCGAATGTTTCCATTGCCTGCTGCACCATGGGGTGCTGTTCAGCCTCCCGCCTTCGCTGCCGACTGGTTTTCACTCCGGAATCCTGCTCAACAACTTTAGGTTGAGATATTTCCGGAAGTAACTCGAAGGTCACTCGGACACGATTTCCTGTGGTCCTATATAACTCTTCTTCCAGCTTAGTTCGACGTTCAGGCCGCTCGCATGCGTCTTTTTGAAAAGTATAGTGCGAAGGAAATTTCACGACTAGATGATTTGGCACGGAAATTGCTACTGATTCGGCAGATTCCAGGTTACTAGCTGTCAAATCGTCTAGATTTTGGCAAACTCGTTCCCAGATAGGAAGGACATTTTGGTTCGTAATCGTGATTATAGTTTCAGGCAGACTGCTATCCGATACCTGATACTCGGCAGATTCGTTCGCCGAAGAAGGTTGAATAACAGATTCGGACGTTACCGCAGGGTTTGGAGATTGACTAGGTAAGGCTGCATCGAGACTAGATGATTGACCATCCGGCGTTGGTGGAGCGGACATTACAGGGGTGCCATTTGCCCCGACCGGCCTTGAGTCAGATGTCCCAGGTTCCGTATTAGCTACTTCCAGTGCTTCAGGGACAGTCGCCGTTGTCTCGGACAAACCTATGTCATTTTTTTTTTGAGCCGAACTGGTTTGAGATGAATCGCTGGGGGTGATCACCAATCCACTCCTGGCAAAATCTTTCATCTGTGGACTTTGCAGTATATTAAGCCACTCTTCGACCTTGTCGAGCTCTTCGAGGCTTGCGAGTCGCACAATAGCTGTTTCGACTAGTATTCTGACCTTAGTAGTCGCCTGCACTCTTCTTAGCATCTCCTGCATAATCTCCAGGGAGGCCAACAAGGTGTGTTTGCCAATTCGACCGGCCACCTGCTTTACACGTTCGAATTCCTGAGGCTGGGAATAATGCATAAGGTCTGAGGAACATCCAACACTTGCCGATAGTAAGTCACGATAGATTCCTAGAATCTGTTCTGAGAGACGTTCCGGTTCAGCACCGCCTTTCCAAAACTCACTGAGAAGCTCCAGAGCATCACTGGCGTCACGTGCGGCCAATGCTTCCATGAGATCGAGCAACTTACCGCTATCAGTGGTTCCCAACAATTGATGAACATCGTCGACTGTGATGTTACAACTACTGAAGGAGAGGAGTTGTTCAAGTAACGACTGACTATCTCGCAGTGAACCATACGCTCGCCTTGCAAGCATTGCAATTGCATCGTCGTCGGCCTGGCGTTTTTCGGCATCGAGAATGAACTTTAGCCGGTCAAAAATCTTGGTCTCTTCAACAGGTGACAAATCGAAGCGTTGGCAACGCGACAAGACGGTAATAGGCAGTTTATCCGGATCCGTCGTACAGAACATAAATTTCACATGTTCCGGCGGTTCTTCCAGCGTCTTTAGAAGCGCATTGAAAGCCGGTTTCGAAAGCATGTGAACTTCGTCAATGATATAAATTTTAAAGCGACAGCGAGCAGGGCGAATCGTACAGTTTTCACGCAATGCGCGAACTTCATCGACTCCGTTATTGCTGGCACCATCGATTTCAATCACGTCGACATCAGCACCCTCTGAAATATCAACACAAATATTGCATTGGTTGCATGGGACGATGGTGGGGCCAACCGAGCAGTTAAGTGCTTTGGCGAAGATTCGGGCAGTCGTGGTTTTGCCTGTACCACGCGGCCCGGCAAATAAGTAAGCATGTCCAACCCGATTGGTTTCGATGGCATTAGCCAAGGCTTTTCTTACGTGTTCCTGGCCGACTAGTTCATCAAAGGTTTGAGGGCGATAACGTCGGGCAACTACGACATAGCGGTCGTTTGCGGGCGAAGTACTTAAGCTTTCGCTTGCCGATTTTGAATCATCATGATCCATCATTACGTCACAATCAAACATCCTAGGTTGACTAGAAGTAGGATCATCTGCCGACTGTCGCACAATGGTACTCGCACAAGAGTACCCCGCTTAGAGCTGCTCCGGTTAAGGCCTGACTCGGTTCACGGCTCCCCCTTGCGAGCACCATAGTACGACAGTCTGACAAGCAGACAATACTACTCTCTCAATTCTCAGCATTTTCGGCCTAAACTTCAAGTGCCTAACTGACAGGAATCCACCCGAATTCGAAGGTGTTTTAGCTACCCACTCAAACCTTATCCAATTGCCCGAGTTAAACCAGTGGATCAAACCCAAGACTGCGACGCAGTAGTGACAATTGCCCCGAATGAAGCCCCTCGTGCCAAACAGCTGTTTCGAAAACGGAAGCGTTATCTGGCATAAACTCCGGAGCGCCCTGAGGCGTTGCTTCAGCGAGCTGTTCGTCGGTCATTTCCTCCAAGGCTTGCATCAGCCTCTCTCGTCGTTCCGCCATAAACGCTAAGACACTCTCAACGGTCGGGTACTCGGCAAGGTTTCCAGCTGGCTGACTCCCCAAGCCAAACAAGCCTGCATACTCCTCATTCGTATCACATAAGTCCGGGCGCAAAAGAGACAACATAAAGTTATCGGTCGTCCCCATATGCCCCACAAACCACAGCGCGTGGTTGCCTCCCTCATGCAATTGATAAATCCAGGATTCTGGGGTTTCGAAGTCTTTGAGCAGGTTAGAGCTAAAAGCCCGAGCTGACTGCAGTTGCTTCAACAATCTAGTTTTCTGGGACATGACTGTTCTCGCTTTACTTTGATTTTTATCTCAGGTCTATTTTACTAAAATCAGACGCGCCAGATCGATTGAAAGATTAAAACCTGGCCCGGAACCAACCGACAAACGCAATTGATCAACTTCCACCGAAAGAACTTCCAGAATCGTTCCGATCTCAATCCCCTTTTCCGTGAGCTCTTTGAGAAAGTCGGAAGACTGATCAAGTACTCTCACAACCTTCACCTCCGTTCCTACTTTGACAGCATCGAGCGATGTCCCGGTTGACATCAGAACCGTTCCATCAGCTTTCGGGATTGGATCTCCGTGAGGATCAAAGTCCGGATAACCCAGAAACACCTCGATACGATCTACGAGAAGGTCGCTAACCGCATGCTCCATGTTTTCAGCTTCTTCGTGTACTTCATCCCAGGACAAATCCAGAGTTCGCACCAAAAACAATTCAATTAATCGATGACGCCGAAGAACTCGCAGTGCCAGTGCATTTCCGGAAGCGGTGAGCCTCACACCTTCATAGGGCTGGTATGATGCCAATTCTGAATAAGACAAAGTCTTCATCATACTAGTAACCGTCCCTGGCAAAACTCCAAGAGCTTTAGCAAGTTGCCCCGTTGCAGCAGGCTTATCCTGCTGCCGAGAACAAATCTCATAGATAGTCTTTACATAGTTTTCTATGGTAAGGCTAGGCAATCCAAATTTCTCCAATCGCGTCAAATCAGACAATCTGTGGTAGAAGCTCTACAGTTGCTCCAATTTAAGATACACTCTTTTCAACAGGCTTGTTGTTTTCACGGAGAGGTTCCTGCCTAAATTCACGAAAAGCCTCGCAAGCCGCTATGATAATTGAACATAAGTTCCACAGTTACAGGAAAAAACGGTGAATTTGAACGAGCGAGCGAAATACATAACCGACGCCCTGATTGATCTGGCAGACGACTTAAAAATTGGTACCTCCGTCAGTCCTGATGGGACAAGTCTCATTGATCTGGGGGTTTCAGTAACCGGTGGCCTTGAAGCGGGACGATTATTGGCTGAAGTCTGTCTGGCGGGACTCGCCCACGTCTCCTATGTTCCCAGCTTGGAAATCTTTCCGACCACAACAGCCATCCAGATTGAGACGGATCACCCAATACAAGCCTGCATGGCGAGCCAGTATGCGGGCTGGCAGTTGGCAACTGACGATTATTTCGGTATGGGAAGCGGCCCCATGCGGGCAGCCGCAGGTAAAGAAAAACTGTTTGCCGACATCGGATTCACTGAACAGGCCAGTCATGCTGTCGGAGCAATCGAGTCCAGTACCCCCCCCTCCGGATCTGTTTGCAGACTTATCGCTGATGCGTGTGGTATTACTCCCAACAACCTCACATTAGCATACGCTCCGACAGCAAGCCTTGCCGGTTCGGTTCAGGTTGTGGCGAGATCACTCGAAACGGCTTTACATAAGATGCACGAACTGGGATTCGATCTGGCAAGGGTGCAATCCGGAACGGGACTAGCCCCCCTGCCACCCGTCGCGTCCGACGATCTGGTAGGTATTGGACGAACCAATGACGCCATCCTTTATGGAGGTGAAGTTTCCATATGGGTCACCGGCGATGATGAAAGTATTACCGCCATCGGCAACAGGATTCCAAGTCTCGCGTCAAAGGATTACGGCAAACCCTTTCTCGAGATCTTTAGAGAATATGATCACGACTTTTACAAGATCGACCCTTATCTATTCAGTCCTTCCGTGATTAACATTAGCAATCTTGAAACCGGTAGCTACTTTCGATTTGGCGACTTCAACTCACGTGTCCTCGAACAATCATTTGGTCTCTCATAGAAATCCACCTGATTCCATCCTTTATTGAGATTAATCAACTCTCATGAACATTGCAGTTCTTGGCAATCCGCACTCTTGGTACCTAGCTGACCTGCAGCGAGCAGCTCATGAGTACAGCAACCAACGCATCGAGTTTCAGCCCCTACCTTTTTCCACAATTCAGGCCGGGATCAGAAACAACAAGGTTGGCGAACTCAGCTCTGCCGAACAAGCGTTTCACGAATTTGACTGCATCTTAGTACGGACCATGCCACCGGGGTCTCTGGAGCAAGTCATTTTCAGAATGAACGCCCTGCACTTGTTTGAACGCTCGGGCGGCCTTGTACTGAACTGCGCTCGATCCATCGAGATCGCCGTCGACAAGTACTTAAGCCTTGGATTACTTGCCGAGGCAAAGCTTCCCGTACCGGAAACTATTGTTTGCCAAACGGCGGAAGACGCTCTACTTGCCTATGAGCAATTAGGCGGTGACGTCGTCATCAAACCCGTCTTTGGGGGGGAAGGCCGCGGAATCACTCGACTTTCTGACCCCGCTCTGGCTGTCCGGGCCTTTCGGATGCTCGAGCAATTAGAAGGTGTTATCTACTTGCAGAAATTTATTGCCCACGATGGCTCGGACGTTCGAGTCTTTGTACTTGGCGACGAAATATTCTGCATGCGGCGACAAAACCTTGACGACTGGCGTACAAATATTTCTCTGGGAGGTAAGGGACAACCCTATAAAGCCTCAGCAGAAGTCATTCAATTAGCACGACAGTCAGCGGCTGTGGTACAGGCTGAAATTGCAGGTGTCGATATCGTCTTTACTCCGGACGGGACTCCTGTCATTCTCGAAGTGAATGCCGTTCCCGGCTGGCGAGGACTCGCTGGCGTCACCGGCATCGACATCGGTTTGGAAGTCACTCGTTATTTAGCCGATCGAATCCACGCTCTTCTATAACCATCGAGTTCCAAGGAAGTTAAAAATCAGTTCTCATGAACGTCGCAGAATTCCTACAACTTCGGGCACAACAACAGCCAAATGCAATTGCCGTTGCGGAACCCATTCAAGGGCGTTGGCGAAACCGCAACCTCCCTTTAGAAAAACGGTACCACTGTCTGACATTTCAAGAACTTGACGAAGATAGCTCCAGGCTGGCAGCAGGTCTCCATGCAATGAAGGTCGAGCAAGGCTCGCGACTAGCCTTGATGATCCCGCCAAGTTGTGAATTTATCTCCTGGGTATTCGCCTTGTTCAAAGCGGGCATGATTACTGTTCTCATCGACCCCGGAATGGGGCGAAAAAACATAATTAACAGCCTGCAACGTGTTGAAACGGAAGGGTTTATTGGTATCAGTAAAGTACAGGCTGTTCGCACAATCCTGCGACACAAATTCCCGACAGCGAAAACAAATGTGACCGTGGGGCGACGGTGGTTTTGGGGGGGGCCAACTTCACAGAAGCTAAGACGAACACCTCTTGATAATTTCGAAATGTTCAAACCACAGGCTACCGACCCGGCAGCCATTATTTTCACAACCGGCAGTACCGGGCCCCCCAAAGGTGTCCATTACTGCCATCAAAACTTTTACCATCAGGTTTTGCAAATACAAGAACAATATCAGATAGAACCTGGGGAACGGGACTTACCTGCCTTCCCACTGTTTGGACTGTTCAATGCTGCCATGGGTGTTACGACAATCCTGCCGGAGATGGATCCTACCAAACCTGCTCTGGTTACCCCTCAAAACATCATTACGCCCATTCAGGATTGGGAAGTTACTCAATCTTTCGGCTCCCCAGCGCTTTGGGAAACGGTCGGGCGTTATTGCTCTGAGCATGACGTTACGATGCCATCACTAAAGAGGATCCTATCGGCTGGCGCGCCGGTACCACCGCGAGTATTGCAACGCATGCGTGATGCGATGGCCAGTGATGGGGATATGCATACTCCTTATGGTGCAACAGAGTCTTTACCTGTGGCAACGATCAGCGCCTCCGAAGTACTAAGCGAAACCGCTGAAAAGACCGACGCTGGACATGGGACCTGCGTCGGTGCAAACTTCTCCGGCATCGAATGGAAGGTCATTAAAATTCGTGATGACGAACTAAGGGACATCGAGGATACCATCGAATTGGTCTCTGGCGAAATCGGCGAATTAATCGTTCGTGGTCCGGTGGTAACCTCTCATTACGTGACGCATGAAAAAGAAACTCGATTGCACAAAATTAAAGATGGCAGCGGGTTTTGGCATCGCATGGGCGACGTGGGTTACTTTGATCAAACCGGACGCTTTTGGTTTTGCGGTCGGAAATCTCATCGAGTCCAGTTGCCGCAAAAAACACTGTTCACCATTCCCACCGAAGCACTCATCAACCTACACCCCCGTATTTATCGCAGCGCCGTTGTTCAAGTTGACAATCAAGGAATCTCAGAAGCTGCTATCGTGGTCGAATGCTGGCCCGACAGTAAACCAAGTTCCCCCACCGATAAAGAACAACTCTTAAGCGAACTGAAGCAATTGGCGTCGGAAAACGATTTAACCTCAGTGATTACTCATTTCCTGGTGCGCGATGCATTACCGGTCGACATTCGCCATAACGCCAAGATATTCCGTGAACAAATTTCCGTCTGGGCTCAGAAAAAACTTGGCCTGTAGTCATCGTAAGTGAAAACAGCGTTGGAATTTAAGGGTGGATTCCCCGATAATAAATAAGAGCTATAAAAAACACTAAGCACACAACATTCTGGAGCTTAGTACCTAACCATCACCATGACTTAGAAGAGAACCTTGGAAAATTAAAGGAACCGTATGGCTTCAAAGTGGTACTACCGGGTTGGCGACGAGAAACAAGGGCCAATCGAATCCAAAGCCCTAAAACTGCTGGCAGAGGTAGGGCAGATCACTCCCAATACCCTCGTACAAAAAGAGGGAGCGAAAAGCTGGGCAGAAGCTTCCCGTGTAAACGGGCTCTTTGAACCAAAGCAATCCGATTCCGTAACCGCTCCGCCCGTCCTTGACAACTCAAATCAAGGCGAAGCCCCTGACATCCCAGTAGCAACTGAATATGCCTATAAAGTGGCTCCAGACGCCCCTTTGATGCCACAAGGCCAAGAAGGCACAACTGTCACAGTAAACGTGGATAACGAAAGTCACAAACGGCAAAGAAAAAGCACCCTGCCACTCATCTTTACCGTGGTAGGTATTTTCGTAGTCCTAGGACTAGGTAGTGTTTTCTACTATCACTTCGAAACAAAGACGACCATTCCAATACAGGGATCAGCCCAAGCCCCTAACCCGAAACAAACACCCTCCACTCTAAAATCTAAGCCGACCCCGCCCGAAGAACTGGTATTTCTAGGAATTCGTTCCTACAGTGATGGCTCCAAATCCCGTACACGCCTTGCTAATAATAAAGTCCAGATGCGCATTACCGAAGTGTGGCTGGCGAAGTCTGAAGAAACAGTTGACGGAATCGCAATACCGCCAGAGTTTGCGATACATGTATTACTGGAAACAGAAAACCTAAATACCAATGACGAATTCATACTTAACAGAGAATCGGCTGTCAGGTTCGATACCGATTCTCTGAATCCTTATGCACCGCTCGCCAGAAATGGAACTGATCAATTCCTTACGTTAACAGAGGCTCTCAGTACACGAACCATACCTGCGGGAGGGAAAGTTGTTGAGAAACTGTCGTTTACTATGGATTCAGATCAACTTGAGGATTTCAAACTGGCAGTTCCCTTGGCGTGGTTCCGCCAAACCGGATACATGGGTTACAGCATTCCAAACGTTATGGTTGGCCATGATTCGGCTGAAGTAACAGTTGCTCAAACCCCTGATTCACCTTTGGCCGATCCGGCCAACAGTATCGAAGAGAATTCAGATAACGCTATCCGTAGTCAGACAACACCAGAAACCCCTGTGTCTGATAAGGCTGCCGCAGGCGAAGAATCAGTCAAAAAGAAGAATGGTCAGTTGCCACCGCCACCTGACTTTGGTATCCCCACCAAGCCAACTGGGAAGAACGGTGATCAACCTGAAGATATCAAATCGCTTCAAAACAGTATCAAATCCAGTGTGAATTCGACTAACACCAATCAAGAAGTGGAAGATGAGCGACCTGCGAATTCAGCAGAACCACCTCCTTCTGCCGAACCCATCTTTAAGTAAGGGTGCTAGTTAGTGAACGTTCTTATCACCGGAGCGGGTGGTTTCCTTGGTAGCCACATCGCTCTTCAGTTACTGGACGCCGGACATGTGGTCCGAGGTTTTAGTCGAGGTACTTACCCAACACTGGAAGCTTTAGGCGTCAACTGGGTGCAGGGTGACTTGCGTAAACAAAGGGATGTATCCAAGGCTTGTGAGGGAATGGATGCGGTCATTCATACAGCAGCCGTTCCTGGCATCTGGGGTTCTTGGAATATGTATTACGGAATTAATACGCTAGGCACCGCCAATATAATCCGGGCGGTTCAGCAACACGACATCCCCTATCTGGTGTATACGAGTAGTCCGAGTGTGGTTTTTGACGGCAAAGATCAATCAGGCATCTCTGAAGAGGTTCCCTATCCGAAAACATGGCTCTGTCATTACCCTCACAGCAAAGCGCTGGCCGAACAGCAAATACTTGCCGCCAATGTTGACGGGCAACTGGCGACCTGTGCTTTACGTCCTCACCTCATTTGGGGCGAAGACGATCCTCACTTAATTCCGCGACTTATTGCCCGGGGGCGCACCCGAAAATTAAGAATCATTGGTAACGGAAACAATCTGATCGACATGGTTCACGTTGAGAATGCGGCCCACGCTCATTTATGTGCACTCACCGCATTGCAGGTCACCCCTAAGTCCCGAGGACGGGCATACTGGATTTCGCAACAAACGCCCGTGAATTGCTGGGAATGGATCAACGAAATACTAGGCTTTGCCGGTGTCGAACCTATCACCAAACGGATCGGCTTTAGGACAGCATATCGAGTCGGAGCAATACTCGAATATATGTACAAATCGCTGGGAATTAAATCCGAGCCCCGAATGACCCGTTTTCTGGCACTGCAACTTTCGGCTGACCACTATTTTGACAACACACTAGCCCAAAACGTCTTAGGATATCGCCCAAAACTTTCGACGGCAGATGCCATGGCCAAACTCAAAACTGCTTTAAGCTCCTAACATCCGATTTGACCGGCGGATTGCATCGCTGACCTGCTTGCAAAAGGACGGTCGCGCCTATATTTTTAATATTCTAGACCTTCGAGTACATACCATCGAAAGACATACGTACACGCTTATGGCCCTTACGCATCATCAATATACACCTCCAGCCCTACCACGAATTGTCCTGACAGGCATTGGTTTAACCTCGCCAAACGCAAACGACTTGGCCAGTCACCGCTCCAGCCTATTAGCGGGAAAAAGTGGAGTGCAGGATTATGAAATTCGTTATGTGGGAAAAACGCTGGCCGGTATCTGTAATTACGATGCATTGAAGTACCAGAATCGCCGTGAAATCCGAAGAGGAACAAGAGCCGGCAGTATTGCCATCTACAGTTGCAACGAAGCCGTAGTGCAAAGTGGTATTGATTGGGAAAATATCGACAAGTCTCGAGTCGGCGTCTATCTCGGCATTACCGAACATGGGAACGTCGAAACAGAAAACGAAGTCTACGAACTAAGCCAGTTCGATTACGACGTGAGTGTCTGGAATCACTTCCATAATCCCCGCACCGTTGCCAATAACTCTGCCGGTGAAGCGGCACTGAACATGGGCATCACAGGTCCACATTACACTTTGGGGGCTGCCTGTGCTGCCGGAAATAGCAGCCTGATTCAGGGCGCCCAAATGCTCCAGTTAGGTCAGTGCGACCTGGCATTGGCCGGAGGAGTGTCCGAGTCCATTCATACCTTTGGCATCTTTGCAAGTTTCAAAAGCCAGGGAGCTCTGGCTGAGCATTCCGACCCCTCTATCGCTTCACGCCCATTTGATGTGGACCGTAATGGAATCGTGGTTTCTGAAGGCGGTTGTGTTTATACACTAGAGCGACTTGAGGATGCTTTAGCCCGAGGAGCTAATATCTATGGCGAAATCGTCGGACACAGCATCAACACCGATGCCACGGATTTCGTCCTTCCCAACCCGGAGCGTCAGTCTCAGTGTATTAAACTCGCTTTAAACATGGCCGGCATTACTCCGCAGGACATCGATATTCTCAGTACACATGCCACGGGAACAATCAGCGGCGATATCCAGGAAATAAGCGCCCTACGGAAAGTCTTCGACGACAATTGCAAAGTAAGTATCAATAATACGAAAAGCTTTATTGGTCACTGTATGGGAGCGGCCGGAGCCATAGAGCTAGCTGGCAACCTCCCCTCTTTTGATGACAATATTTGCCATCCGACCATTAACGTCGACAATCTTGACGAAGAATGTGCTATTCGGGGGCTGGTCCTAAATGAAGCCAAGCAACTCGAGAACGTTGAATATATCGTAAACAACTCGTTTGGCATGCTTGGTATCAACTCAACCGTCGTCATTCGCAAATTCAGCGAGTAAAACGGGTGGCTGTTCTAGCGATGAACCCAACGGGCATTTTTTCCTACAAAGCTAGCCAGTACGACCCCAGAAACGGCTGGCGAACTCTTTTTGCTTTTCCTAGTGGGATGCTTCCGGGGCGATAAGCACCAGGCAAACTAGAAACTCACACATCCACCACTATGTTTTATTGTCAAAACACTGTAAATTTATACTTTATCCACAGGACATTTACATGTCCTGTTATTGATGATTCACAATAGAGCTTGGAGCTATTCAGGAATGACACCTGCAGGAATACGTACTGCCGTTATCGATATTTTGGAAACTATCGCCCCTGATGAAGATCTAACCAATCTGGATGATGCCAAAGAATTTCGTGACCAGATGGAATTGGACAGTATGGACTTTCTCGACATCGTAATGGAACTTCGTAAGCGTTATCGCGTTCAGGTACCTGAAGAAGATTACGGAAACCTGGTAAGCATGGCTTCTACGGTCAGTTACCTCGAACCCAAAATGGTAGATATCCCGGAAGAGTAGTGTACGACTCCATCATCATTGGCGCAGGTATGTCCGGCTTAGCGGCCGGTATTCGAGCTGCATACTACGATCAAAAAGTATGTGTGCTGGAACGTCACTATACCATTGGTGGACTCAACTCTTTTTATAGACTGCGTGGACGCAACTATGACGTCGGTCTGCATGCGGTCACTAACTTTACGCCAGCCGGCGCGAAAAGAGGTCCTTTTGCGCGTTTACTACGTCAACTGCGAATGAAATGGGATGACTTTGGTCTTTCACCACAGTTGATGTCTTCCATCTCATTTCCAGGAATCGAATTGCAATTCGATAACAATATCGACTTATTACGTAGTGAGGTTGCACACGAGTTCCCGACGCAAATTGATAATTTTGACAAACTCATAGAGTCGTTGATCGACTACGATGATTTGGAGCAGATGCACTTCGAAACGTCAACGCGAGAACGTCTCGAAGAAATCATTACAGATCCTTTGCTGATCGAAATGATACTCTGCCCTATCATGTGGTACGGAAATCCCCGCGAACGAGACATGGACTGGGGCCAATTCTGCATCATGTTCCGCAGCTTGTTTCTTGAAGGTTTTGCGCGTCCATTCGACGGAGTCCGGCTCATTCTTAAGAAACTCGTGCGCAAGTTTCGCGAGTTGGGTGGAGAACTCAAACTTAAAACGGGTGTCAGCAAAATCAAAGTCGAAAATGGTCGGGCCATTGGTGTGTTGCTCGATTCCGGGGAGGAGTTAACTGGTAGCAATATCCTTAGTTCAGCCGGCGCTGTGGAGACTTTTAAGCTGTGTGAAACAGACGAAGATATCCATGCTCATACAACCGGACAACTATCCTTTGTTGAAGCCATCTCGACGCTAGATAAATATCCTCGCGAACTTGGGCACGATAAGACAATCGTATTTTATAATGATTCCGAGACGTTCCACTGGGAGCGACCAACCGATGACTTCTGCGATGTGCGTACTGGCGTCGTCTGCACACCCAACAACTACTGTTACGATGAGAAGGACGGGGATTTACCGGACGGTATCATGCGAGTAACTGCCTTGGCGGACTATCAACGCTGGCGTACTCTCGATAAGAATTCCTATCAAACGGAGAAGGATAAATGGTTTGAACAGGTCCAAGCCTCTGCAGCCAGATTTGTTCCTGACTATCGACCACATGTTATCGACACCGACATGTTTACTCCTCATACAATCCATCGATTCACCT
>Ga0315321_10000928_pt1 | contig 22311 bp, 33 predicted proteins | sample M180m21515metaG_FD_203464 | JGI IMG/M metagenome (GOLD analysis project Ga0315321, IMG submission 203464) | Ammonia-oxidizing marine archaeal communities from Monterey Bay, California, United States - M1 80m 21515 | ecosystem: Environmental > Aquatic > Marine > Intertidal zone | place: USA...
ACCCCACGTTGGAACATCAGCAATTGGATAAGTGAAGTTTATTAATCTTTCATCGTTGTAATGTCCTTTAAAGAAATAAAAACCCTCTTCGTATTTCTCTTTAGAAATATACACATTGTATTCACATTGCAACAATCCCGTTGATATAACTCCCATAGAGTTAACATCAATTTTAATAATTGGATTTGTAATTACCGTTCCAAAATCTGTATTGAAATCTCCCGTAATTTGATAATGTATTTTATTTGTAATCATAATTTATAAATTTAATTGTTTTATGCTTCTTCTTGTACTGAAACAACATCCCATTTAGTGTCTGTTGAATTGTATTTACAACCTACGTAAAGTAATTTATTTGCAGTTGTTGTTGTTGGTAAAGTTATTCCTATTGCTCTAAATATTGCGTTCCAAGTTAATGCTCTTGCAGTACCATTGTCTTTAAACCTAAATATTAAATTCTGACTTTGTACGGGTGTTCCCGTTGGACTTGCTATTGTCGTAGCTGATGCCATTGCGGTTAAAACTCCATCCGTTTGTTCATCTACGTTTATTGTAAAAGTTGCAGTTGAAGTTGTTTCTTGAACCGATGGGTTTACAATTGTATTTGAGATACGGTTGTTGTTCATATCCAAAGTACCGTTTATATTAACGCTTCCGTTCCCATCAATAGTCATTTTAACAGTTGGATTTGCACTAAACCCCGTAGCAAAGCCTAAACCTGTGTTTCCTGCTCCGAAAGTGTGTGATTTAATATAAGCACCATATAAACCCGAACCCGTTTGCTTAAAACCTATTCTTGCACCACTTCCGACAATTCCGCTAGAGTGTTCTCCTTCAATAGTTAAAGACTCGTTTCCGTTTGCGTCAGCACTTAAATTATTAAATATATTTAAAGCATTATCTGTGTAATTAAAAGCATTTTGAAAACTACCATCTCTTATGTCAAAGTTCAAACTATTTTTAGTTCCGAACCTTGTATAAATTCTTACTTGTTGATTAGTTGAATTATCTTCAAAAAGTATTCCTTGTAAATTATCGTTTGTTGAATTTGTATTTTTTAATGTTATTCCGTAGTTAGTATTTAAGCCTTCATTTGTAGAACCCGAATTTATTGAGTTCGTAACTCTCCCGTCATCCAAGAAATCCCAAGTCTTAACGGGTGTTGTATCGTTGTTATATAAAGCTAAAGTTGAACCCGTTGACGTTCCGATTCCTTTGATTACTGTTGAACTTTGTAAGCTTATTTTTTCATTTCCTACATAAGTGTCGCCCATTACAATCAACCCTGCAACTCCACCCGTTCTCGTGTCGGGATTAATAAAATTCGTTCCACTTCTTGCTATTTGTATTCTTTGACTTGATGTGTTATAATTCCAAAATTTTAAATATCCGTTACCCGTAACATCAGTAGTTCCACCATATAGCGTCATACGAGGTGTTGAATCTGTATAGTTAGCAATATATAAAGGACTATTAATCGCATTTATTCCCGTCATACCGTATTCAGTTCCTTGACTAGCGGTATTATTTCTATAAAACCCAATACCGTTGTTGTTGAAGAAGTTTGAACTTCCTTTTTGGTATATTTTCCAATAATTATTTGTTGAACCGTTTTGAATACCCTCTATAAATGTTGAACGTGTTTCAGAATTACTCATTCCCTTAGAAAGAGATAGTAAAGCTTTATTGTTGTTTACTGCTGTATTATCAATATTTAACCCCGAATTTCCTTCAAAACTTAAATCATTCCCGTCTAAATCAACTGCTCTATTCCCCGTTAATGTACCGTCAGCAGTATAGATTGAACTTACGGGTGTTGGTGTTGAAGTTCCAATTCTTACTTCTCCGTTATTATTCCATAAATCGCCACTACTTAAACCCGTTGAACTTGTCGGTAAGTTCGGGATTTTTACATTTGCGTTTAAAAGTGTATCGCCTTGTAAACTTATTGTTTCCGTTCCTATTAATGCAGAGCCACCAACGATAAACTTTCTTGAAGTCATTCCTGCTTCCCAAAATTTAACTTGACTATTAACAAGGTCAAAGTTAGCACCCATTATTGTATTTCTGATAAACTCGTGCTTTCCTGCATCTAAAGAAAGCTTATACCCCGTTGTCGTGCTTGTTCCAATATCAAAAGCCTTTGTTCTTAAAGTTGAGTTGTTTCCGTTACCATCTAAAGTGAATAGCTCGTTTCCTAATATTGTAAGAACTTTAAAATTTCCGTTTGAATTTCTTCCTTGAACTATTAAATCCCCGTATGCTCCAACGGTAAAAGTACCTTGACCAAAAGAGTTTGTTCCCGAATTAACTTCAAAAACATTTGCCGTATTAATATTTGAACTTCCATCAACTTTTAAAGTTTTATTTGCACTCAATAAGAATGAAGAACTTTTTGTAACTGAAACATTCCCATTATCTAAGAAATCCCAAAGTTTTACGGGCGTTGTATCATTGTCGTAAATAGCTAATGCACTACCCGTTGACGTTCCGTTCCCTTTGATTAGTGTTGAACCTTGTAGGCTAATAAATTCCGTACTTATTTTTGAATTCGTAGGACTATTGAAAATAATACCATCATCAGTAAAAACAGCTAACCCATCTGTTGAAGCCTTTAATATGTTTAAAGTCCTTGTGTGTGCGGATGTTGGCATTGCCGTTATTAAAGTACCTAAAGCACCCACTACAGACTTACCTATTCCAATACCACCACCATTATTTGTGTTGAATTTCAAAATTTTATTATCGAAATCAACTGCTCTATTCCCTGTTAGTGTACCGTCAGCAGTATAGATAGTGTCGCCACCACCACCACCACCACTAGAACCCGAACTTCCAAATGCTCCACCAAAAAAACCGTTATTTTCCATATTTTAATATTTTAATTCTATTCAAAAGAAGAAGCAACTAGGCTTCTTCTACTTGCTTTAAAGCAATTTCTTCTTTAGGGGTATTTTCAACAATAAATCCTTCAAGAACTCTTAACGATTTGTCGTAATTCAATACTTCATCTCTTGAAAAATTACCCCTTGTTACTCCTAAATCTAAAGTTTGAACGATAGTTAAAAAAGCTTTTTGTGTGTCTGTTAAATCTTGCATAATTAATTGTTTTGGTTTTTTATTTAATTTTTAATTGATACTCTTTACTTATCTTACTAAGATACTCTACTCTTTTGTTTCTTTGCTTATTTATTTCTACAATTTCCTTTACTAATTCTCTGTTTGCAAATACAAAATTACTTATTTCTATATAATCAAACTGTAAAGAAACATTAGCAAATGGAAGTAGCTGATAACTAAAAATAGTATTTCCATCAAAAGGAAAATCATCAGTTCTAGTGCCTAAATTAATATAGTCTAAAGTTGTCATATATTGGTATAAATCAACTGTTGGATTTAAAACATAACTGTCAGACAACCCATTACTATTAACCCTTTTAAAAGTCATTGGTTGCAATAATTGAGAAATCCTATTTGATTCATCAAAAGTTGAACTAGATAAAGGTGTTACCCTCATACTGTTTATAGCCATTGGCTCACTTGATTGACCTCTTAGAAGTTGTCCGTAATTATCGCCCGTTGTTCCTTTAACTATAACACCATTTATGTTAGTGTAGCCTGTTGACCAATTTTCGGGAGAAAAACCACCATAAGAATATGTAGGTAGTCTAAAGTTTATAAATGTATTATTAGTTTGAAATACAAAAAACTGTATTGGGTCTATTACGCTAGATTCATTTTGTGTTTGATAAATTACTTCAAATTTTAATTTTAATTGAAACTTATTTAGAGTGTCGTCATACCTAAGTAGTGCTATCGGATTAACAATAACATTAAAAGTAGCACTTACCACGCTTATATAACTTGTTTCAGCACTTGATTTTAACCCCTCTAAATTTAAGGGGTTTACACTCGCTAAAGCAATTGTAACCCCGTTAATACCCGTTAATATGTTTCTTTTTCCAAGTGGGGGGTTTAAAGAAGAGGAAGTTGCAATACTTAAACCAACATCTTTGTTTTGAACTTTATAATATACATTTGGATTAGCGGTCATTTTTGTTGTATTCCCACTAAAAAAAAAAGGAGGACTTGAAGTTAATCCACCATCAGATGTAGGTACATAGCTTTCTTTAGCTTCGCTTACAACAATCTGTGATGAAACAAAAGATGCTTCACTACCTAATTGAAACAAGTCAACTACGACAGTATTACCCGTTGGGTTGTCTAACTCTATGCCGAATAATCCACTCATTCTAATCCTTTTTTAGTTCTCTTTTTATCTGTTTAATTCTTAAAATATCTAAGTAACTCTTAATAACATAAGAAGATGCTATTGCAACCGCAATAACACCACTAACACCTAATATGTTTTGTAAATTAAAATCTTTAAGTTCCTTCATTTTTGTCTTCTTTTAGGTCAAACCATTTTGATAAGAATTTATTTATTCTTTTAAAAACCCTACTGCTTTCCGAAAATCCTAATCTACTGCAATTTTCAAAAACTGATATTATTAACTGAATTGATATATAGTCTACAATAACCCAATAAATGAAATAATATACTTTATTGATTAACCTTCCCTCTGAACTTACATTCATTATATGAACTACGCTTATCATTAAAGTATAAATAAAGACCTTAAAAATAAACCTTCCGAATTTTCGGCTTTCAATTTTATTACCCTCTTTTATTGAAGCACAAACCCCCGTTACAAACTCTAAGCACAATAAAATGCAAAAAGCAATAAACATCATTGGCTCTAAGCCTATAAACTTATCAATAAAAGTAGTTGCACTACCAATGGTTACACTAAAAGCCAACATAGGCTTAAAGTTTTTATAATGTAGCGTACTTTGAAATACATCGTGAAGACTGCAAAATCCCCAATCTTTTAAAAAGGCTTTCATAGTTTTTCCTTTAAGTTGCTACAATTTGAGCATCTAATCCACTTGCGTTAGTTAATATTGTTATGTCAGGAAGTGTTAACCCCGTAGGTGCGCTAAGTTTAACGCTTTGACCACTTGCTAATACAATATAAGTACCATTCGCTTGTTGAACCCTTAAACTGTCCGTAGCGTGGCTATTCAGTACCGCTATACTCGTTTTATTCGTATAAATAGTAGTGGCGGTAATTGTTACCATTGTTAAATTTAATTCTATATCGCTCATAATCTTTAATCTAAAATATCGCTAAACTTTAATCTTTTAAAAGGCTTATTGTCGATACATAAAATTAACTTTAAGTCATTACAGTCTATGTCGCTTGTTGCAATATAAACTGAAACTCTAGTTACTTCCTTTTCGTTTTCCTTGCCTAGTCTTTTTAAAATATTCTTAATCGTTGGGGCGACAAAAAGTTCTGCTTTAACTGATTTACCCGTCCAATCTACTTTTGGAACTAACATTAACTCTTTTAAAGTAATTTCTTCCGAAAATTCTTCGCTAAATGCAGTTAAAATTTTATAACTAGGTGTTGCTTTTTCGCAATCAGTATAAATTTTAATCTGCGTGTTAGTTACTTCCTCTTCTCTCTTTTTTGCATAACTTTTAATTGCATTACGCATAATTTTTTTGGTTTCATCTTTGGTTTCCATTCTTCTCTGATTTTTTTGGTTTAAAATAATTCATTAAGAGGATGCTCTAAATTTAAAGGGGTATTTAAAGTTATAAACCCTTTTTTAGCAACTACTCTTCCTCTTAAAGATAATACACTCTTTAGTCTATTTGAAATTAATCCACTTAAAATATCCGATAATCCAATTTGATTAGGTTTGATGTTTAAATCAAAAGATACTATCGTTTTACCACCGTTTGAATTTATTATGGTATTCAAATTACTGTTTTTAACTTCTGCAATTAATTGGTTATTAAATAAAATTTCAAAATCATACTCTTTTAAAGTAAACTCTTGTTCGCTATTATTAGTTACCTTTAAGTTAAACCTCAATGTAAGGTTTTTCTTAGTCTGACTAACTAAATTCACACTATCTAAAACAACTTTGCTATCTGATAAAATAGAAATTTGAGAATTATAGTATCTATATGCACCATAACTCGCAACACCTAAACCACCAATAAATAATAACCCTTTAATCATTTTTTAATAAACTTTTTGTATGCAAAATAACCAACACCTAAAGCACCAATTATCATTATAGTTTTCTTATGTTTTGACCAAACCTCATTAAACATTGACCTTTTATCGCTTACTTTTACATTTGATTCTTCGGTACACGTTGGCTTACCACACTTTGCCATATTGCCATAATAATTCGGGGATTGAATTCCACTCATAACTTTTATTTTTTAAATTTTTATAATTTTTTTATTACTATTAAACCTACAACGGAAACTAATAAAGCACCTCCGATATACCATTTATACTTCATTAAAGAACCCTTTAAATCAGAAACTTTTTCATCAGAATCGTTGTCAGAATTGTTATCAGAATTGTTATCAGAATTGTTGATAATCTCTTCCTCTTCGTCTTGCTCTTCCTCTTTTAAATCAAGAACTCTTGTTTTTTGCTCTTTAATAATATCATCCACCCTACTTTCGTATGTTTTTATGTTGCTTGGATTCGATTCAAAAAGAAGATATTCCTCTAAAACCATTAAGGAATCTTCTATTTCTGTGTCGCCTAATTTAGAAAGAATTGAAGAGTTTAAGGGTCTAACCGCCCAAGGATGAGCGACTGCAAGTTTAGTAAACAACTCTTTTCTTGTTGCTTCTCTTTCAGAAACTCTATCCTTTTCCGCTTTTAACTTCTGTTCGTGCGCTAAAAAAATAGGTGTTCTCTCATTGATAAATGCTTTAATAGTGTACCCCGAAACTTTTGAATGAGTATCAGTAGTAGGTGTTCCACCTCTAAACTTGTCATTTCCTGCTTTGCTCCAAAGTTTATTTAATTCAACTCTAAAACTAGCAATTTCCTTTTCCGAATAATCCCCTAAACTACTAGCAAAAGAGGTTATCCCATTGTAAAATTCGGGAATAATCGCATAAGTAGACTTAGTATATTTCGCTATATCTCGTTGTCTACCTTCCTCACTTGCCTTTTTTTTTCTATCAGCTTTACACTTTTTACCGCATAAAAAATTGTCAAACTCATCTTCTAAATACATATTTTTAATATTTTTCATCTTTATTACATTAAAACCAATTTGTATTTCCGTAGTAAGAAACCCCCTTTTCTTTAACCGCTTTGATTAACTTATTCATAAGTAGAGAATTAACAGAATTAATACTTACGGTACTTATCTTTAAGTCCTTAACAACCTTATTTAAAAGGTCTAATGTGTTTGAGCCAAACTTACCATCTACGGTTATTGGCTTATAAGGACTAGGAACTAGCTGATTAAGTAGTTCTTGTAATTTTTTTACATCATTAAGTTGACTAGAAAATTGCCCCATACCACTACCTGACTTTAATAAAAAAGGCTCTGCTTTTCCACTTTCAGAAATAACAGTATTTGGAACATCATTATCTATGATAGATTCAATTCTTTTTCTTTTTAAATAAACTGAACGACCCACAAAAAAGCCTACGACACCTAGCGTAGCCAATCCGATATATAGAAATTTGTTTTTCATTATTTATACTTTTTATAAAGTTTAAAACCTACAAAAATAATAATACCAACGGCAGTACCTATTCCTACCATTTTAATTATATCAACTTTAGGCTTTTCATATTCCTCTATTCCCGAAAGTTGGTTATATACTTTTTCAGCATCTTTTATTTCTTCTCTAGCAAGTCTTTCCTTTTCTTTATATTCCGAAACATCAAAATTAGGATTTCCTTTATTTGTTTTAATAGCGTTTGCTATCATATCAGCGTTCCGCAACAATACAATAACTTTAAATCTTGCAGTTGCTCTTTTTTTATAAGAATTTAGCATTTCTAATTCTTCTCCTTGCGGATTACCTCGCTTCTCCCATATTGAAAGTCTACTTTGTAACTGACCTAAATCCATTGGATTCCTAGATTTCAACAAGGCTTCATATTCGTCTACGTTTATTTTTTCTTTAATTTCTTTACTGAAATTGCTAAAATTACTATTACAACCACAACCCATAACTAAATATTTATTTATTTATTAATTTATTAATTTATTAATTACCTCTTTTTTTTCTTAATTAATTTCATTACAACTACACCCGTAATTAAAACACCTACTAAAATAGAACTACCAATAATAACATTATTTATTAAACCGCTATCTGCTTTCATTCTTTCTTCTTCGGCTCTGTTTTCTTCTTCGGCTTGTGCTAATTGCTTATCCATAATTTCTTTAGTATTCTCGTCTTCCTCTGCTTGTGCCCGTTTTTCAGAATTAGTCGCTACCATTTTATCTACAATAGCTATAATGGGTACAATAATCGGTGTAGCGATTGCGATTGCCCCTGCAATTTCTGCTCCCGTAAAACTGTTATAATATCCCCCCGAAAAGTTGATTTTATCTTTACATTTTGAACCACAGACTAAAGGTTTTTTATCTTTACCGTTGCTTAAAGATTTTTCAAAAGTACTTTTATCTCCACCAAGTTTTTGGAATTTACTAACCACTTCCTTGTATTTCTCAGGCTCGTTAAGTTTTGCTCTTGATATACGAGAAGCCATTCCTCTATAATTCAAAGATAAAAGACCTAAGAAAGAACTTCTAGGCGCACGTAATGTTTGAACTTTAGCACCCCTTACAAAGATATTTCCTCCTAACTCTTTTTTGCAGTCTTTTCTAGCATCTCCTTTACTTGAACCCGTAGATTTAGCGTCATCAATACAGTCTATTTTATCAGAACTTCTAAAAATATCAGCAAAAGAATCTACTTTTTTCCACTTTTTAGCTATTTTTTTAAACGGATAAATTGCGTTGTGAAAATCATTATCGCTTTCAAAATATAAGTTTTTCATAATTTTTTAATCTATTAAAAATTGTTCGTTATCAATATTGTCTGCATCAAAATCATAAAAGTTAGACATTGTTTTAATCGGAATGTCTGTTTTTACGCTTTTCATTGATACAGTTGTTGTTTTAAACTTATTATCCCCACCCATACTTGTTGTTGGTAGTTTTGAATTGGTTTTTACGTTATACATTTCCAAGTTTTTTAAAACATCTTTTGAAGTCAAATTTTTAGAAATAGAACTCAATCCTTTCATAATAGGTTCTTCAGCAATAGGTTCTTTTTTAGGTTTAACAGTAATACCTATTACACCAACACCACTTCCAATCTCTTTTTCGGGAGTAAGATTTATTGCGTTTGGAAGAACACCACCGCCTGATGTGATACCATCATTTGCGGTAGTTTCCTTTTCTTCTTCCTTTTCTTCTTCCTTATTAGGTTGAGTTTCAGTAGTTTTTTTCTTGTTTTTATCATAAAAATAATACGCTCCAAAAACAATAAAACCTAGTATTAACACATTCTTTGTATTCATAATATTTTTATTTGCCGTTTAATTTCCAACTCATCATAGTTCTATTTAATCTATCATTCCAAACAGGAGATAAAACCCTTTCAAAAGCACCTCTAAAGTCGCCTAATATAGGAAAGTCTTGATTTTCATACCAATCCCAAACTTCTTTTCTTACCCTAGTGTTCTGCCTAGCTAAAAGGTTTACCAACTCTTCTTCAATAATCGGGTCTTTACCATTACGAAGTCTATTTATTTTAGACCTTAACTCTTTACCTAGTTTAATAGTACTTTCTGAAAAAACAATATTTTTATTATCTATTGATTCGTTTTCTTTAGATTCCTCTTCTAAAACTTTTATATTTTTCTTTTTAATAAAGAAATATCCTAAAGTCATAATAGAAACCCCAATTAATGATATGAACATTACTTTAGTTTTTTTCATTATCCAATAATTTTTTTAATTTGATTAAAATTGTCATTACTTAAATCATCCTCTAACCATTCTTTTAAAGGAGTTCCTATCATTGTAGTATTACCTTTATATTTATTTTGAGTATTAAAATAGGATTCTAATTTTTTAAATGTTTCTTTATTATATCTTTTTATAACAGTTACAATAAGCTTCTCATCGTTATCAGTAGTCCACCCGTTTAATCCGTAAAGAATGATTTTAGCATCAGAAGATAATAAAGTATCACTTGGGTTATTAGTATTATTAGAACTAGAGGAATTGCTACCGCTATTACTGTTATTTGCATTGCTACCGCTTCTGTTTTGAGTTTCCATTTCCTCCAATAATTCTTTTTCCTCATTAGTCAACTTAGGTTTTTTTATAAAGTTGTTAATCACAAAATAAGCAGTAACACCAACGGCTACAACTGAACTTACTATGATTATGTTTTTTATTCTTTTTTCCATATTTATTTATTTGTAGATACAACGTCTTCACGTACATATCCTATTGTTTCTCCATCTAAAGGTTGAGTAAGTTCTATTTTGTACCAATTAAGATTATCAGAACCCGTTACTTGGTTAATAACTCTACCTATTGGATTAGTTGTTACTTCTCCAATTAAATTATCTACCCAATCAAATGGCAAGTCTTTATTATTAACCTCTGCCGAATCTCTTACGTTTACATAACTTTTTACTAAATAAAGTAACTTACCGTTAACATCTTCAACACATTGTTTACCACGACAAGGTTTGTCTAGTTTATTTTTACGAACTTTTCTACGTACAGTCCTAGTTATAAATATTGTAGCGGTCAATGATAACAAACCAATTATAGAGTATTTTACTGCATTTCTCATTTCTTATAATTTTTTATAATAGTTTTAATCTTTTTTAACTCTTGACTATTCATTTTATTTGTTATTCTACCAATTAATGATTCGTTAAACAAATTAGCATAGTATCTTGAAACTAAAGACATATTAGCAACACTTCCTGCTTGTGCAATAGCACCGTAAACACCTTCTTCATCATCATCAAACCAACTAACGGGATTTACATTATAGCCTAATGATTCTTCTATTTGTCTTGCTAATTTCCTAGCTAAATCGGGTGTTATTGTAGTGTTGTTTAAATTTGCAATTTGCGTATTGAAAGCACCTAATTCATACATTTCATTTTCTTCCTTTGCTCTTCCGCAATCCAAAACTTTAAACTTACAAAGCAAAGGTCTTGTAATACCAAAATAAACTAAGGCTAAAGCACCCAAAACAACACCCCCAACAATATAAGGGGTTGCTTTATTTTTCGCTACGTTTGAAGCTAATTCTGTTGCTACTACTTTTTGTATCATTGTTCAATTTTTTTATCATTGTTATAGCTCCAATTCTTTATAAAAGAATCTAGCTTTTCAAACCTATGTAAAGCTTGTTTACTGTTTGCATTTTTAAAAACATTTAAAAAAACATTATAAGCATCAATTCTAGGATAACCTAAACTTAAATATATCCTTAAACCGTTTAAGTCGCTTTCCACTTCCGAACTTGGGTTTTTATTAACGTAAAAATGACAAAATTCGTGAAGTAAAATAGCCATTCTCATAGGTATTGAATATCTAAAAAAATCCTTTTTACTTACTTCTATTCTACCATTTAACTGACTAATCCTAGCAGGGGTATTAATAGGCTTACCATTACTTCTACTTCTTATAACATCAAAATAATCAATCCTAAACCTTCCATTATCACTATAAAATGGATTACCCGTTTTACTCGCTCCTAAATAACTTGCTTCTTGACTAAATTCTTGCGCAAATCTTACAAAACTGTGTAGCTTTCTTGACAACGGAAGTATTTTAGTGTTTTCTAACGGTAATATTTCAACCCCCAAAACCTCATATCCATCATTATTTAAAGGGGAATCTCCATCTTTATATATAACCAACCTAGCCGTATAAGGTGCTTGTGGTAAGCCTATATAAAAATCTTGTTCTCCATCAATTTTACTATACCTTTTTGAATAAAAAGTTTTTGTAGCTTTCGCATCACATATCTTTATCCAAATTTTTGTAGGCTTTTCAGTTTTAATTGAAACTTTTAAAGTACAAGGGTAATCGTCTGTATTTATATCTTTTACCATTAAACTTTATTTTTAAACCTATGATAACCATAACCAATAGCTATAATTCCTAAAACAATTAAAATATTTCTATTTGCATTTGAAATATAAAACTTTCTATTATCTACGGAATTAGAAGAACTTAAATCGTTTTTATTATGAACTTGTAATCCACCTTGCGATTGCTCTTCAATCAACCACTCTTTAAAAGATTTTGTAGTACCGCTTTGCTTATATTTTTGATTTGCTGAAATCATTTATTTTATTTTTTTTACTATTACTCTTCCTAAAATTGAACCAATTGCTATCCCGTATATCGGCTTAGACCTTAACGCTATCGCTCCAACTAATCCTATAATACCACCAATAATTGCACCTTGAAGGTGGCTTTTTGTAGAACTCTTAACATTTGAAGACATTTTCCCATTAGCTATGTCGCTCATAGCTTTTATTTTGTCTTCTAATAACTTGTCGCTCTCTACACTCATTATTTAGACATTTTAACCGCTACAACAATACCGCCTATCAATAATACACCAACAAAAGAAAGTGCAATTATTTTACCCGTTGAAATTCCGCTTGAAGAACCCTTAATTGGCTCAGTAAGAGTTGGTTTATCATTAGTGTCGTTGTTTTCGGTATCTTTTTTTCTACTCCCCCACCACTTTAACAATGCGTTTCCAACCTCTAAAGCTTTATTAATGTTTTTCTCGTTGATTATATTACCGTTTCTATCTCTTGTAGGCTCTTCATTACCATCTCCACTATTATTTTGAACAATAGTTGTTGGTAAATCAGGTCTTGAACCACCCTCAGTAGCATTATAGAAAGATGAAAACATTGAACTTTGATTAGCGATTAATTGACTAATATTTAAAATTGCATTTTTAGAATTAGTGTCGTTTTTTTCATCATAGGCTCTAAAAACTCCATTAATAACATTCAATAATTTAGACGAAGAAACTTCCTCGTCAACATCTATATTAGCCATTAATAAAGCATCTATAACTTCATCTTTTTTGTTTTTAACTAAACTTAAAAACTGATTTCCTATTTGTTCTTCTCTATTTGCCATTTTTTTATTTTTTTATTAATAACGCTACTCCCATTAAAACGAAACCGCCAACAACAATACTATTTATAGTCATTTTGTTAATTACTTTTTCGTCATTATTTCCACTAGCATTGTAAAAAGTATTTCTATCACTTAGAATAGTGTCCTTCAACTCTTTAGTGCTTGTTAATTCTAAAATCTTTGTTTCTTTTACCTTACAGTTTGTGCAACCACCTTCTAAAAGAGTTCTGTCAGGGTGTATTTCAGCTAAACTTTGCAAAGCGTTTGCTCCCCCATTCCTTACAAAATGTTTTATTTGATTTTCTAATTCTTTAGAGTTTCTTGCCTTATTGTAGCTACCGAATTTATTTAATACGTAATGACAATCACTAGGCACTTTTTCGCTTAGGTATTTATACATTGTCATTGGACTGCTTTTTATTCTTGTCGCCATTTTCTAAAATTTTTAAATAAAAAAGGTAGGTTTGCATTATCGCAAACCTACCTTTCAGTATATTGAATTAAATTAATTCTCTCGAACTTTTTTAATCATCAACTTGCTGAAAAGCAAGTTTAATAAAGTTTTACTGTCCTTTTAAGGCTCTAAGAGTACTTGAAGATAACTTCAAAGATTCTGAACGAACAATATTAGGGTTTCCGTAATTTCTTACTGCTCTTCTTCCTGCTAATGTTCTTGCAGTAGATACTGTTTCAGCAGGGTAAAGGTAAATCTTTACAGTTGCCGAAGCCAATACAGATGAAAGAACTAAAGAAGTATTACCATCAACAATATAGCTATATTTCAAAATAACTATTGAATTTTGTTGCTGATAAGGGTCGATTACGGGTACAAGTGTTTTTTGACTTGTGTTACCTGACGAATCAGAAGAAACTAAAGACAAAGTTTCAAGCACTTGATTAGCCGTAGACGATTGGTAATAAGTTTGTCCGACACTAAAAGACTTTTGCATTTGCTGATAAAGGAACTGCTGATAAGTAATTCCGCTAATACCCATAGTAATACTAATCGCTGACGAATTTTGCCAATTCGGGGAAGTATATGCTAAAGTGTTATTTGCTCCTAAGATTGTAACGGGAAATGCCGTTGTTGTGTTAGTGTTTACAACACTAATAATGTACGGTTGTGATGTTGGTGCGGATGCTCTACCCGTTGCCATATCAAAACTGTCATCTTCTCCCCCGTCAAATGAGTAATCCTCATCTGCGAAGTCGTAGTCGTCTGCGAATCCATCAGCATTGAAGAAATTCTCATTTGCTTCATCTTGTGCTTCGCTAAAATATTTTTTTAAATCCACGATAAATTTTTTTAAATGTTTAACAATAATTTTCTAATCAATCTTGTTAAGTTTCTTAAACCGATGGTGCTTGTTTTTTCATCTTTGCAGTTACAAAGTTTGCTAACATTACCCCTCCTGCTACACCGACAGCAGTAAATACGATTCCTAAAATTGCTTTCTTGTCCATAATTTCAAAATTATAATTTTTAATATAAATGTTTTAACTATCCAAATAGTTTGCTATAAAACTACTTACATTATACTTTAATTTTAAATTATCGACTATTGTTTAAAATGAAAATAGCCTATTGCAATTGATACAATAGGCTATAATACAGTTATTTATGTATTGCAAATAATGTTCTTTTTTTTTAAGGCAAGTACATTTTAATAAGTAAATTTTTAGTATATGAATAGGCTTTTTCGGGTGTGTACTTTAATTTACCTTTAGCATCTCTCATATTAAGAAGAGGTTTAATCTTTTTATTATAATTAACTGATATGTAGTCTTCAATGGCTTCCATTACTTGAGCCTTACTATAATTACCGTAAATTTTTTCATCATCACAGTTGTACGTGCAAAAGAATCTTTTATCTGCATTATGATATTGTTTATTAACCATCAACTCAACTATTTTTAAAGCTTCGTGTCTGTCGTCAAACTTCTTATGGTGTTTGTCAACGCTATCTGTGTTTTTGTGAAATCTTATCCAATTTAAGTTTTGCCATACTTTAGTAGATATTCTACCAATAGACTGAAAGTGCATTATAATATCTGTTGAGGTGTGCCTGTTGGTACACAAAGCACCTATAAGGTCGTTTGGTGCGTGGTCGCTTACATATTTGTTAATATCCTCAATTAATAAAAGTCCACCTTTATAATTGTCTAAAACTACTTTAAGAGCATCGGTTATTTCATTAAGGCTCATTTTTGAGCCATCAGGATTAAAAGGTCTTATTCTTCTAACTTCTATTTTTGGATGATGAGAAAAAACTTTAACGTGGGATAAAGAAATACCTTTTACTTCTTCAAATTCATCATTAACATCAATAATTAATGCTCTACGTGGTTTTAGTCCACCACCACCTTTTACGTATTTTTGAATCATTTGCATAGTAACATAGGTTTTACCAATTCCTTTTTTACCTACTGCTACACCTAGTACTGCTTCTCTCATATCTTTATATTAAATATGTTATCTGTTAATTCTGTATTAAATATTCTTTCTCCAAGTAATAAGGCTCTACCCCCTTTTCTATGATTTTTAAAGTGCTTAACAACATCGTTTACTTGCTCTTTAGGGAAAACACTACTTGAATTTATAAATTTTTTTTCAATATCCTTCCTTACATAACTAAAGTGGTGCATTTCTAATTCATCACGCATAAAAGTAATGCAATTACCTACATCGGTTTGTCTTGTTTGGTCAATTTGATACGGATAGCTGACAAATAATTTATACTCTGTGTTCGGTTTTATTTTAATAATAAAAGGAACATAGTACTTTTCTTTTGGACTTAAAATAAAGGTTGGCTTTTTATAATAAGTAACCATTTGACAAAACGAAGTGTCAAAATCTCCTTCTAAAATCTCTTGTAAAGCATAGTCGAATTGCTTGTCAACATAATATTCGTCTGTGTCCATCATTAATAAATGTGTACATTCGTTTTCTCTACAAACTTCTAACCCATAATTTCTTTTAAAAATTTCGTTGTCGCATCCACTTTCCCAATAAACATTTCCGTTTTCCATATATTGAATAGTGGGAGAGTAGTGCCGTATTTCGTCAACAAGCCCCATCTCTAAAAGTCTTTTGCTTTCAACTTCACTTTGTTGATACTCATTACCGAAATTACTAATGGTTTGAAACACAATAACTATAAAATCAACTTTTTCTCTTATTGACCTTATAGAACCCTCTAAGAGTTCCTCTCCGTCAAACAAATTATACACTACTCCTATTTTTATACCCACGTAATTCTTTTTTTAAATTTATTTTAAACTTGAATTAAAAGCGTTGTTTAGTCTTCTAATCGCTTTAAATAAGAATAAATTATATTCATCATCTTTCTTATTGTTATCGTCTAAATTATCAAACCAATGCAACTCTTCCATTATTTCTGTCTTAATGGTTTCTGACTTAGGCTCTAAGTCTTTATGATTGCCTTTAATTATAGATTCTGAAATATCATATTGCTTTTGAAATCCTTGCTCTTTCATTTCTTTTACTTCTTTCTCGTATTGGACTAGAGCAATATTTTCAAAATGAAACAACTTGTCGTTTATTAAAGTATTGTGAGATTCAATTTGACCTCTTACATCATAAAGTTTAAGTTTAGTTTCATCCCACTCAACAAATTCTTTTGCTCTTTTAAGCCTTTTGTCTTCTTGATTGTTTATTGGAATAAGCTTTTGAGCTAAGTTTCTTTCGTGTAAACTTAAATTAGCTTGAAGGCTTTGTAAAGTTCCTAGATAAACTTTGTCGTGTTCAATTACTTTTTTAAAATCTCTTATAGGCAATATCCTATCTCTCATAGTGGCTTTGCCTTTACCATCTCCTACAATTTTACCTGCTTTGTTTTTTACAAATCTTTTAGCCAAATCATTTGATGTTTGGTCTTTCATTAACTCTTTAATTTTTCCCATTTTTACTCTGATTTATGATATTTAATATATTTAAAATGTCTTCCCCAATCTTCTTTATTCCAATGAAAAGCAGTAACCCCCGTATGTACGTAATTTTGCACACCCCTTGTTAACAAATCTTCAGCAAAATAAGTGTCAGGTGGGTTAGTCGCTCCTTTAGGTATTCTAAATTCAAAATTTGTCATTACCTTTTTTTTCATTAAACAACAACCAATTCCTGCAATATAAGTAGGTTGCACTTTTCCATTTACAAATGAGTGCCAAAAAAGTGAACTTTTATTATAAAACCTAAACTTATTCCAATATTCGTGATTTTTGTCTACCGTAGCTATGCAAGGAGTTCTATTAGCACCATCAAGTATTTGATACAAAGCACTTACAATTGGTAGCCTACACTCTAGCAATCTTTCTATGACATCTAATTGAGGAAACACATCACTTTCTAAATGAAGCATATAAGTACATTTTGATTCTAAAAAGTACCTTCTGAGTTGATTGTGTGAATCACATAGTCTTTCCATTACTGAATAGTCCGAGTAATCTTTCCAAAAAACTTTAAGACCATACGTTTTATTTAGCCATTTAGCGTTTTTGTTATTTGCGGAATTATCAGCAACATAATACTCTATTCTATCTTTAGGATAGCTAAAGTTTTTAAGGTTATCTAAAAACTCTTTAATGCAGTAGTTCTTACCATCGTAGGTAGGAATTGCAATAAGAATTTTAGGCAATCTCTTCTTAGTTTTTTTAACTAATACACTTTCTACAATTTTAGAAAAACTCATTAATCTTGCTTTTTATTTTCTTCTGCTTCTTTATTTGCCTTATTAATTTCATCTTGAATTAATTCGGGATTAACCGTATTTTCGGGTCTTTCAAAAGTTTGAAAACTTGTTTTTTCAGTTTCAAACTCGTTTAAGTCTTGCTCATTTACAATATTCATTGGCTCTGCATTTTGAACTATTGGCTCTTTACTGTCGAATGGGTTATAATCAACATCTCTATATGATTTATTAGGTTTTGATTTTTTCTGTTTTCTATTTTCAACGTGCATATCTTTAATCATTCCCATAGTGGTTGACATAGATTTCTTTAATCCAATAAATTGAGTTGTTTTTGTAAGAACTTCTTGACCAATAGCAAATAATAAAAATTGCTCATCAGTCATTGACCAACCTTTTTTCAAAAACACACGAACCATTGCAGGACGAACTTTTTGACCAAAAGATTTGTCGTAAGACATTACCTCTGTTGCCTGTTCGTTGTAAGAAGCTACAAATTCTTGTAAAGACATTTCGCCACCCTCTGTCGGTATTATAGTATTTGGGTCAACCTCGTCATTAATAATTAATTCGTTCAGTTTATCCTCTGAAAATTGAACAAACTTTTGAAGTATTAAGTGTAAAGATTCGTAAGTGTCCAATACAGTATCAACCATTTGCTCTGTTGCAAACTGTTTCTCTTGTGGCGGTAAATCATTAACGGCAGGGTTCGGATTGTCAAAAGGACTAGGCTCTTCTTCTTCGTTAGCCTTTGTGTCGTTCATTAAATCCTCAAAAGAGGGGTTAGAGTTAAAGTCAGGTTCGGGAATGTCATCAGTTAAACCCTCTGCGGTTTTAGGTGTAGCATACTCTCTCTCAAATACATCTTTGTCGTAAGGATTGTAATTTCCATTTGTACCCTCGAAATCACTTTTTTCAAATTCTTTTTTAGGTTCTTCTTTTTGTTGAGGTTCAAATGTTTCGTTGTCTTGCGAATCTTCGCTTATAGGCTCTTCAATCATAGCTTCTTCAACTGCTTCGTTGTTTAATACTGCTTTTCTAGGTCGTCCTCTTCTTTTAGTTTCTGCCATTTTATTTGTTTAATATATTGTGCTTAAAATCTATAATTTTTGTATTTATCTCGTTTATTTTATCTAGTAATATCTTATCGTCTGAAATTCTTTCGTTTAGATAATTTATTCTCTTAATGTATTTTGATATTACCGAATCGTGTCTGCTTAATACAAACGCTATCTTATTTTGAGAGTAACCCAAATTTGATTTTAATTCATAGCTACAAATAGCTAAAGCACTTGTTTTATTGGTATTACTTGAACCTTTTAAGAGTTGTTTTTTAGATAAACTAAAACTAGAACAAATAGTCTGAATTATAAACTCTTGCAACACAATATCTTTATCCCTTGCAAGGTTTCTACTGTTTTTAATTATCTCCAATGTTTTCTCGTAGCCTATTCTGTCAACAGTTAGGACTAATTCTTCAAAAATCTTAAAATCACTACTTGCCATATTTTTGCATAAAATTACTTTTTAAATTATTGCAACTAATATAATTAATTTATGACAAATACCAATCAAGTATTTTCTTCGCTTCATCAAGTCCAACGGCAAATTCAGAATAATAACCTTTTTGTCTAAGTCTATATTGTACCTCTTCTTGCTCCCTTATATGGTCATTACTAACGTAAAATCCATCCTTTTTGAAAATCTTAACATCTTCTTTTTTAAGTTCTAAAAAGCAACCGTTATATCCTTTTTTTGGTTGCATAATCCACATATCGGGAAGTCCTCTTGATGAACGACATCTTTTAGCCACAACTGACTGCCCCATAGTTAGCTTTATACCGCTTGATTCAGAAGTAAAAATAATATCGGGGTATTTGTCTTTAATGTATTCTGATAAATCTAATTGTACTTTTGTTTCAAAGTTCTTAGATTTTGAAGTTCTTCCTGCCATATTTTAAATAAAAAAAGCAACCATAATAGGAGTAAACTCAACTATTTGGTTGCTAAACATTCACAATTGAAAGCAATTTTGACACAAGCCAAGATTGAATATTTTACCAATTAAAAAATCCTATTTTACCATTAGAACCTTCCTTTTTTATTTCGGGTTGTTCTACAATTGGTTGTTCGGGTTCTTTTTCTTTATTTACTTGTGTTTGCGAAACTCTTTTGCGTATTTCCACTTTTTGCCTTTCATCTAAGAAATCCCAAATCTTATTTACTATTTCAGAATCTAATTGTTTTATTTTATTTTTTACAGTATCAGAAACTATCGGATTACCATTTTCATCAGTTTTTTTATTAAGAAGTACTGTGTTTCTAGTTGCTTCAATCCTTTTTATAAGGGTTTGAACATCAATAGGTAGTTCTCGCTTAGTTAAACTTTGAGTTTGCATTAAGGCTTCGTATGGCGACATTTTACTCATAATTTTTGGTTTTATTTTGTTTACTAATATAGCTAAATTTAGTTACTTTTTTAAAAAATAAACGACCTACCGTTTATAGGTAGGTCAATGTTAAACATTACTTTCCAACCTCTCCACCTTTAGAATATTTTATAATTTCTCCATCGGGATATTTTGTAGATATAAGTTCAATATTCCACATATAACTATTATCGTCATATTGGGGAAATTCTTTTTTAAAAATTCTTTCTGCTCTATCTCGTATTTTTGCCATATCGGTTTTTTGACTTGCTTCAAAAAATATGTTCAAATTTCCATCAATTTCGTCATAAGTACCTTTCTGTAAAACCTTTCCTCTATAAGAGTAACCTATCTTTCCACCTTTGGCGTAGGTGTTTAATTTTCTTTCAAAATCATCTTCGCCCCAAGTATAACTTTCTCTTTTATTAACATCAGAAATTAAAAAATCTTTTTCATCATAACCAACCTTGTCCTCAACTATATAATAATCAGAGTTATAACCAAACTTCTTATTTTTATCAGTCATTTCAACTACATCGCCTACTTTAAACTTTCCACCCCTCTCAAAATCATCGTTAGGGTCGTCAATCATTTCAACATAGATAGTTTTCCAACCACTATTTTTAGCATTGGCTATCGTTGAGTTTCCATCGAATACATACATTTTACCGTTTCGCTCATATACCGATATTGGCTTTCGTCTGTCAATTTCTCCATCGTAAGCCATTCGCATATACTTGTTGGCATTTTTAACACCTTTTTCCCTTGCTCTCGTTGGCTCTAACAGGTTTAAATCAATTTCCTTAGTGTCAGAATCTTTAATGAAATAACGGTCTAAATCGTAAGGCAATTCCTCTAAATCAATCTTTGAGTAATCAAACCATTCAACCTCTCCACCTTTAGCAAAAGATTTGCTAACCATTGAGCGCATACGGTCTTTGTCTGCAAAAATATCAGCAAACTCCTTTTGTGCTTCTTTGCTTCCATTATCAGCCATTACAACTATTTCGGCTAACTCGCCCATTCCATCACAGTCTAAATCCCCTGCCTTGTAAAACGGATGAGTAAACTCATTAAGCATTTTCATTCGCTTAGTTTTTAACTGAATCTCTACGGGTACACCATTGTAAAGAACTATGTAATGAATTGCCCTATATCCACAAGCAGGTATTTTAAACTTGTCATCAACCTCAATAACTTCCCCAAAAATACCATTGTCGCCATCGTCAACACCAATCATTTTACGTAAAGTCATTAGTTCTTTTGTGTTATTGGTGGCAATCGTAGTACCTACAACATCAGTTAAACCTTTATTTGTTACTTTTCCTTCTTTATTTCTTTTAAACTTTAGCCTTTTTTCAACTAACTTTTTAAGAATAGAAAACGGGGTTTTTGTTCTAGCGATTATATCAAATTTTTGAGGTAAGATTTTTTCCATTTCCCCAATTATCGAATACATAGAATCGTCATAGGTTCTTTTATCTCCTAAAAGAGTTCTAAAGGTATCTGTAAACTTAGTTCCCTCAATATTTTCTGAAACATTAGGATTGCTAGGTTCTAAATCGTCTGCATTTTCTGTTCCATCTTTATCTTTGTCGCCAAGAATACCTTTATACATTTCTTCGTTGAAATCTACACCATCGTTTTCAATTTTTGTTCGCCCACCATCAGCGAACTTACCACCTTTAGCGTATTCATCTTCATTTATTGCATAATAAATATCCTCTCCTCTAATGTAATCATCAACACCTTCTTCGCCATATACAGAAACACTATGACCTTCTAATTCAATAGAGTTATCATCGTTTTGTCCATTTGCATAAAGAATATCCTTTAATTCTAAAATAGTTTGCTTATCTCTACTTCCACTTTTTAATTTTTTAGATAATTCTTTTGAATTAGTTGAATAAAGTTCGCCTTGTAATGGTTCATTCTCGTCTAACCAATATATAGCTACATCAATAATATCACTTGATGCAGTTACTCCACCTTTAGCCATTTTTCTAGGAGAAGTATTTTTGCGAATATCGTTTTTAAACCTACCGTAAGCATCCTCAAAAGTATCTTTCTTCTCTCCAATTAATTCTACCCAACCGTTTGGCTTTTCTACT
>Ga0315321_10000930_pt1 | contig 22294 bp, 21 predicted proteins | sample M180m21515metaG_FD_203464 | JGI IMG/M metagenome (GOLD analysis project Ga0315321, IMG submission 203464) | Ammonia-oxidizing marine archaeal communities from Monterey Bay, California, United States - M1 80m 21515 | ecosystem: Environmental > Aquatic > Marine > Intertidal zone | place: USA...
AGCTGTCGTTTCCGAAGAGCGGCCCGCAACTCAGCGATTTTCGCCTGGCTATTAGCGTCGTCGATAAGGTTGTGGACGTTGTCGAAGTCTTTCGCCGTGTCGTAGAACTCTTCGGAGACCCGTGGCCTGAAGAATCGTCCAGTGACGGCGTCCGTTTTGCCTTCCTGATGATGTCTGTGCCAAGCCTGCGTCGCCTTCATCGTGTACATGTATCGGAGTTGTTGCCCGTTGGGAGCCCACGGCATGTAGTTTTTGATATAGGCGAACCGCTCGTCCCTCATCCCACGAACCATGTCGCACGCTTCGTCAGCCCGTTCGCGAAAACTGAGATGGTGCTTCGGCGCGGGTTCGGTATTGGGTCCGAGAAAAACGCGACCCTGATAACATTTCGGGATGTCGGCTTCGGCAAGGCTGAGCCAAGTCTTTGGCATGTCCACAAAACTGACGATGCGATCCACGGTCATCCCCGGCTTTTCGGCGGGCCACCATTTCTTCCACTTCTCAGGAATGCGAACAATGAGCGGACAGTGTGTGCCACTGGAGTAAAGAAAGCGTTTGCTCCGAGCGATCACGCCTCCGTGATCGGAGCAATAGATGATAATTGTATCCTCGTAGAGTCCGTCCTTTTTCAGCGACGAGATCGTCTCGCCGACCTTTCGGTCCATGTTCGCGACCGCGTCAGCGTATCGTGCGTAAGTCTGCCGCACGTCTGGCAAGTCGGGATGATACGCATGGAGCACCATCTTCGCCGGATCGGTTACAGGCGGATTGGCTTTCGGGAACGCGCGGCTCTCGTGACTGTCGCCGATGTTTTTGATCGTAAAGAACGGCTGATTCGGCTGACGCTTTTCCCACGGACCGCCGCCTTTCCAAGTGTCTTTGTCATCGCGACCACCGATGTTGTAATCGGTCTTGCCGCCGTTCCCAACAAAGTACCCCGCCTTCTTCAACTGGTCCGAGTAGTACGGAATCAGTTCATGCGGAATCGCGTAGCGACTGCGCATCGGCTGTGTGCCCAGCGAGATCGCGTAATGACCAGTAATCCACGTCGACCGCGTCGGCGCGCACACCGCAGCGTTGTCAAAGCAGTGCGTGTAGCGAAATCCCTCCGCCGCGAGTCGATCGATATTCGGAGTTCGCGCGTTCCTGCTGCCGTAACAGCTAACCCACGAGATACTGTTGTCCTCGCTGGTAATCCAAAGAATATTTGGACGGTCCGATGCCAAAGTAGCGGTGAATGAGGCTGCCCAGAGACAACCGCAGATTATGATCCAAGAGAGTCTTCGATTCATTTGTGTTCCCAGAGTTCTTGTGATTGCAAACATTGTGTTGGGGAACCGTGGAAACGGTTCCCCTTGGCTTGCATCGAGGAGACGTGTGACGGCGGATTACCAGTGTATCTCGCCCTGCAGACGAAAGGAGAATTTGGTGCCATAAGCGATGTCCACTCGGTTCCCGCAACCTGCTTCGGTTGGACCATCCGGGGCGGCGGAGGAATCCCGTTAACTGTGGTCGGTGGTGTGCACCGACGCGATCAGAGCCGAGAGAGAATCTGCTCTTTTTGTTAGACACCAAGCCCAGCGCGGCATCTGGAATTTGCCCCAAATAGTGCGTAAATCCGTCTCCATGACTCATTGATGTCGACTTGGTTCGTCAGGAATCCTAAAAGACTGACCGGGACTTCCGGGTTATAAGGTCGTGGTATTTCGTAATGTCTAGGCATTCAGGTACACTCGACGGAAGGCAGTTTTTACCGGACGTTTACCACTTTTTGATATGTGGGCGGATAGAATTCCGTTGTGGATAAATTGTGCGGAGAGCGGGTTTGAACGGCGTTCGGTTCACACAACTTTGGCTCGTTAATTACAAGACCCAGTAATTAACGGGCTTTTTTCTTGTTCGGAACGCCAAAAGGCGTTACCAGCTAAGGCTGAGCGAACCGCTTTCAAGTCGCGGTTACTGGTAAATTACCAGTAATCCCCTGAACGGGAGTTATTCGCCATGCCACGACCAAAGAATTCTGTGCCACAAAAGCGTGCGCACATCACTGGGCAAGACCGTGTTTATCTACATGGAAAACATTACTACCTAGGCCCGTCTGGATCTGAGGAAGCTCAGACTCGCTACGATGCACTGGTTGCTATCTATCTGAGCAACGGCAGGACCATGCCCGAGGATACTCCTACGCATCAGGCTGAATTGAGCCCAACTGTTGCACACATTACAGAGGTATTTCGAGGGGCAATAAAAACGAAATATGCAAACAGTCCCGACGAGGCTCGGAGGTTGCTGGCATTGTGCCGTGAACTGGATGACTACTTTGGTGATGTTTTGGCCGAGCAGTTCGGTCCTCTAAAACTCGAGTCGTTTCGGGATCTACTTGTTGCCAGTGGAATAACTCGCCGGACCATTAACGGCCATATCAAAAGCGTCATTCGGATTTTCAAGTACGCAGTGAGCCGAGAATTGATTCCAGTTTCGGTCGTCGAGACCCTGCGTACTCTCGAAAGTTTGCGTTACGGACAAACCACGGCACCTGAGCAGAAAAAACGCACGCCGGTCAGCCTTGCTCATGTGAAGGCTAAAGCTGAATATTTGTCCCCGGTCGTCAAGGCTATGGTGGTCGTTCAACTAGGTACCGGTATGCGACCGAGCGAAATGATCAAGATGCGTCCGTGTGATATAGACAGTAGCGGCGAGGTCTGGATTGACTACCCCCCAGTCTTTGCACCAGGTTGAGTGAGAGAACGGGGGTTGGTAAAGCGCCTGTGTTCTGGAGGCTGACCAATCCGATGACGCCAGGGCGATCCCAGCACGCTCCCACGCCGCATGCCACAATTTCAATACAGGCTAAACGTCCAGTCTTGCATAATGGGCATGCGAACTTAGCGACGTCAGTCCGGCATGAGGGCCGGACTTGTACAGCCGCCAGCTAATGGAGAGACGCTCACACGCAGCCCCTCATCGTTCTAACCGGCAAAGCCATCGCTCTTTCCAGAAAACTAATCAACCTTCTCTAAGGTCGTCCCAATTAGGTTTGGCTGAATCGCTCCAAGGCACCGATTAATCACTAGGAATGGAGTAAATTTTTAGGCGGGCTTAGCTGAATTCGCTGAGTTACCCGAAAAGTGAAATAAAAACTTGGGAGTCTCTCAACGATGAAGCTGAGTAAATTAGCATTGATCGCAGCGTTTGCTTGCGGCACATTTGCAAGCACTGTTTTTGCTGATCAATTGACGGACCTACAACTTGTTACCTGCGAGTCGGATTGTGACTTGGGTGAGCCCATATGTGGGTGCGAGCGAGAATGTGACGAAGATGCATGCGATGCCGCATGCGATTCGGCTGGTTGCGGATTGGATCTTATCAATGGGCGGGTTCGGCATCGCATTTGCGATATGCTGAGTATCGGCGATTGCTGCTTGGGTGAACCCTGGCAGTTGTTTGGTAACTACAGGCGGATTTCGATAGGCGGCTGGGGTCAATTGGGTTACCAGTCAGGTCCGCAAGGCTTTGGCGGTCCTCCAACCGCAGTCCGTCCTAGTGCAGCTCGGAATCTGGGATTCAACGACTACCCTGAGCATGTGCAGCTTCAGCAAAGCTGGTTGTTTGCCGAAAAAGCGATTGATGCCTCTTGCGGCCTTGATATCGGGGGTCGTGTCGATTTCATTTATGGAACTGATGCACAGTACCTTCAAGCAACCGGCAACTTCGATGAAGATTTTGACAACGACTGGGACAACGGCTTTTTCTACGGAAGTGCACTCCCCCAGCTGTACATGGAAGTTGGTTATGGTGACGTCTCCGTGAAAATGGGCCGCATGTTGCTCAATTTCGGGTATGAGTCCGCGATGGCGCCGAACAACTTCTTCTACAGCCACTCCTACGCATTCAACCAGGTTCAGCCTTACACCGGGTCGGGTGCAGTGGCAACGTACACAGGCCTGGATAACGTTTCCATTTCAGCTGGATTCATCGAAGGTTTGAACACCGGATTTGATTCTAACGGTGATGCGTTGTTCGCCAGTGTAGGACTTGAGCTGACGGAGCGACTTGGCGTTCAGTACAATGTTGTAGGGGGGCGTCTGCTTAACAACTCAGTTGAGCCAGGGGCATTCAAAGGTGCAATTCATTCGATCGTGGCCGCATACGACATTCGCTGCGATCTTCAATATGTGATGGAAGCAACCCTGGCGGATTATGAAGCCGGGAATGATCCGAGGGATTATGGACCAACGGCGGGAATCAGCAATTACTTCATCAAGAAGATGAACGATTGCAATTCAGTCGGACTTCGCTACGAATGGCTTGGTCAAGAGTTTGAGGGAACCAAATTTAACAGCCACGAGTTGACACTCGGTTGGAATCATCGGCGGTCGGCTAATCTTATCATCCGCCCGGAAGTACGTTGGGACTGGTTCACCGAGGGAAGTGGCCCAAGCCAGGATCACGCGTCGTTTGCAATGGATGCAATCATGACCTTCTAAAGCGGATTTGTCCGGAGGGTAGGTGGCGAACGGAGAGCTCCATTGCTCCCGCTTACCAAATATTGCATGCAACATCCTGAAAGCTGTCCATTCCAGACCGGAGTGGGCAGCTTTTTTCACAAACCCGCAGCACCTATTGCTGTCGACTCTATTGGTCCGGAAGTAGTGATGTTTGTGACTCCCGTTGATTTATTGTCTGTGTACGGCGGGATTTTGAGGGTTGGATCGGGAAGGACCCAAGTGTTCAATGTGTTCATTTCAGTTGAACAGAGAAAGCAAGCTTGTTTGGTCGCACATGATGATTGGTTTTCGCTCACTCGGCGACGAGAGCGATGAGCGACGTGAAGGCCATGGGTGAATAAGTGTCCGCGTTTGCTAGCGAAGATCAGTACTTGGGTCACGGTGTTATGTTTTCCACCGGCAAGGGAACCTGTTTGGGCACACGCTGTGAGTTGGCTCGAAGGACTCGGGAGCCGTTTCGTCGGGATCAACATTCTCGGTCGCCTTATACGACTCATCGGCTTGTTCGCGTGCCTCGGCGGCCTCCGCTTGAGCAACTGGATCGTCTGGGTTGGCAGTTGATGACTTTTCAGCAATTGCCGCGTTGAGGCCATCGAGTTCCGTGACAAGAACTCCTATCTCCGTCAGATACTTGAGCTCAAAGCGTTGTAGCTCGGCTTGGATGGTCGCTAATTCGAGCTCCCGCTCCGACGTCATCTCCTCAAGGCCCCCAGGCTCACGCTCCTTGTTCTCGAGCTTGAGCTCTTCGGGCGTCTTTTTTCGGATTAGGTCCCCATTTCTGGCCCAAACTCTCGGCCGTCTCTCTGTCTCACTCGGCCTGGGTTATCAAGGGGTTGGCTTCGCTCAACCGGTCGCAACCTACCACGGTTGGCTTCGGTGAGTTGAATGGACCGAGATCGAAATTGGGACACCTGCGGATTACTAGGTGTGCTCGCGTGCCAGGTTGTGGGACGTAACAGGCTGTCCCCCGTCGGCAGGCTATCACCAAGTTGTCCTCTGACCGCAGGCTACGGTGACCGAAGGCCTTCGGCCTTTACCGAAACCAAGGCGCGACTTGCCGACTTGCTCGATTCACACTCTCGCCTCGCCGGCTCCGCGTTTCTGGCTCCAACTCTCGACCGCGTAGGGTCAAAATACTCAGCCGAGCAAAAAGCATCGCGAAAACCGGGCTTTCAAGCGATGGTCATCGCTTTATCCCAGCCGAACTGACGTGCCGCCGACGTCGGCGATGTTTCCGCGATCGTTCTGATCGGAACGCGACAATCCTCCACCGCTAGCGGGCTTGACTACGCAACTTTACATTTTGGCCAACGCCAATGATCGTCTCGGGTTTACGAACCACCGAGACGCAGATGAAATTTGTTCTGTAACCGTGGCAGTTGATACTGATCATTCTTGCCGGCTGGATCAATCGACAACAACATGAAGCGATTGAGTACCTTCGCACCGAGAATGCCGTTCTCAAAGAGAAGCTCGGCAAGAAGCGAATCTTGCTGACCGATGACCAGCGACTTCGATTGGCCGTCAAAAGCAAGATTTTGGGACGCAAACAACTCTCCGAGATCGGCATCCTGTTCACGCCGGACACGATCCTGCGATGGCATCGTCAGTTGGTTGCCAATAAGTGGGACTACTCCGATCTAAAACAGAAGAAAACCGGTCGACCAAGAACGCGGCCGGAGATCGTCGACTTGACCGTGAAGTTCGCAAAAGAGAACCCGGTTTGGGGCTAGCTCCGTATCAGCGGTGCTTTATCGAACGTCGGCTACCACATCACCGACACACGATCGGCAACATCTTGAAAGCCCACGGCATCGAACCAGCGCCGGATCGCAAACGCACGGGATCATGGGCGACATTCATGAAGTCGCACTGGGACGTGATGGCTTCGCTCGACTTCACGACTGTTGAAGTCTGGACAACGAGTGGCCTGACAACGTTCTATTTGCTCTTTGTCATGGAGCTGAAAACACGCCGCGTCAACTTCGCCGGCTGCACCACCAATCCAAACGAGGCGTGGATGAAAACGGTGGCCCTCGAACTGACCAACCACGAGGACGGTTTCCTCAATGACAAGAAGTACTTGATGATGGATCGCGATGCAACTTTGAGCAAGTCGTTCCGCGCATTTCTGCGACGCAAAGACATGAAGCCATTGCGATTTCCTCCGCGAAGCCCCCATTTAAATGAACACCTGGAAAGATTCTTTGGATCATTGAAATCCGAATGTCTCTACAAATTGATTCTTTTCGGTGAGACCGCGACACGAAGAGCCGTCAGAAGCTACGTCACTCACTATCACACAGAACGGAATCATCAGGGTTTGGAAAACGACTTGATCGTCCCGATGGTGAGACCGCCTGACATGGATGCTGAGATCGAAACGACCGAGCGTCTTGGCGGTTTGCTTCGATCGTATCGGCGAGCGGCCTAGCTCGGCCGGTTTTCTTTTTCGTTGCCACACCGATCTCGGACTAATCGGCTGGGTTACTGCTGCGCAGTGCGACCGTTTTGCCTGGATTTCTCGCTACGAACGATTAAGCCAGCCTGGATTTCGACACAAAATCGAGGCTCAGTGGCCGACGCAACCCCGGAAATCATAGGCCAAGGTGTTCGTTCGAGTTTCTTGACCCCACGGGTTTCTTTGGTTGGCTGTTCGCAACTCAATAACGTTCACTGCCACTACCTATTTTCTGAAGACGTATAGAGTATAACTCAACGCTCTCTGAGAGCTCAGTACGGGAGGCGATTTACCGGTCACCTATCAAACTCCGTAGATACGATGCAGTAGTCGTACATACTCGCACTTAACGTTTTTTTATTCCCGGGCATCTCACCGGGCTTTCTCCTTGGATCGCAAGCATGAATCATCGTCTCGTATTTTTGGGTCTTGTCTTTGTAGTCAGTGCATTGGCGGTAAATACCGCGTCCTTCGGTGTCGACCCTGCACGTCGTGCCGCACAAATAAAGGCGTATCAAAAGAAGATGATAAACGACGAAGTTACCGGTAGTAATTTGGTTGTGATCGGTTCAGTAAAGGGCGTTGAAGAATTGTCCGTCGTAAATTCTGGTCGGCCTGGGGATCGTGACGTCGAGCTGAAAACAGTCTTTCCGATCTGGTCGATGTCGAAGCCAATTACCATCGTTGCCATGATGACACTGCATGAGCAGGGCAAATTCAATTGGGATGATCCGGTAGCGAAATATCTGCCGTGCTTTTCCTCGTTGCGTATAAAAACTGGTGATAAGAGCCGCGAGGCCACCGAGACCTTAACGATTGAGCATCTCATGGCACATCGCTCAGGGTGGTCCTACTACTCAGGCTGGGAAGATGGCGTTCCAAACAATAACTCAGTGAAAAACCCGGTACCCCCGGCGTTTGATCGACCGCACCCCAACCAGACACGCTTTAACGACCTGCAATCCTTTTGCGACGCGATTGCAAAAGAGCCACTGGAGTTTGAGCCCGGTTCTCAATTCCTCTACGGTGTAAACCAAGCAATACTTGGGCGGCTTGTTGAGGTTCTGTCGGGCATGAATTTCCAAGAGTATCTAACAAAGACATTATTCGAACCCTTACGCATGGTCGACACTTCATTCGTCATGGATGAGGCCAAGCGGGCGCGGTTCCAGCCACTTTGGATCAACTCTGATAATCTTAAAGGCTATACCTATCTGCTCAATGAGCTGACTTACAGTGCAACGAGCTCCGCGCATTTCGGTGGAGAAGGTTTAGTGTCGACGGCTTCTGATTATTCAAACTTCTGCCAGATGCTAGTGGCTGGAGGAATGTTTGAGGGCAAGCGTATTCTTACCCAGAAAAGCATTGATCGCATGACCAAACCCATCAGCGTCGACATTATGTCCGAAATGGGCCAGCCAAGTGGCATGGACATGGGGTACAGCGTCTTTGTCCTGAGAGATGCCACCCCGGAGGGTAGTGCCGCCCCCGCAGGCGTTTTCGGCTGGTCGGGGTACCACAACACGCACTTTTGGATTGATCCAAGTAATAAAATTTACGTTCTCTGGATGAGTAGAGCTCGTGAGTTCAGCTTCGAAATTCCGCAAGGGCTCCGAACAGTCATTTATGGCCCAGCGAAATAGTCTTTGCAGCTTGAACGCGCAAATGTCCATCCTCGGCATGAAGCAACCGCAGCGCCAGATCTATTGCTGGAGTACGTTGGCGATTCTGATTTTCTGAACATTCGATCGGCATCAGGATGTCTGTTCTTTTGCCTGCTTGAGCTGTGCCCAGCATGCAGGGCCGATTTCGCGTCGTACCGAACTGATTCAGCCAGCTACCAATAAATTATTGTTTCATTTTGCGGGCTTCCGCTGCGGATAAACAGAAGTGTCACGATTCGATTTTTCCTGAAGTAACAATGGCCTCTGCCAGCAGTTCACGTGACAACCGCTAGCACTTACAAACTAAATGCAATGCGTCCGTGTCTTTTCTGCGCGTACAAATCTGATAAGCACCAAGAACGAATTAAATTTATGATTGAGATCATTGAAACCATCCTGGCCAGGCCTGAAAGGAAAACAACGGCTTTGGTGGTGTTCCTAGATCCGCGATGGAAGAAAACGACGAAAGAATTTCATGATTATCTTGAACCTCTTGCAGGATAAAACTGGCATCGCAGGCTCCGCACGTAAGGGGTGAACTCGATGCCTCATTTACGAACGTCAATCGTATCCGTTTACTTGCACCGTGTACGTAGACTTTCATCCATCGTGTTTTCATCGATTACACGATGAACAGCCACTTTCTAAACCATTCTGCAAGTGCTCTAGCTCAATCCCATACACTCCACATGACGGGATATCCAAGCCTGCTCAACACTCTGCTGACAGTACTGCAGGAGACCGACCTTTATGGGCATAGTTAGTTGGATCCAGACAAGTGAACACATCTTCCCTGATTCTGAGCAGCTAGCGTTGTCAGCACATCACTTAAAACACTCTGCCTCCCGCTTTGACCTCTGAACCCCTTCAATCTGGATTGCCACGGAACTTTTGGGCTCGAACTGTCAGGGTTTAATCGAAAATCGACTCACATCACGCCCAGAGGACTTGTCAACGCATGCGATTCTCGTGACAGTGAACAGGTTGCTGGGAAAGTTGCGACACCAATGCGATTTTCCGCGAGCATTACAATCTTCATGGCATGACCTGTTTGAGTCGGGTCGGAACAAACGAGGAAAGAAAAATGAGAAAACCATTGTTGGCACTGGCTGCCGGATGCATCGTGTTGGCGGCAGGAGCACAAAGTGCACTCGCTGGCTGTGGAACCTGCGACAAAACCATCGTTGAGAATGCTGTTGCAAACAAAGATTTTGCAACTCTGGTTGCGGCAGTTAAGGCTGCTGCTCTTGTGGACACACTGTCGGGTGATGGCCCATTCACGGTTTTTGCTCCTACCGAAGCTGCATTTGCCAAGCTGCCAGAGGGTACCGTTGCGGAGTTAATTAAGCCCGAGAACAAGGACAAGCTTGTAGCAATCCTCAAGTATCACGTGGTCCCCGGTAAAGTGATGGCAAAAGACGTCGTTAAATTAGACGGCAAGAGAGCCAAGACCGCTGCTGGCAAGTCACTCACTGTCCGCGTTAAGGATGGCACCGTTCGGATTGGGAAAGCCAAGGTCGTCAAGGCCGACGTCAATTGCAAAAATGGAGTGATCCATGTGATTGACACAGTACTTATGCCAAGGCAGAAGAAGGCGAAGCCTTCGCCAGCTGGTGTAGACACAAAGTAGTTCACCAATTCGCTGTGATTAACGTAGGCGTCGGACACCCAGTGTTCGACGCTTTTTTAATAGCGTGCGAGCACATCAGGGGTCAGTCTAAGCTGCTACTCGCGTAAACGATGTTTGTTACCGTTTCGTACTTTAATTCTTGTCCAGCACGCGGGGGGCTTTCGCAAACACGAGCATGCCTAACGCGGCAGAACCAACGACAACGCACAATGCGCTGAATGCCATCGTGAATCCTCCCTCGCCTTGTGCTAGCCAACCCGTGATGGAAGGGCAAACAATTCCGGAAAGAGAGAAGAAGGTCACAATGTATCCCGTTGCCACCCCGGTACGGTTTGGGAATAAATCTGCACAGATTGAGTAATAGGGACTGTTAGGTGCCATTGAAAAACCAATCCCTATCGAAACAAAAACAACTGCCCATGTCGCGGACTCGACCAGCATTACCGGAACGAAAAAGATTACGGCTAATAACTGGCAAATCCAAATCAGGTGGACCCGCGCTGCTCGAGTGCGACCAGTTCGCCGCATGATATAATCCGATAGGTAACCAGCAATCGGCATCAAAAGCAGCGACAGTCCCCGTTCAATGCCTGTCCCCGTTCAATGCTCCCGTTCAATGCCTGTCCCCGTTCAATTCTCCCGTTCAATGCCTGTCCCCGTTCAATGCTTTCAATCTCAGGGCTGATTCTCAAACGAGCGTAATTATCAGGACGCAATATTAACCGAGCCCAGTTCCCGGTATTCATCGGCCCAACGTCGGCTGGCTCAAAACATCGCCATGTAAACCAGAAACAGGATTGCATGCAAAACAAGCCCTGCAATCCCGACGATTATTCCGGTCCACGCTCGAGCGATTTGCGTGTCGGGGCAACCCGCCATGATCGCCGCAATCCCAAGGACAATTGCCATCGGTCCAAAGATGCATCCGAAGCAGATCACTGACAATAACGCGCAGATAAAACTGGCACGAGCAAGTCCGCCCCCGCCTTCTTTGGTGGATGATGATACGGGCGCGTTCGAAGCAATCCCCCCCTGAGGCACTGAGATAGCTTCGTGCGCTGTTGGGGCCAGTTCTTGAAATGACTTGACAACCAATTGCGCTTTCTCGATGGCCTTACTGCGATTAAGCGTGCCGTCGGAATAATAGCCGTAGGCGGTTGATCGAACACAACCATTTCCCGCGTCTTCCAGCGTCCACCGCACCCTGAGAAAGGGATTCAGGCCATATCTCCATCCGCCTTCGACCAGTCCACTTGACAATTCGTCTTTCTTAATCGTTCCCCCACATTTTTCGAGTGAGTGTTTCGCTAGCGCATACACCAACGGATAGCCGCCGCGCAGCAGGAATACAAACTCCGACTCCTGTGTAAGCTCCAAGGGTTGCCCCTCTTTGGGCGAAGAGAACTGGGTAGGGCTTTGGTTTAATAACTCGCCGCAGTGTTTGCATTTGATCGCAGCAGAAGCGATGATTTCGGCGCAAAACGGACACGTTTTTGTGCCTCCAGGAGGTGGCTGATTGGCAGCTTCCCTTGCCCCTGCATCGAGAGATTGGGCCGCGAGGGGAGACGGATCCGCGGTGGGCGCCCGGTTGATGTCCGGCTGCAGCGACGGGTTGACCGTTATTTCATTGTCGATCGCGGTTCCGACGGTAGTTCCATCGTTGTATGTCGCCGGCATGAATGAAGGCGCTGGTTCACTGGCAGCTTCTCCTTCAGCCTCGCCACCCTCGGGTGCGGGATCCACTCCTGAAAGATGCTCATTGTAGCTTGCCAGAAATACCCCCAAATCCTGGAACGGACCAGCCCGTACACTACTTATTAAGTCGGAAGTGCTGACCGTGTTCGACTTTAATAAGCCTTGCAGTGCCTTCAACGAAACAGGCCCGAACACTTTTCCTCGACGTTGTATAAAATAAGTGTCTTTTCGTACTGAGGCAGTTTCCTGAAGGGTGTTACCCGACTTTGCTGTCACTTCAGAGGAGCCATCTTCAAAACCGAGGACAGCCTTCAGTTCTTGGAATGGACCACCTGACGAATCTGATATCAAATCGTTGCCGTTAAGCCTTCCTGATTTCAACCCTGACTTGATTTGTTGACTTGTGAAAGGTCCGTGTACTTTATCGCTACGCTTCACATAGTACTGTGGCATCTCTCTGCTCCTTAGTCGCAAATCAATGCGTCAGAAGGTACATGGGGCGGGAACACAGAGGTGAGAGCAATGGGGGGGGGAGATCTGGAAAACACCCCTGTGCGTTCAGGCAAGCACAGGAGCATAACATCTCGCTATTCCACCTTCAAATTTTTCCGTTTCTCGCACTTCACCTTGTGCATACGCCACCAACCCAAGACTTTCCTTTCATCGAAGGTCAACCCAACATCAATGCTCAGGGCTCTCATCGCCACTAATCGCTTGTTTGCCAGCTCGCCTTTCCTTTCATGTGAATGCTGCCCACGAAGCAACCGCAATCAGGCCGGCGAAATCAATCTGATGCTGGATGCTGGAGGTTAGGGGGATGAACTGGGACCAACCGGCCTGCCGAGTACATTATCGACAACGGCCTCCATACGGGCCATCGTGGTGCTGCCTCTGGATTGGGTGAAATAAAGCACGATCAAATTTTCAGCTGGCCAGACCCATGCATAAGTTCCGTCGGAGCCACTGTGACCAAACACGATGATCTTCCCACTGTGTTCATAAACATGCATCAATTGGCCATAGGAAGAGTTGACGCGTGCAACACCTGTCGGCATGGTGGTAACAGAAACCGGCGTCAGTATTCGTTCGATAGCGTCATGCGATAGCAGGCGTTGCCCATGATACTCGCCTCCATCGGCCAGCATCGCGAGAAAACAGGCATAATCGACGGCGGTCGAGTAGAACCCTTGGGCGAACATGGGGAACGCAAAATACGGTTTCCCATTCCAGCTCCAAAACGCACGCCATTTGCCGCGCCCCCCAGAATATTTGGTCGCGACCCGATCTACTCGGGGGTCGTCGCCTCGCAGTAATGGAATCGTGTCTTTCATTTCAAGCGGTTCAAGTAGTCGGCGTCGAATAAAGACTTCCGCAGGCATACCTGTAACGTTTTCGATGACTGCGGCCAGAGTGTCGACGTTGGCATCAGCGTAGTGATAGTGTTTTCCGGGTTCAAAAAGACGAGGTCCGTAATTCCCCCAGTAAGCGGCGAGCTCTTGAACACTGTCATAGCTGCCATAATCCGACCACAGCCTTCCTGCAGACCTCATTGGAAGCCCACTACGATGCGTCAGCAGATGGTGCACCGTAATTTTTCGTGGCGAGTCGGTATCAAACGCGGGGAGATACTTTGCCACCGGAGCGTGCAATTGCAACAAACCCTCATCGATTAGCATTTGCGCCGCCACACCTGTCAGCGGTTTCGTCATTGACCGGATACTAAATATTGTATCTTTTTGCATTGGAAGTTTCCGAGCACGGTCGTTGAACCCGAACGCCTCGTGCAGAATGGTGCGACGATTTTTGATCACCAGAAGTTCGGCACCCACGATTTCGTCAGCCTCAACAAATCCGATGACAAGATCAGTCAGACGGACCAAGGCAGCGGGCTGAACCCCTTGGCTCGGGGCATCCGCCCAAGGAAACCTGCTGTTTGTCTCCTCAGAATTCTTGTCAAATTTTGGAACAGCCGGAACCTCGGCCCCTCCAGCGGTAGCCTGTTTCAGAACCGACCCGGTTTGACCAAATAAGGGGTGCGGTTCAGTTATTAGGCACGCGACCAAAGCAGCATAAGAAAGTGCGATTCTCAACATCAGTCGTCCCGCTGGCTATCAACCCGAAAACAAGTTCCAAGAACCGTCATCATAAACACGATTCGTGATCCCACGCGAGAAAACACGCAAATCTCTTGGATCACTAGACCGCCAGACGCTCTTTACGATTCTCAACCCGCTGATTGCCTGAAACGGGTGCACCTTGTGGTTGAAGCGGGACCCATTCTCGCTTCATCTCGATCAACACAAACGGTGATACAAGCTATCGGACTCCCAAAGCCTTAGGAATCATACCTCCACTGATTTGCTGTACGGCAGCTGACACTTTGGCACAGCAGGTGGTGTTTCCGCAACTGCCAGTCGCAGGTCAATTGTGCTGTCCGTTTACACGAACATTGCACTAGGCTTAGGAGCCCGACGTAATTCATTGGCGAGCCAACAGTACTAAAATGCAACTGCCATCGTCGATCACGTTGATGCCATTATTTCTGGCTGTATCGGCAGCTTTCTCATCCTCGGCACCAGGTTGCATCCAGATGTGTTTAACACCGACGGCGATTGCTTCGCCAACAACCTGACGGGTAACTCGCGGTGGTGTGATGATCGAAAGTGACTGTGGCACGACAGGGAGATCTGCCAGGTTTGCGTACGCTTGATGTCCCTCAATGACGCATTTTTTCGGGTTCAGCGGGTAAGTTTCGCGTTCGGCTAGAAGAAGCGCTCGGAACACTTTGTTGCCGTATTTGTGCGGTTGTTGGGATGCACCGGCAACCGCAAACGTTTCTGCCGCCAGAAACTGCTCGTATCCGTCCATGGAATTCACCGCTTCGTTCGGGAATGAAGAAAAATGCACGACAGGCAAGATCCTCGTGAATTGGACCGAAAGTCAGCGTTCGAGGATCACCGTCGATTTTTATCGTAATCTGCCTGCGCACCCAGCATACAAACTCAACTCAGAAAAAACAGTTCTCTTCGACAGTAAACGCGTGGGCGAAAACCACGGTGTCAAACTCGTCGTTTTTGCCTCCAATTTAGTTGCAATTTTGTACCGTTTCATACACAAAGGCGCGAGCATTCAGGTCAGCCGGCACGAAAAACTAACGCCTTACATACTTGCTCAGCGACATTGTAAGTAAAGCAGCCGCTTTGTTCTTTGGCTCGCCAATTCAGGCCTTATAAGCGGACACATTTGAGCGGGTTGTCATCTGCAGCTGGTGCCAATCTACCGTTGGGCTGTTCACCCCGCTGCCACAGGCATGTCCAACGCTTTGTTTCTTGCTTCCGCATCTTTCTCGCCGTGTGGAATAATTGGTACCACGGCAATTGGGGCATGGAGTGGTGGTGGCGATGAAAACCAGTCAACTCGGGTGCTCTCTCGTCCACCCAGTTTGCCAGCGGACCATGAGGTAAATAAACGGTGTTGAGGGCAAATAGCGCACCTGCGGTCTGCATCGGGATGATCCATGCAAAGAGAGCCACACCTGGATGGAAACAGATTAACCCCAAGATTCCTAATGCCACGCTAATTCCTTGAATCTTTTGCCCAGTCGTTCCCGCTCGAAGTGAGGTGTAGCAGTAAAAATTTGCGATTGCCAAACGAAGCGGAAGCGTCAGTGCGGAGCGATACACGAATGCCTCCGTGTCATGGGCGTGGCCCACCGAAGCATGGTGCTGCATGTGCGAGCGTCGGATAGCGTGGAAGGTCATACCCATTAACAAACTTCCGATCCAACCCACGATCCGATTTAGGTGTGAGTCTGCATGTGCTGACAAATGAATTGCATCGTGAACGCACATTGCCACAAAATAGTATGCAACAATCAGAATGGGCCATGCGAAACCAGCGTTCAATACGCCAGCGATGTAAGCCGAGGTAGTAGCTGCGATGATGGCCAAAACTCCCAAGAACAGGTAGAACGTAGGGCCTTTTGACGGTTCGATCTTCCCCATTTTTTTTCGAAGTTCTTTTTGGTGATGGTGCTGGTGCATGACTGAGGATCCGAGAGTTTCTGACCAGGAATTGCGTCTCCGGCTGCGGGAATCACCACAGATGAAGATGCGAACTATCAGGCTCTGCGGAAAACGAGACTGAAACCCTTGATTCTCGGACCCGAAAAAGAGATTTTTTTGCGGAAGTATCAAAACGCTTAAGAAATTCAAGGATGTCTATCGATGCCACCCGATCCACAAGAGGGCCTCACAGCTCTGCTTCAGCGAGCCGGTCGCGGCGAAAAAGAGGCTCAGGAAACTGCAGCCGTGCTGATTTATCAGGAAATCAGGCAATTAGCTGAACATTTGATGCGCACGGAACGCAACGTAACGCTGCAGCCCACCGCCTTGGCAAATGAGGTCTTTCTCCGTCTCGCAGGAACGCCAGCGATGCAGAATCCTCCAAACCGCGGATATTTTTTTGCTTCCGCGTCGAAAGCGATGCGCCGAATTCTGGTCGATGAGTATCGTCATCGAAGTGCCAGAAAACGCGGTGGTGAAATGGAAAGGCATGGCTTGGACGCCATTTTAGAACGCTACGAACAGCAGTCCATCAACTTGGTTGAACTGGATGAGGCCTTGAATGAGCTAGAAGCCTTGAGCCCTCGGCAGGCCAAAGTGGTTCAACTGCGATGGTTCATGGAGTTGACCGTGAACGAAGTTGCGGAATCGTTGAATATTTCTATCTCGACAGTGGAAGCAGACTGGCGGGCGGCGCGAGCTTTTCTCAAATCGCAGCTCGAAACCGAATGAGATGGTCTGTGCGGAATAATTCTGAGTAACAAATTTCTGTTTGTAAACGCTCGCGGTGCATAATCCTAAGTTGCAATTCGGAGATGGCGATGTACCGCAACCGCTGCTGCGACTCCAGCAGCGCAAAATATCAATGGCGCAAAAGTGGGTAGCCATGACATGATGACAGCAAGCGGAAAAAACAGTGCGCCAACCAGCAACCAACGACCGGAGTGAATGCCCACGTGCGCAAACATGGCAACGCCCACTAGTAGCGAAAGAGGTGGATAGACGCCCAGAAAGTCGGACACAGATGCACCAATCCTGAGTGGACCGTGGATGAAAAAAAGAAACAGCGAAGCAAGACTTACACCAGCCAGGATCCAGCCACTCTGCCGTTCCATTGGACTAAGTTGCCAATACTGCCGCCAATGAAAGCGGAGACTCACGAAAACTGCGGTGGTACCCCAAATCAGCAACACGGCCCACAATGTGGCAACCGTCTGCCCTGTCGATATGATCCAGAAAATCATTGGGTGCAGAGTTAGGCTAATCGCCAAAATCCACGTCGTTGCTCCTTGACTGATCAATGATTCATGGCTTTCACGAAAGGCGATCACTTTTGAAAAGTGGTTCCATTCTGAATCGCCTGCCAAAGATAACGGTTCACCTCGCAGATAACGTTCCAGATCGTCGGCGACATCTTGTGCCGACAGATACCTTTCGGCTGTTTCTTTCGCGAGACACTTCATGCAAATGTCACTTAGTTCACTGTCAACCTCGCCGTTGATGTTGGCTGGGGGTGGTGGTAACCGGTTCCGAACGCTGTCGTAGAAGCTACACAATAGATCGCATTCAAAAACCTGCTGTCCCGTCAGGCATTCGTATAGCGTTGCTCCCATTGAATAAATATCAGCAGCAGGCAGAACATCCCGTGGGCTCTCAAATTGTTCTGGCGCCATGTAAACCATGGTCCCCATCACTTGCCCTGTTGCGGTGTGTCCCTCGGACGCGTTCAGCAATTTGGCCAACCCAAAATCCGCTACCATCGGCTGCTTGTCGTCCGTGAACAGGATGTTGGCAGGTTTGATGTCCCGATGAATGACGCCTTTCTGATGTGCATACTCAATCGCCAGGGAGATTTTGACGAAATATTCCGCTACCAAACGCTGATTCGGTACGCTAGGAACTAGTTGGTCCTTCAAGGTTCCGCCGCCAAGCAATGCCATGGTGAAATATTCAAAACCGTCCCCGCTTCCAGCGGCATAAACCGGGACGATATTCGGATGATCCATTTTCGCAGCAGCAAGTCTTTCACTACGGAAACGGCGAATTACCTCATCACCTACAAATGCGCCCGTTCGAATGAGTTTGATTGCGACATGGCGTTGGTTATTCAAATCAAGCGCACGATAGACCACCCCCATCCCACCTTGCCCAATTTTTTCTTTCAGCAAATATTCGTCAACCTTCGTCCCAGTGAAACTTTCCGTGCCGTGAAAGTTGCTTGAAACGATCCGTGCAGCGTGACGTGCTTCGCCCCTGTCCGGTGGCTCAAAGAATTTGTTCTCCTCTGCAGCAGCGTCTGCGTGCAGCATCCGCGCAACCTGACTAGCCAGCGCTTTGTCTTCTTGTTGCAGATTTCCAAGGAAAATCTGCTGTGCGACGGTATCTAAATCGACTGCTTGCTTGAATTTTTGAGACGCCAGTTCATAAGTCTCTCGGTCCATGAACACTCCCTCGGCAACGATCGTCAGTTTCACCTGACATGATACTGGCTTCGAACTAACAGTGTTAACGCGTGAATCAGTTCGCGCTGTGATTCTCTGCACACTACCGGCGAACATCTAGCAACAAACGTTCTCTTACCGTCAGAGCACCTTTTTATTTTAGCCAGCGAAAAACCCAAGACTGTCATTGAAACCGGCACGGCGATCACAATCAAAAAGATGACAATTGCTACGAGGCCGAATACGGTGCATGCACTTTTGCTCACCATTCCACCTTTGAGTAAGAGAATGACGATGCAAACCGACCCCCTGGTTTGCCGATTTGAACTGGCATGCTTCAGAACTGTTTGGGGCGCAAATTGCATCCTTTTAAAGTTGTCACTGTATCCCCTAAATCTCGTAATTCGTGGAAAACGGTGTAAGAGAAGCATCAGTGGTCGGTATTCCTGTTGAACGAACGGCGAAGACTTCTGTCGTATCCCAACTATCACGGAATCCAAACAGTGAACACCACCCACATGCCCGCGGCCGCAAGCATCGATGTCGCCACGTCGACGCAGCGCAAGACATCATTCCTGAGCGGGTCCCCCAGTCACGGAACAAGCAACGGATCTTGCCCTTTTCACCGTGATAGTAAAGCCTTACCGAATGCCAGCGTTCATGAGGCGGCACCTACCGAGCAACCTTCCAGTCCGTTATTTGACGGTGATATGTTCGATGCGCGGTTGATGGATCCAAAGACATTGCAAAAACCATACGCGCTGTACTCAAACCTTGGGAATTGCAAGCCGGTGTTTTGGAGTAAGGCGATGTCGCGATGGCTCGTCACCACCCATCAACACGTCAAACAGGTTTTGAAGGACACTGAGTGTTTTTCAAGTCAAGTTGGTGTTCAGATGTTTTCGCGTGAGCATTGGCTTATGATGCGCCCAGTTGTCGGTGAACTATCCAAGATGATGATATTTTCTGACGGAGAATCGCATCGTGGACTTCGATGCATGATGCGGCAGGTATTCGATGCAGCCTTTATGAGATCCCTGTCACCCTTGATACAAGATACAGCAGATCAGATTCTGAGCCAATTACCACGGCGAGCTGAACTCCTGTCAACGTATTCAGAAAAGATCCCTGTAACGGTGATTGCGCACGCATTGGGATTGCCTTCTCAAGACGTTCCGAAACTGCACCAGTTGGCGACACAATGGGTGAACGCTACGGCTGTGTCCGGAAACCGCGTTGCCATGCTGCGTGGTCTGAGAGCGATGTGGGGACTCCATCGTTATTTCTCCAAACACAACCGACTAAAACGCCAGAATCCGGGTGATGACTTGCTCAGTCGACTGGTCGAACTGCAAGCGAAGTATGGGGTCAGTGATGATGTTCTCGTGGCCCAAGCAATACTGATCTTTGTAACCGGCCACGAAACCGTGCAATCTTCGATCGCTGCAGGTTGTAACCTGCTGTCACCACACCCCAATATTGTGCAGGCCGCTAACGCTGGTGACATCTCATGGAGAATGATTGTTGAAGAGGTGCTCCGTTTTGAAAGCCCTGCACAAGCAACCATGCGGATCGCTACCAGGGACACCGAAATCGCCGGTGTGGCGATCCGAAAGGGCGATGGTGTGGTTGCAGGGCTTGCTGCGGCCAACCGCGATCCAAAAGTATTCGACCAACCTGATGAATTTAACCCAAGCAGAAAGCCTAATCGGCATCTGGCGTTCGGGTTCTCCCATCATGCGTGTCCCGCTGCCATGCTTGGACGCGAGGAGATACGTATTGGCTTGAGCATGCTGTTCCAACGCTACCCACAACTGAAGTTGGAATGCACACCACGGTGGACCAACCGACACAATTTCCGCACTGTCGTCGAGTTGCCAGTTACCTTGTGGTAACGTTTTTCGCGGACGTTTCCATCTCGCAGGTGCTGGCTCGGATTGCTGGGGCAAAGATGTGACGTGATTCGTTTTCAAAATGGGCTGAAACTCATACGGTTTTTCCCCTGGGTACTGAAACGTCGCTATATTGCTGGGTCTCTGGATTGCTGTAAAGCACAATGCGACCGCAACGGGTCTGATTGCAATGAACCACCCAGCACAAATAAATCTCCCTCACATTGCTTCCTTGAGACCTGTGGATTTTGAGAAAGTTCACATTGTGCAATGTCAGAAGAATTCAACATCATTTCCTCGTTGCCGTGGTGTGTTCCTCACACCATTTATCGTCAGCTTATCGACGCTGCTGTTTGGGGGAGCGGCAGTGACGGCAGGGCCTCCCTACAGGGCTGCGTATTTTTCCGCAGATGTAACGATTCCTCTGGGACACCGTTGCATGGGTGTTCTACCGATCAAATCCAGAATCATTGCTGATCCGTTGTATGTTCACGGATTTGTATTGCTGGGTCCGGAAGAACCGATGGTGCTGTGCGCGGTTGATTGGTGTGAAATCCGAAACGGCGCATACGATCAATGGCGTGAAACCCTGGCTCACGCTGCCGCGACCTCCGTGGAACGGGTCTTGGTTTCGTGTCTGCACCAACATGACGCACCGGTCGTTGACCGTACCGCGGCAAAGTTGCTCGCCCAAGTGGGTTTGCAGGGCGAACTTTATAATGAAGCATTCCACGACGAAACACTGGAAGTGGTTGCGACTGCTGTACGTGAATGCCTTGACAAAGCGCAGCCAATCACTCATCTGGGCACCGGCCAAGCAAGGGTAGAACAGATTGCCTCCAATCGCCGCGTGATTAATTCAGAGGGAAGCGCTTCTTACGGCAGAGGTAGTCGTAGCGGCGGCGTGCCGGTTTACCGTGATGCGCCGGTGGGCCAGATCGATCCCTATCTTAAGACCCTGTCCTTCTGGAATGGTGATCAGCCTGTGCTTGCCTTGCACTGCTATGCAACGCACCCCATGAGCACTTACGGGAAAGGCAGGGTAAGCTCAGACTTTGTCGGCCTGGCACGCCACCGACGACAATTGGACGATCCTGCGATAAGCCAGATCTACGTGAGTGGATGCAGTGGTGATGTGACGGCCGGCAAGTTTAACGACGGATCGGCGTTGCGTCGCCAGCAACTCATTGACCGCTTGTACGAGGCGATTGTGAAAGCATGGAAAACCACCAAACGCATTCCGATTGAACACATCGCGTTTCGCAACACAAAATTGAATTTAAGATTTCATCCGGGCGAGCATTTGACCCGCGATAGCCTACGGAAAACCCTCGATGATTCTGAGCAAACTGTTGAAAAGCGGATTCTCGCAGCAATGGGGTTGGCGAGTCGCCAGCGTGTGGAGTCCGGCCAGAGTATCGATTTGCCCTGCATTGATTTCGGCACCGCACAATTACTTCTCTTTCCTGGCGAGACCTTTGTCGCTTATCAATTGCTTGCTCAAAAAATCCGGCCTGACTCATTCGTGATGTCACTTGGTTACGGGGAATGCTGGCCAGGATACATTCCCACCGACGATACCTTTGATGAACGTTTTGAGGACAGTTGGCTTTGGGTGGCTCCTGGAAGTGAACAGAGACTACGAACCGCCGTGCAGCAAGTCCTGATACAGCCTTAAGACGGTCGTCACAGCGTGCATCAGATAAAACTTTTTGCCTCAGGCTGTGAGCAGTGAAAACAAAGCTGTTGCTTAGCCCTGCTCTAGACCCTCAGCATCTGATTAACCTCGTGTGGGACCGTTGTGCGAATGCCTTGCCATCAGGGCAGAGCCTCAAACGCAAATCCCTCACCTCAAAATAGAAAACTGACATTCGTGCCGATTGATGCCAAGTCAATCTGGCGGCGATAGCCAAGCCCGCGTGGTGCTATCCAAGCCGCA
>Ga0315321_10000931_pt1 | contig 22283 bp, 20 predicted proteins | sample M180m21515metaG_FD_203464 | JGI IMG/M metagenome (GOLD analysis project Ga0315321, IMG submission 203464) | Ammonia-oxidizing marine archaeal communities from Monterey Bay, California, United States - M1 80m 21515 | ecosystem: Environmental > Aquatic > Marine > Intertidal zone | place: USA...
TGCTAAGGCTATTTAAATGAAGGTACTCGTCACTGGTGCCACAGGCTTTGTCGGTGGAAAGCTAATCGATGCCCTTGTGCGGAATGGAATGGGGGGGGTCGAAGAACTACGTGGGGTGATCCGAGGTGATCCAGGGAATTCCGATCCTAGGTTGAAATGGACAAGGGCTGATTTAAGTCAACGGGGATGGACAACTTGCCTTCCAGGCGAGAACTTCGACATAGTCGTCCATTTCGCCCAGTCTAGGAAGTATCGTGAATTCCCCGAGCAAGCCGATGACATCTTCAATCTTAACGCCCAAGCCACCTTTGAACTCGCAAATTGGGCTTTGCGTCATGGCGTGAAACGTTTTCTTTTTGCATCCACAGGTAACGTCTATGGTTTTGGGGACAGGACTTGCAAAGAGTCCGATGTTTGTCTTACGGACTCCATGTACGGCGCCTCGAAATTGGCGGCGGAAACCATCTTGAGGCCATTTGCCCAGCATTTCGACATCACAATTCTTCGCTTTTTCGGCATCTATGGCCCAGATCAGGCGAACATGCTGGTGCCGGATCTCATCCAACGTTTTCTTAACGGTGAAGAGATTGTTCTGGATGGCAACTTGGGCGTTAAATTCAATCCGGTCTATATTTCGGATGCGGTTGAAGCCGTTATCCGATTAATCACAGAAAACCTGCTTCCGGGCTACGAGATCATTAATGTGGGTGGCTCTGAGGTTGTTGACTTGCGGCAACTGGTCATCCAATTGGAAAAATTCTCGGGCCTTTCCGCAAAAACGAGAATCACCGAGTCCACGCCCAAATGTTTGGTTGGCTCTACAGAGAAAATGAGCAACTTGATGAAGTGGAATGCCAAAGTGTCTTTCCGCGAAGGCCTGTTTCTTACTTATAAGTCGCTCCATTCCAATGCAGAGGAAGTTTAGGCCATGTGCGGGATAGCAGGTTTCTTCCACTTGGATGGGGCGCCGGCAGACTTAGCCCTATTGCACCCAATGACCGATGCTATTTCTCATCGGGGGCCGGATGGCGAGGGGCAGTGGACGGATGGTCCAGTCGGTCTAGGTCATCGGCGATTGTCCATCCTCGACCTGTCCGACGCTGGTCGCCAACCCATGTTCACCCCGGACGGTCGTTATTCCATAACTTACAACGGCGAACTCTACAATTACCGCGAGTTGCGAAGGGAACTTGAAGATTGTGGTCATGAGTTCCGGTCTCGTACCGATACGGAGGTTATTCTCCATGCCTTCTCCCAATGGCGCGAAAAGGCGCTCGTTCGTTTTAACGGCATGTTTGCCTTTGCCATTTGGGACAAGAAACATAGAGAGCTTTTTCTTGCCCGAGACCGATATGGCATTAAGCCCTTGTACTGGTCGCGCCAAAAAAATCTATTCGCTTTTGGTTCCGAAATCAAAGCCATTTCCGCTCATCCCGATTTTCAGAGTCAGATCGATGAGAAAGGTCTTTTCGAATATTTTACTTTCCAGAATTTCTTCACAGAACGTACCTTGTTCAAAGGTATGTCGATGTTTCCCGCCGGTCACTGGTGGGTGATGCGTCCGCTGGGAGAAATGGAAACCGGTCCCGTGCAATATTGGGATTTTCATTTTGAAGAACCTGTTAATCCAGCCTCCAAGGAAGAATACGTAGAGGAGTTGGATCGCCTGTTTCAACAGGCTGTTCGCCGTCAGTTAGTGAGCGACGTCGAGGTTGGAGCCTATCTTAGCGGCGGTATCGATTCAGGTTCCATTACCGCAATTGCCAGCAAAGAAATTCCCAACATCAAGTCGTTTACTTGTGGTTTTGACCTACACGGTGTCTCTGAGTTTGAGTATGGTTTCGATGAGCGGGCAAAGGCAGAATACTTATCCCACCTGTTCCAGACGGAGCATTACGAGGTTGTCCTGAAGTCTGGAGACATGGAGCGTTGCTTGCCTGAATTCGCTCGGCACTTGGAGGAACCTAGAGTTGGCCAAAGCTATCCCAACTGGTATGCTTCAAAGCTGGCTTCTAAATTCGTCAAGGTGGTTTTGGCTGGTACCGGGGGGGACGAGATCTTTGCCGGTTATCCATGGCGATATTACCGAGCAGTGGTCAACGATGACTTCGAGCATTACATCGACCAGTACTACCTATATTGGCAAAGGTTGCTTAACAACACTGATCTCAAGAGGATGTTCGCTCCTATCTGGAACGAGGTAGAAGATGTTTGGACTCGCGATATTTTCCGCGATGTTTTTCGGCATCGGCCGGAAAGGCTGGAAACGCCGGAAGAATACATTAATCAATCGCTTTACTTCGAGGCCAAGACATTTCTCCATGGTTTGTTGATGGTGGAGGACAAGCTTAGCATGGCGCATGGCCTTGAATCCCGAGTGCCTTTCCTAGACAACGATTTGGTGGACTTTGCTCAAAAGCTTCCGGTGAATCTAAAACTAAACAACCTCGAGAAAGTCATTCGGGTAGATGAAAATGCACCACGCAAGGATTTGCAGTTTTTCCAGAAAACCAAGGATGGCAAACAAATCTTCCGCGACGTGATGATGCGTCATGTGCCAACTGAAGTGGCTTCAGGCGAGAAACAAGGTTTTTCAGCTCCGGATGCGAGCTGGTTTCGGAAGGGAAGCGTTCAACTCATAGAGAAGAAGTTAATGAGCAAGGAGGCTAGGATCTATGAGTTTCTCGATCCTGAAGCCGTGCAGGCTTTCGTCGGGGAACATATGTCTGGCCAAAAGAATCGTCGCTTGTTCATTTGGTCCCTCTTGAATTTGGAAGCCTTGTTGGATCAATGAGGGAGTTCGCCAATGTCGAGTTAACACATGACCAGCGCTTTGTAACTGGTGATGAACTCCGCGGCAAGCCGCACGCCATCCCCATGACTTTAGAAGAGCTCTTGCCTTTTTTCATTTCGCCGGACTCCGGGAAACCTCTTGAAAGGCTTAAGGATCGGTCCATTCTTACCGATGGTAACAACGAATATCCCGTAGTAGATGGTTTGCCTGTCCTCTATCCCGCGCCCGTTTCAGAGGTTCTGCTTTCCGGCGGGGTGCAGTTGGCGTATCATGACGATCCTTTCCAGCAATATTTTCTATTAAATCAGATCAAGCAGAGAGGCGAAATTAACGCGGCGCCATCCAACCCCCATTATCAGAGGCACCTTTATCGGATGAGCCAGTTCTTGCAGGAGTGTCGTGGCACCGCACTGGACGTGGGATGTGACGACGTCGAAGTGTCTGCGGCTCTTTTTTCAGACCATTGCCAATACGTTGGCTTGGATCCTTTTTCGAGCAAGCGTTCTCAATTTCGGATCATTGGTTGTGGAGAGTTTCTCCCTTTTCGCGATGACTCTTTCGACAATGTCGTGTTGAACACAAGCCTTGATCATATCCTTGATTTTCACCAAGCAATCCAAGAGGCCAACAGAGTGCTCAAGCCGGAAGGGCTTCTTTGGGTCTCAACTTTAATTTGGCTGGAAAATGCGGCCTTGCATCATGACTCCGTGCATTTTCATCATTTTCGGGATTACGAGATCGAAGGAGTTCTTCAGGAATTCAATTTCAAGGAATTGACGCGGCGAGAATATTCTTACAAGGATGACACCCATCGTTATGGGCTCTATGTCTGCGCTCAGAGAACAAAAGGATGATGTAGTTGTGGAAAGTTCTCCATTCTTAAACCTTTCTGAGATTGACCCCGATAATCCCCAAACTTGTAGAGGGATTTTTCTCACTTTCGACATCGACTGGGCTGATGACCTAGTGATCGAAGACACTATTGACCTCGTGGAAAAGGCGGATGTCAATGCCACTTGGTTCGTGACCCACAAGACGCCACTCCTCGATCGTCTAAGGGAGAATCCCAAATTCGAACTGGGCTTACATCCAAACTTCAATAATTTACTCGCTGGTGATTCCCAGAATGGCAGCAGCGTCAAAGAAGTCATCCAAAGGCTCAAAGACTATGTTCCTGAAGCTCGTTGCCTGCGATCTCATTCCCTCTGTACAAGCACTAAAGTTCTGCAACTCATGCCGGAACTTGGTCTCACGCATGAGTCGAATCTCTATATACCTCCTGAAAGTACGATGGAATTGCAACCGTTCCGGATTTGGAATGGAGTCGTTAGGGTTCCTCATGGTTTTGAGGACGACTTATTTCTGCTTGCGGCTGAAACCAAGAGTGCGGGATTCAAGAATCACATGAAGAAGTTTTTACAACATGGAGGTGCAAGGGTTTTCGATTTCCATCCGATTCACTCATATTTGAACACGGAGAACATTGCGCGCTATGAGGATACAAGATCGATTCACAAAATTCCCCACGAACTAATTTGTCAACGCTACGAGGGTGAAGGAATTCGAGATGCATTGAAAACTTTGATGAAATTGGGTTGATGAGAATTGCAATCATCGGTCGGACGGAGATATTGATCAAAGCAGCGGAACGCCTCCTTGATCAAGGGCACACAATCCCTCTTGTCATCACCTCCAAGGAAGCGCCCGAATATACCAAATCGACGGATGATTTCGAGCGATTGGCCAGTGACAGCAAAGCTGAATTCATACAAACTCCTAGGATTGTCGAGGTTTTGGACGCGATCCAAAGATTGTCTCCAATTGATATTGGGGTGAGCATGAACTACACGGGAATGATCCCCCAAGACATAATCGATTTGTTTCCCCATGGAATACTCAATGCGCATGGAGGTGATCTGCCTCGTTATCGGGGCAATGCTTGTCAGGCATGGGCTATATTGAACGGAGAAGAGCGGATCGGTTTGTGTGTCCACAAGATGATTGGTGATGAATTGGATAGCGGGAACATTATAGTCAGGGAATACTTGGCAATAGATCGTGACACCAAGATCACAAAATGCTGGGAGTGGATGACGAATCGGATTCCTGCCCTTTTTCTAGAATCGGTTGAAAAACTGGAACAAGATTCTGGGTATGTCTTGGAACAGCAATCATCGGATCCTCGGAAAGCCTTGCGTTGCTATCCTCGTAAACCTGAGGACGGACTCATCGACTGGTCGAAAAGTAATTTGGAAATACTCCGCCTCATCAATGCGAGCAACAAACCATACTCTGGCGCCTTTTGCGAATTCGAAGGTCAGAAGATGATCATCTGGGACGCTGAGCTCGTGGATGACGAGGAAACTTTTTGTGCGGTTCCCGGACAGGTCACTCTGGTTGGAGAGCCATCTGTAGAGGTGGCCTGTAATCAAGGTAAACTTAGGCTGAAAGAAGTTGAAGTTGCTGGGACATCGGGAAATCCGAGTCGATGGTTGAAATCTATCAGGAAACGATTGCAATGATTAAGTACGACAACAAACCCATGAACGATGAAGCTTTTATCGAGGATTTCACAACCGAACAGTATCGTGAGATTCTTCAACTCGCTCGTCTGAAATATAAGTTTGTGTCCTATGAGAATATTCCCATCGGAGAACGATTTATTCTATGGCGGCATGATTGCGATTATTCGCTAAACCGAGCCTTTAAGCTTGCGGAGATTGAAAAGGAGGAAGGTGTCGCTTCGACCTATTTCATCAATCCTCATTGTGAATTCTACAACCTACTGGAAGTAACTCAGGCAAAGTTGGTTGAGCATATCTTGGGTATGGGGCATTCGTTAGGGCTGCATTTCGATGCAGATTTCTATAAGACTGGTTCCGAGGCGGAGCTTGAAGAACAGATCACCAGTGAGGCAGCCTTATTGGAGCAATTTTTTGGAAGTAAAGTATTTGCTTTTAGTTTTCATAATCCCAATGAGTGTTTACTGGCCTATGAAGGCGAAACATACGGGGGATTGCTGAATTGTTACTCCAGAAAGTTTCAAAACAAGATTCCTTATTGTTCAGATTCCAATGGTTACTGGCGCTTTAGGAGACTCCGTGAGGTTCTGGAAACAGCAGACGATCATTGCCTGCAAATCTTAACGCATCCGGGATGGTGGCAGGATCGACCAATGCTCCCGATGGAGAGAGTTGACCGCTGTATACAAGGTCGCAGTCAAGCGATTCGGGAGCAGTATGTTCAAAAGCTTCAGGAAATGGGCAGAAGAAACATTGGGCATGACTGAAAATTCACCCCGTGATCCATAAAACCGAAGAATTTTGCATTGAGTAAGGTAATTGTTGTTTTAGCTCCCGAAGTTTTCGCGGACAAGATCGTCCATCTTGCTGGCCATGATATTTCCGATTGGCGGATTCATGCCTTTAATTCAAGCGATCAATTGGTTGCCCTCTTCCGACAAGAAAAAATCGACCTACTGCTCTCCTTTGCAACGGGAGTGATTGTTCCGTCGTGGATCTTGGAGCAACCGGGGCTAACAGCTTTAAACCTTCACGCAGCCTCACCTGAATACCCAGGTCGAGATCCACATCACTTTGCGGTCTATGAACAAGCTGCCCGATATGGGGCAACCCTTCACTTTATGGTCGAGCAAGTGGACGCGGGGCCGATTATCGATGTTGAATGGGTTGCGGTCGAGAAAGATGCATTTCCGATTGATTTGTTGAAGAAAGCAAATGAAGCGGCCTTGGATCTCCTTCGCAAATATTTGCCTGACTTGCTTCAAGGGAAGTTGCTGCAGGCCAATTCAGATTGCATATGGCAGGGTGTTAAGCGGAGCAGGAAGGATTTTCTGGAATTGTGCAGGGTAGGTTCGGATACCAGCGAGACTGAATTTCAAAAGAGACAAAAAGCTTGCCAGATGCCTGGGTACAGTAATCTTCACACGGTTATTCATGGCAAACGTTTCATGATTGAAAGCGGATAGTGCCGTTGCTTTCCGGAGTCATCTGCATGGTTTTTTTATCTTAGGTTTCGCTGTGGAATCTAATTGATTTGCTTTTAAGCATTCGCGTTCATGCCTAAATCCTTAGTTGTTGCCATCCACCAACCCAACTTTTTCCCTTGGATGGGTTATTTCGACAAGATTGCCCGCAGTGACGCGTTTATTTTTTTTGATGATGTCCAATTTCCCAAGAAAGGTGGAAGTTGGTCCAACCGCGTAAAGTTGTTAGTTGGAGAGGAAGCTAAGTGGGTTACGGCACCCATTACTAGAGACTATCATGGCACGCGAGAAATTCTAGAGATGAGTTTTATTTCGAAAACCCCATGGCGGGAAAAGTTATTGAAGACGATTCATCACAATTACCAACGACATCCCTACTATTCGGAGACGATGGAATTAGTTAGCACTCTGCTCTTGAATCCCGAACCCAATATTGCAGAGTACAACATTCATGCGATAACCACGATTACACTCCGCCTTGGTCTAGATACGGCAAAGTTGAAGCGATCTTCAGGGTTGGTTCACAAGGGTACCTCGAATGAGTTGCTTTGTTCCCTTACTCGTGCTTTGGACGGTGACACTTACATGTGCGGAGGCGGTGCTGATGGTTATCAGGACGAAACCGTATTTTGCGAGCAAGGCGTCACGCTCAAGTTCCAGAACTATTCTCCTTCAGTTTATCCCCAGTGGAGACAAGGAAATTTCATCGCTGGACTATCAATCATCGATGCGGCGATGAACCTTGGATGGTCTGCACTGGGGCAGTCTTTCCATTCAAGTTCATGTTGAAAAAGGCCATTACTCGTCTTGCAAAGGGGTCCATGATCTATGGCATTGGCGGTATGCTGCAACGTTTCGTCGGCTTGCTGCTGCTTCCTTTTTTTACCAGTGTGCTAAGCACAGAGGACTATGGAGTGGTTGCCTTGATTTCGCTGGTGTCGGTGGCTATGAGCGGTCTGCTTACTTTGGGGACGAGCAATTCCTTGGGAGTACTCTATTATCGAGAGCAAGATCATGGTCGCCGACATACGATCATCTGGACCAATACCATTTTTATGGCTGTAAATGGGTTGATGTGGTACTGCGTGATTTACCTTTGCGCCCCGAAACTGAGCGCTTTGATGTTCCGGACTGATATCTATGCTGATCTCATTAGACTTTCTCTTATGGGTTCTGTCTTTAGTTTTTTAGTGGACCCTTTCTTGGCATATCTGCGCATGGAAGAAAAAGCCAAGCTCCATGTTTCTATTACCCTTATCTGTTCCTTAATGAATATCGGATTATCGATATGGTTCGTCTTGTTCCAACGCATTGGTGTTTTGGGAATTATTCTGGCAGGAGCGATTACTCACGGAGTCATGATATTTGTCAATTGGTTCGTGATTGGGCGTAAACTGAGATTCAAAATCGAAGTTAGTTTGTTTAGCCCTATGGTACGCATTGGTTTTCCAAGCGTCTTTGGGATTTTTGCTTTCCTTATCATTGACTACGCTGACAGACAGATGATTGAACGCATGGTTAGTCTGGATGGCTTAGGCGTTTATTCAGTGGGATATAGTTTCGGCATGGTGATGATTGTTGCTATGAGTGCATTCGCCACCGCCTGGTCGCCCTTTTTCATGTCCTACATTGACAACCGCAAAGAGGCTCGGACAGTGTTTGCCCGGGTACTTACCTATTATCTGATCGGGTTCGGGGCACTGATTGTGCTGTTTTTCTTCTTCGCCAAGCCAGCACTGCTCATCATGACAACTTCTTCTTTCCATGAAGCCTTTAATTTAGTAGGTTTGGTAGCGGCATCCTACATGCTGAAAGGTTGTTATTTAATTTTTCTGCCAGGGGTTTATTTTGCAGAGAAACTTCACCTGCAGACATTTGTGGAGTGGGTGGCAGCAATAACAAACATTTGTCTAAATCTATGGTTGATTTCTTCCTTAGGCATCTTGGGCGCCGCCCTTGCAACCTTTTTTAGTTACTTGATTTTACCAATACTAGCTTGGTTGGTAGCCAGACCTTACTTAGATGTGGATTACGAGTGGAAGCGAGTTTTCTCAATACTGGTTTCGGTACTAATAGCCAGCATTCTGTTGTATTGGATTTCTATCCGTATCGATGGGGATTTAATCCTCACTTTAGGCGTAAATTCATTTGTGCTTCTGGGATTTTTGTTTGTAGCACACCAGTTATTGCTGACCGCTTCTGAACGTGACCTATTGAGAGGTCTCTTGAAACCGTGAGAAATAGAAACTCGATACTTTTTGTACAACCTGATTATCATTGCTCTTTTTTTTACCGTGATGAATTTAGAAAGTTAGGTTGGAAAGCTGATATATTTGCAGGTCCGAGCTATCCGGAGAATCTACTGTATTCAAAAGAGGATTTGCTTCGAGTGCCATGCCTGCGAGGTAATCGTTTAAAGGCGATTCGTTTCCTTAATCGGATCATCAAGGTTTTCTGGTGGATGACCAAGTTTTGGCAATACCGGTTTCACCTTTACTATGGTCGACCTCCACAATTCATATATAAGTCTCTTGGCTTGATTCATTTCTTTGGCAAAGATTTTTTACTGGAGTTGTCGTTGTCGAAATTGTTTGGGGTAAGCCTTATTTATCTTCCTTCGGGTTGCCGTGATTTCAGTACCAAAGATAGGTGGCAAAAGTTCGACAATGGGAATGTTTGTGGAAATTGTGGATATTATGACCGGTGTGATGATGAGGTGAACTCGCTCAACTTTAATAGAATACGTAGATATTTTACCTTTGGAATTGAATCATGCACTCCATTTTTCTCAGATGAATTTAAGCAATCCTTCAGAAAATGGAAGGTAATTGATTTGTCTCTCTGGCACCCCAATCTTGCGGTGCCTTCCGAACATCAGTTGCCTAACACCGACAAGATTCGTATCCTTCACAGTGCCTACCTGACCAAGAGCGGTCGCGATTGGGAGGGGCGCAACATCAAGGGTTCACCTTTTGTCTTGGAAGCCATTGACCAATTGAAAGTGGAAGGATATCCAGTTGAATATTTCTATGTTCAAAACAAACCGGCCAATCAAATGCGTTTCTATCAGGTTCAAGCGGATATCGTGGTTGAGCAACTGATTTACGGTTGGTGGGGTTCGACGGGTGTCGAAACCATGGCACTTGGTAAGCCGGTAGTATGTTACATTCGCCCGTCATGGAAGGATTTTTTCCTGAAGACTTTTCCGGAGTACGATGGCATTCCTGTAGTCGAGGCTGATACCAAAACAATCTACGAAGTATTAAGGAAACTAGTGGTTGATGCCGAGTATCGAAAAAACAAGGGGATTGAGTCCCGTCGCTTTGCAGAATCGCATTTCGATCCTAGGAACAACACTAAGAAACTAATTCAAACCTTGAAAGGGCTTTAACTCATGTGCGGTATTGCAGGACAGCTTTCCCTTGCCAATAAACCTATTCAGGGTTTGAGCCGAGGTCTTGATGCCATGTCTGAACTGATCTCCCATCGAGGTCCTGACGGGCAGGGAAAATGGCAGAGCGAAGACGAGAGGGTGGGGTTGGTGCATCGACGCTTGTCCATTATTGACCTCACTGAATCTGCTTCGCAACCGATGCAGGCGCCTAATCAAACGATTATTAGCTATAACGGAGAGATTTATAATTACCCCGAACTGCGAAGTTCGCTTAAAGGGAGTTGGCAATTCCGCAGTCATTCCGATACCGAGTGCATTCTCGCGGCTTACAATAAGTATGGGGATGCTTGTCTGGACCACCTTCGGGGCATGTTCGCCTTTGCCTTGTGGGACAATAAACGCCGTCGACTTTTCTGTGCTCGCGATCGCTTCGGGATAAAGCCCTTATATTACTGTCAACTCGGAGAGGTGTTCTATTTCGCCTCTGAAGCCAAGGCGCTTCTCCCTTTTGTTCCCAGTATTGAAACCGATGGTGACGCGATGGCCGAGTATCTAACCTTCAACTTTGTCATCGGGGAATCCACTCTGTTCAAAGGAATCAAACAAATACTTCCAGGGCACGGATTGATCGTTGAGGGGGGGAAGGTGAGAACATGGCGATATTGGGACGTTAATTATGAAGTGGCTTGGGATCATCGAGAGGAATGGTTTCAGCAACGGCTCAAATCCCTTCTGGACGATTCCGTTCGGCTTCACTTGAGGTCGGACGTGCCCGTGGGTGCCTATCTTTCAGGTGGTATTGATTCTAGCTTGATGGCGATCCTCGCAGCTCAACGGGATTCATCCCATGTTGAAGCGTTTCATGGGCGTTTTCTCGAATATCCCGGTTATGACGAAAGCAATTTTGCAGAAATTGCTTCCCGGGCAAGTGGCGGAAACCTCAATGTTGTCGACATAACCCACGAGGATTTTAAGGAAAACTTAAGCAAGGTAATCTACCATCTGGATTATCCGGTGGCCGGTCCTGGGTCTTTCCCGCAATACATGGTCTCGAAACTGGCGGCCGAAAAAGTCAAAGTAGTGCTTGGAGGACAAGGCGGCGACGAAATTTTCGGGGGGTATGCTCGATACCTGCTGGCATATTTCGAACAATGTATCCGAGCCGCCATCGACGGCAGTTACAAAAACGGCAATTTTGTCGTAACCATCGAGTCAATTATTCCGAACCTTGGAATATTGAGGGAATACAAGCCCATGATGAAGGAATTTTGGAGAGAGGGCTTGTTCGAGAACTTGGATGAAAGATATTTCAGACTGATTGATCGTTCCTCGGATATGGATAGAGAGATTGATTGGTCGGAACTCGACAAAGGTCGGGTTTTCGATTCATTCCGTGAAATTTTTCTCAATAAGTCGAATGTTCAAAAGGGAGCATACTTCGATCATATGACTCACTTTGACTTCAAGACGCTACTCCCTGCTCTTTTGCAAGTAGAAGATCGAATGAGCATGGCCCATGGGCTTGAAAGTCGAGTCCCTTTTCTGGACCATGATTTGGTTGAGTGCATTGCCACGGCCTCTGCAGACGTCAAGTTCTCAGGTGGCAACATGAAGCATCTACTAAAAAAAACCTACGAAGGCGTTTTGCCCGATGAAATCGTCAATCGCCGGGACAAGATGGGCTTCCCTGTTCCTTTGAAGGAGTGGCTTGGCAATGAACTTAAGGATTTGGTGGAGGATGTCTTTCATGGAATGAAACAACGTAATCGCCCCTTTATTAATTCGGAAGAGGTTCTGGCCAACTTCCAGTCAGCTGGACGATTTTCGAGAAAGGTTTGGAGCCTGCTGAGCTTGGAAATCTGGCACCAGACCTTCCATGATAGGGCATCCCATTTCAGGTCCTTGATCAAGTAGTTTGCGAATCCTCCTCAGATGTTGAAAAAAATCACTTTCCACCTGACGAGGAAGATAAAGCGAAAGCTATCCTGTGGAAATGGATCCGCGGCCTATTGGAATGCAAGCTTGGTTGCCACGCGATTATTTGGTTCGTCGGAAGATTCGATGGAGCATTTTCATTGGAGAAACGCCCAGTATCCCGGGTATATTGATCTTATGCCGGTTTGTGGGCAGGACGAAAAGGTGGTGGTTGACTACGGATGCGGACCCGGGAATGACTTGGTAGGCTTTTCCTCTTGTTCCAAGCCTTCCAAGCTTTACGGGATGGATGTTTCAGCAAAAGCCTTGCAGGTTGCAACTCAAAGACTCGAATTGCATGAAGCCTCCGTCGAGTTCATTCAACTCGATGAGGTCGAAAACAAACTGCCTTTGGAAGATGAATCCGTTGATTATATACATACTTCGGGTGTCCTTCATCACTGCCTGAATCTTGATCGAATTCTAGATGAGTTTCACCGAATTCTAAAGCCAAGAGGCCAAGTCTCCGTCATGATTTACAATTCGGAGAGCGTATGGTTTCACCTCTACGTCGGCTATATTTGGAAGTTGAAATGGAAAAAAAACAAAGATCTTTCTGCCCGCGAAGCATTCAGGCTGACCACCGACGGGAAGGAATGCCCGATCGCCAAATGTTATGAGAAAAATGAGTTCATGAATCTTTTTTCAAAAGCCGGTTTTACGGGTTCCCATACTGGTAACGCAATGTCGCTTCACGAGTTAGGATGCATGGAACATCGACTGGATGCCCTGGCAGATCGAAGATATCCCTCCGTGCACAGGGACTTTATTTCCAATCTAACCTTTGACCCCCGTGGTTTTCCTATTCATAAGGGAGACATAGCGGGAATCAACGCCTGCTTTACTTTTTTAAAACAACAAAAATCAGAATGAAAATATTAGTCTCAGGAGGATGCGGCCAAATTGGTTCCCGCACAACGGAAATGCTTTTGGAGCGGGGTGACGAAGTACTTGCCGTTGATAATTTTGCCACCGGCAGGCGGATTCATCTTCCGGAATCACATGCCGGTCTGACTTTCGTGGAGGGCAGCATTGCCGACAAGGAACTCGTAGACAAGCTGACTGCAGAATTCAAGCCTGATGCCATTGTTCACACCGCCGCCTCCTACAAGGATCCCGATGATTGGCACAACGACACGCTCACCAATTGTGTCGGTGGAGCCAACCTTGTTCGGGCCGCCTTGACCAACGACGTTTCCCGATTCATTTATTTCCAGACTGCTCTTTGTTACGGGGTCAAACCCCTCGAGCAACCGATCACTCTCAACCATCCGAAATTTCCCGCCAATTCCTCGTATGCGATTTCCAAAACAGCGGCCGAAGATTATATTGAGATCTCGGGATTGGACTATGTTACATTCAGGCTCGCCAACGTAATTGGTCCTCGAAACGTCTCCGGACCTCTCCCGATCTTTTTTCAAAGATTGACCGACGGGAAAAAATGCTTCGTGACGATGGCCCGTCGGGATTTCGTCTTCGTGGGAGACCTTTGCCGAGCCGTCTTGCGTGCAATCGACGGGACGGGTTCCGGAGCTTATCATTTTTCCTCCGGCAAGGACGTCGCTATCAAGGAACTATATGATGCCGTGGTTGAGGCCATGGAGTTACCCGAATACCCCGAACCCGAAATTCGTGAATTGGAATCGGATGACGCTCCATCCATCCTTCTTGATCCATCCCGCACCGTTGAGGATTTCGGGGAGATGGAGTTTACTCCTTTGGAAGAAACGGCTCGTGCCGGAGTGCAATACTTTCGAGAATTCGGTGCTGCCGGTGGCTATACTCATTTGAAACACAAATAACCCAACCTTGAAAGAGAGCGTCGCAGATCAGGAAATCGATTCCAAGAATCGTACCTTTTGGGATGAGCCATGCGGATCGACTGCCTATCAGAACATGGGATTCGCCTCCCCTGCGGAATTCGATGATTGGTTCTTCAAGTACTATCCCTATTTGGAGAAAATCATCCCCTTCGACGATTTGGGTGGGAAAAGGGTATTGGAAGTAGGTTTGGGATATGGATCGGTTTCTCAGAAATTAATTGAGAACGAAGCCTCGTTCTTAGGACTCGATATTGCCGAAGGTCCCGTCGGGTTGGTCAAGGACAGACTAGGTGCTCTTGGGGTTGAAGGAGAAGTGATTGAAGGCAGTGTGCTGGATTGTCCATGGAAAGACTCGACTTTTGATTTTGTGGTCTCTATTGGTTGCCTTCATCACACTGGCGATCCAGTCAAGGGGATCAAGGAAATGCATCGAGTCCTCAAGCCCGGAGGTGGTTGTGTGATTATGGTCTACAATGCTTTTTCTTATCGGCAGTGGTTCACCTCTCCTAAGATTGCCTTTTCTCAATTCTACCAAGAAATGAGAAAACCGGGGGTGTTTAGGGAAGCCGGCGAATCGGAACGGGGGCGTTATGACAAAAATATTAAAAAGAAAACGGCTCCAAGTACCCATTTTATCGGAACCAGAGGCTTGAAGGCAATTTTCAATAATTTGTTTTCCGATGTTGAGATTCGACGAAGGAACATAGGCGACGAGGCTTTATTGCGTTTCTTTCCCAGAAGTTGGAAATTACGCTTTCTGGGCCCTGTTCTAGGCTTGGATTTGTACGCCAAACTAAAGAAGTAAGAATGCGTCTTTTGATCACTGGAGGAGCGGGCTGCCTGGGGTCGAATCTTATTGAGCGTTTATTGCCCGAGGGGAATGAGATTCTGGTGATCGATAACTTCGCCACTGGCAAACCAGAGGTATTGCCCGAATTGCCCGGGTTGAAATTGGTAAAAGGGACCATAGCCGATGCCTCGCTGGTCGATCGATACTTCGAGGAGTTCTCTCCCGAGGTGGTTATTCATTCCGCCGCCGCCTACAAGGATCCCTCGGATTGGACCGAGGACGTCGCCACCAATGTTTCAGGAACCATTAACGTGGCCAAGGCTTCGGAAAGAGCCCAAGTACTTCGGTTTGTGAATTTCCAGACGGCTCTTTGTTATGGTCGGCCCGATCGCGTGCCCATTCCCGTGGACCATCCCGAGCGTCCTTTTACCAGTTACGGCATTTCCAAGACCGCGGGCGAAAGGTTTCTCATGTCTTCGGGTTTGCCTGTTGTTTCGTTGCGTTTGGCGAACGTGACAGGGCCTCGACTTGCCATAGGGCCCATCCCCACCTTTTATCAGCGTCTCAAGACAGGCAAGCCCTGCTTCTGCAGCGACACTCGAAGGGATTTTCTCGATATGGAGGATTTTTTCTCGATCATGGATGTCGTTTTGCAACCCGATGCCCCCACTGGTATCTTCAACGTGTCCACCGGGGAAAGCCGGTCCATTCAGGATGTTTTCGATGCCGCGGCTTCCTTCCTTGATATAACTCCCGAGGAACCTCCGCCCATCGTGCCGCCTGGCGAAGACGATGTCCCCGAAGTCGTACTCGACCCATCAGAGACCACGAGAATTCTGGGTTGGCAGGCAGCCATTGGTTTCGAGGACACCATTCACCGTATGCTTTCTTGGTATGACGCTCATGGTGTTTCCGATGTGTACAGCCACTTGGCCGACCCGAAAACCTGAGTATTACGAAGTCATGAGCGAAGATAGTTTCAAGGATGCCAAAATCCTCGTCGTGGGTGGAGCGGGTTTCGTGGGATCCAACTTGCTGTTGCAATTGCTCGAACAAGACCCTCGGGAAATTCTCGTGGTGGACAATCTCTTGTCTTCCGAGAAAAGCAACCTGCCCGAATCATCCCAGATTACTTTCATCCAAGGTTCCATCACGGCCGATTCGATTCTGGCCGCTTTGCCCGAGGACCTTGACTATGCCTTTCACTTGGCTTGCTACCATGGCAACCAGTCCTCCATCGCCGACCCCTTGGCCGATCACGAAAATAATACCCTCACTTCGCTCAAGCTCTTCGAGCGACTCAAGGAGATTGAAAACTTGCGTAAGGTCGTCTATGCAGCCGCTGGTTGCGCGGTGGCGGAAAAGACCTATGACGCCGCCGTGGCTACAACCGAAGAAGCCCCCGTTTCTCTCTTTCACGACTCTCCCTATTCCATATCGAAGTTGATCGGGGAAATGTACGGAAACTATTATCATCGAGCTCACGGTCTGCCCTTCGTTAAAGCTCGTTTTCAGAATGTTTACGGGCCTCGTGAAATTCTCGGAGCAGGGCGTTGGCGAGGCACTCCGCATACGGTTTGGAGAAACGTCACCCCCACTTTCATCTGGAAATCCCTCAACCATGAAGCCTTGCCCTTGGAGAACGAGGGAAGCTCAAGCAGAGATTTCATCTTTGTCGAGGATATGGCAAATGGATTGATGAAATGCGCCTTAAACGGAAAGCCTTCGGAAACTTACAATTTGGCTTCTGGAAAAGAGACCACGATCGCCGAGTTAGCCGCTATCATCAACGAGGCTGCCGAGAATCCGACGCCGCCGGAATTGTTGCCCGCCCGCGACTGGGACCGTTCGGGCAAGCGATTCGGTTCTACCGAGAAGGCTCGCAGGGAGCTCGGTTTCGAGGCGGAAATCGAGATCGGCGAGGGTATCCCTCGGGTGGTTGCTTGGACTCGTGAAAACAAAGATTTGATTAGGGCTTGTATGGAACGACATGCACCCTTCTTACTGAACAGTGGGTAGGCTGTTCCTATTCTCACAAGGTTTTTCCAGAGGCTTGTCTCGACTGTTTAGATAGTGAACGATATTCCCAAGCTCAACATTTTGCTTTATTGCAATCGGCCGGATGAAAGCGAGAATGCAGGCACGGTCATCGATCATATTGATGCTTTCCAAAAGCATTCTCGGCACGAAATCTTCCTTTGGTCCTCCCTAATGGGTCTACCCTCCGATGGAATAATGAGCAAAGTGGACTGCATCGTTATCCATTACACCCTTTCTCTTCTTTATGATAAGTACATTCCCCGTGATTCACTAGAAACCATTCGTAGTTTCAAGGGGTTGAAGATTTTGTTTCTCCAAGATGAGTATCGACGTGTGAACTTTGTGTGCGAAAAAATAAAGTACGCTAAAATAGATTTGGTTTTCACTTGTGCCCCCCAAGATGTTGCCTCGAAAATTTACGCTGCATTTGAGGATAAGTTGAAGTTCCATACAACCCTAACGGGTTTTGTGCCGGAAGCACTGATCGATATTGAAGCAAAGCCAATTGCTAACCGTACGATTGATGTGGGTTACAGGGCGCGCAAGTGTCCTTTCTGGTTGGGGGAGAAAAGTCACGACAAGTTTTTGATCGGCTCGTTATTCGCTAATCATACCAAGAGTAAAGGACTTAATAACGATATTTCTTCCAAGGAAAAAGATCGGATTTATGGAAAGCAATGGATTGAGTTTTTATCTAATTGCAAGGCTACATTGGGGACTGAAAGTGGAGCTAGCCTGATCGATTTTACAGGTGAAATCGAATATCGGTTAAACCGCTATCAAGCCTTTCACCCCTTTAGTGACTTTTCAAGGGTGCCTCAAAAATTATTGGCAAAGGATGGAGAAATTGAATTGCAGGTGATATCGCCTCGTTGTTTTGAGGCGGCTGTACTTGGCACCGTAATGATACTCTATCCAGGTGATTATTCGGGGATTCTGAAAGCAGGAAAACATTACCTTCTCTTGGAAAAAGATTTTTCCAACGTAGATGAGGTGGTGGAGCAACTGCGAGATCATGAAGGCCTCGAGCAAATTGCAGGGCAAGCGAAACAAGACTTGGTTCAATCGGGCAAGTATTCCTTTGAGCATTTTATCCTCGATTTTGATCAGGTTATCGAGGACTTAAGGGAAGAAAAAAGATGGGTGCCTGTCAATCAACCGATTGGTCTACTGGTTGCACAACATTCGGAAGAAAGCGGCAAAGATCAACAAGTCAAAGGTCTTAAGCTCACCCTTCTCTTGTTCTTCAGCAAAGTATGGAAGAACATGCCTCATTGGTTTCGTTTTTTGGTAAGTGTCACTGTGCTAAGAAAAAACTTTTACTCTCACCTTGACGTTAAAAAAAACGCTTTTCTAAAGTTGGCCGACTAATGGACAGGACTGTATAACCATGCTCGTTTTTTCAATTGTAGGAGCTCGCCCGCAATTCGTAAAAGCTGCAGTGGTTTCACAAGCTATACGAAACAGAGAAAGCATTTCCGAGTTCTTGGTTCATACTGGGCAGCATTTCGACGAGAACATGTCGCGGGTGTTTTTTCAGGAAATGGGTATTGCCGAGCCTAATGCAAATCTCGGAATTTCTGGGGGTGGGCATGGTTCCATGACTGGTCAGATGCTTATTCGGATGGAAGAATTGCTGGTTGAGCAGAATCCTGATTATGTGCTCGTTTACGGAGACACCAATTCGACCTTGGCTGGAGCCTTGGCTGCTTCTAAACTTAATATCCCTTGCGCTCATGTCGAGGCAGGGTTGCGTTCGGACAACCGGGCGATGCCCGAAGAGATCAATCGCATCCTTGTCGATCATGCCTGTGACTTATTGTTTGCTCCTAGCGAGGAAGCCGTAAAGCGTTTGAGGCGAGAGGGGATTGCCGACAAAAAGGTGGTTCGAACTGGCGATGTTATGCTTGATGCCGCAAAAATGTTTGGTCAAAAGGCGATGTCTCAAAGCATGATTCTTCAGCGGTTGGGCTTGAAGGAAAAAGGTTTCGCCCTTTGCACCCTCCACCGGGCCGAGAACGTTGATTCCAGAGAAGTATTGAAATGGTTGGTGGAGGGATTGGGTCAAGTGGCGAAGACTTTGCCCATAATCCTACCGATTCATCCCAGAACTCGAGCCCGCTTAAAAGAGTTCGAACTTATCGACCAACTGCCTCCTGAAATCACGATAGTGGATCCGGTTGGCTACCTTGACATTCTCAAGCTGGAAAGCACCGCGTCCCTGATCCTTACCGACTCGGGTGGCATGCAGAAGGAAGCTTTCTTTCAACAGGTTCCTTGCGTAACCTTGCGTTCGGAAACTGAATGGATCGAATTGTTGCCTGGCGGACACAATAGGTTGGCTCGCCCTATGACTGAATCCATATCCGAAAAGGCCGAGGACGCTTTGTCTGCGGATCCGGATTGGTCGGTCGACCTATATGGTGATGGGCATTCTTCCGAAACGATTGCTCAAGCAATTATTGATTGCCGGTGAGTGAAGGTAGGGATTGTCACATCCGAATTTCATCCCATAAGGGCCGCCGCCGCATCCCGAACGGGACCTTGGTCGGACATCTTGGTGAAACGAGGGCACGAGGTGTCAGTCTTGACCTCGCAGGACGGGAAGGGGAGTGGAGAGAATATCCGTGTGGTCAATTCCCGATTCCAGACACCTTCCAATCGAGCGGGTTTGGCACGGCGATTCTTGCAGGAAATAAGGCTTGGGCGTGACCTAGGCCGTTTGCTCGAAGGATTAAGTCCGAAACTGGACTTGGTCGTGATCACTTCACCCCCTTTCTTTATGGCTTCCCTTTGCGCCAGGGCGTCAAAGCGATCTGGTATTCCCTATGTCTTTGATGTACGTGATCGTTATCCAGCGGTCTTGTTCGATCTCGGGGTAGTTTCGTCAGAGGGTTTTATTGGGAGAACTTTGCGTCGGATTGAAACAAAAAATTATGCTGGGGCTCGACTAATTACAACTGTTACGAGTGGGTTGACCCGAGACTTGGAGGAACTGGTTGGGGCTGAGAAAGTGGCCAAGGTCATGAACGGTTTCGATGGCAGGCATTTTCCGGAAGAGAATTTGCAGCGTCCGAAGCGTCAAGGTTTTACCATCGCATACCATGGGCGCTTGGGGCGTTTCTACGAGGTTGATGCGTTGCGGCGTGTGATCTTGGAGACGGAGAGGTTGGATGGGGAAATCCGTTTCGTTCTTGCAGGCGATTTGGAAGAAGCTCGATCATCGGGCGATTGGGGCGCGGCGGAATTTCTTGGAGAGTTATCTCTAAGCAGGCTCGCGGAGTTGCTGGTCGAGTGCCATCTCGGCGTTTGTTTGCTCAAGGAGATGGAGGCGATGAGGAAGGCATTACCAGCGAAGGTCTTCGATTATCTCGGTGCGGGTTTGCCCGTATTGACTTCGCCTAAGGGAGAACTGTCTGCTTTTCTTTTGGAGCGAGGAGTGGGATTGACCTTCGCGCGAACTGATCCTAAGGCGATTGCATCCGCGATTGTTGCCTTCAAAAACGACCCTGGACGCCAAGAGCGAATGGCGACGAATGTTCGAGCTCTTCGTCCATCACTTGATCGTTGCGTTCAATCCGTTCGATTTGCGGAACATTTAGAATCCCTTGTTTGATTGTTTCGAATTGTTCCTAAACCTGTTATTGTCTTAGAGTTTTTCTTATGTCTCGTGAATCGGATTGGAACCTGAGTAAAGGGGTTTGGACCTTGCTGGACTTGGCTACGGCCTCCTTTGCCGCGGCCCTCGTGCCTCTTTACTGGTCGCCGATTAGCGAGACCTTGAGGTCGGTTCCGACCGAGCGTCTCGTTATGTACGCCGTTTTTTACGGTTTCGCTTTCTGGGTCGCGGGTGAGGTCTTGGGCGTGCATGAGAAGCGTTCTTCTCGTTCGTGGCGATTTCGGGTTGCGGTGTGCACTCTTGCCGCAACTGGTGCTTGCCTTGGGTTATTGCTGATGGTTTGGGCCATTGAGTATCGATTCGTTGGGCGGTTTGCCTTGGCGAAAATTGTCGGCTGTTCGGTGGCTGGAGTAATGATTATGAGGTTGGCTGTCGAGGGCATGGCATCACGTTCTCGTCCCAAGGTGTTGGCTTTGCTTGCCGAAGAGGCTTCGAAGGAACTTGCTATGGCTCTCAAGGAGAGTGGAGAGCAATTGCAGTTGGAAGGATTCAAGGAAGACATGCCGGATTCTGCTGAGAGTTTTGTTGGATATTGCGAGGAGCAAGGCATCCACGAAGTGGTTACCCAACACGATACCGAACACAAAGGCTTGCTTAATGTCGTTGCCTTGTTGGCTGGGGGTACCCGCGTTTCCGATATCGTGGATTTCTGGGAACGAACGTTTGCGCGGATACCTCCACAATACGTTGACGAGGCTTGGTTGACCCGACTCGACCTGAGGCTTCGACATCCACTTTTTCATCGGGCGAAGAGGTTTTTGGACGTTCTTGTGGCAATTATAGGACTCGTTGTTTCAATTCCCATTTTGGCAATTGCATCAATTCTCATTTTGGTCGGTTCGCGCGGATCCGTTTTCTTTTCTCAACGACGTACGGGATATTTAGGAAGCGATTATGTTTTGTATAAACTTCGAACCATGCAAACGGATGCCGAGCGAGATGGGGCTCAATGGGCCGAAAAACAAGACGTTCGGATAACTGGCGTCGGTCGCTTCCTGCGTAAGTGGCGTATAGACGAGATTCCGCAATTCTGGAATGTCTTGCGTGGGGAGATGTCAATCGTAGGTCCACGTCCGGAACGTCCTGAACTCGAGGAGAAACTGACCGTGGAAATTCCCCTCTGGTCAAGTCGCCATCTTGTTAAACCGGGTCTTACGGGTTGGGCCCAGATTCGTTTCCGTTATGCTTCCGATTCCAATGCCTCTAGGGAAAAACTTGCTCACGATCTCTATTATATAAAGAACGCCTCTCTGTTGTTGGATTTACAGATTATCTTGTCGACCATCAGGTCGTTGGCCAGGGGGAGTCGTTGAAATGAAAGTCTTGGTAACGGGAGGAGCGGGGTACATCGGTAGTCATGCCACTTTGGTTTTGCTCCAAGCCGGACATGAAGTGGTAACCTTGGATAATTATTCCAATTCCTCGCCCGTTTCCCTCCAAAGGGTGGGGGAGTTGGCTCAGAGGGATCCTGTTGCGCTGGAAGGAGATGCGGGCAATCCCGCAACCTTGGAAAAAATATTCGAAGAGCATTCCGAGATTGAAGCCGTTTTGCATTTTGCTGCCTTCAAGGCTGTGGGCGAGTCTACCGAGAAGCCGCTTCCTTATTACCGCAACAATGTCGCTGGCTCGATTGCGCTTTTTGAGGCGATGGAGTTGGCCGGCGTTCATAATCTGGTGTTCAGCTCTTCATGCACGGTCTATGGAGAACCTCGCGAGGTTCCTGTTACCGAGGGCCATCCTGTAGGGGGAGTGTCCAGTCCTTATGGCCGAACAAAATACATGA
>Ga0315321_10000933_pt1 | contig 22281 bp, 16 predicted proteins | sample M180m21515metaG_FD_203464 | JGI IMG/M metagenome (GOLD analysis project Ga0315321, IMG submission 203464) | Ammonia-oxidizing marine archaeal communities from Monterey Bay, California, United States - M1 80m 21515 | ecosystem: Environmental > Aquatic > Marine > Intertidal zone | place: USA...
GCGCCGAGAACACCCTTGGGCACCGCATCAATCGAAATTCACCGCCAGTCTCATCCACACACCACGGCATCGATGTCTCACTGTGTCCTTGGGCGGTGTCCTCAAGCGCCGTCGTTCTCTGCCGCGCGGGCCAGCGCGTCGGCATGCTTCGAGAAGCCATCCTGCACCTGCTTGAAGGGCAGCAGCCGCCAGAGCCAGCCCCCAAAGCCCTCGTAGGTCACGTAGCGGCAGCGCCCTCGCCCCAGGGGCTGCACCCCCTGCCAGCGAATGGCGCGCACCATGCCGAACATGCTCATGGTGTCGATGTACTCGTAGGCCAGCTCGCCCCAGGTGGTGTCGGAGGGGGCTTGCACCCGGGTGATGCGCTCGCGCGAGGTGATGGTCCGATGCCCTGCGCCCATGCGCACATGGAGGGTGAGCTCGTCGCCTAGGTTCATCCCGTCTGCGACGTCGATGCCCACCACAAAGGGGTTCCAGTCGCCATAGCCAGCGGCGTCCACCATCAGCTCCCACACCCGCTGAGCCGGCGCATCGATATCGCGATGGGCGCGCACCACAGTCTTCGCCCACGGAACCAGCTCTTCTTCGGCGATGGGCGGCGGCAGGTCCCTCAGCTCGCAAGGAGAAGGACGCGGTCCGGCACTGGCATCACTCGACATCGCGACTCCTTCGACACCCGCAGGCCGATCGGCCGCGTCCGGCGCATGATGCCAGATGACCGGTCGGAGGAGCGGCGTCCGGTTTTCCAGAGGGGGCCGCAGTGGATATGAAGACCTCCACGCCGAGGTCCGCCATGTCCCGCCTGCTTGCGATTGTTCTTCTTGCCGCCTGCAGCGCCGAACCGGGCGATGACAAGCCGGGGAACGACGACAGCGATACCGCGTCCACCGACGACACCCAAGATACCGACGACACCGACGACACCGACGACACCGACGACACCGACGACTCGGGAGACACCGGGCCCACCGAGCCGCAGTCCTACTGCGAGGCCAACTCACTCACGGTCCGGGCGTGGGATGCCAGCGCCACCGACCCCATCTACGACGGGCTCACCCCCGATGCGACCTATGTGCTGGTCAATGGCACCGAGTGGGTGTTGTCGGAGCATTGGACCGGCTGTGACAGTGTCCTGCTGCTCAACATCGGCTCTCTCGGCTCGCGTGGCGACTACCCGACCTACAAGGATGGCGCGGAGGTCCATGACTGGCTGGCGGCGACCCCACTCAACGTGCAGATGGTGTTCTTCAGCGACGCATCGTCAGAGGACGACCGCCTTGCGGAGCTTGAAGAGGTGCGAGGCCAAGTCGATTCCGCCCTGGTCGCCATTGGGGGAGAGACCGCGACCGAGCTGAGTGAGCGCATCTTCTACGCGACCGAACCTCACACCGAGGCTCCCGTGCTCAGCGGCTTCGCGCAAGACGCACAGACCGCCGGGGCCCCCTTTGGCGGCATGATCATCGACCGGATGCAACACATCCACGAGCTCGGCTACCTGTGCGACCCCCTCACCGGCTGGGAGACCTGTCCGCCGCGCTTTCTCGCCTATGAGCCCGAGTACGCCAACTTCACCAGCGACCGCGAGGACACCCTGGCTGCGGCCGGTCCGGTCACCGAGATCACGGTCTACGACGACTTCTTCCTTGATGGCGGCACCTGGAGCTCGGGCGACGCCCGGGTGGAGGTCGAGCTGCCCGATGCCGCGACCATGGCCACCTTCGACACCATGGAGTTCGACCTCACGCAGCGCTGCACCGGCCACCCCGAGCTCGTGAGCTGCCCCGCTTGGGACTACCTCGTGTACCTGTACCTGTGTGACGAAGACGACCCAGCCACCGCGGATGTCGACGAGTCCACCACCTGCAACACCGAGGTCGGCCGCTGGATCACGACCTACTGGCGTCCAGGTCGGTGGGTCCACGACGTCACCCCCTACCTCGCATTGCTGCAAGACGGCGGCACCCGCAAGTTTGCGTTTTACACCTCGCAGCCCTACCAGACCGACCTCACGATCCGGCTCTCCAACCAGGGCAAGGGCATGCGTCCCACCGCGCTGGAGCCGCTGTTCCCCGGTGGCTACCTGGACGACACCTACAACAGCCGGGCGGTCCACGTCTACGACGCAACGGGAGTGTGGGGAGTGCGGGTGTTCGAGGGCGACGCCGACTACGAGACCGAGGTGTCTCACGTTGATGTCGACGAGTCCGGTGGATTCCTGGTGGGTGCCAATCCGCGCCGTCACCCCTATGGGCGCAGCGCGTTCACCCGCATGGATGTGGAGTGGGGCGACGACCGGCTGTACTGGTGTGCGGCCACCTACTCGGCCTCAAGCGAAGCCATCGCCACCGCCTGTGACGGCACCGAGTGCACCCCGCCCGACCACGACGACCTTGAGACCGGCTGCAACGGCGGCGCTTGGCGAGCCCTCACCCCCGAAGACGGCTCCGGCACCACCATCGGCACCCTCGAAGGCCGCTGGGTCGACATCTACAACGACGCCCGCCTGCCGATGACGGTCGAGGTGCCCGACGACCTCGCCGCAGTGTCCATCATGGCCATCATCACCGGCCACGGGGGCGCTTCGGGCGACAACTGTGCGGAGTTCTGCGACCACCAGCACACCTTCGCAGTGGACGGCGGATCATCGTGGACCAAGGACCACCCGATGGTGGGCGACCTGTATGGGTGCGCCGACCAGGTGAGCGATGGGACCATTCCCAACCAAGCCGGCACCTGGGTGTACGGACGTGGTGGATGGTGTCCGGGAATGGAAGTGGACCCCTGGGAGGTGGACGTCTCCACCGAACTGCTCGACGGAAACGCCCATGAGCTCAGCTACCTGGGGCTGGTAAACGGCCAGGTGCGGCGCCGTGGCGGACACGGCGGCGCCAACATTCGCATGCTGTCTTACCTCGTGCACTACCGGTAGTCCCTGGCCACGGTGGGAAGTCGCTGCTCGCCACGCATCCGCCCATGTGGGGTGTGCCCCGTTCTGGAGTCTGCATGCCCCCCGTCGCCCTCCCCGCCATCCACTGGTCCGGGCGCCAATGGACCCCGCTGTCGACGGCGCCCACGGACACGGACACTCTCCACATCATCACGCTCAACACTTGGTTTTCACCCTTCGGACGCACCCAGCGACTTCGGGCACAGCTGGCCGCCCTCGGAAGTCGCTCCCCGGACGTCATCTGCCTCCAAGAGGTCACCGACGACCTGCTGGACCTCCTGCTCGACTGCCCCTGGGTGCGCGCCGACTACGCCATGGTGAGTGAGCCTCACCGGCCCCTGGCATCGCATGGATATGGTCTCGCACTCTTGGCAAAGAGAACGCTGGTGAAGGCGTTTTCGTGGACTCCCTTGAAAAGCGACATGGGGCGCAGCCTGCTGGTCGCCGAGCTCGGGGAAGGCGTGCATGTGGGCACCGTCCATCTTGAGAGCATGCGCGGGTATGGCTCGGCGCGAGCGCAACAGCTCACCGCCTGCACCCAGCTGCTGTCCCCTGCCAAGACCGCCCTGCTTCTCGGCGACTTCAACTTCGACCCCACAGAGTCCGACGCCCCACCTCTGGGCCCCTGGCTCGACCTGTGGAGCGTCGCCCACCCTCACGACCCTGGCTTCACGGCAGACGGCGTGATCAACAGCATGCGTCGCCGACCGGGGATTCCTCCGATGCAACGTCGCATCGATCGCGCGGTGCTCTCGGACGCGACAGGTGGCTGGAAGCTGGACTGCATCGCTCTCTTCGGTACAAAGCCTGTGGGTCCACACTTATGGATGTCGGACCACTTCGGCCTTGAGCTCACGATGCAGCGCACCTTAGAGCGATGACCCACAACTTGGGGGAAAGCACCACTGATCCTTGCCGATCCGGGCGCTGGCCGACTAAAGGTGTGCTACTCAGCTGGACTGTTCCAGCGAGATGGAGGAAACATGCGCAACTTTTTCATGCTGATCAGCGTCGCTGCTCTCGTGGCCTGCGGTGACAAGGACGGAGACAGCGGCGATGGCGCTGCTGGTGGCGACGGCGCTGGCTGGTGCGCCGACTACTTCGACGCCCTCGAGGGCTGCTACGCCGAAGCCGGCTTCTCGCTCACCGACTACGGTCTCGACGAAGCCAGCTACTGTAGCGCCTACGATGGTGTCACCGACGCCGCCGTTCAGGACTTCTTCGACTGCTACGTCGACGCCATCAACGCCGCCGACTGCAGCACCGAAGAGGGCATCACCGCCATGAGCACTGCCGCCTCCGAGTGCGTGTACTGAGTGCTTGAGGCGCCGTTCCTCGGTGCCTCACCCGCAGGGCGCTCCTCTTGAGGGGCGCCCTGTCTGCTTCTTGGACCTGGTTCTTGAACCTGTTTCTTAGAGTGGGACTCAGCGCCGCTGGAAGTCGCGGGCCTTCACGGTGCGCCGACCGTCGTCGCGGGCATTTTCGATGGCTACGAGCGCAGCTTCACGCACGAGGTCCGACAGCACCGGCAGCACATCCGCCGACGTCTTCATGCCGCCCTTGCGGTCGATGTAGGCCTTGAGGCGCGAGGCCACGATGAGGATCTCATCGTCGGCTGCATCGCGCTGGGGACCGCCGCTGGTCGAACGCGCCATTCGCCGTCGCCGGGTGGGCGGAACGTCTGCTGTCTCCGCCGCCTCCTTGGGCGCCCAGCGCTCTTCACACCACGCGCTGCGGTGGTTCATCACCGGCACATGGGCGTCCCAGCACTGCACGGAGCAGAACGCCACCGACGACCGCGCCCGGTTGCATGTGGATACATTGCACACCCAGTACTTCGCCCCGCAGGCGATGGGCTTGCGACAGGAACTGCATTGGCGCCAGACAGACATGGTGCCACGCTACCGGCTGCGGTCCCCCTGTCGACCCCAAGGCGTCCAGAACCCACAAAAACCGCAGCCAACACGACGTCTTCGTCAAGTGACTACACCGGCCCCATCGTCGTGCGAACGGCGCAACGTCTCCCGAAACGCTCCCCCACCACAGGCCTCATGCCCTGTCTTCTTCGGAGCCCTGATGCCACTGCTTGCTATCGCCTCCTTTGCCCTCGTAGTCAGCGCCATCGTGGTGCTCTTCGGCGCCATCAACCAGGAGAAGGTGACCGACTCCGTTGGGCCGTTCCAAGGAGTGTTTGGTCTTGGCATGCTGGGCGCTGCCATCTCAGCGGTCTCCGAGCCTGGCTTTGTGTCCCTCGCCCTGGCCCCGATGACCCTCGGATTGGGCGCATTCCTGCTCTACCTGCTGTCCATTCGGAAGGTGCCCGACGGGCAGCTCATCGCCGTCGTCGGGGAGCGGATGCCGCCGGTAATGGCACTTGATGCCGCCGGACATGACTTCGACCTCAAGGAAAAGCTGGGCCGGCGGGTGATGGTGAAGTTCTTTCGCGGCGAGTGGTGACCCTACTGCTCCGCCGAGTTGCGGCGGTTTGAGGCAATGTCGACCACCCTGCGTGCCTACGGCGTGGAGGTCATCGCCATCAGCAAGGACACCCCCGCCCAGGTGCAGGCGCACAAGGCCCGCGACGGACTCACGTTCACCCTGCTGTCCGATCCCGACCTCAAGCTCATCGACCAGATGGGGCTGCGCCACGAGGCCGCGCTAGAGTTCCGCACCTTCTTCATCGGCCCGTGGCGCTTTCCAGTCGGCTGGCCTGCAGGCTTCAAGGCGATGGCCATTCCCACCACCATCCTGCTCGATGAAGACCACGTGGTGCAATGGGTCGATCAAGCGGACGACTATCGTGTGCGGGGCGACCTCCGCCGCACCCTGGACGCGCTGAGAGCTGCCTTCGGTGAACCAACCTCCCCGCTTCCCGACCTGATAGCCTCCCCCACCTGACCGAGGGTCTGTCCTGCCACTGCTCCGCCCGCTCCTTTGCTGCCTCGCCCTTGCCGGCTGCACCCCCACCAACCACACCGGCGGCCGTCCGGCGTGGCTCACGCGATGCCATGTCGACGGCTTTGATGTCGAGACGCTGTGCGGCGAGCTGACCGTCCCCGAGAACCCCGAGGACCCCAGCTCGCGGCCCATCGAGCTGCGTGTGATCGTGGTGCCAGCCGTGCGTCCTGTGCCCGAAGCCGACCCACTGGTGCTGCTTGCCGGCGGCCCCGGCCAGGCAGCAACGGAGGCCTACGGACCGCTCATGCGCGCACTGAGCCGCATCCAGCAGCGCCGCGACCTCGTGATGATGGACCAGCGCGGCACCGGCTCCTCGGCTCCGCTCGACTGCACCGAAGTGGGCGAAGACAGCCTCGCCGAGCGCTTTGCGGTCGCAGTTCCGATCGACGAGATCACCGACTGCCGCGACGCCATCGTCGAATCGGGCGCCACACCCGCCCACTTCACCACGGCCACTCATACCGCAGACCTCGACGCCCTGCGCGCCGCGCTCGGAGCCGACACCTGGAACCTCTACGGGGGCTCCTACGGCACCCGCGCCGCGCTCGACTACGCCGAGACCCACCCCGACCGGGTGCGTCGCTTAATCCTTGATGGCGTGGCTCCGCGCCAGATGCCCCTCTTCGGCACCTTCGCTATCGACGGTCAGGCCGCCCTCGACAAGCTGGTCGAAGCCTGCGCCGCCGACCGATCCGACGACCCCGACACGCCCGGTTGCGCCAACGCCTTCCCCGACCTCCAGACGCGCCTCGATCGCTTCCTCGCCGCCGACGACCACCCGCTCGATCTGGTTCATCCACGCACCGGCTCCCCCGAAGCGGTGGGCTTGCCCGGACCCGTCCGCGCCGCAGCTCTCCGAAATGTGCTCTACAGCCCTCACATGGCCGCTTTGGTGCCCCAAGCCATCTACGCTGCGACCCCACCGCCATCGACCGACCCAGACATCGCCTCGCCCGTGGGCGACCTCCAGCCGTTCATCACGCTCGCGGGCGCGGTGGGCGGCGACTCTCTGGCCGACACGATGAGTCTCGGACTCATGCTGTCCGTGGCGTGCAGCGAAGATGTCCACCGGGTCACCGACGCCCACGTCCAGCGCTCCAAGCACACCTTCCTCGGCGACCAGCTCATCGATGTGGCGCGGGAGTGGTGCAGCGTGTGGCCGGTGAAACCCATCCTCCAGGAGCCGGTCGCAGGGGTGTCTTGGGACGGCCCGGTGCTGCTGATGTCGGGCGCGCTCGACCCCGTCACGCCACCGCGCTGGGCTGAGAAGGCGGCTGAGACACTGCCGAACCACACCCACATCGTCGTGCCCGGAGGCGGCCACATCGTCGCAGGCAGCGGGTGTGTGGCCGAGCGGATGGCCGCGTTCCTCGACGCCGAAGACGACGTCGACACCGACCTTGACGTGAGCTGTGCCGCCAACACGGTGCGGCCCCCTTTCGTGCTTGACTTCGCAGGACCCCGCGGATGATCGACGCCCGCAACCTCCGCAAGACCTTCGGCAGCGTCACCGCCGTGGAAGACGTCAGCTTCCACGCCCCCGACGGCCGCATCACCGGACTGCTCGGCCCCAATGGTGCGGGCAAGTCCACCACTATGCGCATGCTCCACGGCCTGATGCGTCCCGACAGCGGGCGGGTGGAGGTGGACGGCATCGACGTCACCAAGGACCCTGTCTCGGCGCGCAGAAGGGTGGGGGTGCTGCCCGACGCGCTGGGGCTCTACCCACGACTCACCGCCGTCGAGAACGTCCGCTACTACGCCGATCTCCACGGGATGTCTTCCACGAACGCGAGCCACCGAGTCGCCGAGCTCGTCGATCTTCTCGACATGCATGGCATCGCCGACCGCCCCACCTCAGGCTTCTCCCAGGGCGAGCGGATGAAGGTCGCGCTGGCTCGGGCTCTGGTGCACCGGCCGCAGAATGTGTTGCTCGACGAGCCCACCAACGGCCTCGACGTAATGAGCACCCGCGCGGTGCGACAGCTGGTGCGCAACCTTCGCGAAGACGGCCGCTGCGTGGTCTTCTCCAGCCACATCATGCAAGAGGTCGCCGCCTTGTGTGACCACATCGTGGTCGTGGCAGGCGGGCGGGTGGTGGCCGAGGGGACCGCCGATGAGCTGGTCGCGCGCACCAGAGCCGCCAGCCTCGAAGACGCCTTCGTGGCGCTGGTGATCCCCGACGCGGTCCCACAGCTGCGGGAGACTCCCTGATGGGTGCGACCTGGCTGAGATTGGTGCTCACGGTGTTCCGAAAGGAGATGCTCGACGGCATTCGCGATCGTCGTGCTCTGGCCTCTGCCCTCGCCTTCCCGCTGATGAGCCCCATCCTCGTGGCCTTCATGTTCACGGCCATCGCGCAAGACCACGCTGAGCCACCGGTGCTGGAGCTCCCCGTCGTCGGCGCGGAGCATGCCCCGGGGCTGGTGGGCTTTCTAGAGTCGGCCGGGGCAGATGTGGTTGATGCGCCCGACGCGCCCGAAGCCGCGGTTTCAGCAGGCGATGTGCCGCTGGTCATCGTGGTCGACGAGGCATTCACCGACCGCTTTCGGGAGGGACGGCCCGCGCGTGTAGAGCTGATGTCCGACTCCTCGCGCAATGCGCACCGCACCGCAGTCGCCCGTGCCGAGCGTCTGCTCGAAGCTTGGTCGAGCCAGGTGGCGCTCCAGAGGCTGGTACTGCGCGGGGTGGACCCCACCTTGCTGTCCCCCCTCAAGCTGCAAAAGGTCGACACCGCAACCCCCCAGCAACGCGCGGCCAACCTGCTCGAAATGTTGGTGATGATGGCCGTGATGGCCGCATTCCTCGGCTCGATGTACCTGGCCATGGACTCCACCGCAGGAGAGCGAGAGCGGCGCAGTCTAGAGCCCCTGCTGAGCCTGCCGGTGCCTCGATCGGCACTGGTGGCCGGAAAGTTCGTGGCTGCAGTGCTCTTCGGCGTGCTTGGAGTGGCCCTGGCGACCACCACCATCGTGATTGCGATGAATCACACGCCCCTTGAGCTGCTCGGCGTGCGCGTGGTCCTCACCGCCCGGACCGGACTCGCTCTGTTCAGTGTGCTGCTGCCGCTTGTGCCGGTTGCCGCGGCGGTGCAGCTGCTCGTGGCGAGCGGAGCCACCTCCTTCAAGGAGGCCCAGACCTGGCTGTCGATGACCCTCTTCATCCCCATGATGCCCGGCATGATCATGACGGTGCGGCCGGTGAATCCCCAGGACTGGATGGGCGCGGTGCCGGGGCTGGCGCAGCAAGTGCTGTCTGGAAAGGTGCTGCGAGGGGATGGTCTCGAAGCGCTCGACTTCACGCTACTATACGGATCATCACTTATTGGGACCACTATGGTGCTGATAGTGCTCACCCGCCTGTTTCACCACGAGCGCATTCTCAAGCGCGGCTAAACACAGCGCAAGAAGACCCACCCAGATCTCCCTACCGGGAAATGGCCCACTCCAAGACCGGAGTTGAGTATGCCATCAGCACTCCTGTCCTTGAGCAGGCGTCCGGGTGGCGCCCGCCTGTGCCAACGGCACTCGCTCGACTTCCCGGACAGTGGCAAGCCGATGTCACCCCAGCTGTCCTCGACGACGGCTCTACCGGCATCGCTGCGCACATCGACGTCCACAGCTGGTGAGCAGAGGCGGCTTGGTTGCAGCGCGATGACACCGGCCCCACGGGGCATCTGGCGGCCCAGAAACCGGTGTAGGCTGACGTCCACACGTCTACCAAGCCCGGAACCCCTTCATGTCCCGCACTCGCCGCAACGCACGCTCCCACGAACCGGAACAGACGGCTGCCCGCCAGAGCGGTCCGCAGCAGGGAGGGGTCGGCAACCAAGCGGCAGCCGGACAGCAAGAGGGCGGCGCCACCGGCTGGTTCCGACGTGCTGGATCTTGGATGGGCGACAAGGTCGGTCAAGCCAGCGAGACCGTGGGACGGTGGGCGGATCAGACCAAGCAGGTGGCCCAGGATGCCTGGGATGTGGCCACCTCCACCTCCGTGGGGATGGAGGACGGCGCGATCTACATCGAGACCGACCTCGATGAGCTGTCCGACTTCATGTCGCCCGAGACCCGCGCAGCCCTCGCCCTCGACCGCGCCACAGCCGACAACCGGGTCCGCCTGGCCTACACCCGCAGCACCGGCGAGCTGGTGGCCACCAGCGACGAGATTGCCCTCGCAGGAGTGCAGACCGACACGGTGCAGTCCGCCACGGTCACCCTTCGCGGCGTGCGGGCGGTGTTCACCAACCAGGGCGGCAAGGTGCCGGGCCTCAACGACAACTTCAGCCTGCTCGGCTACAAAGACGCCGTCGACAACCTCCAGGCCGTCGTCACCATCGCGGATGCCGAGGCCACCGAGGTCTCGTTTACCGGACCCGACGGCCCGACCACCGTGGCGTCGGTGAAGCTCGCCGGGCTCACCGGTACCGTGGGTGCAGAAGGCGGCATGCCGTTTTCCGACGCCGGCACTACCGAGGTCGACTTTGCCCTTGAGCACGCCGTATTGGAAGGCCTTTCCGTAGAGGGACACACCGTTGCCAGCGCCGAGCTGTCCGGCCTGTCGGGGGGGATGTCGGGCGCCAACGAGTCCGCATTCCTGGCTGCAGACGCCGTCTCGATCAGTGGTGCGCACAGCGGCGACCAGCAGGTGATGGGCGAGTCGACCTTGAGCGGACTGCGGGTCGACGTCGACAACAAGGGCGGCGGCCTGCTCGGCGTCGACGATCAGGCCGACCACGCGAAAGCCCGCGTCGCCGTCGAAGCGGCCAACGTGTCCCAGCTGGACACCGCCGACTTCGACGCCGCCAGCCTGTCGGCGCGCGACCTCAGCGGCGACTGGGACACCACCACAGGGACCGGCAGAGCAAGCGCCTCGACACTCGGCGTCTCTGGACTCGACACCAGCTGGGTCGACGCCACCCGTCTCCAAGCCGACAACCTGTCCCTCGGAGGCGACCTCAGGGGCGAAGATGGCCGCCGGGACCTCGATCTCAAGATGCAGCGACTCCACGGAGATGGCCTCACCATCCAGCCCACATCCAGCGAGAGCAACAGCCCCGGCATGGGCGGGATGCCACTCGACTGGTCCGCCGACATTGGCAGCGCAGACCTCACCAACTCCCGAGGCGCGGGAGCCACCGTCGATCACAGTCAGCTTCGTCAGGCCAGCCTGGGTGGCAACATCGACGGACAGCGCTCCAACTTCTCCGCGGAGATCGGCCACACCGAGCTCACCGGCTTCTCCCACGCCACGATGACCGCAGACCAGCTGGCCACCACCAACACCAGCATCTCCGCCAATGCCGACCAGACCCAGCTCACCGCCGACCACGTGCAGGGCAGCAACATCAACACCGAGAGCTTCCGCGCTGGCGAGCTCAATGCCTACGGCGGCAGTGCCACGCTCCAAGGCCCCGGAGCTTCGGCCACGCTCGACCGCGCCCGCATACGCGATGCGACCATCGCTGGCCGCATGGATGTCGAGGAAGCCCAGCTGAACAGCCTCACCGCCCGCCGCGATGGCACCGAAGCCTCGGTGTCCGCAGCAAGTGGGGAGGTCCGGGGTGTCTCCGACCGACAGAGCGATGCCCGCCTCACCCAGGCCGCCTTCACCGACGCCAGCTTGGGGGTCGACAAAACCGGTGTAAAGGGCAAGCTCGGCCATGCGGAGGTGTCCCAGGCCCGGGGTTTTGGTGCCACGCTGTCCAGCGGCTCGGTCGACGGACTCGGCCTCACCCACACCGAAAACAGCTCCCGCATCACCGCCTCTCAGCTCGGCGTGAATGGCCTTGCTCACGGCGACACTGCGCTGGCTAGCGGCTCGTTGTCCGGCATCTCAGCCCAGCGCAGTGGTGGCGTCGACCAGCTCGCAGTGGACCGCGCCAGCGCCACTGGCCTGTCCCACGGCACCACCTCGGTCGCCCAGCTCAGCGCTGCCGGCCTCAGTGGCCGCCGAGATGCCAGCGGCCTGCGGGGTGGCGTCGACTCTGCGACCGCCCAGCAAGTACAGGTGGGCCAGACCGCCTCCGTCGCGACCGCCAACCTCACAGGGCTGGCTGCGAGCCACACCGATCAGGCCACAAGCGCCAGCCTGTCCTCGGGCACCCTCACCGACGTGGACTTCGCCACCAACGGTGCTCGCGGCAGCCTCGACTCCGTTGGGGTCCAAGGTGCCGCCGCTCATCGCAATGCCCAAGGTCAGCTCACGGCCGGCGCCGAGAGTCTTCAGGCGCGGGGCCTCGATGCCAGCGGCACCATCTCAGGCAACGGAGCCTCGGGCGGTCTCGACATGGCCCGCCTCGTGGAGACCAGCGCCGCTCAGGTGCAGCATGCCGACATCTCCGGCCGCGCGACGATGCCGGGTGGAGACCTCGGGGTAGGCGGACTCAGAGCAGCCCGAAACACCCAGATCCAGGCCGGCGTGAGTGTGCGCAACGGCCAGATCCAGGACCGCGGCACCCACGCCCGTGCCTCCAAGCCCATCGACGGTCCGCTGTGGACCTCGGTGAACGGCGCCTACGTCAAGGACGGTCGGCTCCGAACGGATGTCAAGGGCTGGGCCGACAAGGACATCACCAGCATGGTCAACGACGGTCTGGGCGTGTCGGGTCGCCGCCTGCCATCGACCGCCGCCATCGGAGCCGGCGTGGCCAACCAGATGCGGTCCTCCAGCTCCAGCACCGACCTCAGCCGCATCGTCGACACGGACAGCGTGAGCGTCGACGGCACCGCCCAGCTCGGCGACGGGGTCATCGATGCGGGTCCAGGTCAGGTCGACCTCGGCCGCGCCCAACAGGCCGGCGACAACCGGGTCGACGTGCAGGCGCGCGATGGCAGCCTCGAAGCCAACATCCAGCGCTTCCTGGCCGACTCCGCCTCCTGGAGCAGCCGCACCACCTCCGCGTCCACCGGCCAGATGTCCGTCGATGGCGCGTCGCTCGACGCCAGCGCCGACCACTGGGGCCTTCAGGCCGATGCCCTCGACGTCAACGACCTGCGTACCTCCACGCGTTAGCACCCCAGTCCGACATCGCCCTTGCTCAGCAGTGCGGATAGCCCACACCGCATGTCGCTCGCATTGTTCTTCGCTGTCAACACTGCCCTCGCAGTCCCCAGTCTCGCAGTCCCCGGCGAGGTCATCGGCGGGGCCAAGGTGGTCGACACCACCCATCACAGCGAGTATCACCGGGTCGTGGTGGAGCTTCCCGAGGGGCACAACCTCGTCATCGAGCTGGCGGCCACCAAAGAACCGAGCGGCGCATGCACCCACGAGGGACTCTCCCTTCAGCCTCGCTGGGAGCTGCTCGAGAGCCAGGGCGTGGAGGCTCCTGAGCGGGAGGACCAGCCCGAGGTGGTCACCGCTCTCTGCACGCGACTGGCCGCCCAGTCCGGCGACTACGCGCTCGCGCCTCCCGGCAAGGGTGGAATGGAGTCCACCACCGAACAAGGCGCCAGCCTCCACTCTCATGGGGACCGTCCGAAAGGCAAGTTCCCAAGCACCTGGATTGTCGCGCTGCTTGGCATCATCCTGGCAGCCCTGTTGGGGGCCACTGCGCTCGAGCACAAGGCGATGCGGGCCATCCTCGGTCGCCGGCAGCTTCTGGAGCTGGCCAGCGTGACCGTGGCCGGACTGGTCGCCCGCGCCACCCTGGGCCTCTGGACCGTCGCATGGGGGCCCTTCTTCGGCTTTTCTCGCCTGCTAATGATGGAGGGAAACACCGAGCCTCACCCGCTCTATGGTGCTGGATTCGGCGACCTCAGCGCACTCGCGGTCTTCGTATTTGGCACGTCTCCCAGTGACCTGTTCACCGCCCACCTCCTCGTTGGGAGTCTGCTGCCACCGCTCGTATGGTGGATCGCGCGCAACCTGTCCCCCAACAGCCCGCACGGCCCCCTGCTTGCCGGGCTGCTCGCGGCACTCCTGCCCGCCCACGTCTGGCTGTCGACCACTGAGGTCATGCACATCGACCTGGTCACTCTTCAGGCGCTGTCTATCGCGACCGCGACTGCGCTGGTGGTCCAGGCGCCCCGCTCGCAGCTCACCGCACTTTGCCTCGGCAGCGCGAGCGTGCTGTCGATGGGCATCACGCTTCACATTCGCCCTGAGTCCATGCCCTTTGCGGTGATTCCCGGTCTGTGGGTGATGGCTCGGGCCACCTCACGACACCGACTGGTGCTTGGCTTGGGAGCGGCCGGCACTCTGGCGTTCTTGATGGCCCGCGTGCTGCTGCATCTCGTCTCCGTGCAAGGCAAGCTTGCCCCCGACTACAACGCCCTCTTGACGACAGGCCCTTGGACCGCCCTCCTGGTGCCCAGCCTGACCCCCCTGACCGAGCTCACCTACATCCACACCGCTCTGCACGCCCGCCTGTCCACTCCGCTCCTCCCCGCGCTGGCGCTGGCCGGCCTTGTGCTGTTGCCTCGCCGAGTCGCCATCTGGCTTGGGGTGTGGTGGGTCGCCATGATGGTCCCTGTCCTGCCCAAGTCATGGCCGCTTGCCGATGCCTTGCGCTTGCAGCTCCCCGCCATGCTGCCCCTGACCCTCCTTGCTGGTCTTGGCGGTGACCGCCTCCTCGACCGTCTTCCCAAGCGACTCCACGGCCACCTCCTGGGGCCTGCCATCGTGGTGCTCGGAACACTCCCCTTCACCTGGCTGGCGCGTCCGACATGGGCGGCCCACGCTGAGGCGCGCCACCTCTTCGACACCATTGACGAGCTCGAGTCCACGGCGACCGTTCTCGTCGACGATAGCGGTCCACATATCGCTGCCTTCGCGGAGTGGGGTGCGAACGCGAGGCCGGGCACACAGTGGCGCTACATGTCCCTCGGGCTTCGGCCACCAGTCCCCACCTCGCCGCTGCTGGCTTGGATTGGCACATCGTGCCACGCCGTCCCCACCCGAAAAGAGCCGGTTGCCGCTTGCCGCTTTGTACTTGACTTGTGCACCATCACGCCCGTCAACACCATCAAGGTGCCCGGCGAAAGCGACGTCCACACAGCCATTTTGAAAGAGAACATCGAAGTGGGCTGGTATCGGGTCGACCACTGCGCTGAGGCAGCAGCCCCTGAGGCAGCAGCCCCTGAGTCAGCGGACTGAAGACACCGCCTCGACCACCCCTGGCGCGACTGTGGCGGCCAGCACCTCCATGCCTTCCGAATTGTAGTGGCAGCAGAGGTCGAGCCGAACCTCCTCAGGCGACAAGCCTCGGTCCGCAAAGCCCTGAGCCACGTTGACATGCACGGCTGCGTCGCCCACCACCTCTCGGATGGAGGGGTACTCGTCCTCGACCGCGGCAGCCGTCTCCGAGAACGGACGACTCAACGAGGGAAGCCTCGGCAACACCACCACCGCGCCTGCCGCCCGAAGGCGCTGCACAGCAGGGTTCAGCTGGTTGCGCGCCAGCTCATCCCATCTCTCGAGGCTGTTGCGGTTCCAGCGGTCATCGCCACTCCGAACCGCATGGTGTCGGTAGAGCGCGCTGCTCCGAAACAGCGGCTCCGCGAGCGCCGCCCCCAGTCCCAGCGGGTTTGGGTAGCGCACGCCTGCCGGTCCGCGGCCCCCGAAGTTGTAGGCACGGTCCTCGTCGACGGTCCACTGATTGACGCTGTTGTGCCAGAGTTCCCACACCAGCACTGCAGGCGGGTCCTCTGTCTTCAGCGTCTCGTTGAGCTGGGTGAGCTGGTTGGAGAAGGAATACGCTGGCTGAGCGAAGTTCCGCACACAATACTCGGGCAGCCGCTTGCCGAGAAGCTCAGCGAGGTGTTGGTCACCCTCACCCAGACCACTGCCGTAGAAGATGGAGCTTCCCAGCAGCCACAGCTGTGGGCGAGTGTCGTCCTCGCAGTCCCCGACCCGCGCCACCAGTTCTTCTAAGCGAGACCAGAGAGGCACCCCATCCACCACTTTGAAGGTTGTGGGGCCATCCTTGGTGAGCTCAACCACTTGAATGCGCGGCAGATCGATGCTTCGCGCCATCAGCTCGGCCATGCCCACGCCAACGAGGGTGCCGCCGGTGACCGAAAGGGTCACGAAGGACAGGTTGCGCAAGAAGCCAATCTGTTCGCTCACGCATGCTCCGGGGACCTTGGTGAAGCGGCCTATCTTGCCCGCTTCTTCACCTCGCACACACTCTCCTCTAATGCAACCTGCTAATCAAAAGAGAAGGCGAGACCGAGATGACCCCCACCAGACCTATTTATACCTACCCTCCGGCTGGACTTCTAATCGTGTAGTCGGGGCTCCGCATGCTGCGTGTTCATCCACACTATTGGTGTTCATCAATACTATGCACACGAGCCGCCATAGATCTTTCCGATCCTGATCCTGTACGACAACGAGACACTCTGGCCCGCTATCCTCGGCAGCTTCCATCAACACGGGCGGGCGATGCGGAAGCCAACACAGTCGAGACGAAGGTGACTGTCGTTTGAGTAGCGATAGCAAGCGCGAAGCAGCAGGCCCGAATTGCCCCAGCCACCACCGCGCAAGCCTCGAACCTGCGTGGGAACGTCCAGTGAGGGGACAGGTGCGATGCGCTGGCGGCTGGACGGCACCCCCTCCAGAGGTGGGCCACCGCACCAGTCGCGGATGTTGCCACCCATGCCGCGCACGCCGTAGACACTCTCATCCAAGGGATAGCTGTCGACCCGGGCGGGAATCAGTCGACCCGGGTGGCTTTCGCGCGACAGCGCCCAGGAGGGGTCGGAGAAGTTGCCCCACGGGTAAATCCGGCCGTCCACACCGCGCGCGGCCTTCTCCCAGGCCAGCTCACCTGGAAGGCCCCACAGCTGGCCCGTTCGCTCCGACTCCCAGCGGGCGTAGGCAGCCGCGCAGGGCCAGTCCACCATGATCACCGGCCAGTCGAGGTCCCAGAGGTCTCCGTCGGTGTCAGGCACGAGCTCGAAGTAGCCATCGGAGGTCCGACCGTAGACGAGCTGATTGGGCAGGTCAGACTGTCCACCACGCTCGCGGGGGGCCGCCGCCAAGGCATCCGCTTCTCTTCCCTGATCGAGGAGGTCGTTTAGGAATGTGAGGAACTGCCGGTTCGTGACTGGGAAGCGGCGGATGATCATGCCGTCCACCCACACCCGCCGGGCGGGAAGGGCGGAGGGAAGCTCCCGGTCGCCGCCGGACACAAACCATCCCCCCGGCACGCAGCAGTCGTCAGGGCCCAGCTCTCCTGCACGTGGCAGCCGGATTGGCAGCGTCTCGGACTCCCCGGGCGGGCATCCATCCCAGTGCTCGCCCCGCTCGATCTGGACTGGGTAGAGGGTGTCGACGCAGCCAGGAGCACGAAGGCGGAGCCGATAGCTGCCGCGGGGAAGCGGTAGGGCGCGCAAGGGAGCGGAGCCGAGTGAACGCAGTGGCATGGGCACTAGGCGCCGTCGGATGCGCTCGTACTGCTCGAGAATGACCTCGGCATTGGGAGGGTCGGTGCGGAGGGTCAGCGCGCCAAGCCCCTTGATGTAGGTCGTGTGGCCCGCTCGGTCGGGGTGGTCTTTGGGGAGGGCCAGCAGGTGTTGGCGGAACAGGGCCTCTGCACGAGTGGCGTCGATGCGGACCGCTTCAGCAGCGGCGTGCTCGGCCCGGTAGCGGTTCGCGAGTGCGGCGTGAGCCTCCACGAGGTTGGGAGCATGGGTGAGCGCGCCCTGAAGCAGCTGCTCCTCCTCCAGGGAGACCAGCTCGGCTTGGCGGCACAGCTCGTCGGCCGAGTCCTCCTTTTCCCACCCTGCGGCCTTTGCATCGTCGGGACGCCATGCTTCGACTCCATCCAGCAGCTCAGCGGCTTCGGCGCGGAGCTGCTTGGCGCGAGCCCGCAGTCGACTCGCCTTCGGACCGTGTGCACGGGACCGAGCCACGACGGCTCGGGCGGCTTCTTGTCGCTTCGAGCCGTCGAGCCAAGCCTGAAGCTCTCTTCCCAGCTCGGCCGCGCTGCCACAACGATGCGAGGGCTCCCGCTCCATGGCGTACTCACAGGTCGCCACCAGTGCGGCGGGGAGTGGAAGCCCCCGGTTCGAGTGGGGGCGCAGGTCGGGGAGCAGGCCGAAGCCGATGGAGTCGAGGGGGTCGGTCTCGCCCACGAGGGGGGCGGGGGGGCCCGCGCGCACCTGACTCAGAACGGCATCGGCGCAGCTGCCCGTGTACGGAGGCCGTCCCGAGAGGACTTTGTACAGAATCGCCCCCAACGCGTAGACATCGCTCTGGGCGGTAATCGCTTCCCCCATGCCCTCCGCCTGCTCCGGTGGCATGTAGGCGGGAGTACCCGCGATGTGGCCGACCACGGTGAGGTGTTCGGTGCCCTCGCTGCGAAGGGTCCGCACGGGAGGCGAGTCGCCGACCACCGACGACGCAGAGCCAATCACCTTGACCAAGCCCCAGTCCAGCACACGGGTCTCTCCGTGTCGGCCGACCATGATGTTGCTGGGCTTGAGATCGCGGTGAAGCACGGCGCGGCTGTGGGCGTAGGCCATTGCCTCACAGGCCTGCCGGAGGGCGTTGACAAGTCGGTGGAGCGTCCAGTCGTCTGGGGTGGTCCCCCAGTGGGTATCGGACTGGCCGTGGACGGCATCGATGACGTCACCGAAGGTGTGTCCGCTGACCTCCTGCATGGTGAACCACAGCCGGCCGTCGGGAAGTCGACCGACGTCGTAGATGGGGATGATGCTTGGGTGCTGCAGCTGTGCGGTGGCCTGGGCCTCTTCCCGGAATCGGGCCACGAGCGGCAGGCGATTCAAGGCCATGGCGTGGATGATCTTCATGGCGAGGGTGCGGCCGAGGAGCTGGTCCCGGACGCGCCGGACTTCACCCATTCCGCCCATTCCCAGCGGACCGAGGTCGATGTATCGGGAGAGACCGGGGATACAGTGGCTCGGGGCCTTCCGCCGCTCGGCACGACCCAGACTGCGCGTTGGCGACGCGTCGTTCAGCAGCGTCTCAGAAGAGTCGGACCCGAAAGAGTCGGACTCGAAAGAGTCGGACCCGAAAGAGTACGCCCGTGAGGGAGACAAAGACGGGGTCATGCGCGCCTGTGCCTCGTCATAGATTTCCTGCAGGGAGTACCCTTCTGAGTATGCCGCCTCGAAAAACTCGTAGATGGAACGCGGCATCAACAGCTCGATTAGGCGGCGCTGGCCGCGGGACCGCGTACCAACGAAAATTATGACCACAGCGGTGAGCCGAGGGTTGGGCTCCTGCCAAGCTCGTTCGAGTCTACCGGCGTGTTGCCCAGCCGGTCAATTCCACCGGAAATCGACCTGCCGCCGTCCATCGACGCACTGAAGTCGGCTGCTTCCACGCCTTCATTGCGACCAGGCCAGACCAGACCAAGCCGTGCGCGTCGACACTGCCCACAGGTCAGCGGTCCGGCGGTCGCCGAAGCCGGCGAGCCCCCCGGCGCCACCCTAATCCCCTAATCCCCTAATCCCCTAATCCCCTAATCCCCTACACCCTACACCCTACACCCTACACCCTACACCCTACACCCTACACCCTACACCCTACACCCTACACCCTACCAATCGTCCATCCGGCGGTACATCGAGAAGCTCGAGAACGCGACGTTGAGCAATTCGGGCTTCTCGAGCTTCCAGGAGTCGTCCCCACCCTCGATGGTGCCAACGAGGAACGGCTCAAACTGGTTCCGCACCGCGTTGAGGTCATCGACGGACGGCAAGCAGTCGGGCTCCGGGTAGCTGAAGTCCTTTACAATGGCCTTCAAGAGCCGCTCCGGTGAGTCCAAGTATCCAGTAGCGCTCAGCACACGCAACACGTGCGGCATGATGGTGAGGTTGTTCCCAACACAGTCACCGAAATTAAAGAACTCCCCGTCGCATCCAGCCACCGCATCGGACATCGCCTTGGTGAGGGCGGCATCCGGGACCGCGTAGAGCGCGAACACCTGGTCGTAGTCCCACGCTTCGAGCAACAACGTGCAGCTGGGGGCGCCCTCCTCGGTCGAGTCCTCATCCAGCTGGGCGACCTCCTCGGATTGCAGGCCGATGATTGCCAGCAGGTTGAGGACGGCCCCACGAAAGCCTTCGTCGTCCGGGAGCTCGCAGAGCGGGTCCTCAAGCTCTTCGAGGCTATCGAAGTAATCCAGCTCTTCAAACTCAGACTCGTCGTATTCGAAAGGGGTCATTGTCTTACTCCAAGCTGTCGCACCTCGTGACCGGCTCGAGCTCCTAACACAACTCCCTCCCCGATCAACACCACGCGCAGAGTGGAAAGATGCGCCCCGACAGGACACAGAGGTAGGTTCAGGATCCGTTGGACGAGTTGTGGGACGCAGCAGGGGCACCGCCAGCTCCGGCGTCGGGGTTGCCCGAACCGGCCCCGGCACCCGAGGCCCCTCCTTCTCGCTCGACATCAGCGAGTGGCACCGTTTCGACCAGCTTCGGCATGTCGGGCCACTCGGGATAGAATGCGGCGGTTGCCTGGGCGCCACCCTTATCGACCCTCAGACCCAGCTTTCCAAGGGTGCTGCTGGTTAGCTCCCAGCGCCCGAGCTCTCCGCCTGTGAACAAAGCTTCGTATCCGACGAAGAGGCCTCCCGATGCCTTGATGTCCGAGTTGATGTCTACAAAGCCATTGAGGTCGTGGCCCACGGCAGCGCCCCCTGTGTGGTTGCTCGAGAGAGAGCTGCCGGAAAGGCCGATAGATGTCTCTCCTTTCATGGACAGCTTCCCAAAGCCTCCCGCATGCAGGTTTGCGTAGGGCGCGCCCACATAGCCTGCGGCCTTAAACTCACCCGCCCCGTGGAGAGACACAGCCGCAGTACCGGTCGTGGTGAACTGGGTCATCTCGTCCCCATTGTACGGTGGGGGAGCCGGGACCTTCTTGGCGAGTCGCCTTGAGGCGGCCGTTGCTTGAGCTGATCGGCCATGTATGCATTGCCGCGGGGAGACGAAACCGCTGGCTGATCTCCGCAGATGAGGTCGCCCGGGCTACTCTCGGGCACGGACGAATAGCTGGGCTCCGAGTAGAGCTTTGAACTCATAAACCATCCAATTATATCTTCTCGTTCGACAATACCATCAGGAGCAACCTACCCAACACACCTGTAAGAGATGATACTTACAAGGGCGATTATGTCATCTATTTATGCCCAAGACGAAGGCGCGCCCGACTTCTTGATCACGGAGCGGTGGGGGTTGGGCGGGAGTCCGATGGTGCGTTCGGTGCCGGGTTGATCCCCATCAAGTGCAGGGCGCCCGCATCAAGTGAAGACGGCCCAGGTGGGTGCCGTCCGACACCACATCGAGGGGAAGGTCGGAGTTGAACCCCAGCCACCGAGGGCTCACAAAGCGCAGGGACTCCCCCTTGCACGGAACACAAAACTGGAGGCGCCGGGTGCGGAATCCCTCTTCGAGGACGGTCTCCCCGTCGATGCAAACCGACACCGCGTAGGGACGCCACACTAAGACCAGCAGCAGGTTGCCCAGCCCCGCCGTGAAAAAGGCCAACAGCACGTACCAAAGCTCGCTCAACTTCTGCGTGTATCGCACCTCAATGTGGTGCCCTCCATGTACGAAGCCGCCCGAGACCGTCCCGGCACGGAGGTTGAGACGACCGTAGAGAGATGCCTCTCGCAGCGCCTGTTTGCGCACCTGAAGCTGCTGCATCGCCTCGCGAGACCAAGGGCCCTGGATGAGGTCGTCGTGGGGGGACAAGGCGGAGGAGGCCACGGCGCCCGGGGAGGGCTCCGGCGAAGGCTCGGCGGTCTGGGCAGCTCGGCGCGCCACCTCCGCCGCCACAGTGGCGCGCGCCTTTTCCAGCCAGCCCGCAGACAGGCGCTCCGGGATCTTCAGCCGCGCACCGACCCGAGCCGCTTCTGCCGCCAGCTCCCGAGCTTCGGACTTCAGCCGCATCTGTTCGAGCTCGTCCAGCGCCTGTCGCGCATCGGCGGCCAGCTGTCGCGCGTCTTCCGCCACGGCTGCCAAGCGCTGGGCTTCTTCTCGCTCCGCCTTCTCCTCAAGAGCACGCGCACGCTCGGCCGCCTCTGCATCCCGCCGAGCCGCCGCCTCTCGCTCGGCGGCCTGCCGGTCCGCCACCTTCTGCTGGACCATCTCGCGCGCCTTCGCCAGCCAGCCTTCGGACAGCACCTCGGGAATCTTCAGCTGTGCGCCCACACTCGCCGCATCCGTCGCCAGCGCCATCGCCCCCCGGCGCAGGCGGGCCTGCTCCGCCACCGCTTCCGCCTCGGCGCGCTGGGCACTTTCCTCGGCCTCCCGGCGGGCTCTGGCCTGCCGGTCCGCTACCTTCTGCTGGACCGTCTCGCGCGCTTTTTCCAGCCAGCCTTCGGACAGCACCTCGGGAATCTTCAGCTGCGCGCCCACACTCGCCGCATCCGCCGCCAGCCCCATCGCCACCCCGCGAAGGCG
>Ga0315321_10000935_pt1 | contig 22277 bp, 20 predicted proteins | sample M180m21515metaG_FD_203464 | JGI IMG/M metagenome (GOLD analysis project Ga0315321, IMG submission 203464) | Ammonia-oxidizing marine archaeal communities from Monterey Bay, California, United States - M1 80m 21515 | ecosystem: Environmental > Aquatic > Marine > Intertidal zone | place: USA...
TCTCCCGTATTGCCGCCTCCGTTGACGAAGACAGGCTATGGCGCATGCATATGGAGATGGCGAAGTTTGGTGCGACTGAAAAAGGCGGCGTATGCCGTGAAGCGCTGACACCTGAGGACAATCAGGCCCGCAAGCTGCTCGCAGAATGGGCCGCTGAGCTGAACTGCCATGTCAGCATGGACGCCATCGGCAACATGTATGTCCGCCGCCCGGGCTCTGACACGTCTGCTGCACCTGCTGCAACAGGCTCCCACCTGGATTCGCAACCGACCGGCGGCAAGTTTGACGGCGCATTCGGCGTTCTGGCCGGAATGGAGGCGCTTTATGCCTTAGATGCTGCCGGGATCACGACGACCCGCCCGATTGAAGTCATTAATTTCACAAACGAGGAAGGCGGTCGTTTCCAACCGGGCGTGATGGGCAGCCAAGTTTATGCACGCCCGGAAGAATTAGACCGCATGCTGAATGTTATCGGCCAGGACGGCGTGAAACTGGCTGATGCACTGGCGGAAACCCGCAATGTGCTTGGTCCCTTGGACGACCATCCGTTCAAAGCCGAAGTCGCAGGCTTCGTTGAAGCGCATATCGAACAAGCACCGAGGCTGGAGGAAACCGGCAATACCATCGGCGTCGTCACCGGCATTCAGGGTTCTCGCAAATATTCCGTCGAAGTGATTGGCGAAGAAGCGCATTCTGGCACGATGCCCATGCGCCGCCGCAAAGACGCAAGCCTTGCAGCATCACAAATGGTCGTTGGCCTGCACAGGCTGATGGAAGACCCGGCTGATGTGATCCGTTTTAATGTTGGCCGCATGCAGGCATATCCAGGTGCGCCATCTGTCGTGCCAGGCCGGGTGCAATTCTCCATTGATTTCCGCTGCCCGGATGATGACGTCCGCGAGGCGCTTGGCAGCCAAATTGAAGGGCTTTGCAAAGCGCTTGCAGGGCCATGCCGAGTCAACGTAAATGAGATTCAGCGCTCCAACACTGTGCCGTTTGATAAAGGCGTGATGGACATGATCCGCCGCGGTGCAGACCGTGCTGAGGCACCGAACATGGACCTCCTCTCCGGCGCAGGACACGACGCGCGCAACATGGCGGCGCTTTGCTCTGCCGGCATGGTGTTCGTGCCCTGCAAGGACGGCATTAGCCATAATGAGGCAGAATCCGCCACAGCATCCGACCTTGCCGCCGGCGCACGCGTTATTGCGCAGACGGTGGCTGAGATGGCCGGATAAGGACAGAGTTATCTAGCTGAATAGCCCGCCACAGCCAAAGAATCGGCCTTCTCCAATTGACAAGAGCACCAGAATATCCGGTGATCCTGGATCAATAAAAACGGGAGGACTGATTCTATGTTCAAAATGGACAGGCGGGCGTTTGGCCTGCAGGCGATTGCGGCAGGCGGTCCAGCATTCGTAACCTGATCGCGGGTGCCGTTGGCGTGTTGATTTCCACCGTTGGCATTCATCTTGTCACCGGCATTGAGCGGTTCACGTTCAATATGGTCGACTTGTCAGAAGGCATTGAGTTTGTGCCGGTGCTGATTGGCCTCTTCGCCATCGGTGAGATGCTGACGCAGGCGAACTCCCGGGAAAAGCCGGCGCAGTTAATCAGCTCCGTCGTCGGCAAGCTGCCAAGCCGCGAGGATCTCCGTCGCTGCCGGAACACCATTCTGCGATCGACAGGCATCGGCACATTCATCGGCATTCTGCCAGCTGAAGGCTCAACGGTCGCCGCCATCATGGGCTACAACGAAGCCAAGCGCTGGTCCGATCGTCCGGAAGAATTCGGCACGGGCGTTCCTGAAGGCATCGCCGGGCCAGAAGCTGCAAACAACGCGGCAACCGGCGGGGCTATGGTTCCGACATTGGCGCTTATTCCGTCGCTTCATCTTTCTTCGATGTTTGGTTGATGGCGGGCGCTGGCTTTGTCGGGTTCCTGATGCTGCGGCATGGGTTTGGCCCAGCACCGCTGATCATGGGGTTGATCCTTGGCAAAATGGTTGAAGAGAGCTTCTCCCGATCCATGATCGTCTATGACAATGAATGGTGGCGCCTGCTAGAACGCCCCATCTGCGTCGGCCTTTTCGTGATCACTGCGCTTAGCCTAAGCTGGCCGCGGATCAAACGCATGTTACCTAAGCAACAAAAGGACTAGCCCCATGGCATCCCGCCCGATTACCGCACCAGAAGACCGCGTTCTGGCCTACAAAGAAAATGGTGTTGGCTGGCTGACATTCAATCAGCCCGAACGCCGCAACGCCATGACGCTGGAGATGTGGGAGGCCGTAACTCTAGTGGTCAAAGACTTCTCCAAGGACCCGGATATCCGCGTTGTCGTGATGAAGGGCGCTGGGGATAAGGCGTTCGTCTCTGGCGGTGATATCTCGCAATACAAGGACAATCGGGCAACGGCAGAAGCGGCAGCGATTTACGCCGCCCGGTCTGGCGCCGGCCGTGAAAGCCTTGCCAGCTTAGACAAACCGCTTATCGCGATGATCCGGGGCTTTTGCCTGGGCGGCGGTCTTGGCCTAGCGCTGACAGCAGATTTCCGCGTGGCGTCCACGGACAGCCAGTTCGGCATCCCTGCCGCCCGGCTTGGCATCGCCTACGCATTCGAAGGCTTGCGCACGCTGGTCGGCTTGGTTGGCCCCGGCATGGCACGGAAGATGATGTATACGGGCGACCGTTATTCCGCCGAAACGGCTTTACAGATGGGCATCATCGAAGAAGTCACCACGCCCGATATGCTCGAAGCGACCGTTCGCCGGATTGCCGAGCAGATCGCCGTCAACGCCCCGATCTCCATCCACGCTTCCAAGCAGACCATCGCCCAGGTGTTGAAAGATGAGAGCGGCAGAGACATGCAACTCCTCGCCGATATCAGCCGCAAGGCCGCTGACAGCAATGACTTCACCGAAGGCCGCGTGGCGTTCATGGAGAAGCGCCCGGCTGTATTCACGGGCACATAAGCTGTTTCTCTGCTGGAGCTTTATCCCATGCCCAAGCACATGATTCTGAACCTCTTCATCCATGGCCGTGGCCATCATGAAGCGGCGTGGCGGCACCCAAAAGCGTCGCCACTGCCGCTATCGGATATTCAGTATTTCCAAGGGCTTGCCCAACGGGCTGAGGAAGGACTGTTCGACAGCATCTTCCTGGCGGATCAACTGGCCCTTGGCCCCGACGTGGATAGTGCGCCGCGCACTTGGCTGGAACCATTAACGGCCTTGGGCGCGATTGCCACGGCGACCAGTAAAATCGGCCTCATCGCGACAGCCTCCACCACCTACACAGAGCCCTATAATTTGGTTCGCCAATTAGCATCGCTGGACCACATCAGCAACGGGCGGATCGGCTGGAATGTCGTCACGTCATGGTCCGTGCCTGCTGCGGGCAATTATGGCGATGCGGCGCAGGTCAGCCATGACATCCGCTATGCCAAGGCGCGGGAATACATCGAAATTGCCAAAGCGCTTTGGGCGAGTTGGGACGCGGACGCCATTCAGGATGACCGCGCTGCCGGACGATACGCGCGCGCTGACGGCATCCGTCCAATCAATCACAAGGGCGAATATTACGCCGTCACTGGGCCGCTGAACGTACCGCAAAGCCGCCAGGGCCGTCCGGTGTTGATCCAAGCCGGATCATCGGAAACCGGGCGCGATTTCGCTGCCACCCACGCCGAAGCCATCTTCACGGCGCATCTGGAGAAAGCTGCGGCGCAGGCGTTCTATACGGACATCAAAGCCCGCGTCCGCCAGAAAGGCCGGGCAGAGGATCAAGCGCTGGTGCTGCCTGGGTTCAGCCCCATGATTGGTTCCACGGAAGCGGAGGCCGAACGCCTGACCCGGGAGATCAATGATCTGGCGGACCCAGAAGTTGGCCGCACACGTATGTCAGGCCGGTTCGGCGGCCATGATTTCTCTCACCTGCCTATGGATACACCACTATCGCCCGAAGACTTCCCAGATCCGGATACCGTGCAGGCGGCCCGCAGCCGTACAGCCGTCATTGTTGATCTGGTGCGGCGTGAGAAGCCAACGCTGAGGCAATTACTCTCAAAACTCGCAGGTGCCCGTGGCCATTTCACCTTTGCCGGGACACCGGATCAAGTTGCTGATCTGATGCAAGATTGGATCGAAGATGGTGCCGCGGACGGCTTCAACCTGATGCCGCCCGTCCTGCCCTATATGTTCGATGTGTTCATAGATGAAGTCGTGCCAATTCTGCAGAAGCGCGGGCTTTTCAAAACTGAATATCAAGGCGACACTCTGAGAGATCACTACCGTTTGAACATGCCCTGATTTCGTCAGGGCGCATTGCAAGGAAGCATTACTATGGCAAGAGGCGCCAAAACCGCCCTCATTACAGGCTCTGGCCGGAACATTGGCCGGGGTTGCGCGCATTATCTCGCTCGCGCCGGGTTCAATGTCGTTATCAATGGCTCGACCCAACGGGATATCTGTGACCGCACGGCTGGCGAGGTTCGTGATATCGGCACGGATGCGCTGGTTTGCATGGCGGACTTGGGCGATCAGGCCGCAGTTGACCGCATGGCCGCTGAAGCGCTTTCTGAATTTGGCCGCGTGGATGTATTGCTCAACAATGCCGCCATCCGCCCACTATCACCGTTTCTTGAGATGACGGACGCAGACTTGGCCTACGTCATGAACGTAAACACCTATTCCGCCGTTTGGCTTTCCCGTGCGTTTCTGCCAGGCATGATTGAGAATGGCTGGGGCCGCATCATCAATTTCACAGGCATGAATGCGCAGGAAGGCAAAGCGGGCAGGCCGGGCGTTACGATGTCAAAGCATGCCATGTGGGGCCTTACCAAAGCCTTGGCGCGCGAGTTTGGCGTCAAGGGTGTCACGACCAACATCATCTCCCCCGGCACCTTCCCCGGTGAGGGTGAGAACGTCGCCCATGATGGCAAGCACGGCCCACTGATCGCAGCCAATCCCGTTGGTCGCCTCGGCAAAGCAGATGATATTGCAGCCTTGGTCCAATTGCTTTGCAGCGATAACGGCGGGTTTATCAATGGCCAACTGCTGCCGGTTAACGGCGGCGTTGAAATGACCTAACCGGTCAAAAGTAGGAGAGAGAGCATGTCTATTCTCGCAATCGGCGGCGCTGGCTTTATTGGGCGGCGTTTGCTGCCGATCCTGGCGAAAGCCGGACATGAAGTGACGTGCATGGATATTGACATCGCGGGCGCATCTGCAGCATTCGCTGATCTCGGCGATTCAGTAAAAGTCGTGCGTGGGGATGTGACGCAATTTGATGACGTGATCGGCGCGATGCAGGAATCGAAAGCCGAGCGCGTCATCAATCTCTCCTACTTCATTGGCGATCTAGCACCCCATGTGGCGTTCAAGCTGGATATTCAGGGCATGGATAATTGCTTTGAGGCAGCGCGACGGATGGGCGTGAGGCACACCGTGTTCGCAAGTTCGCTTGCTGTGTCAGGCGGCCAAATGGAATTCGGCGAACGGCCCGTCCACGAAGAAGATGAGCGACGCGGCACAACGCAATATGCCGTGAATAAGATCACCAATGAATGGCAGGCACACGATTATCGCCGCGCCTATGACATGACAATCACTTGCGTCCGTCCCGCTAACGTCAACGGACCGGACAAGAAGTTTGGCTCAATTGATCACGTGAACTGCATTTGCCAACCGGCGCGTGGAAAATCTGTGACCTTCCCCCACGCGAACGCTATGCGGAACGTTATTCACGTTGAAGACATGGCCGAAGCCTTCGCTCGAATACTGATGACCGACAAGCCTAAGCATACCACCTACAATTCAGGCGGTGCCACTGTCAGCTTGGCGGAACTTGGTGCCATGGTGCGCGCCTACCTGCCGGACGCCGATATCCGCTTTGAGAATGAAACGGATGGGCCAACAAGCTCCGGCACCTATTTGATCGACAACACCCGATTGGTCGAGGAGTTCGGCATGCAATACGCGCCACTCCAGCAGCGGGTGAAAGAGGTCATCAATGACATCCGCCGCGAAGAAGGCTTGCCGTTAGTAGACTAAGCGCCTTCGGAATCTTCAGTGTTTATAGGCGCTTGGATACTCACTGGCGGTTTGATCATCAAGAATAAGATCATCAGAAGCCCGATGACTGGCACAGCAACGACAAAGCACCAGGATTTCGGGATGCCTGCATCACGAGCACGCTGCACACTTTTCTGCGCCAGCAGGAAGTACACAAACAGGCCCGCCAGAAACAATGCCATAGAGACCACTGGCCCTAGCGCTTGCTTCCCGGCCATATTGCTCAGCGCATTAGCAATGACAGCGACAACAAACCATCCGATATAATGTGTACGACCAAGCCGTTTGCCCGAATTCTCCAAAGCAACACCGAGAAATGGTGCCGCCACTACCAGCGACAAGACTAAAATTTGCCCTGTTTCAAGCTTATCCATGCCGAATCTCCATAGGTTTTCCTATTCTCAGCAAGATAGACGCAATTTGATCGAAAATCCTGGCGATCGGTTTAAGCCGTCATTAGACGCAGCCTGCTTATTCTCCAAGGACATTGAGGCACGTAGCCTCGGCTTGGAGATCGCTTATGTCAGCCCAACGCCGTCAATCCTATCAGTTCATGACACCAGGTTCAGAGCCGTCCGGCATGGATGCCGTCGCGACAGCGCGCGCGCGTGCTGCAATCGAAAAACTGAAACTCTCATACCTCACAGAATGGGCACCAGCGACCATAGATGAGCTAGATCGCCGCCTGCAATTGGCCCGCTCCGTACAATCAACAGCGCCTGAACACCTTGAGGCTGCATTCCACCTCGCGCACGATATGAAAGGCCAGGGAGCCACATTTGGTTTCGCCCTCATCTCAGATATTGGCGGATCGCTCTGCGCCATTACACAAGACCGCGCTGAAGCCACCAACGGCCATTTATGCGCCATGCTGGCCCATGTGGAAGCTGCCCGCGCAGTCTTGAACCATCGCTTGGATGATCCAGATAATCCAACAGCCATTGCGATCATGGCCAAGCTGAAATCCAGCGTTATGGGCTATCTGCACTGATCCCAGTCTTCGATGTAAGATAGGCTTCACTGTGCGATAAAATCGTATAGCCTACCGGCTTACCGCCAATCCGGCGGCCGGACGGTAGCATGCAAGACGACGCCCAATCGCCATCCTGGCGCCCCCCATCGCTCGACGCCCTGCTGCGCTCTGCCAGCGGGACTGACCTTGTGGCGACCTTTGGTCGGCAGGCCTCCGCCGCATGTCTGCGGGATGCTATTCAGGCAGCGAGAACTGCTGGCGAGGCCGATGAGGCAGCTTTGCTCGGCGACGCCGCCCTCCGCCTCGCCAAACGCCGTGCGCTCTCCATTAAGCCAGTCTTCAATCTGACGGGGGCTGTCCTCCATACCAATCTTGGCCGTGCCCCTTTGGCAGATGCCGCCATCAGCGCGATGCAGCAGGCTTCTGGCTTCGTTAATTTGGAATACGATCTGGCCAAAGGTCGTCGTGGTGAGCGGGATAGCCACATCACTGAATGGCTGACAAGGCTAACGGGTGCCGAGGCTGGCCTTGTTGTTAACAACAATGCTGCAGCCGTGATGGCTGTGCTGAACACACTTTCCCGCGGCAAAGAGGCGATCATTTCACGGGGCGAGCTGGTAGAGATCGGCGGGGCATTTCGAATGCCAGAAGTGATGGTCCGCGCTGGCGTCAAACTCCGCGAAGTTGGTGCTACAAACCGCACGCACCTTAAAGACTATGAAGATGCGATCACCGATAAAACCGCAATGATCGTCCGCGTCCGGCCTAGCAATTATGCGATTACCGGCTTCACCTCCAGCGTGCCAGAGAAAGAATTGGCTGCCCTAGCAAAAGCCAATGACGTTATTTTCTATGACGAGCTGGGTGCCGGTGCATTGGTTGATTTCAGGCAATGGGGCCTGCCCTATGAGCGCACGGTGCAGGAAGCACTAAGCGACGGTGCCGATATCGTCAGCTTCTCCGGTGACAAGCTTTTGGGCGGCCCGCAAGCAGGCATGATCGTTGGCCGTGCTGACCTCATCAAACGCCTTGCTAAGAATCCACTGAAACGCGCCCTCCGTCTGGACAAAGCCACCTTGGCGGCACTGGCCGCGACCCTTCAGCTTTATGATGATCCGGATAGTGTAGCGGAACGGCTGCCAAGCATCCGCCTTCTGGCGCGAAAGATCGACGATATCCGCCCAACTGCCAACCGCATGGCAGACGCTTTACAGCCATTAGCTGCGAACTGGGTCGTCGCCGTGGAAGATTGCGCCAGCCAAATCGGCTCCGGCGCGCTGCCTGTCGATATGCTGCCAAGCGCCGCAGTTACGATGACAGTGCCGGAGGCCGTCACGCGCGGCCGGGGGCGAAGGCTCGACCGGCTGGCCGCAGCATTCCGCGCCCTGCCCCAGCCTGTGATTGGCAGAATCGCTGAGGACAGGTTCTGGTTAGACTGTCGCTGCCTTGAAGACGAAGCCGGATTTATCGCGCAGCTAGGGGAGTTGCAGGTCCCATGATTATCGCCACGGCTGGCCATATCGATCACGGCAAGACCAGCTTGGTCCGCGCCCTCTCCGGCATCGACGCTGACCGTCTGCCCGAAGAAAAACGTCGGGGCATGACCATCGATCTTGGCTTTGCCTATATCGATACGCCCCAAGGTGGGCGCATCGGCTTTGTCGATGTGCCGGGCCACGAAAAGTTCGTGCGCACAATGTTGGCGGGTGTGGCCGGTGTTGATTTCGCATTGCTTGTCATTGCGGCGGATGATGGTGTCATGCCGCAAACCCGCGATCATCTGGCCATCCTAAACCTGCTGGAAGCCCCAGCCGGTGCTGTCGCGATCACCAAAATGGATATGGTTGAGCCAGATCGGTTGGCCGATGTCGAAGCCGAAGTCCGCCTGCTCCTGGAAGACGGGCCACTTGCGGACGTGCCAATGTTTCCGCTGTCGAGCATCACGGGCGACGGCGTCGATGCGCTCCGCCAGCGTCTATTTCGTGCGGCGCGGGAAATGGCGCGGCCTGCAGCGCAGGGACGGTTCCGGCTCGCTGTAGATCGGTCCTTTCAACTGCGAGGTGCCGGGCTGGTCGTTACCGGAACGGCCTATGCAGGCAAGATCAAAGCGGGCGACCGGGTGATTGTAGCGCCCGGCGGTAAGGAAGCCCGAATTCGCGGCATGCATGCCCAGAACCAAGAATCCCATGCTGGTCGGGACGGCGAACGGCTCGCCATCAATCTCGCCGGTATCGATGCCAATGATATTTCCCGCGGCGATTGGCTGATTGAACAAGATGGCATTGGAGCTGTCAGTAAGCTCGACGTGCTGGTCCGCGCAGCGCCAGAAGCGCTTGATGGCAAAGGCCTGAAAGACGGCCAAGTGGTCCATCTGCACCACGGCGCCAGCGATATTCCCGCCCGCATACTCCTATTAGAGAGCCGCCGCCTTGAGCCAGGCGAGCAAGGCTTTGGCCGCATTACCTTGGACCGCCCAACATCTGCCGCAGCATTCGACCGCTTTGTGCTGCGCGATCACCAGGGCCAAGCGACGCTGGCGGGCGGACGTATCCTAGACTCAGACCCACCCGGTCGCCGCTGGCGTCAACGTGGACGCTTCGAAGCCCTGAACCATGCGGAACCGGCAGCCGCACTGGCCGCACTGCTGGCCGATCAACCGGTCGTGCCCTGGGCCGCATTCGCCCGCGCCCGTAACCTGAGTGACGCCGAACGGGCAAACGTGCTGCGGACAACAGACCACGTCCAGATGGGCGAAGGCAGCAACGCAATCCTATCCGCACCAGCCCGCGTTGAAGCCCTGGAAGCCGCCATATCCAGCGCGCTAGAGACCTGGCATCAGGAACACAAGCAGGAACCGGGTGCGGCACCAGTAGCGCTCCGAAAGCTCTTGGGCGATACGCCGCCGCCAGTACCTTTGTTCGAAGGCGTTGCGCAACGCATGCAGGACGCCCGGAAGCTTATCCGCGCGAGTGGCCGCCTGGCATTGCCTGGACACAGCGTGCGGTTTTCCGATCAGGAAGAGCGCATCTGGCGGAAGATCGAGCCACTGCTGGCGGAAGGCGGCCTCCGCCCACCACGCGTGCGCGAGCTGGCGGATGAAGTATCCATCGACCACAAATTGATCGAGACTTTACTGAAACGCGCTGCCCGCATGGGCCTGCTCGCAGAAGTATCCGCCAACAGATTCTTTCCGCCCGCTGCAATCGATGGATTAACGGAACTTGCGCAAGCGCTGACGGCGGAGAATCCGGACGAAGGCTTCACCGCCAAGGACTTCCGGGACCGTTCCGGCATTGGCCGCAATGTCACGATCGAAGTGCTGGAATACATGGACAAAGCAGGCCTGACCCGCCGCAAAGGCGACTTCCGGGAGGCGGTGCTGACCGGTAGTTAACCCCGCCGCTCCAAACGCCATTCTGATCCTTCGAATGTCCAGTATGCCATGGATTGGCCAGTCTCACGCCAAGCCAGCCATCGGATGCGGCCAATATCCCGCTGGACAGAATCACGCGCATCAAACATACGCCAGCGACTTGAATAACGGTTCCAATCCGCCGGTTCTGCATCATCGACGCTGACGATCATATCGGCTGGAAACACATCCGGTGGCGGCTCTTCGTGATGCACCCAGATCGGATGGTCCCCGGGCGCGCCGTCATTGGCACCGCCATGCGGCAAAAAGCTGGCCTGATCGAACGTCCATAACCCGGTGTTCAACGCTTCCGCCCGCGCAGGGTCGGAGCACATGACCAGGACTTTCGTTCCGACACCGTCCAACCCTTGCAAGCGGTAGCCAAGCGCACGGTCGAACCCTGCGCCATCAACATTCAGGAAGTCGATCCAAGCCGCTTCAGGCTCGGGGTTATCGTCTTCCTCGGCCATAGTGCAACCTAACCTTCGAAGCGGTCAGCGACGAGGCGGTCGAGTAGGCGAACACCAAAACCAACACCGCCCTTCGGCACTGTCGGCTTAGCTTTCGTGGTCCATGCAACGCCCGCGATATCCAAATGCGCCCAAGGGGTTTTATCCATTATGAAGCGCTTCAAGAACTGTGCCGCCGTGATGCTGCCGCCTTCGCGTCCACCGACATTCTTCATATCGGCAATGTTAGAAGCGATCTGCTTGTCGTAATCGTCGCCAAGCGGCATCCGCCATAGCGTCTCACCGGTCGCTTCGCCAGCGGCTTGCAGATCATTCGCCAGCGCATCGTCATTGGCATACATGCCGCCATGTACGCCGCCGAGCGCTACGACAATAGCGCCGGTCAGGGTCGCCAGATCAATTATAGCAGAGGGCTTGAAGGTCTTCTGCGTATACCAAAGCGCATCCGCCAGCACGAGCCGACCTTCCGCATCCGTATTGATGACCTCGATGGTCTGGCCAGACATAGACGTCACCACATCGCCAGGGCGCTGAGCGCGGTCAGACGGCATGTTTTCGACTAGGCCGACGACGCCAACGACATCCGCTTTGGCTTTCCGGCCCGCGATGGCCATCATGGCGCCGACAACTGCAGCTGCACCGCCCATGTCATATTTCATGTCTTCCATGCCGCCCGCAGGCTTGATGGAAATGCCGCCCGTATCAAACGTGACACCCTTGCCGACAATCGCCAGCGGGCCAGGACCACGCTTCTTGCCACGCCAACGCATCGTTACCAGCTTGCCCGGCCTTGCGCTGCCCATTGCCACGCCTAAGAGAGAGCCCATGCCAAGCTTACGCATCTGCTCAGTATCCAGAACATCCACTTCAACGCCGAGCTTGATCAGTGCTTCACAGCGCTTGGCGAAGCTTTCGGGATAGAGAACGTTCGGCGGCTCTTCCAAAAGGTCGCGGGCCATGAAGACGCCGTCTGCAATTCTATCCAGTTTGCCGAATTGTTTGCGCGCATTCGCATGAGCCGGTGTCAGAATTCGAACCCCTGCGAGCGTTGGCGCTTCGGCCTCTGGCCCCTTGGTGCGGTACTTTGAGAACCGATAGGCGGCGAGTTGCATGCCGAATGCGATTTCAGCCGCCAAAGTGTCATCGCCGAGAGCTGATTTTCCGGGCGCTGCACAAGCGACAGAGACTTGCTTCAAGCCGCCGCTGGCAAGCTTTGAATAAATAGCGCCGCCCATATCCTGCGCGGCGCGGGCGTCAAGCTTAGCTGGATCGCCGATGCTAACAGCAAGCAAACGTTCATAGGAGACCTTGGATGGCGTCGGGACATCCACCATTTCCCGCACGTTGCCCTTCAGACCAAGCGACGTTGCGGCACGTGTGATGGCGCCGCCTAAGGCCTTGTCAGCCTCCTTTGCTGGCGCACTCATGGTGCCACCCTCGCCTGTCAGAACAACATATGCGCCAGATTTCGGGGCACCTAAATCGGCAAACGCGATCCGCATGAAGTCTCTCCTGATTAAGATCTGCTGCAGTCTTCGCGCCCCAGCGGCCAAAGGTCAACGGGTTTGACGTTGCAGGATAGGCCGCACGACCGCTACAAAGGCTTCCGAATGGTCGCTTTACCCCGCCCGGATAGACCGCCGCTGAGGCTGAAAACATGTTGATGCTGCTTCGAAATCTCCGCATGCCCGTTCTGGCAATGCTCGCTTTGCTGATTGCACTACCGCTCCAGGTGAAAGCCCAGCAGCTGGTTGGCAGAATTATTGCGTCCGTGAACGATGATGCCATTACCGATTTTGACGTTGATGGCCGGATTCGTTTGATCGCTGCATCCGCTAATGCGCCAGTGAATGCTGAAGCGCAACAACGGTATGGCAGAATCGCCCTTCGCGAATTAATCGATGATCGACTGAAGGCTCAGGAAGCGAAACGGCTCGGCATCGCAGCAGGCGATAAAGAGGTTGGCGCTGCAATCCAATCCATCGAGCGTAACAATAAAATGGAACCGGGCGGCTTGATGAAAGAGCTGACCCAAAAGAGTGTTCCTGTTGGCGCGCTTATAGACCAAGTGAAAGCCTCCATCCTGTGGCGAAAAGTTCTGCGCCGTCGCGTACTGCCCCAAGTTCGGGTCGCAACAAATGAAGTTGACGACGCCCTGAACCGCATCCGCGAAGCCGGTGGCGGGTTCGTCGCTCGCGTAGCTGAAATCGTATTGCCCGCTGGAACACCAGAAGACCGGCGCGAAGCTAATGCACGCGCTGCTGAAATTCGGAGCCGGCTGGCTTCAGGTGCCAAATTCCCAGAACTTGCCCGGCGATATTCGCGTTCTCCAACAGCTGCGGTGGGCGGTGATATGGGCGAAGTGCAATCTGGCCAATTGCCGCCAGAGTTAGATGAAGCCTTAGCCGCACTCAAACCCGGACAAATCAGTGAACCGATTTATGCCGATGGTGCGATCCATATTCTGCTGCTGGTCAGGCGCCAAGGGGTTGAGGCTGGCGACAGTCGAGACGCCGTAATCACGCTCGCGCGCCTTTTCCTTCCGGTCGGCAACGAGGGCAACGCCGAAGCACTTGCTGGCCAAGCGAAGGCCGTTGTGTCTGGTCTTGACAGCTGCGATGCGTTTGAAGCGGCCGCACGGCGCATTGGGCCGCCACAACCACCGCGCATTGTAGATGCACGGATTGGCGACATGCCTGAAGAAATTCGCGACACGATTAACGACCTCAAGGCCGGTGAACAGTCGGATGTAATAGAATTATCTAGTGGCATTGCGATCTTCATGCTGTGCCGGCGTGCAGAATCGGGGGACAGCCTGCCAACCGCCTCAAGGATCGCGGAAGCCCTGCAGCGTCAGCGGGCGGAGCGCCGGGCCGATCGGTATCTGCGGGACCTGCGCCGCCTCGCCTTCATAGATATCCGTGGCTAAGGACGCTCGTTCAATGCCTCTCCCTCTCGCCGTAACCATGGGCGACCCTGCCGGGATTGGCGGGGAGCTGACGCTCGCCGCATGGCAAGCGCGCCGCCGGGCCGGGCAGCCCTTCATTGTGATTGATGATCCGGCGCGCCTTGCTGGTCTAGCCAAGCGTCTTGGCGTCGATGTACCTATTCACGAAACCACACCAGAAGACGCCTCAAACATTTTTACGGTTGCTCTGCCGGTGTTGCCACTTGATCTACTTGGCCCTGTCACACCCGGTAAGCCTTCGCTCAAGCATGCAGCCGCCGCGGTTGAGGCGATTCGTTTGGCAATAGAACTCTCCCTAGCAGGGCGTGTGGGTGGGCTTGTGACCAATCCGGTTTACAAGAAAAGCCTCTACGATCACGGCTTTGCATATCCCGGCCAGACGGAATATGTCGGCGCGCTCAGCGACCCTAAAGCGCATCCGATTATGTTGCTGGCCAGTCCCAGCCTTAAGGTCGTTCCGTTGACGACGCATCTACCGCTCCGGTCTGCTATCGACGCTGTAACGACAGACGCAATCATCACGCTCGGCAAGCTCATGGCGACAGCGCTGGCTCAGGATTTCGGCCATGATCCCGTTCGCCTCGCCATTGCCGGGCTAAACCCGCATGCCGGTGAAGAAGGTAAAATGGGGACGGAGGACGAAGTTATTATCCGTCCAGCCGTTGATGCGCTGAAGGCGGCAGGCGTGCACGCCGTCGGTCCGCTGAGCCCCGATTCCATGTTTCATGAAGAAGCGCGCATCCACTATGACGCTGCTCTTTGCATGTATCATGACCAAGCGCTTATACCGTTGAAAACTTTGGACTTCCGCTCCGGTGTCAATGCCACGCTCGGCCTGCCAGTGGTGCGCACATCGCCAGATCATGGCACCGCGTTCGATATCGCCGGTCAGGGTAAAGCGGATACTTCGAGCTTCTTAGCAGCACTGGATATGGCGGCTGCAATTGCGGCAAGGCGACAGGCTGGGCGGTGACAGGGTATGGCGCTCGATACGCTGCCACCTCTACGCGACGTTATTCGCACCCATGATCTGGCAGCGGACAAACGCTTCGGCCAGCACTTCCTGACGGACCCCAATATCCTTGCCAGGATCGCTGCAGCGCCGGGCAATCTGGCGGGCCGCACTGTCATTGAAATTGGCCCTGGCCCCGGCGGACTGACGCGGGCTTTGCTTGAAGCGGGCGCCGAACATTTGATCGCGGTGGAGATCGACCCGCGCTGCGCGGCTGTCATTGGCGAACTCAGTGATGCTGTTCCCGACAGAATTGAACTTGTGGAAGCAGACGCCTTAACGTTGGACATACAAAAGCTTGGAGCAGCACCACGCCAGATTGTCGCCAACCTACCATACAATGTTGCGACGCCGCTGCTCATTGGTTGGCTGAAAGCGATTGCCGAGGATGCATCCGCCATTGAAGGCATGACGCTGATGTTCCAGCGCGAGGTAGCAGATCGTTTGGTGGCAAAGCCCGGTGCCAAGACCTATGGCCGTCTCTCCGTGATGACCCAATGGCTAACCCGCCCACAGAAGTTGTTCGACCTACCGGGCGGTGCTTTCACGCCGCCGCCAAAAGTCGTCTCCTCGGTCGTGCGGCTGGCACCGAGCGATGCTGCGCCCGGATTAGAGGCATTCACAGCTATGGAACGGGTCGTAGCGGCTGCGTTCGGCCAACGACGCAAGATGCTGCGGCAATCGCTGAAAGCCCTTGGTTGCACCCCAGAAGCGGTCTTGGACCCGGCTGGCATCGACGGCGCTAGGCGTGCCGAAACACTGGAGATCGCCGAGTTCGTCCAGCTGGCGGAGGCATGGCGGCGTGGTGGCTAAGGCGCTGATGATCCAAGGTGTTGGATCTGACGTTGGCAAGTCCATGCTCGTCGCGGGATTGGCGCGGGCCTATACCCGCCGTGGCCTGAAAGTGCGGCCGTTCAAGTCCCAGAACATGTCCAACAACGCCGCCGCAACAGCTGAAGGCGGCGAGATTGGCCGGGCGCAGGCGCTACAGGCGCGCGCAGCAGGGCTTGAACCGCATGTCGATATGAACCCGGTACTGCTGAAGCCAGATGGCGAGCGCACAAGCCAGATCGTTGTATCAGGCCAAGTATGGGGCCGGACATCGGCGCAGGAATACCCAGCCATCAAGCCGAAGCTGCTGCCCCTGGCGCTTGCCGCATTTGCCCGCAACGCCCAGGGCGCGGACCTCATGCTGGTTGAGGGCGCAGGCGGTGCTGCGGAGGTAAATCTGCGCAACGGGGATATCGCCAATATGGGCTTTGCCGAAGCGGCCAACCTGCCTGTCATTCTGGTTGGTGATATTGAACGGGGCGGTGTGATCGCCGGGATCGTCGGCAGTTGGGTGTTGTTGGATGATGCCGACAGGGGCCGTCTCAAAGGTTATATAGTCAATAAGTTTCGGGGCGATCCAGCGCTTTTCGATCCCGCGATCGATGAGATTGGCCAGCGCACAGGCATGCCTTGCAATGGCGTTGTCCCATGGTTCGCTGACGCTTCTCGCCTGCCCGCCGAAGACTCAATGGCGCTGGCTGGCATGACGAGCAAGGGCACGGGTGCTGTTAAAATCGCCGTTCCAGTCTTGCCCCGGATTGCAAATTTCGATGACTTAGACCCGCTACGCGCCGAGCCAGATGTCTCTGTCCAAATGGTTCGCCAGGGTGAGGCTTTGGCGGGGGACGCTGACGTCATCCTGCTACCCGGGTCCAAAGCAACTCTGCATGATCTTGCGGCATTGAAAGCCGCTGGATGGGATATCGATATCCAGGCCCATGTCCGGCGCGGCGGCAGAGTACTTGGCCTTTGCGCCGGGTATCAAATGCTGGGGAAGCAGATCAACGATCCAGACGGTGTTGAGGGCGGGGGCAGCGCTGAAGGCCTTGGCCTGCTGGATGTGTCCACGGTTCTGGCACCAGCAAAGACGCTTGGCTTGCAGGAAGGCGTTGCGTTAGGAGAAGCCATCCACGGATATGAAATGCATATGGGCCGTACAATCGGGCCGGATGCGGAACGCCCCTTCGTGACATTTGCCAACGGCGACATTGATGGGGCGAATGACAGAACTGGCAGGATTGCCGGGACCTATCTGCATGGACTGTTCGCGGCTGATGGCTTCCGCAAAGCTTTCTTGGCAAGCCTGGGGGCGACAAGCACAGCGAACTACGATGCAGAGGTTGATCAGGTCTTGAACGCGCTCGCAAACCATCTGGAAGCGCATTTGGACTTGGATGCTCTGCTTGCCATCGCTCAGCCGTGCTCTGCAAGCACCTGACCGGCGAGGTAGAGCGAGCCCGCAATCAGTATGGGCGTGGTGCCGCCCTCTGCCGCGATAGCCTCTACAGCCGCCTCTAAGGACCCATGTGGTGTGGCCGCGAGGCCAGCAGCCTGCGCGAATGTTGCCAAGTCTTCAGCCTGGAGAGCCGAAACCCCAGGCCCTTTTATAACGTCCACCCGATCTGCGATGGCCCTTAGGTTCTGGAAGAAGGCGGTATTGTCCTTGGTTGCCAACATCCCGACGATGAGCCTTGGTGGCTCCGGCCAGTCTGCCAAAGTATCGGCCAAGGCAGCAGCGGCTGCAGCGTTGTGACCGCCGTCAAGCCATAACGCGCGTGGACAAAGCCTATCAACGAGCGGCCCGCGGCGGAGATGTTGTAAACGACCTGGCCAAGACACATTCCGCATCGCTGCTTCAGCAATCTCTTGCGTCAATTCGAAACCATCCAAGCGCTTCAATACAGCCAGCGCCGTGCCCGCATTCCCGATCTGCCATTTACCGGCAAGGGCAGGAAGCGGCAGTGAATAATCCAGGCTGCCATCAATGTACCGAAACCCGCTATCGGTTCGTTCTGTTCGCCATTCATCGCCACACACAGCCAAAGGTGCACCAACGTCATCAGCAACGTCTGCAATTGACTGCATAGCCTCTGGCGTTTGGGCTGCAATGACGCCAGGCCTGCCAGATTTTAGTATTCCGGCCTTTTCCCATGCGATTTTAGCGACATCCCGCCCCAAGAAATCCACGTGATCCAGGCTGACCGGCGTGATTGCGGTAATGGCAGGGGATGGAAACACATTGGTCGCATCAAACCGGCCCCCAAGACCGACTTCGATCAAAGTTGCGTCTGCCGAGTTCTCTGCAAACGCCTGCAGTGCCGCCACTGTCGTGATCTCAAAGAGCGTTATTGGATCATCGCCATTGGCCTGCTCACACCGTTCCAGCACACCCAACAGGCGATGTTCGGCAATCGGCCCATCCGCAAGTCTCACCCGCTCCGTATAGTTCACGAGATGGGGGGACGTATGCGTATTCACACGCAGCCCAGCGGCTTCCAACCCGGCTCGGATGAACGCCACCGTTGATCCTTTGCCATTGGTCCCGGCGACATGGATAATATTGGGCAGGGATAGGTGTGGATCGCCAAGCCGCTGTAACAGCCTGAGAACGCGGTCCAGTTTCAGATCAATCAGCTTTGGATGCAGGGCTGAAAGACGCTCCATAACACCGGAGTCCACCAGCGCGTCGGCCATGATATCCGCCATTAGCGGGGGTCTTCGTCCGCCTTTTTCGTGGCCTCTGGGTCCACTTCGGAATACTCAGCCTCAACGATTTCACTCGCCTCGGCAGGTTCAGCCTCAATTTCAGCAGGCGGTGGCGCTTCGCCTTCCTCTTCAGCTGCAATAACCGCCTCAACAGGCATTGGCGCAATCACCAATTCCTGCACAGGCTCGGCTTCTACCTCGATCTGAAGCAGCAGGTTTAGAACCCGTCCTACAGTGGCTTTCAGCTCATCACGGGGCGAGACGATGTCGAGCATGCCGTGATCGAGTAGGTATTCCGCACGCTGGAAACCATCAGGCAAAGTCTGGCCAATGGTTTCCTTGATCACACGTTGCCCAGCGAAGCCAATGGCCGCTGCCGGCTCAGCAATTGCAACGTCCCCTAACATGGCGAAACTGGCAGATACGCCGCCTGTCGTCGGGTCCGTTAATACGGTGATGTATGGCAAGCCTGCGTCTTTCAGCAAGCCAAGGGCAGCGACGGTACGCGGCATCTGCATGAGGGACAAAATCCCCTCCTGCATACGGGCACCACCAGATGCCGTAACAGCAACAAAGCCCGCTTTGTTCTCAACGGCCTTCTGTACAGCAGCTAGGAAACCAGCACCCACAGCCGCCCCCATTGAGCCGCCCATGAATGAGAAGTCGAGGACGGCTAAAACGGCTGGAGCGCCTTCAATCGTGCCGGATGCAGCTTTAAGCGCATCCCCCGTACCATTCTTGTTATGGGCATCCTTCAGGCGCTCTGTGTAGCGCTTCTGATCGCGGAACTTCAGCGGGTCAAGCGCCACTTCAGGCATGATCATGTCTTCGCGGCTACCGTCATCCAATAGCAGCTTGAAGCGCTGTTCGGCACCGATCCGCATGTGATTGCCGCAATTGGGACAGACCATCATCGCCTGTTCCAGGTCGCGATGGAAGATCATCTGGGCGCAGTCGTCACACTGGCGCCAAAGGTCTTGCGGGCTTGGCGAACGGCGGACAAGCTGCTGGATGCGCGGGCGAACGTAGTTATCGAGCCAACTCATGGGACGGTGTGTCTTCCTTTGTTAGCGTGCCTATTAACTGGCGTTGCGGACGCCAGCGGCGAGTTGCTGAACGAACCCCAATACGTCTTCAACCAAATCAGGCTTGGCTTGGCCCTGCTCATCCAAATTCGCAGTCACCCGCTCAACAATCGCAGATCCCACAACCGCAGCATCCGCCACTTGAGAGACCTTGCCGACCATCTCAGGCGTGCGGATGCCGAAGCCAACGGCCATTGGTAGGTCCGTATGCTTCTTCAGGCGCTTAACCGCCGCTTCAATGGAATCCAATGTCGGCGATGCCGTGCCAGTGATGCCTGTGATCGAGACGTAGTAGAAGAACCCTGATGCATGCTCCAGCAAATAGGGCAAACGATCATCAAGGGTGGTTGGCGCGATCAAGCGGACAATATCGATACCGGCCGCCTTCATCGGGTCGCGCAACTCGGCTTCTTCTTCTGGCGGCAAATCAACTGTGATCACCCCATCAACACCGGCTTCAGCCGCTGCTTTCGCAAACGTCTCACAGCCCATGATGTAGATTGGGTTGAAGTAGCCCATCAGCACGATCGGCGTTTCATTATCCGACTTGCGAAACTCAGCCACAGCCGCCAGCGTCTTCTTGAGGCTGACGCCTTGTTTCAACCCGCGGAGGCCACTCGCCTGCACGGAAGGCCCATCGGCAGCAGGATCGGTGAACGGCACACCGATCTCAATCACATCAGCCCCAGCGCCTGGGAGCCCCGCCAGCAGGCGTTGGAATGTCGCCGGGTCTGGATCAAATGATGTGACGAACGGAATGAATGCGCCCCTGCCCTCAGCCTTGATCGCGGCGAAACGGCCTTCGAGGCGGCTCATAGAGGTAACCCCAGGCGTTTCGCGATGGCAAAGACATCTTTGTCACCCCGGCCACACAAATTCATGATGATGATCTTGTCCTTCGCCAAAGTCCCAGCCCAACGCATCACATAGGCAAGGGCATGGGCTGGCTCAAGGGCTGGCAGAATGCCTTCAAGGCGTGCGCAGGCTTGGAAGGCTTCAATCGCCTCATCATCCGTCGCGGCCACATATTTAATCCGGCCTTCAGCCGCGAGCCAGGAATGTTCTGGCCCGATGCCTGGATAATCCAGCCCAGCGGAAATCGAGTGCGTTTCGTCAATCTGGCCGTTTTCATCCTGCAGCAGATATGTGCGGTTACCGTGCAATACGCCAGGACTGCCGCCATTGATCGCCGCTGCATGCTCATCCGTATCGAGACCGCGCCCAGCCGCTTCAACGCCATACATTTCCACGCCGTCATCATCCAGGAATGGATGGAACAGGCCAATAGAATTTGAGCCACCGCCAATGCAAGCTACCAGCGCATCTGGCAAACGGCCTTCAGCAGCCAGAATCTGCTCCCGCGCTTCATTGCCAATCACGCACTGAAAATCACGAACCATCTCAGGATACGGATGCGGGCCAGCAGCGGTGCCGATGACGTAATAAGTATCATCCACATGCGCCACCCAATCACGGAGCGCTTCGTTCATCGCGTCTTTGAGCGTCTGCGCGCCTGACGTCACCGGTACGATTTCCGCACCCAGCAGCTTCATGCGCGCAACATTGGGTGCCTGGCGCTCAACATCTGTAGCGCCCATGTAAACGACGCAAGGCAGATCAAACAGCGCGCAGAACGTGGCCGTTGCCACGCCGTGCTGCCCGGCACCCGTTTCCGCGATGATCCGTGTTTTTCCCATGCGCTTGGCAAGCAAAACTTGGCCCAGGCAATTGTTTGCCTTGTGGCTACCTGTGTGGTTCAGCTCGTCGCGTTTGAAGTAAATCTTCGCGCCGCCAAGTTCTTTTGTCATGCGCTCAGCGAAATAAAGCGGGCTTGGGCGACCCACATAATGCGTCAGATAATGGTTGAGTTCGTCCAGGAAGCTTTGGTCCTGGCGGGCGGCATAATACGCCTTCTCGACCTCCAAGATCAGCGGCATCAGCGTTTCGGCGACATAGCGACCGCCAAACAGCCCGAAATGCCCGTCGGCGCTGGGGCCGGTGCGATAGGAATTAGCGCCTTCAGGGCTCATGAAACTCATACTTTCAGGACAACATCAGGGCAGATTCCCTAAACCGCCGCGACCATACCCGTCGTCGCCAAACTTTCCAACCATGATGAGGTGATTTTGCAGCGCTGATAGTCACATCTCCGGCGACGTGGCTGCTCAGTTAGGTGGTAGGGTCTGCGCGGCCTTCAAGAATGCTTCGATCATCGCCGGGTCTTTCTCACCACGGGCACGTTCAACGCCGGAAGAAACATCAACCGCATGCGCACCCGACCTCTTAATCGCTACAGCTACGTTTGAAGCGGTAAGCCCGCCAGAGAGCATCCAGCTTCCTGCTGGTGGATTGTCTGCCAGCAATGTCCAGTCAAAGCTTTCTGCATTTCCGCCGGGCAGCGCATCCGGGCGGGTTGGCGGCTTGGCATCAAATAGCAGAATATCCGCAGCATCCCGATAATTGGCAGCACTCGTGACGTCTGCTGCGGTGGCAATTGCAAGGGCCTTGATCACAGGTAAACCGAAGCGCCGCCGGACGGCCGCTGTCCTATCGGGCGTTTCGCTGCCGTGAAGCTGCAAAACATCCAGGGGCGTTTCAGCGAGGATTGCTGCAATATCGCCATCCGTCGCATTGACGATTAACCCGACACGGATGGCGCGGCGCCCAACCTGCTCTGAAAGTGCGGCTGCTTCTATTGGCGTCACGGCCCGTGGACTTGGTGGAAAAAAGACGAATCCAATATATGC
>Ga0315321_10000937_pt1 | contig 22262 bp, 22 predicted proteins | sample M180m21515metaG_FD_203464 | JGI IMG/M metagenome (GOLD analysis project Ga0315321, IMG submission 203464) | Ammonia-oxidizing marine archaeal communities from Monterey Bay, California, United States - M1 80m 21515 | ecosystem: Environmental > Aquatic > Marine > Intertidal zone | place: USA...
TATTTGCCTCATCCACCTTTAGACTGACATTCGCCCGGTTTAAATGAGCGTATGTTTGACCGTCTATGGGGTCTTCTGGATGGTGGTTTGGGTCGTTTTAACTTTTTCTTTTTGGATTCTTTACACATAGAGCTAAAAAAGAATCCAAAAAAATTAATAATGGTCCATAGTAACCAGTTTATTCTCCATATTCCTTCAGGGCGTTTGGATTTAATTTTACCGTTTGAGACGTACATATATAATATATTATTATTATCTTAAATATGAAATGTTTACTAGTTTTATGCTTCTTCACATTGTTACTATCTACATCGCACTCATCACAGTGCACCTGCTCGTGCGATAGTGAACGCATGGATGAGGTTGGTCGTGCTGGATGGCGATTTTTACATACGTTAGCAGCTAATTACCCAGAAGAACCGCATTTCCATCAAAAATTTGCATGGTATGGTGTATATGAAACAGTAGCCACTTTTTATCCTTGTGAGAAATGCCGTGAACATTTATGGGATAATATCTTACGGCATGGGTTACATCTACAAAATCGTACTGATTTAAACATGTTTCTATGCTTCCTTCACAACGATGTGAATAAAGAGAACGGGAAAGACCTATTTCCGTGTGAGATGAACACACTAATGGAAAAGTATGGGTTTACAAACAGCACTATATCAAAAAGACGCTATTTAGATTAGAATATTCTACCATATATATGGACGACCTAGAAGAAGTAATCTGGCTGTATAGAATGAATTCATCAATTGAGAAAAAAAAACGCGTGCACCAATTTAGCAATATTATGGACAAAAAACCCGTACCTGTTGAAAATTGTCGTCCATACATGGATGCATGGTTACAATGCGTGGATACGAAAGACAGTTGTTGTGGTAGTAATAAATGTAAATATTTTTTCGTAGAATGGCAAAATTGTCATGTTTACAATGATAAAGTGAATAGACACAACAATGCCATAAGTGGCACGGGTAGAGGAACTGGTACGTACAATGGGCTAAGTACAAGGTAATTTTAAGTAAAAGTATTTAAATTTTATTATATATTTATTTTTTCTTATTTTTATTATCTTTTGGTGGAAACAACCTGGATAAATCGGTGTATATTGCGTATCCAATCAATGCTGCCAGGGTTATACCAGCGCCAATAATTATTTGTTTCTGTCTGTCCATGTATGTATAGTTTGTATGTAGTATCTTATATAATATCAAAATTGTAAACACAGCACCCCAACTATTTTTGCGGCATCTTCGGGCGTCATGCCTTCACACACTTTTACTTCTGAAGTATTTTGAAAAAAATCATTACCGCATGTAATGCCAACTAAATCTTTTGTCCAAATTGATGCATTTACAGCATCCATCTTTGGTACCCAAACGCCTAGCGCTATATTCAGCAGAAATCCAAATATGAACAGCAATCTGAACTTCATCATATATAAGTCTACAGGCTACTAAATACTATGCATTCTCAAATATATATATTGGTAAGTTTATTATGCTACATCATAACCTGTGCGTTTTTAGGATTATATGAGAAAAATGACAGGCAGAGAAAAATTGCACTGTTTAGGTCACTAGAGAATTTTTTAACCATAACAATGTTATCTATATTCGCATCTTATTTTAAATATGAACATATACCGACATATTATGATTCATTCCCGGTAGATATGTTGGCACTTGTTGTATGGATATTAATGTCAGAAGTAATATTTTCAACGTTACATTATTTTCTACATTTTCCAATATTATATAGATGGATACATAAACAACACCATGAGAATAATCCTTCATACTCCACATCATCGCTGGATTGTAACATAATAGAATTTATAATAACGAATGTGGGGGCAGTTGCAATGCCCATGATAATTTGGCCGGGTTCTATTTGGATGGGAATATTATGGATTGCTTTTGCAACGGTCAATACGTGCATCGCACATTCGTTAGAGGGAGACCATATGGTTCATCATACCGAATTTAAATATAATTATGGCCAGGGGACCTATGTGTTTGATAAAATAATGGGTACATATAAAAATTAAATACTTTCGTCTATATTTTCAAAAATTTTATCTATCTCATCTTCTCCTTCAACAATGGTGGATTTTGGCAAATCGTATGTTATTTCATTTGTATCGATTGCCGTAGTATTTTCAGTGCTCACCTGGTGATATCTTCTAGCGTTATATGATTCAACATAAGCCATCGCTTCTTCAGCTTTTTCGGATACTGTTCTAGTGGCTTCTTCCACTACTGCTTTAGTGGACGATATACATTGACCCATATTAATATTAGTAAAATCTAATTTATAGTATTATGCATTAGGATATCCGTCAATTTTAGTGGATTTTCTAGGTTTTGTATGATATGCATACGGTGGTTGATAATATCGTGGACCAGCCGCATAGACTTGACCACCACCACCGATTCCTTCACTAAGCGCTAATAAAACTAAAGCTCCGACACCAACTATCAATACCCATCCCATTGTCCCTGGTGTGGAATCTCCTAAACTATCGTCCCAACAATCCTGCCCTGGTCTACAATTAACACCCGCTTCTCTTAGGTGATGACAATGTGCATGAAAAAGTTTATCAGTATCATCACAGTGATTGGGGAGCTCTATAAATATAAAAAGCAAAGCCCCTGCCAATAATAGAGCTAATAATACAGTTAAGGTTCTATTGCTCATTTAATATTATAGACATGCTTATTTATAGAGTAGATTTTTTTGTCCCGGTTCATCATAATCATAGACATACGAATTCCCTCTCTTTGCTCTAATTTCAATGTGTGTGTCATATATAGACGACCCCCTATCTGAAGATACCTCGTGCGAAATAAACATACATGTACGCGTTTGTTCACGTCCACACCACATCTTCAATGCGGTTTCCATTTGTTTAAACCCAACGATATCAATACTAGCAGCAGGTTCATCTAACAACACCAAATTTGAGTGTATGCCTGTGAAGATAGTAGACTGAATACGCCATGCCATAAAAGCAGCTATTTGAAGTCTACGATATTGGCCACCACTCAATGCATGTGGCGTATTGGTTCCACCGAATGATAATACTTTAGCAATGTGTTCTTTATTATCTAATTCCATAGTAAATGTTGGCGAACCCTGTGATTCCTCATCGAAAAGATATTTACACCAATCAGTCGTATGGGTTGACATCTTATGTAGCATACACTCAACAACATAAGTCTGTATACCTTTAACACCGAACCAGTTTTTAATATTATCCAACGCTTCTAGTTGTTGAACACTGTCTTGAAACAACTCTAAATACCGGCTCATAGAGTTTTCACAGTCTGATATCATATTCTGTACCTCTTCTTCTTCTGCTTCCATCGGAGGTACAGATTCCTCAACCTCCGTAAGCTGGCGTCTGATAAGGGCCAGAGCAGTTAAAGCCTGCTGGTGTTTATGTTCCCAGTGTTGGACGATGACGCGCTGGGCTTGCCATTCCGCCTGTTTAAATTCGTGTATGGCTTGTTCAGCGCCAATAGTTTCATAAAGTTGCTTTTTAGTTTTAAAATCTACGTCGGCATTTTTCCATGTCTTGTATAATTTAATACGTTTTTGTTTCTTTTCCTCCTCTGCTACTTTATATTCATGCGTTTTAATTGATGTACGGTGTGTATCCACTATCTTCTGACTTTCCGCGACTTCCCTCTGTGTGCGCTCTATTTCAGATGGGTCTATATGTTTCACACAGAGAGGTTGTTTGCATGTTGGACAATTTGTAGGTGCATTAGCCGCTTTTTTCATCAATGCTAATTGCTGTTTACGTATAGCTCTTTCAGCAATAGCGTTGTCCAACGTAGTTCTTTTGGGAGCTTCGTTATTATACACCGGTGAAACTATATCTACAGTGTATCTTTGCTCGCCTTCTGGCAAACCAACACTGTAATATGATGATGCTTTATTGTAAGCATCTCTATAGCTTTTTTCACTTTGGTAATAATCTTTAGTTATTTGGTCATGTTTGCGTTTATTTTTATTCTCTGGTAGTGGATGGAGTGTTGGCTCCGGACCTAATTCATTTATTTGAGCTTGCCACGACTGTATCTCTTTTTTAAATTTTTCAACCTTCTCATTATTTTGGTCTCGCCAAAACTTTTTACGCATTAAAACACGCTCATAACGCTGTTTACAATCTACTAAACTCTCTCTGGAATTTTTCAATAACATTTGTGACGAATCTCTATTGGAAACGGTAAAAGTATACAGTTCATTGGCATTAGCATGTAACTCTTCCCAAATATTCATATTACACAACAGTAACAATTCTTCTTTTGTACCCTTGTCATTAAGTTCAAGCCAGTTCTTACCACCACCAGCTTGTTCCCATACTATAGTCTTCATTAACCATGCATGTAAACGTTTATTTGACTGTTTGGGTAAACTATTGCCTTTAGGTATACGAAACAATAAATCGTTTATCATTGATTGTGTTTGATATTGTGTTGAACGGGTTATACGTATGGTATCGTGAAACAATTCTAAAAAAGTTGTCTTATCGTGTAAAGAACTGGCACGTTCAACTTTAAATAGTTTTCCACCGATGGAACCGGTCAATGTGACTCTACATTGTTTAGTAATTTGATTGATACATGCCGCCGAAGCTTGTGATTTTTTTAAACATGTGGAAGCTCTCATGTCGGAATAGCCTGTCAGACACCACATAAAAGCGGATACGGTGGCCATAGATTTACCAGCGCCGTTGCTACTACCAGCCGCACCGTCTTCCCACCTCCCGGTTATTTTAGTTAATCCTCTACCGTCAAGCATGATGTGTTGTTGACCTTTAAACGGGCCAAACCCTTCAAATTTAATATCGACGAAACGTAGTATTTTCGGCGTATAATCTTCATTGTTACTGTTTGATATCTTTTGTAACATTTTTACGGCTTGTTGGTAACCTTTTAATTCTTTCAAATTGAAGTGTGTAGAATACTTTTTGAACATCTCTTCTGGTGTGAGTTCTTTCTCTGCCTGTAAAAGAGACTTAGCGATATCTGTTTCTTTTAAAAAACGTTGTAAAGTAACGTGAACACCGCTATCCTTCAACCATTTTACATATTCAACTGCTTGTGGGAACAATTTCTCAGGATTATAACTATCCATGTGAACAATATCACCCGCGTGTAAACTATGGTTAGGCCATGTTTCAGGGTTCTCTGTCATTTTATATCGTTTTGGGCCATGTCCAACCCATACCGATTTAAATATTTCTGCACTCGTATATGATATAAACCGTTTATCTTGTTGTGCCTCGCTCATGGATGTCTGGTAAGGGCTACCGATATACGTAACATTGCCATATTTCTGTGGTTTATGATAGTGTCCAGAAATAGCGATGGTGGGGAAATCATCTTTTTTAAGCCCTCTATCTGATGCTGTATTATTATTAACCTTTGCACCGACTATATCAAAATGTCCAAAAATACATTCGTATTGACCCTCAAACTTTTTAAAGGTTGCTCTAAGTTGGTCGTTGTCGCGCTTCCATGGAACCCACAACACATTGCCTAATACACATGGGTCGTCTAATACGTGTATATTTTTTGAAGCGTGTCTGAACGGTTCTAACGCGTGTTCGTGTTCGCTTGCATCAATATAGTCATGATTACCTGGAATCATAATCATTGGTATTGACCATTCTTTATCAAAAAAAGTCAACAATGTATTAAGCATATCAACAGGTATTGTACCTCTTCGGTACACCGTATCGAAAAAATCACCTAAGAATCCTATTTGCTGATGTGTTTTAACACCCCTCGCATGTATATCTCTCAAAACATCCAGACATATGTTTAGGGTTTTTGGTGAACAATGTAAATCAGCGAACAATAGCATGGTATTAATATGATATATTGAAGATATTTATAATTCAATACGATTATTCATTACATATTCTGGACTATTTATATCACTAGCTCATATGTATAATGAAATACAATGAAAATGAATTAATAAGATTAAAAACTTTAAAAGAAACTGCTAAAAAGGAGTACCAGGTTTTTATTAGCTCTGAAGAAGCTAACCTTGGTAGTCAAATGCAAATGCGTAGCGTTTTAAAAAAGCATAGAAAAACGTCTAAACGTGCTTATTATTCCTATAAGAGAAAATATAAAAAATATATTGAAATTAAAGAAACAATTAAGAAATACAAAAAAGAATTAAAGCATAATAGCAACTTAGTTGGGTCAGAAGAGAATATGAAACAAACATGCATGGATAACATAATAGTAGAAACCATGCATAATTCTTATGATGATTTTTTATTGAAAGCTGTTGCCGCTTATACTAGAGAACAACCTATCAGATTTGATACAGTTGCACCCTATGTACTTGCTTATGAACACTCTTCTAGGGTCGTGACCGTACATAAAGCGTGTATAAATATTGTTAATAGGAAATTAGACATGTTAAATATTGAATTGCAATCTATATAACTTATTCTAAGAATATACTAATTGTTTTATAATTCTTATAAAATATTAATGACTGACACTACTACCGATTTCCGTTGGGATGTTATCAATGCTCGCGTTAGAGATGTATCACATACACAACAAGCCATACATTCGTTTGATGATTTTATAGTACGTAAAGTACCATCTATCGTTGAATCTAATAATGAAATTACAGTATCTTCACAGTTAGTTGACGACGGGCCGGAACGGAAAGTCATTTTTTCTAATCCCATTTATAAACATCCCTCTGTTGTTGAAAAAAATCAAGACGTAAGGCCTCTTAATCCCCGCGAAGCACGGCATAGAGATTTAACATTCTCTGCGCCATTTTATGTTGATATAACCTATTGGGCAGATAAATCATCAGGCAAAAGCGAAACATATAAAGAAATATACATAGGACGCATGCCGGTTATGGTACGGTCTTCATTAGGTAACAATATACCACCCTTTTCCGAATGTGAACATGACCCGGGTGGATATTTCATTGTAAACGGTATAGAAAAGATTGTTATAGTCCAACAAAGAATAATACCCAACGTAATAATATGTTTTAAACACAATAATGGTTGTCAAGCAGTTGTTCACTCCTGTTCGAATATATGGACAGCTTCATATTGTATGTTGAAAATTATAGGAGGAGGTCTTAACCCTGCTAAAGTTGATTTGGCAGGATTGAATACCGGTATACCTATTATCACATTTTTATGTGCGTTGGGATGGGATATTGATACTATTAAGATTAAACTTAATCTCACAGAGGAAGAATGGGACATATGGTTTAAAGATACAGGGTTTGAGGAAATTGATACGGATACTGCCATGAATTGGGTATTGGGGAGATTTAAAAATAAAAAAACACCCAAACGCTCATTCATTTACCTGGTATATCCACACGTTGGTACAGATGAAGATTTTGATACAGTACAACTGAAAGGATGGCCTTTTCGCAAAGAACTAATGATGGACCAAACTCTATCGTTGATTAAAACATGTAACGGTGAGAGAGAATACGAAACACGCGACCAATTACATAATAAACGCTTAGATACCGCTGGTGCTTTAATGGGTTCCCTCTTTGCACATATATGGAATAAATATATGGAAGAAATAAAAAAGACATTACAGAAAAATTGTGACTCACAGAAGAAAATACGCATTGAAAAAATAGCACAGTCAACCACCATAACAGATGGTATAAAGTATGCGTTGGCAACTGGTAAGTGGAAAGGGGATAAAAAGCAGGTTAGAGAAGGGGTATCACAAGTTCTTAACCGGAACACATACATATCTTCTATTTCACAGTTGAGACGTGTTGACTCCAACGTAGATTCAGACCAGAAAATGATTCCACCACGTAAATTATACGGTGACCAATGGGGTTTCCTATGCCCTAACGAGACTCCAGAAGGTCAGCCGACTGGACTAGTATATCAGATGGCATTAACAGCTCAAATATCTACGGGTAGTAAGAACGACAGACTGTTTAGCACGGTTTCGTTTAATGATAAAGGAACATGTTTGATATACCACAACGGGGTACCAGTTGGTAGAACCAACGATATAGAACACACATTGAACGCTATTAAAGATTTAAGAAAAAATCGTTTAGTTGCTTTAGATGTTTCTGTATCTTATGTACATGACTCTATACACGTTTGGTCCGATTCTGGCCGTATCTATAGACCAGTATTTGTTGTCAATAATGGTAAATTAACAATAACACAAGACATTGTGAACGATTTAAATTCCGGAAGAACGAGATTTAATGATTTATACCAATTGGGAATCGTTGAAAATATTGATACGTACGAGACACGTAACGCATTAATAGCATTAAAACCAGAGGATATAACACCTGACCACACACATTGCGAATTACACGCGAGTATGATATTTGGTACTCTATTGTCATCTTCACCATTTGCAGATATGAACCCAGGGCCGCGAAATACTTATCAAGCAGCTATGGGAAAGCAAGCTATGGGTATATATGCCTCTACGTATCAAAAGAGATTTGATAAAACTGGTAATATATTAGATATACCACAAAAACCGTTGGTTACTACCAAATCTGGTTTGGCATTGGGATTAAATGATATGCCAGCAGGTTTCAACGCGATAGTAGCATGTATGTGCGATGAGGGTTATAATCAGGAGGATAGTACACAATGGAACAAAGCAAGTATAGAGCGTGGTTTAGGACGTTCTACAACATATATGACTCTGGCAGCAGCAGATATGACACGTGGAAATGGATATCATTTATTTAAACTACCTAAAATATCAGACACTGTACACATGCGCGATGAAAAATTATATACATGTTTAGATGATGATGGGTTACCACCGCCTAATACAGACATTAAACAGGGTCAGGCAGCCGTTGGACGCGTAACTGTTCCCAGAGAATCATTACCACGTAAAAATATCCCTGAAGGTATAACAGAAAAAGCTAAACCCAGAGATGCTTCTATGTTTCATAAAAAATCATCCGGTGTCGTGGATGAAACTATAGTCTTCCAGAATGACCAGGGAGGTAAAACAGCTAAAGTTAAACTTAGGGTTCAAAAAATTCCCCAGCTAGGTGATAAATTCGCCACTAGGCATGCTCAAAAAGGGACCATAGGAATGATTTATCACCAAACCGACCTCCCGTTCACGGCAGATGGTATTGTACCAGACATAATAATCAATCCACATTGTATGCCATCCCGTATGACAGCTGGTCATTTTGTGGAACAATTAGCAAGTAAGGTTGCTGCTATTACTGGACGCCAGATTGATTCAACAAGTTTTGCCCATGCGCCAGTAGAAACCTTCTGTAAAGAATTAAAAGCTGCTGGATTTGAACCTTATGGTTCAGAACAAATGTATTCTGGTAGAACAGGATTACCACTCAAGGCTAAGGTGTTTATTGGTCCACTATATTATCAAAAATTACACCATATGAGCAGTGACAAAATCCATGCTAGACCACGTGGTAAAATTGTAGGGTTAACCCGTCAGCCAAATGAAGGTAGAGCGAATGGTGGTGGTTTACGGTGGGGCGAGATGGAGCGAGACGTGGGTATATCACATGGTACATCGGCAGTTCTCAACGAGCGTATGTTATTGTCTTCTGATGCTTATGATGCACCAGTTTGTGAACATTGTGGGTTAATTGGTGGTATTAAAATTGAGGGTAGAATATATAAATGTACTGGATGTGGTAAAGAAGGACCATTTGGAGGGCCTATAAAGTCTGTAACCATGCCATATGCTTCCAAATTGTTATTACAGGAATTGATGTGTATGGGTATAAAACCTAAATTAAATGTTAAAGAACAAATACATAGTTAAATTATATAAATTTACATCTCTTTATTCATTAAATTAGTTAGAGGTGGCGGTGATACACTCATTTCCGCATCGCTCTCACTTGAACAGGGTGTCGATGACAATACATCTTTTAGCCTAAAATGTTTTGTTTTGGCACGTTGTTTCTCAAGTTCAACGATACGGTTATAAGCTTCTGGAAAAGTGGTGGATAAATCATAAGTTTTGATTTCATCGCCGTGTATAAATAATTGAGTCAAAATCTGAACTTCTTGTTGAAGTACAGTTATACGAGCCTCTGTTTGCCGTCTCTCAGCGTTAAACTCTTCAGTGAGTTTATTAATTGCAAAAATCATGTCATTCTGACCACATGATAAAAGGTCTTGTGTGATGTGGACGCCCTGGAGTGTTTTTTTTACACGCCACTCCTTTTTAAATTTGTCCAGTTGTGTCTCAATTTTACCAAATTTCGTGTCAACCGTATCGTACATACGCATGAGGGTAGCCTGTTGAGCCATTACATCTTGAAGGGTTTGATGAATTAAAGTTAACATTTCATTGGTTGTAGTTGACATCTTATTAGATAAAATAGTACGGTTATACTCTTTTTTTTAAACTATAATTTATTTTTTTAATCTCTTCTTAGGACGCGCTGATTCATCCTTCTTCCACGCTAAAGAAGTCTGTTCGTTGAACTTGTCACTCTGATTACCCAATACCGACCAACCTGGTGTATTTTCACGAGCAAACAACTCTAGACGTGGTACGTCGCCGAAAAAAGTTACAATATTATCTCTCACCGTTGATGGTTTTCTAGAATGTTCACGTGGCGGCTCAATACAGATAGAACTCATGGCGTTTGGATTACTATCTCTCACTTCATTTTCTACCAACTTTTTGAAAGAAGCAATCTTACCCTTCACACCCAATAAACATAATTCAGCATTGCTACGAGTATAATATCCCACGCCAAAAAAAGGTTTATCCCCAGCTTTATTTGTTTTTACCCAGGTTGCCCAGCATGTTTTATATTTAAAACCCCACGATTCCATAACTCTAATGGCATCCGGGAGGCATGGCATGGTAGCCCAAAGAAGGAGGGCACTATTTTTGCGAGTAATACGCCGCATATGAAAGGAGAGGGCTTCAAGTTCCGATACAGACATACTAGGATAGAGAACTTTACCAGTTCCACGCTTAAGTACACCATTGCCCACAGTGCGGCGGTAAGACCACGGCGGGTCAGCGTATACAATTGAGTACAAATCGTTTGCTTCATTTTCTAAAGCTTCTTTAATGTCCATTTGATATAATCATATGCTTTAATAATTTATAAGAATATTCGTATAGAATTCTATATTATATAAACCCATGAATATAATATTATAATGTCTGATGATGACTATCCAGTTGCTGAGATAGGTAAATTTTATAGGAGAAACCATGTACTGGTTAGTGATACTTGTATCAAGGACACGACACGTCCCGGCCCATTGTATAGCTCTGGATTGCGGTGGGGGAGCAACGACGTGTACGAAGATACCATTAGCGGTGGGCGTCCTGTGGTAAAAGTGACAAATTGTTATGCAACCCGTAGACATGGCATTAAGATTGAATACGAAATGGTCAACGGTCAACTATATTTTACATGTACACATCCCCGACACAGGGCAGGATATCCATTATATGGTCCATTTGAATCATCTCATGAAGATTTTTTCCATGCGTTTAGAGGACCGTATGATAATCCAGATGGTACCAATAATACATCTTCTTCGTCAACTACCACTACTATTGATTTGAGGACACCTACTAAAGAGTCAACACCACAACAAGGTGAGGTACAACATATCCAAACGATACCAGAGGAAGAGCTAGACCGTAAGCAATTGGAAAGTGCACAAAAAAATAGGAGTGGTCAATTAGGCGATGGCGGTAAGGCTGGATATGTTAATTTGGTCACGCCCTCTCCTGATAATAACAATAATAACGTGAAGAAACGAGCACGTGTTAGTAGTGGAAGTGGTTCCAGTAGCAGTGGTTCATCTGAAGGTGGCGTTGACCCCAATCATCCTAGTCAACGACAGATTAGACGACGACTAGAGGTAGAACCTAGACCGATAAGAGTGCCCAGAATAGGTGACGTATACTACAACGCAGGAAATGGTAGACCCCGTAACGTTATGGTTATAGGATTTAGAGAAGATGGTCAAATTTTATTGGACAAATGTTCCCAAACTGGTGTATGGGAATCCGGGTTTAGTCGTATGATATATGAGACCCACGATATAGAAGAATTTGGTCCTGGTGGTCAATGGGTATTGAGTAAAGCTGGACGTCTCGGCGCACCACCTAAATTAGGGGCGTATAGAACTTATGAAGAATCAAAAACAAATATCGGTGAATATTTCAAATGGGGTGTTCGAACCAAAACAAATGGAGAATTAGAACTGGTAAATATTGAGGGATTCTGGATAAAGGCAAGGGTCGGTGAAAGGGTGCATTATATTCGCCCTGGTCTTGGATTGTTGCCACAAATATTGACAATTGACAGAATTGAGTTTGACTTAACAGATGATGAGTTTCATTATAGAATAAGAGAAGAACAGCGATGGTATACCGATATAAATAGATTAGCCGTTATTTTAATGTATCAAACACGCGGCCATTTGGATAAAAATAGAAACGACCCACCGACCGATGATAAAAATATTCCAAAAAACCTTAGAGGTTATAACACCAGAGGACTAAAAAAATTAGAAAAACTAAGTTTAAAATTTTAAATATATTATAAATTCATAGCTTCTATATGTACTATACCACCTTCTTCATCTCTCTCTATTTTCCATTTCGTATGTTCAACTACTTTCCACGAATCAGGGTCCCACAAGACAGGAGCTTCACCACGTTGAAACCAGTCGTTTATCTTAGTAGGGTCGGTTTTATCAAACGAAATCAATGTAAATGCTTTATTCTTGTGTAATATAACTCTCTTTTCAATTGGTATCTTATTTAGATGTATTGTCGTCATTTATTCTAATGATTCCACTTAAATATATTGTATTATATAAAACCAATCCATTAATATAAATGCCTAAGATAGGAGAATTGTGGAGAAATAATAATGACGGTAGAATAGTAAAAATCGTTAATATATCAACAGGTGGAAAGTATGGCAGGAGGACTTTTTTACATATAATGGCTTACAACCCACGTAGTAGAACAACAGTTGGTGGTGAGGTTGTATTGGTATGGGACAGTAGATGGGACCAAAATTGGGAGAAGTATGAACACGACGACAGTAGTGGCGTTGACCCACGGGCTACATCGTCAACGGTTTCAAAAAGCTCTGGGTCTGACGCACCGATGACACCCCAAAAAGCTCCTCGTGGAGGGGTGCCGCCACTGCCACTGACGTCCCGTCCACAATATAAAGATGGAGGAGTTATGCCAACATCTTCAAGTGGTTCAAATGAACGAGGGAGGTCACGTGCTTTTAGAAGTGGTTTCCGTCGCGACCAGCGGCAACAGGCCCCATATTGGACATCGTCTGACGAAGAATTAGATTTAGATACAGGGACTGGATATGAGACTCAAGAACAAGCGGTTACTAGAAACCTGTCTCATATCAATGGCCGATGGATATTGTCCAGAGAGTTTAACGGCAATAGTGGTAGAAAAAGAATTGAAATAGGTCAGGAAATCGTAGTAATAGGCCAGCGTAGTTCGGCTCAAACGGGTGGTCCAGCATTAGTTATTTGTAAATATAATTCGTTTCACACTGGACAATTAAGAATGGTACAGAGTGCAATTCGTAAAAACCTTTTTATTGATGGAACATTTATATTTCGGGCATGGGGATTAAACATTGGTGACGACCCACCTAACCCGCCTTCATATGAAGCAGCGATGCGGCAGCGGCAGCTCATGGTACATTTTGGTTTTTTTAAAAATAATATTAATATAAAATTTTAATTAGTCCATGTAGTATTACACAGAGGTTTTACTATGTTGGGACCATAATGTTTGGTAAAGTTGGTATCGTTACATATTGCGTCTCTGAGAGCAAATCCCAACCCCTTCCACGGTAACAAATCTCTCAATTCTTCAATTACTTCGTTCGTATTGTTTACGGTTTCGTTGACCTTGTAAGTTATACCTCCTATTATGCTCATAATTACAAGTAGTAAGAACAACGTTACGCCTACCGAAATATAATTACAGTAGAACAATCTTCTGTCTGTTTTTTTATCAATGGCGCCTGGTATTAAAGCTTCATATTTTTCATTGGAATCTCTTAGAATGTCGGTCATTTATTATGTCCAACCTATGTTTATACTGCGTTTTGGATTTAAAAAATATCTAATATAAGTATTTAGTAGATTTATATGTTTTATATGCCACGTGAGGTCACAATATTATGTCTTCTCTCGGAAATAAGGTATTTAAAACGAAAATTGGCAAACATGCCAGAATTACAATATGTTGGCAATGTCCAATGGGTATCAACAAGGCCACAGGTACCTGAAGGGAGGTATACAGATGTAATGCCACCAGATTAAATTATTTTTTTATAAATACAATCTACTGCCCAATTGCCAATATCTATTTGTTTTATTTTCTCATAACCTTTCCTTGACATGAATTGTGTTAATTGCTTTTCTTCGTTTTGTTGTACTTGTGTCTTCATATTACGCTCAACCTGTATGATTGTGACATCATGTGATGTAAAGTCAAACGTTCTTAAAATTTCTACTTCTGAACCTTCTGTGTCTACCGTCATATAATCTACATGTTCTGGACATATTTCATTCAAATCTACACATGGCATTTTTTTCTGGCTGATGACAGTGTTATGCCATCTTTTATCGTCGTAAGAGTTGTGTATTCCACTCCACCCTCTATTAGATGATATAGCAAATGATACTTCCTTTGTACCAACAGGACATACTGCTACACCTGTATATATATGCGCATTAGGGCGATTTATGGTTATCTTTTTAAGTTCGCGGTCATCTGGCTCTACTAAAATACCTGTCCAGTTATAAGTTTTCTCAAAATAATATGTATTTGAATGTTCTATGCCATCTCTTGCTCCAAATTCTACATATACGCCATTTTCATGATTAAGAAACTGTTCTACATATTTATCTTGACCAGCTTGTGCCTTATATTCGTATTTTGATTTTATGATATTATTTTTCAGTGTACAGCCTTTATTACCTATTGCAAAATTACCATACACTTTACAAAATGCTTCCATATCTACTCGTTGTTTTAAACAATGGTTCAATTGTTTTTTATCTATATTTTTCATCAATTCGGAGTTAGCCCAATTTTTCCATCGATGAGGTATCATCCAATCTGAACCATATACTTTTTTAAGTTTTGTTTTAAAATCCCCACGGCATCGCATGACCATTCCTTCGAATAAACATGGCACAGTATCTATTTCTTCATATGCACCAATATCAAAATGTACATCACCATTGGGCGAACCCTTTAATTCGTGTGTTTCCATACCTTTAACATTGGTTGACATGGTGATAGACATTCTTTTGAATATGCCATCGATATCCGATTTCAACCATTTATCTAATGTAACCTTCAACATCCGTTCAGTCGCGAAAAAAATCATATCAGCATCATAATCATACTGGATAAATTCTCCACAGCGTACAGCACCCAATAACGTTCCACCCGATAAAGAATATTTTATTTTATATTTATTAAGATGTTTAACTAAAGACTTCAACGCGTCAACTGTTTGATTCCGACAACATGGGGGCGTGTCTATGAAATTATCATTCCATACACCCCATTTACCACATGAACATTTAACAGGCACAGTAGGGAGAGAAACTTTTTGCAGCAATTTTGTTTTATCAATTACAACGTCGGCGACAGCCTTTTCTAGTTTTTTCTTTATGGATACATGTTCATTAGCTCGCCAGTCGGTATATTGGCCAATCCTATCCCAGGTGGATATAACACTCAGTGCTACTAATATAGATAGGGTTAAAGTAAAAAATACAAAATCTGATAAATACATTTATAATATAATAATATGATATATACTCTAAGAAAAACTCCATTGGATTCATGTTGGACAGCAGCAAGTGGCTAAACATTGAAGCGGGTTCAGTGTACAGCAAACCGCACAAGGGTAAGAAGCTGCATCTGGACAGCATGAAGCACCCACATACTGTTTGGCAGTCAAGCCACCTCTTGCTTTAGAGCCTATTTTATTTAGTTTATTAGCCTCCTCATCAATCTTTCCATACTTTGTTTCTTCTTCTTTCTTCTTCTTACTAAATGGATTAGATAAATAATTTCTACCCATTTCCATTGGCATAGGGGACATATCTATGTCATCGAAAATACGTTGAGTTCTACTCATTTTTAATTGATATTATCTTAATATACTGTTTCTTTTTATCATACTCTACTTGCTATATTTGTGTTTTGTTACCATACTTTTCACTGTTTTTCTAATTTCTCTCAATCTGGCATTAGACTCTCTACCTTCTTTATCACCGCTTAATATCTTTTCACGAGTGGTATTAATTTTTTCCTGGAGTTTCTGTAATTCTAATTGCTGTGCTGCAAGTATTCTAGAATCAGTCCCCTTGTTTTTCATAATTTCCCCCTGCCTTGCTAATTCTGCAGAGTATGCATTTAATTTTGTATTCAACGCTGCGTGTGATAAATCTCTACGATGTCTCATAGCTTCTACAAGTCTAGGAACTATATTTTTCCATGTATCGTCCTTCGTATACGATGCAACTCTATATAACAACGGCCTAACTACATCGTCTGAACCATGTAACCATTCTGTCAATTTAAAATTATCACCAATACCATGAATTTTCCATTGGAATACATAGTTGAGCAGTATATTTTCCCCCTGCTTCAATTTTGCATTATCGCCTTCCTCCCATTCTAAAGGTGTTCCCAAAATTACCAATTGTAATTGCGAAGGGAATGCATCGTTACCTAATTGCAATGTTTTAACAAATGCCAACGAACCATAAACCTTGCTTTTCGAAAGTTCGTATGACGGTAACCCCATCTCAATAAATTCAACATGTTCATCTCTTAGTGTTTCAATAATACGCAACAAATTTACATCTTCAGGCGGTATGGGAACGATATGGCCAGAGGTTCTATCATACTGATACTTCATTTGTTTGATAAAGTCAATATAATCGTGATATATTATCTTCAGAACTTCAACAGGCAAACTTTCTACCTTCTTTTCCCACATCAAATCCAAACTTCTACATATTTTTTTATGCTTCTCCACACCTGGTTCCATAATATCCCATTCTTGAACTATGTCAGTTTTGAAAACGTTTAATATAGAATCTATTGTCGCTTCATATTGTTGAGTATTCTGTCTGGCAAGGTCCACGCCTTTCCATACTTGTATATAACTGTCCAATGGTACGTACCCATTTCGTGAGAATTTTAGAAAATTATGAAAATCTATAACCCTATGAGCGTCGTCGTCGGGGTTCAATGGTCCACCGGGGTAGAACCTTCTGAATATTTTCCCCAGAGCATCATTAGAAGATATATAAATCTGTTTGTGAAGTATAAACCCCCACAAAAGCAACATTCTAAATAGTATCCTGCGTGTTTCTATAGCCCATGATTTCCAGAAATAATGACCAGGGTGTCGTTTGCCCTCCCATTCCACTTCATGAACGCCTAAGATTGAAGCACCTGGAACTATGGTCTTATCAACGTTCATATATATCTCACGTAGCATATTTTTTAATGCTGGAGTATGTGGTCTATACGCCATCAATAGTGGTCCATTAGTCCAGACTTTTAGTGTAGGCCAAATTTTCTGGAATCTATGATATTCACCGTAGATAAATTTGCGGCAATCATAAAACAATTGGACGACATAAGCATTCATTGAATTATCATTTGAGTCTATAGCGCTCTTTAGAAAGTGGCGCAACTTATCAGACTTCAGTTCTTTATTTAAATCGTTCGCCCTTTTTTCTGGCATGCACATACAATTTAAACAATATTCCCACTTTTTCTGCCGATGGTCCCAATGGCCACTGGGACTTCTCCCCTTGGTTTGTCTATTAGATATGAAAACTCTGGTATTGCGTGATGATATTTTTATAATATGATTCATTTTTCTAAAGACCGGGTTCATTCTGGATATCATATTACCGTAGCCGGTTTTCGAATTATAATCTCCCCATATATCTTCGGTATGGCGTTTGCCATCGTAAATTACGGGTGCCAAATATTCTCTGGGTTGAAAAAATTTTACGGATTCTTCAGAGAAATTACCGTCTCCGATTTCTTTCATTTGTATGGATATTGCTTCTTCGTGTAATTTATCAACTTTATTAAGAGTTGTATGCATTTTTTTAATTGCATATTCCAAGTCTTCACCGGTTTCTTCTCGTAATTTATTCTTCTCTTCTTGTTGGTCACTTGACAGTTTCTCAAATCTATCTAGTATTTTTGGTAATCGATGGTTTTTACTTATAACATCGGATAATATTTCAATTCTAATGATTTGCAGGCGTTGTGGCTTAATGGTTAATAAATTCTTTTTCCTGTCATAACCACCTATTTCACTATGGCATAAACACGTCCACCATTCATTTCCAGGTGGGCGTGTATTTTTTGGTCCCATTTTGCCACGGAGTGTTTCAGGTATATATTGTTTATCCATGGTTGTATATTCTATACCTGGTTTATTTTCATCGCTACTGCTGTTTTCCTTCTCACATATCCAGAAAAGAGGTGTCTTTTGTATCAATGGTATTTCAATGCCGTTATCTAATATGGGTTGCACAACCGAAAGTCTTACTATATCCATTTCTTCGTACTCTGTGTCTATCTTCCATTCATCGTACATTTTATATGCGTTTGGTAGGACCATGGAGAAAAAATTATCATCAGCACTTTTTTCCGTTAGTCTTGATTCAGATATCTTTCCATATATTTCATTAGAGGTAGTATCAACGTAAACATGTGTACCATATTGCCGGACTTTAGGGTCTGCTAACACTTTTTCCATGGTACTTTTTATTCTATCATCATCTCTCTTAGTTGGTAATAGTAGAGTTGCAAAACTATATATTTCATCATCGGATAATCTCCTACCTGCAACATTTTGAAAACTAGACATATTATTATAGTTTTAAAACAAATAAATACTGCTGTCTGACTAAATTATTCTATGATTATTGTTTATTACACGATACGATTGTATCATATCATTTACACTCGCAACAAATGCTATTATCGTTACCAACGCTATGGGCGGATTAGTCCATGGATTTTTCAAAGGCGTTATTCCGGTTGTTGTTACCCAATCGAAATATGATTTATTAGCTACATTGAAATATTGAATAAAACAGAACCATGTCAATCCAATTTTCAACGTCAACCACGCACATACAAATAACAACTCAAACATGGTGTTTTTTTTATTTCTCCGATGTAAAATATATATTGGTCCAATTAAACTAGTGAATATATGGATTTGAAATGGATATCTCAATTCTTCATAATACGTACCCAATGCCAGCAGTGACGTACATATCAATGACGTGGTATATAGGGTTTTCATTTGTGTTCTGGTATAGTCTTTATGACCATAATTAACCCACAAAACATCTAATAAATATAATATAGGTATTAAAATGGCACCAGCATTGAATGTAGTTGCTACAAAACTAACACCCACAACTCCAAATGTTACTATGTCATGGACTTTAAGCAGGTTCTTTGCATTCTGGCCAATTTTGTTCTCTGTTACTGGATTGTTCGAATCCGGATGATTGCTTCCGCGAATAAGTTTTCTTTTTCTCAATTGCTGTGCTGCCAAACTCATGATATTGATTATTTGGTAATGTTTGTTTGCCCTGATATAGTCTAGTTACACATTGAGCGGATTTAATCATCACGTAGTATATAAAAAACATAAAACATAGACAACCTAATCCCCAGGCCAGCCATATCCAATGCGAAGCTTCATCGTACATTTATTTCTTATGTTAGTCAATATATACGGTCAACTGTATGACAATGAATTTTTTCAGATGGAAACTATGTTTCAAAATTCAATTATCCTAACGTTTAAACCAGAACCAGGACGTAAATATGATATTAAAATAGCGGTGTGGCCACCGGTTATCAACGTTTCCGAAGAAGGTGGTGTCGATGTTTTATTCTATGAAGTGCCACAATACATTGACATGGAAAGTATATCTGCTCATCAAAAAGGCGATTTGGTACACTTAGTATTGCCAAAACGCATGTTAAAGATAACTAGATTACCAAACGAACAAAAAATTAATTCTTTCATATATCAAGAAATAGACGCTGAGGGTGAACTTTCACAACTAGTATAAAAATTGAAAGTATAAAGCTTAACCTGCTTTTATCATAATGGCTGATAAAAAGAGTATACATCTTGACCATATTCAACCATTAAATGTCGCACCATATTCAAACACAGCGCGTATTTTATTTAGTATATTACATGGTATAGCGTTAGCAATACATGTAATTTCATGGATTATATCGACAGGCAATATACCCAACGATATTCTGGTTTCACCGTTAGCACAACTAACTAGACAGCGTACAGAAATTGTAGGCCCGTGCTCTGTTGGGTCGGCTGGATGTCTTACACCGGTGTATAATGCTACTATAGGAAGTTTGACACAGCCCAAATGTACAGCCATTCTTATTAATGAAGCATCATCATGCGGTGTTGATGAACGTCATGAAGATGTTAAATTTATAACAGATGCTTTTGGTGATAAGAAACAACGATTTGACAATATCAATATATTTTTTATATTGTCATTGATTGATTTAATATCAATAGTATTTCAATCATATGCTATCATGATGGTATGGGTTTCTAATTACAGGAGCCCATGTTCATACATAGAGTCCATAGTAAGATGGTTTGTATCGTTAGGTGGGCGAATAAAATCTATCAAGAGGAAGTTGCCACCAGGCGTACTACCTCAACCATCCGAAATACAGGAAATGAATCCTAGATATCCCAGGGCACCTGAATATAATAGAAGATGGTTAGATATAGCATTAACTTATAGCCTATTGACCGTTTCAGTTGCCATTTCAGTTGGTATAACCAATTTTTATGTTTTATTGAGCATGGTGACAGGTATACAATGTTTAGCATTGTTAGGTTTTATGATAGACGATGCACGTTACCAATTGCGTATCACTGATTCAGATGCTTATAATAAAAATTATATAATGACACAGTTGCACGATGCTATCGCCGATGAGAATACTAGGTTTGATATTAAGTATACTGATAATCAAGATGACGTCGGGTCGGCCAGCGAGCCAGGACGAAATCAAATATGGCTAAATAGATTAGAGCGTGTTCGCCCACAGCCGACAGGCTGGACTCAACCAGTGCGAAATATAATGTTCAGTGTGGGAATGATGACACTGATATGGTATACCATTACGTTTATAATATCCGACGCCGCTGAAAATATAATTTTACATATGCCGGGCGATACTAAATTAGGTAACGATGCGTTTGAGATGGTGTCTATTTATTATCAGGTCGGAACGGCATTAATTGGAGTACATATGATATTGCTGTTGATAGGTGATTTATTTTCAGGTGACCGTTCAATTAGCGAAACTCCAACTCCTAGTAATTTTTTGTTCGACCAGTTTGACGGCGATGCATTGTTTGCCGTTGTCATATTATTTACCAAAATATTGGTATCGTGGTTGGTGTATACAATTGCAGCGGATGTCTATAATGAATCCGGAGGGACACAGGTAAGAAATGGGGAAATGTCCGAGACGTATTTATATAATCTAAAAAAAGGTTTGGATGGTTATGTTCTACGTGGTATTTTATTGTGGGGTGGTACTTTTGGTTTTATTTTCTTCGTTAGTTTAGTGTTCTTTTTAACACCGTCGTCGAGGGGATACAAAATGGTACACCTGACGGATGAGGATGGGAAGATATTAAAAGACGAAAATGGCAAACCTATTGGCAAGTGTTGTACTTGTACCGTAGGACTTAAAATAAAACGTCTTCTATGTAAAACGTGTCTCCGTGACGACGAAATGGAAGAAGCTGTAGTTGAAACTACCAATAAGACAGATACTAATGCGTTGCGTGGAATAAATGGTAAATTATATTTTTAATATTTATATAATATGATTAATTTTTAGAGGTTTACTCAACGAATACATCCTTTTAAATTCTTCAGTATAACATTTTGCTACTTCTTCGTCCTCTAATATCATGAGGTTTTCAATATTTGATGTTGCTTTTTCAGTCATGTCGAATGACCCATTCACTACCCATTGTGGTTCACCGGTTTCACTTAAACCAACTATGAACTTATGAGCCATAAGACCAGTATTCCACCCTAAGTC
>Ga0315321_10000939_pt1 | contig 22244 bp, 13 predicted proteins | sample M180m21515metaG_FD_203464 | JGI IMG/M metagenome (GOLD analysis project Ga0315321, IMG submission 203464) | Ammonia-oxidizing marine archaeal communities from Monterey Bay, California, United States - M1 80m 21515 | ecosystem: Environmental > Aquatic > Marine > Intertidal zone | place: USA...
CCGTAGAAGATGTAACATTGTGCGAACGAGCAGTTGCTCAATCGCCAAATCGTCAGGAGCAATTTGCATGGATTTTCGTAGCGTTGTTAAGGCAGCGTCGTAGTTGCCTTCCTGCAGTTGGAGTTCCGACTGCCGCGACAAAGCCCAGATATCTTCGTCGTTTGCGGCTAGTCGTAGGGAAACTTCTTGACGCAATGGCTCGAGTTGGTAATAAACCGACAATGAATCAGGTGTTTGAGAGATGACCTGATCATTAAAGCAAACCAAATTCCCAAAAGGTTCGTTTAATTCAATTGCCTTTAGTGTCTCACCGGTTTTGACATCGATCTGCAGAAGTTGTTTGTTGGAAACTGGAACGAAGTAGGTTTCTTTAGATCTGAATCCACGTCCATTAACAATACCCTGTTCGAGCAACACTTCTTCCTCCCAGACACCTTCCCCTGTTTCCAGCGAGATCGAGGAGATCTTTTTCTTTCCGATGACCAAAGCGAGGTTGTCAATAATACAGCCGATATAGAGATCACCCGAACGTGCGACAGGTTTCCACCGTGGCCTGCCAGTCAAGAGATCAAGGCAAATAAGATTGTTGCTTTCCGGTGGAGTGGCTACGACGTTCCCATCGGAAATGGTGATCGTTGAATCAATCCATTGTTGTTTCTTGGTATCACCATTGTTGTATGGGACTCCGTTTAATCGCCGAGTCTGGCTTAAATTGCGGTTTACATAAGTGTAGCCCCACAAGAGTGTACGTGAAGAAATGTCGACAGCAACGATGGCACCGGCCGAAGTTGGACAAACCAAAACGCCATCGGCAAATGAAGGGGAAGCACTGGCTAACCTTCGATTCGAGTCCAGAGTGATTTTCCGATTGTCAACGTGGGCTAGTTGTTGTTGCCACTTGAGTTTGCCGGTTTTAGCATCGAGAACAAGTAAGCGGATCTCGCCGTTCTTTTCACCGATAGCGTAAAGGTCATCATAAAGCGGTAGCGGTGGGCCTAAGAAGAAAACCCCAGCTAGGTCCGGATCGTCTTCCCCGCTTTCGCCACCTACGATCCAGTTGAGTGAGCCTTCGGTTTCAAGATCGAGAGCAACGAGTTTGTTTGAAGAACTAGGGCCACCAGCGTTGGACGTTCGGGGGTTGAAAACAAAACTTCGGCTGTTGGTCTGTTTGACGATTTCAAGATCCCATAATGCGAAAACTTGTTTGCCATCGCTGCAAACCTGACCGAATGCGTGGTCTTGCATCAGACGCTGTTGAAGTTCATTTTTGCGACTAACGTCGGCCGTGCCAACGTTTTGAGTAGATGTTTCCAGCAGGCTTTCTTCGTCTTCTGAATCAAACCAAGGAAATTCCCAGAGACGCTTACCCGATTCAAAGTCGATGGCTAGCACTCGTGACGGGCTACGAGTGATCACCGTGTTCCCTACAATTAAAGGTTGAACGGAGGAAATAGCATGCTGCTGTTGTAATTGTTGAGACTGAATCAATGACTGGAGATGACCTTCATCTAGCCTGTCGGCACCTGTTGGTACCCGCCAGCGAATCGAAGGTAGTGGTACACCACCCTGACTGATAGCATTTCGATTGGGAGAACCCCGGAAAAGAACCCACTCGATATTGTCGTTGATCGATATGACCTGCCCCTTCCCTGCCAAAGCATTGAGCCAATCGACCGGATTGTCATCCTTCGTGAAAATCTGGCGTCGTTCACCACCAATTTCAAAGGACGCTTCGGGGAGCCCATTCTTTAGTTCGAGCAGGGTCTCGGAAGCTTTATTTGGAAGTTGAGCGTGTAGCCAACACGTTGCCAGAACCAAGGATAACTCGGGATCGTAACTTTTCCGAGCTCCCGGAGTGTTATGTACTCTTTGGAAGTTCAGTGCTGCTGCTAAGGGCTTTCCACTATCTAAATCCCGATAAGCCAATAAAATTGCTGACTCGTACCCAGCTTTCGTATGAAAGTATTTTCTGGTTACTTCGGTTAGCTGGGAGAGGTCACCGGATTCAACTGCCGAATTTAAGATCTGAGTGGCTTCAGTACCGTATTGGAGCTCGTAGATTTCTAATGCGGTGGACGGGAGGGTCCCTAAAAGGCGTTGTGCTTCTCCTTTGAGACTCACAAATGTTCCCGGAGACTCTTCTAATTCAACGAAGTAATCCTGATTGTCGTCACTATCGCCCTGCGCGGCTTCAGGCGTTGTTCCCGGAAGTACCTCCTCATCAAAAGTTTCGGTGAGGATCGTTCCTAAGTGAGAAACGGCATCACTGAATTGTTCTTCCTCGATTGCTTTCCTTGCCCGACTTAAGTGTTGCTTGACGACACGTGGAGCTGGTAGGAATACGTTTGCAGTAGGTTCCTGAGCGTCTAGGTTAGTAGCAAACGGGACGGTGAAAACTGTTGCCAAGAACATTGTGAGGAACGACTTAATGAGACAAAGCTTCCTTGTAATGTTGAGGGGGTGTTGTTTTGAACTAGTTAGTTGAAGAGGTTGTTTCATCCTGAAACCCCTGAAATCCTGAGAAAAATTTAAAAATATTAGAGCGGCCCATCAGCTTGGTTTCAACCTGTCACAAGTGGCCTTCACCTAAGTCTGACTATCCCTAACTCCAAATGTTCGCACAAAGCAATTGTATTCATTTTCGCTCTAAAAATCTCGTGTTGATAGTCGTCGAAGGCATAATTCCATATTTTGCTTCTTTGTCAATCATGATACTTCGAAGGTCCGCTGAACTTCAGGAATTACTGCAAAACACTGTATTTATAGGTTTTCTATCGTTTGTTGCGATCCGTCACAATAAATTTAGGCTGGTCGTCGGAGACATTTAGCTAGTAGGTCTCGGAAGCGACTCACAGATTGGTATGGAGGTTCAAGAACTGCTGTTGCTAGCAATTCCCCACTAACCTGATAAGTTTGAACAAGCGTATTATCTGTTCGAGTTGGCCGAGTCGTGAAATACAAATTGTTTCGGAGGATGTTTTGGAAAGCATTGTTTTTTAGGTTTTATACGCATTACTATTGCAATTCTTCTATAAAAACGGCCTAATAATCCCAAGTTTAACAATTCAACAAACTGATAACTAAAGTCGGTAAACGACTCAACATCATTGTATTTCCTTTCAAGGAGGATTAGATACATGGCTAAAGCGCCAACAAAAACAGCTGTTTTGAATACCATTGCTGAAAAGTCTGGTCTCGGCAAAAAAGAAGTAACTGCAGTGTTAGATGCACTTGCAGGCATGATCGGTGACACAATCAGTGATGGTGAAACTCCATTCACAATTCCTGGTTTGTGTAAAATCGTTGTGCAGAACAAAGAAGCTCAACCAGCTAAATTTGGTGTAGCTAACCCATTCCGTCCGGGTGAAACGATGGATGTAGCTGCTAAGCCAGCTCGCCGTGTGGTAAAGGTACGACCACTGAAAGGCCTGAAAGACATGGCTGGCCAGCCAGGTGATGCTCCGGCATAACCCAGCTTGTAAACCTAACCGAAAAGCGGCGTTCCTCGAAAGAACGTCGCTTTTTTTATGTAATCACACGGTCTCGATTATTCTGTTTTGGAAGCTAACTACTAGATCTGCTGGTGATATGACGCTGCTGCCTGCCCATTTGATACTGATATGTGTTCTGGTTATCTACCCGTTCTTCGTTTGGTTCCTATTCAGGCGAGTTTGGGTTTCAGATGGTCGTATTCGAAGCTTATTTCTAAAGTTAAGCCTGTCGTTGGCCTCACTTTTGTTCCTTTTCAGCGGGTTTGAATTTTACTTCTACAATCATGTGGCAGTCTCGGATGGTTTTGGGCAAACTAAAATGCACCAAAATTGGCTGGAAAGATATGGTTCCGTCCCCAGTAATTCGCTGGGATTTCGAGATCAAGAGCAAGTGCAGTCTGGCAAACCTGATTTATATATAGTCGGGGATAGCTTTACTGCCGGCCACGGTATTAATAATTATCAGGATCGTTATGCCAATATCCTGGAAACGGATCTTCAAAAGCAGTGGGATTTAATTCTATTGGCGAAGGGAGGTTGGGGAACCGGAAAGCAACTAGACGTTTACGCTGAAATCTCGAACCAGCGAGGGGGTCAGCATAGTGTGCTGATTTGGCAGTACTATATTAATGATATTGAGGAGTCCGGTGAAATAATTGGGATCACCCGACCATCTATTTATTTAGGAGCTCCCCGTTTTCTAAAACCGATTGTTGACCATTATCACTTCGCCAACTTTTTATATTGGGGGGTTTTTCGTACTGTTTACGCTCGGGAAATGGGGCAGCAGTATTTAGCTTATTTACAGAAGTGCTATTCCAATGAAAAGGTTTGGAGGCATCATCGACAGCAACTACAGCAAGTAATTGAGTTGCAGCATCGTAGTGAATTGAACACCAGAGAGGAAACTCCATCAGACCGTAAGCTGATTGTGATCGTTTATCCCAATCTCAAAGACATTGCTACAACGCGAGCCATGTCTGACAAGGTCGCAGATTTTTTTGATCGACAGGGAGTCTCGGTAGTGAATATGGCGGATTTGTTATCCGGGTTCTCACCAAAGGATATTACGGTCAATGCTCTAGACGGACATGCAAACGAAATGGTGAATCAGTTGTTAGCTGAGCATCTCTATAAAACCTTTTTCCGCCCAAGTGACTATCAGAAATAGTTTGGGGCAAAAAAAGACCTGCTGATTGTCAGCAGGTCGTCGAAGTGGTCAGGGGCGGGCTCGAACCGCCGACACTCGGATTTTCAATCCGATGCTCTACCAACTGAGCTACCCGACCGAGGTTGAATTATTGCAATACTCTGCTGTATCGGCAAAGAATTCATGAAAAAGTAGATTAAAGCAATTAATCTCTGGCGGCAACCCCACAGAATGCTTTGATTTCTAAAAAACTCGGGGCAATATGGACCTGTATGAGTATTCGGTAGCTTGCTTGACACCCCCATCCTAATGTCTAATATTCGTTAAGGAAAATAGGTAATTGATGCCGTCTATACAACGGCAGTGCCGATATATCCTCCATTACACAAGCTTATCTAATACGGACCGGTAGAATTATGAATGAGCGGCGAATTGTCGTTTTTGCTTTACTATTGCTTGCCGTAAGCGTGCCGGGTATAAGCGCTCAGGAATTTATGAAGTCTGGGCGAGTCAGAGCCATCGTTGATAAGGGGATTCAGTTTCTCGAAAGTGATCTCACCGGAGCTGCTCAAATGTCTCCGTCAGCTTACGGCCATATTCTGGTCGGCTACACGGTTTATAAGTATCACGATATTTATCAAATACCTGGCGGTAAGAATCATCCGAAAGTGGTTGCTGGTCGTGAACGTGCGTTACAAGCCCTAAAGGATGTTTCTCAAGCAAACTATTCTCAGGAAAAGAAATACTACACAGCCGCTCTAGCAGCCATTTTTTTCCTCGACACAGACCCCGATGCGCACCGCAGTGAAATTGCCCAATTAATTAAGGTGATTCAGGATGGCCAAAAGAAAAACGGGGCCTGGGGATACCCCGGTTCCAATCCTAAGGAAGGTGATAACTCGGTTACTCAGTTTGTAGCTTTAGCTTTGTGGATGGCTAAGAATCGTGGATTTGATGTTCAAACCTCGACGCTTGCTGATGCAACCAATTGGTTTTTAAGAACTCAGGCTCCCGACGGCGCGTGGGGGTATCACGGCAACGACCCCGGAGTCTTTCGTCGTGTTTCTCAGGAAGTTAAAGGTGAAACCGGTGGTGACAACTCCTGGGGGCATCAGTCAGATGCGGCGTGCGGTGCTTCCAGTCTTTATATTCTTGCAGGGACTTTGCAGTTCATTAATCAGAAGCCCAAAACGGAGCCCAAGAAGAAAACAAACGTTAGCAGTGCTATTCAATTAAAGACTGACGATGAGAAATTTGCTGCGAATCCGCTGACTGATCGAGTCGATCCAGGATATCTGAAGCAATCTTTGACTCTGACTGACAGTTGGTTTGCTAAGCATTTTCGCTTTAGCAACCTTTCGGGCCGAAAACAGTTCTATCAAAACATCTTCAAGAATCGAGCTATTGGGATTGGCCTGAATGACCAGGAGCCATCTCGTTGGTTGTACTACTCCCTGTATATTTATGAACGGTACGAAACATTTCGGGCACTTGCGAACGAACAATCGCTCTTGGTAGAACCGCCGTGGTATTCCAAGGGAGTGGCATTTCTTGAGGCACAGCAAAAAACAAGGGAGGACGGTTCGTTCAACGCGCCTGCTCAAGGGCAAGTCTCAGGCCCTGCTATGGATACCTGCTTTGCTCTGCTATTCCTCATGCGAAGTACTTTGAAGAGTGTCTCTAATCTTGCCCGGGATACTCAGTTTATTTCTTTGGGAGAATTGCCCGAGGATGCAGCAAACGCCCGTATTGTGGATGGAAAGATCGTTACGACCGAACTTGGTGGTGATATTGGGAACCTGTTAGATCAACTGGAAGGGCTGGATCCGGAAAAGTTTGAGAATATGAAAAAGTTCCCAAAGGTATTAGAACTTTCTGAAGATGAAGAAGAACGGCAGGCTCAGATCGCTCGAGTGAAATCAATGATTTCAGAAGGAGCTCCGGCTGCACGCCGCGTCGCGATTCGTGCCTACTCCCGGGAACAAGGGTTGGATGCAGTGCCTATCTTGCTCTATGCCCTAACCGATCCGGATGTGGTTGCTACGCGGGAAGCCCGCAATGCCCTGCGGTTTATCAGTCGCCGGCTGAATGGCTTTGGATTGCCGGATAATCCGACTCCGGAGGAAAAGGCAGAGGCTATTGCGAAGTGGCGTAACTGGTATTTGCAGGTAAGGCCCGAAGCAGAGCTTGAAGATGAGGGAGTACCAGGTGTTAGCGAGTAAGCAAATGTTGCGGATGAGTAAGAACAAAAACCAATGAGTACCGCCGATCCATTAGAACTGCCAGGTCGTCGTCATGTCCGATACAAGGATATGATTAAAGTAACTTCTTTCGAGAAGGTCACCAGCTTTCTGTTCTCGCTGAATTTCCTGATGGGACTGTTCGTTGTTGCGATGATCTTTATGTGGCTTGGAACAATCGATGTTCTTCGAATTGAACCGGTGCCGGTCGTGATGGTAGAACCTAAGCCGCCTGGTGATAACCCTAAAGGTTATGAGGAAGACGTAGAGGCTCCCGGGCTCGAAGAGTCTCAGGACTTTACTGAACCCCGCATTGAAGAAACATTTCTGGCTGTTACTGATGCTGTGACGGCGACTTCAGGAGCGTTGGTTGCCATGAACACGGGGGCGACTTCCAGTAGCCATGGTTCAGGTCTTGGGGATAGACGAAGTCCGGGAGGGACTGGTGGTGGCGGCGGTAAAGACTACAGCGATCGTTGGAAAATTAATATCACCGCGCGCAATATTGATAGTTTTGCCAGGATTCTCGATCAGTTTGAGATTGAATGCGTGGTCTTTGGTGGAGGTGTTGCGACGTTTGATTACGCAAAGAATCTTTCTGATACCGCACCCACGAAGTATTCGTTAGAAAAGTCAGATGGACGGAGTGTCTATAACCCGTCTGAAGAGAATTCGATTGTTTGGACCAAAGAGCTATGTGAAAGGGCTGGTATTAATACGTCCGGTCGTTTTCCAACACATGCCTATCCGCTTGAGTTGAATGCACTTTTAACCAAGATGGAATTTGATAAAGCCAAAGCTGCCGGGAAAACGATGGATGAGGTTCGACGCACGACGTTTGAGGTTCGAGGTAGTGGTGGCGGCTTCCAGTTTGTGATTACGAAGCAGGAATATATGGTCGCGATTAGAAAGTAGATTGTCCGGCGAGAATCGACGTTTCGGCTCTCGCAAGAATGCATTGTTTCAATGCTTTGTTAAAAGGAATGAGAGAAAAGTGAAAAACTTATTGTTATTTGCTCAGGATGCTGCAGAAAGCGGTGGGGGTTCCGGCATGTCAGAATACTTGGATATTCTCGGCAACAGTATCTATGGAGTGCTGGCGGTCATCGCACTTTGGGGTTTGTATCTTGTGATCATGGTTTGGCGTCGAGTTGGTGCGAAGCGATTCAAGAGTGAAAGGCAGTTAAACCAATTTATGGACACGGTGGATCAGCCTTTGTTGGAAGGTGACTTTGATGGAGTCCTCGCCGTTTGTGACGGTAACAAACGGGCCATGGCGCAGTTGATCTATCTGGGCATAATGAATCGTTCTTTGGGGTATGCTCAGGTTCGGCAATTGATGGCAGATCGTTTCCAGCGGGATGTACTGGCGGATTTGGAAAACCGAACAAGCCTGATTAACACCGTCATCAAGAGTGCCCCGATGGTTGGTCTGTTAGGTACCGTGGTTGGGATGATGGGGGCTTTCGGGAAGTTGGCTTCGGCAGATCAGGTGGACCCGTCTGTACTTGCTGGTAATATCATGGTCGCTTTGATTACAACGGCGAGCGGTTTGGCCATTGCGATTCCTCTAACCGTTTTGCTTTCATTTATCAATATTCGGATTCGCAAGCTGGAAGACATGGTGGGAGTTGGATTGACTCGGTTCCTGCCGGCCTTGAAGCATGTTATGGATGACTAAAATGCTTGGCGACTAAATTACCCACTCTGCGAATTTTCTATCACGAGTTTTGAAATGTCAATTGAAGATGCTGATAATGAGCCTCCGCTAATTCCGGAACGCAAACTGGAAGATGCTGAAATGGATATCACTCCGATGATAGATATCACATTTTTGCTGCTGATCTTCTTTTTGGTAGCCTCCAAAATGGACTCTCCTGCTTCAGGTGAGTTACCAACAGCCGTGGCAAACCGTCCGATCATGGCAGATAAAGCGATTGTTTTGAATATTGAGAAAAATGGTGATGGAATCAAAGTGACTTCTCCTCAGCAGTGGAATCAGCCAGCGAAGGAGTTCTCTGGTGATATGGATACGCTTACCGGGGAAGTGACTGAGTATGTTGGCCAGATCGTTGCTACGGATGAGGAAAAACAGGTGCTGTTGCAGGCATCTGGATTGGTGAAACATCGAGATATATCCAAGGTTGCGCAAGCGGTTGGTAAGGTGGGTACGGACTCCTCTAAGAGTCTTTATGTTGCCGTGAAACAAGTGGGCCAATAGGAAGAGGTGGCGTTGTGTCTAATGAAGATGAAATGATCGAAGAGGAGGTTTCTTTCGGTGGTAAGCTGCGGGAAGAGGATGAATTGGATATGACTCCAATGGTCGACGTCACGTTCCTGTTGTTGATTTTCTTTGTGATGACTGCGGCTTTTACGATTCAGACATCGTTGCCCATTCCAACACCTCAAAGTGAAGAAGCTAGCACCAATGCAGTCCCGGAAGATACGGAGGAAGATCCTGAATTTATTACGGTGAAAGTCGACGCGGACAATAACTTTTGGGTTACCGGGATGAATGGCCTTGATGAGGAATGCTCCGACGTAAGGGCATTGCGAACTCAATTGCGACTGATGAAAGATGATATGGGTGAAGTGAATAAGGTCGTGGTGGAAGCGAACGAAGAATCATTGCATGCCCAAGTGGTGGCGGCGATTGACGCCGGCATGGTGATCGGGGTTGATCAAGTTCAATTGATGACCGTAGCTGAAGACAATATAAACTATTAGGAAATTTTAGAGCTGCTCATATAAGCATGAATGCACAAGAATTCGTAAATCTACTGCGTACTCTCAATGTACTGGATACCGCCGCGACAGAAAATTTGCGTGGTCAGGCTCAGGTAGTCAACAATCAATTGTCTCCCCAGCAAATCCTTAAGTCATTACTTGATGCTGGGCAGATCACGCGTGATCAGGCAAAGCTAGTGGTAGCGAATCTTCAGCGAGCAGAGTCTCAGGTGAAAGAGGAAGATGAAGAAGGAATCGTCGATCTTAGTCAGTTTGGTGGTGAAGCGGAAGTAGAAGAAGTTATCGACTTGGATGAGTTTAGTGCGGATGAATCCAGTGAGGAAGGCTCGGAAGATGGTTCGGTTCAGCAAGGTGACTATCAGCCCGGGGATGAAGAGCAAGATGTGAACTGGGGCGGTGTAATGATTATTGGAAACGCTCTGATCTTCGGCTTGTTTTGTGTATTGGGTGTTGTTTTGTACGTCGTGCTCGCCACCAATTCGGCCACGAGATCCTGGGAAAGCGCTTTGAAACAGTACGAAGGGGGGTCGTATCAGCAGGCTAAAAGCCGGATGAAAAGTTTCATCGAAGAATTCCCTAATAGTGGGAACGTAAATCAGGCGGAGATCTATTCCGTCCTGTCTGAAGTGAATATTCAGTTGGTGAGTGTTCGTAAGAATTCAATTGAACAAATACGTATCGCGCTGCTTAAGGGTGATACGTTGCCAAGTTTTCGCGAGGAAGCTGAAGTGGAGCTTAAGTCCTTGATGCCAAGGCTGGCTGAGTATTATGTTAATGCAGCTAGGATTCTTCCAAATGTTGAAGATAAGCGAGAGTACGTGGCACTGACTCAACAGACGATAGATGTCATGTATGAAGTTCAGGTTTTGAAGGATGTTCTTCAGGAGGTAGCATTTCAGGAGCGAATCAAAGACATAGAAGCTGTTATGTCAGAAGCTCAGTTGTTAATTGCTCGTAGTGAAGCTTTGGAAAAAACGTTGGCGGAAATTGACAGGTTTATCGCTACGGACAACCTAGATCGTGCATTTATGGCTCGAAATAAACTCATTGGGGAATATGCTGAGTTGAGGACAAGCAATGAGTTGCGAAATGCCGTGATGAAGGTATCTAAAGCCGAACAGCAGCGGGTGGTCAGCGTGACACCGATCATCGTACCTAATAATGAGGCAATTCCGGTACCACCGGAGCACAAGGTGATTGTGGCTACTCGAAACGGTAAGAATATCTCCGGCGTCCAAGGGTACGTTGTGACTGTTCTGACAGGCGATAGTGTCTATGGGATTGAATTGCGGACTGGGCAAGCGATCTGGCGGCGCTTCGTTGGTTTGCAAACAAATCTGCATCCGATTCGAGTTGCGGAAGATGGACTGTCCGATACGATTCTGGTCGATGGTGTCAGGTATGAGCTTGTACGAGTCGATTCTTCGACGGGAGAGCAAAAATGGCGTTTGCCAATAGGAGGAGCTTTTACACAACCGAAAATCTTTGATGGGAAGATCTACTGTAACACGCATGTTCAACGCAAGCAGCAGTTTGTTGATGAAAACGGTCTGAGTGTTGAAGAGGAAGTATTAGTCGGTTCGTTGTTGACGATCGATCCGGAAACAGGAACGATTGAACGGCAGATTCAATACCCTATGGGGACACATGTCGAGCCTGGATTTGATGATGAGAACGGGATTATTTATCAAGTGGGAGACCATTCAAACCTTTATGCAATTTCGGCTCAAACCGGTGGATGTATAGGTGTGTATTACGTTGGCCATAAAAATGGTGGTATTGCCGTTCCCGCCGTCTATGCAGTTGGTTACGTGATTTTGGTTGAAAATGGAAACGAACGTTCGGAACTTCACGTCTTGTCCCATAGTGAGAGCGGTTTCTCGCGAGGGCAGGATTCGAAGACATTGCCAAGTCTTGTCCGAATGTCTCCTCAGGTGTTTGGTCGACGTTTATTGGTGTCCACCGAACGGGGACAGATTTACATCTACGATGTAGATCCGAACCTGCCGAATCCAATTGGGCCTTTGGCTGTAATGGCTTCGGTGGAAGGTGAATATGATGATCCAATTCGTGAATATGGAATGGCACGTGATGGCTTCTTATATATGGGCGGTCGTGGACTGGTTAAATATCAAATTCAATCTCAATTGGGGCAACTCAAGAAGGATTGGGCTAAATTCCAAACAGCCGTCTTTGTTGCTCCGATTCAGAAGTTTGGAAATGTAGTGGTTTATTCTCGGCAAAAACAGAACACAACCCGGATTACCGTTTCGGGGCACCCTGTAAAGGATTTAGCTGCAGCCTGGGAAGTGGATTTGGCAAGAACTGCTGGAACGGCATTTGTGCCAAATTTACCAAGTGATAATTATGTCGTTCGACCACCTGCTACTAAACAGGTTTCGTTGAATGCGGTGGGTGCCGAGTAATAGCTGGGATCACCTGTTGGGCAGTCTGACAGGTGTGATTCGGTGGAGAATGTGACGAATGAGCGTCGAACAATTTATAGATAAGATCGCCGGAAAAGGCTTGCTTGACGAAGCGTTGTTACAACGACTTCGTCGTGATGCCACGGCTGCGGGCAACCAATGGAATCCACAGGATGTTATTAAATTCCTGGTTGAACAGGGGCACCTGACTCGATTTCAGGGTAAAAACCTCCTCAAGGAGTTGCAGGTATCCGAACCTGCGGCACATGAATCTCTTGACCTTGCGGCCAGTGAGTCCATCGATGGCTTGAGTATTGGTGTTGTCGGTGACGATGACGAGGATGACGAAGAGATTATTGACCTCGAAGCTGCGTTGCCCGCTAACGTTGCTAACGAGCAACCACAGCAGGTCGAAAATGAGAATTTGGACCCACTGCAGACAACGGCGCCGCAAACTCTGCCCGTCCAACAGTCTGGAGGTGTGTCTCCCTTGCAGCCTGGCACGATGCCTGCGGATACCGGTATGCCGCATCCCGCCGCGGAAACCCCGGGAGAGGTTGTTGGCTACGAGGATGTGGTAGTTCCAGTGACCTTGTTAGATAAACAGTTTAATAATCAGATCTGGGATAAGCGATTTATCTATGCCACGATTGTGGTGTTGATGCTATTAGTGGGTGGAGCCGGAATATTCTATTTTATTGTCAACAGCAAGTCAGCTGACGTTAAGTTTAAGGCGGCCAGCGAGGCTTATGATACTTCTCAGTATGAAAGAGCGATCATCGACTTCGCGGAATTTGCGAAACAGTTTCCGACAAATACTAAGACTGATGAAGCTCGGGCTTTGGTGTACTTAAGTCGGATTCATCAGGCAATTGGCACGAATCAGGCAGAAGCGATTGGCCAGGTTGAAAAGGCGATCACATCCGGTAAAGATATTCCCGGATTCTCTAGTCTGGCACGTGACGAATTGAAGGTGCTTTTGCCGCGTTTTTCTGAGATGTTTCTCGGGCGAGCCGAAACGGCCAATATTCTCAATGAGAAGGCAGAGAATTACGAACTTGCCGTGGACGCTCTCAATCTCATTAATCTGCCTGGCGCGCTGGGGACAACCAAAAGCGAACCCAGTGTCAGAGCAAAGCTGGAAGAACTGCAGGAACGAATGGCTGGTGTAAAGCGGCATATTGATCGTGATACGCATTTGAGTAATGCCATGAGTGAGATGTCGTCGGCGGTTGCGGAAAATGAAATTGCCGCAGCGTTTGAAAGTCGTTTTCAACTCCATAAGCTCTATCCAGAACTGAAAGGCGATCGGCGTCTCAGTTCTGTGCTAAGTCTAATGCTCGATACCGAGCGCAGTCTCGTGAGGGAAGTGCCAGCCAGTTGGAAGGCTTCGACGGATGCCGTTGGGTTGCCCGTCGGGAGGGCGGTGACAGCTACGAATTCGGGCGAATCCATTGCGGGTGCTGAGGGACAGAAAGCTGTACTGGCAGGTGGGAATGTCGTGGCGTTAAACGTCTCTAACGGAAGCGTGTTGTGGCAGCAGTTTGTTGGGCTGCAAACTGTATTGCCTCCGATCCAAATTGGTGCGAGTAGTGTTTTTGCCAGTTCGGGAGATGAGGAGGTGTTTTCAGTTCGGAGTGCTGATGGAACTTTGAATTGGCGGTTACCTGTGGATGGTGCAATTACATCGGTTTCAGCGAATGGCGGCAAAGTTGTTGTCACGTTAAACGGTGAAAGTGGTGGCGTGTTGTTGCTTGTGGATAGCATCAACGGAAATATTGAAATGCAGGTCAACACATCACTTGGCTTGCGATCAGCCCCGGCATTCAATCGGGACTCGAGCGTTGCCTATCTGATAGCAGAGCACTCCTATTTGTATGCCATTGGTATGGAAGCTGGGAAATGTCTCGATGTGCATTTTCTAAAGCATGGAATAGGAGCCGTCCCCTACCCCCCCGTGGTGGTGAATGACTATGTCATTGTGGCTCAGAATCTGAATAACAAATCTGGTCTAGTTGCCTTGCGTCAGGAAGGGCTAGGACCTTTTGCGAAGAGTGGTGGAATGACTCGTGTTCCCGGGATGCTGTCTTCTGAGCTTGTATTTGCGGAAAATCGGCTAGTGGTCGCGACTGAAACTGGTGAAGTGAGGCTGTTTGATGTTGTAAGTCAGGAAGATTTAACCACTCCGGTGATTGTGCCGCTAGCTGCTACGACACTAGAGAACCAACGGCCGTCCAAGCATTTTGTGGAGATGAAAGCAGGCAGCGTGCGAATCGCGGCTGCCGGCCTAATGGAAATGGATATCTCTAACGATGGTCAGCTAGGTGAGTCATCTAGTTTGTACCCGGATGACGTCTTCGTAGCACGTACCCAAACCATTGGCTCGGTTGTTATCGCTCAGCGAAAACGCGTGGGTGCAAGTGCGATTACAGTTTCGGGTATGACCGACACAGGTCAAAGTGGTTGGGAGACGGATCTTGCCAGTTTGTCTGACAGTGTGATTGTCGCCAATGGGCCGACGGCCGTCACGGTCGATTCACAGGCTCAGATTTTTGATATTCAGAAAGGTGGCAATGCTGAAATTGGTGAGGTTCTGACTTCAGGCCGTGGATATTCACATGCCGTTGTAGTGGGGAAGCAATTAGTTCTGCAGAGTTTAACAGGGTCTCCCGATTTATTGTTATTCGATGCCGTTGGGGAAGGTGAGGCTGCGAAGCTTATGACGCTTCAGAATTTGTCAGGAGCCCCCGCAGGGCCGGGCGTAGCCTTTAGTAATCAGTTGTTACTGCCGTTAGTGGACGGTCAAATTGCTTTAGTTGACGTCACTACAGGTGAGCAGGCATTGGTTGCTTATCAGCCGGTAAAGCAGCCTGGGGAAGTAGTACGCTGGTCAGTTGCGGCGTTGCCTTCAGATAATGCAAATTCCTTTGTGATCGTGCGAGACCGCAAAGCACTTCAGAAAATAGGGGTTAGTTCACTTCCTGTTCCACACCTGGAACTGCAGTCAGAAGCAACTTTTGATGTACCCGTTTACAACCAGGTTGCAGCCACAGGCGAGACCGTCTATTTAATTCGGCGGGGACGCAACAACGATGAAATCGTCAGTCTATCGTATGATTCACTGGAAGAGCTTCGTGTACAAGAGGTTACGGGGCGAGTGGTTTGGGGGCCCTATCGAGTTGGTGATTTAGTATTGGTATATACCTCAGCCAGCCGGGTGTATTGTTTTGATGGCCAGCAGCAGTTGTTATGGCGTAGCGAGCAAATTGAAATGAGCCCGGTTGGAACAGGGATCGAAGAGGGTGATAATTTCTTATTGACTGGAGTGGGAGGGATTTTATGGCGGATCAACGTGAAGACCGGAGTAACGGTCAGTGAGTCTCAGTTGGGTAAGAAAGTGATTGGAGCTCCATTTGTGGTAGCTGGTGAAGTTTGGGTACCCACGGAAACAGGAGTTGTGTCAGGTACTGTGCAGTAAGAGTTTAGATGCGGTACTGATGAAAGAACTACAAATGAAAAATAGTCAAAGACAACTTAGAAGTCTCGAGACATCATGCTTATTGCATGTTCTTTTGCTGATGTCCTGCCTGGTGTTGGTTTCCAGATTGGAAGCGCAGGACGATGTTGAAGAAAATCTGATAGAGCGACTGGAAGGTACGATCCCATACGATGAGATTACGGTTAAAGCCGATGATGATACGACCGAGGTCATTCAGTTGGAATTACTGGATGTGCCGGGGCGTCGCACGCCGGAATTGAAAACCAGTGGCAAATTGGAAATTCGTTTGCTTGGAAATCCGGATGATGTGTATGAAGTGTTTTGGCGGGATATTGTTAAGATTCGTCTGTATGAAGACATTTTGATTGATGAAGTGAATAGCTATATAGATGGCCTCAAATTCGACGAAGCGTTTGATTATTTATTGTTTTTGCGAAAAGAATACGCCAATTTGCCGGGTACTGACGAGGTCCTTGCGAGGTATCAGTTTTCACAGGGAACGGACTGGTTAAAGAAGGGCCGAGGTTTGGAGGCTTTGTCGCTTTTGGAAAGCTTGCATGAATCTCATCCCGACTATCTTCATGACGGCGGGCCAGATACGGTTAAAACAGAGCTCAATGAAGCCGCAAAAACTGTGCTAGATCAATATCTCGGCGATAAGAAGATTGTTTTGGCAAGGCGCTTTAGTCAGCGATTAATTAAAACACATGGAGTATCGGCCGTTCCGACAGCACTAGATACGCTACGTACACTTCGGGATATCGCCGCAGGTAAACGAGACGAAGCTCGGGAATTACTCGATGCCGGGAAGTTACGTGAAGCCCAGAAAGCGGTGCGAGAGATGATTGAAATCTTCCCTCAAGTGGAAGGTGGCCGTGCAATTGCGGTTGAGGCGATTCGTAAATATCCGTTGGTAACCGTCGGCACGGTCTATCCGTCACTTGAAGATGATCGCAGTCGAATGGATAACTGGGCTGCTCGTCGTACAGGGACTTTAACACGGCGCATGATTATGGAGTACGAAGGGCCCGGAACTGACCGGGGTGAATATTCGACTCCATTCGGCGCAGTAAAGCAAGGAGCCGATCGTCGCACGATTCGTATTCGCATCAATCCGCTGCAACTTTCCAAAGCCAATCAGATCTACGGTTACCATTTGGCCGATCGCCTCTTGAAAATGGCTGAACCTGATCATGCCACTTACAATCCTCAGTGGGCATCGATTTTTGAGCGAGTGGAAGTAACCGGGGTTTTTGATGTGATCATTCATTTACAACGTCCCCACGTTTTACCGGAAGCGATGCTTCAAGTCTTTCTAGATGCTTCGCTTGCGAATGATTCCGAGGAAGCTCGGGACGGCCCGTTTATTCCAGGCCCCCCTGTTGAAGAAGGAATTCGCTATATAACGAACCCCAAAGACCCCTTTCCTGTCACATCCGATGACCCGAACTTTATCCCACCTTCGGAAGTGCTTGAGATTCATTACGAAGAACAGAAAGACATGATCAAGGCGCTGCGAAAGGGGGATTTGGATGTTGTTGACCGCTTGTCGCCTGTGACTGCCATGCAACTTGCTGAAGAGCCTGGTACCACGATCAAGGTCGTACCCTATGCATTGCCAACAATGCATATGTTGGTTCCCAATTATGATGAGCCATACATGAAGAACGATATGTTCCGTCGGGCAATTCTCTATGGGATTATGCGAGAGGCAACGTTGAATGAAATTATCCTCAAAAACCGAAGGATCGCCGGTTGCCAACTCGTCAGTGGCCCCTTCTCGCCAGGGATGAGTGTCGATGATCCGCTTAGTTATGCGTATAATCGGGATATGGTACCTCGACCTTATGCTCCCCGTTTGGCTGTCGTGTTGACCAAATTGGCAGAGCAGCGTTTGCAGGAACAGGCTGAACGCAAAGAAGAAGAACCACCAGAGATTCCGGATTTAGTCATTGGCTATCCGCCGGAAGAAGATGCTCGGAATGCCTGCACTGCCTTCAAGTTCCAGTTGGAACAGCTTGAAATATTTAAGGTCAAATTGATTGAATTTGAAAAAGGTCAGACAGTCGACCGGACAGGTGAATGCAATTTGACCTATATGAAAATTGCGATGTGGGAACCAGTTGTCGATACGGCTCGACTGATTTCTCCGAACGGTATTGCTGCCATTGCTGATGACCACGTGAATCGAAGTGTTCAGTGGATGGAGCGGGCGATTCGATGGCCCGAAGTGCGAGAGAGAGTACGCCAAGTACACCGAATTACTCATGAAAAAGCAGCGATCCTTCCCTTGTGGCAGTTGCGCGAGTATTTTGCTCATCGCGAAGGGATCACACTGGGGGCAGAGTCTCCGGTGTCGCTTTATCATGGAATTCAACGCTGGCAGCTAGTGCCTAACTTTGAAGATGAAGAGTAAGGTGTTTGTTAGATGACTGGACAAATGAAATTAAATACCCTGTGCTACGGTTGGTTGTTGGGCACGCTGTTTTGTATCCCAGGTATCCTGTTGGCACAGGATGAACCAGCAACGTCTGCTGTCGTCATGGGAGATAGTACTCCGGTAGGGGAAAGTGCGGTCAGTTCGGAAGCTAAAGAATCCGAAACTGGGGGGAATAAGGATAAGCAGAACCAAAAGAAGGCTGAAGAAGAGGCTCAACAGGAGGCGGCTCGAAATTGGATCCTGTCGCCTTATCAAATGCGAGTTTGGATGACAGTGGACTCATCTCCTCAGCTTCAGGCACTTAATTTGGATGCCGTTCAACGTAGCGTAAATGCAAAGGTTGATAACTGGGTTGGCTCCGCCTGGGATATGCAGTTTGAAAAGGCTCCCCGTAAAATTTACACCGATATTCTTTACAACTTTGATGACGTCGGGATTCTCGACATAGCGGCTCTTTATGAACCCCTGCCAATTCGGAAAGAGGCCAAAGTTCGTGCCGTTCAATATGGTAAAAAAGAGTCTCAGGAAGAAGTTGTCAAAACGGACGAAGCCAAGGACACGAAACCTCGGTTCCCTGTGGAACAGCAGCAGCTTATTCGTCCGAATATATTGCGGGAATTAGACAAGATATATGCAGTTTCCCTGCAGTATCAGGCCGGCACCTATGAATTGAAAGTGACTGAATTTGATGTCAATGCTCGAGTGCGAGCATTGGCGGCCAGTCGTAGTTTCCGAAGTCTCGAAACGCTGCCCCTGCAAATCTTTAGCTGCCTTAAGGAAGTGTTTTCCCCCGTTGCTGAAATTGATTACAACGGGGTGACGGATGGTAAGATCGCTCGGATAAAGGTTCGAGCGGCGGCAATGGTTGCCGATGTTGAAGCGGGGTCACCCATCATGATGCAGAAGGGAGATGTGCTTCGCCCAGTCGTGCGAAAGAATGATCGTAACACACAAGCTCCAGAGTATGATGGTGTGATTGAAGTGACCTGGACCTATGTGTTTATTAATGAACTTACAATCCAGGATGATACTGATTTGGGAGTCAAGAGATCCAATGGTTCCGGTAAAGGTCAGGTCATTTCGACATTCACGATGCTTCGCAACCCGATTGCGGCTCGTCGAAATACACTACAAAACAAATATGGCTTACTTGTACGACCTGTTCGGGAGTCTTCGCTACTCAAGATTGAAGCAAACGATCGTGAGAATTACACACTTCAGGGGTATAACGTCTACGCGAAATCTCCCAAGGTAGATCCTGATGCGGAAGGTGATACCCCTACCGTGTTGATTGGTCAAACTGATTGGCGCGGGGCAATTGAGGTTCGGCAGGATCTCTTTAGCAATCAGGGATCCACGAAACTGGTGGTTATCTATATTCGAAATGGTCAGGAAGTTCTGGCACGCCTGCCGATTGTTCCTGGGTACCGGGCGATTGAGCAAATTAAACTGCGAAATGACGATTATCGATTACAGTATGAAGCATTCTTTGTGGGGTTTCAGAACTCGATTCTTGACTACACCGTCCAACAGGCTGTCTATAAGATTCGGATTGAGCACCATATCAAGAAGGATGAAGAAGAGAAGTCGCGACAGCTATTAGAGGAGCTCCGAACAGTACCATCGGCAGTTGCTTTAAATGATATCCTTACCAGCAAGGAAGCGACACTTCAGGATGATCCGAATATTGATCTTAAAACGAAGTCTAAGATCGAGCGAGATTTCAAAAAAACTCGTGATCTGATCAATGAATATTTGCAGGGCAACGGTGTTGAGGGTAATTTGTTAGTAAGGATGGAAGCGGCGGTAAAAGCCAAGTTTGGTGATCCGCCAGCAGCCGAATAAATCCCCCCCCTTTATCTCCTTAATTATGATAGTGCCTTCTTATGGCCCGCAAATCCGTTTTTCAGCACTCTGCGCTCATTAGTGACTTGGTGACTCAGGAGCAGATGAAAGATGCGTTAGACGCTCTTGTGGACGCTCAGCGAGCTTCTGAAGGAGTGGAAATACTGCAAGTTGAGGTTTCTGATGAACAACTAGCAGATCAGCTCGTGTACAACGGAGTAATTTCAGATTATCAGGCGGAGCAGCTTAAGAGTGGGCGCACGAAATTTAATCTGGGGCCTTATGTGATCACGGGCTGGATTGGCCAAGGAGGAATGGGGCAGGTCTTTAAGGGCGAGCATATGGTTTTAGGCCGAGTGTCGGCGATTAAAGTGCTCCCGTTAGACAAAACGACCGACTACGCCATTTCTAATTTCCATCGCGAAATTAAGTTGCAGGCCAGAATGGATCACCCAAATTTGGTGCGAGCTTATGATGCTGGGCACGATGGCAAAGTTCACTTTCTTGTTACCGAGTATGTGCCAGGGCATGACCTACGGCGTCTAATTAGAAATCAAGGGAAGTTAACCGTGGCCGAGGCGGCAGGCGTTGTCATGCAGATTGCACAAGGCTTGTATTATGCTCATCAGCAAGGGCTTATCCATCGTGATATTAAGCCTGGAAATATTCTCGTGACCGAGGATGGAACGGCAAAGCTCTCTGATCTTGGATTGTCGGGATTTGTGGACAATGAAATCGAAGATCCGCGTGCAGGGAAAATTGTTGGTACGGCAGATTATCTGGCACCAGAACTGATTCGTAATCCACGTGAGGTTTCCACGGTTACCGATATTTATTCATTGGGATGTACTCTGTATTACTCAATCACAGGTAAAGTCCCATTCCCAGGCGGTAGTGCCAAAGAAAAGGCAAGACGGCACCTGAATGAGCACCCTTGGCATCCTCGCCAGTTTAGTACAGATGTCAGTGAAGAATTCGTTGAACTCATTGCTGACATGATGGAAAAGGACCCTCAGAAACGGATCCAATCAGCGGAAGAAGTCGCGAATCGTTTAGAGCCATGGACCAATGAAGTCACTTATTTCAATACCGGCGACCTTATAGGGACACCCTGGCTGGCACCGGCAGTTCCTGTGGAGTCTACCGAGAATCCATTACCAGTTTCGGATATGCATGAGACACATCCTGACGGATATGTCGAGAGTACGGAAGCAATGGTCGCGACGGAGTCAGGTGCTTCTCAGGAAACGTTGAATAGCCAAAGCCGTGATGTTTCCCCGCCACCTATGACCTGGGTATCTGCTCCTGAGGGAAAGGTAGCTTGGACTGTTCGCAAAACTTTGGTTATAGCGATCCCGGTCGCGTTGCTAGTCGGGATCCTCATCGGTGTGCTGGTGAGCGTTTGAGACCGGAGAGTGGATTGACTACCGAAGGCGGCCTATTTTGCGAGTCGAAGCCGTGGGCTTATCCTGAGCAAACGGGGGGGATTCGTTACCGTTTGTTGAGCCCATCCAACATATCCTTGAGTAGTTCCATGGGAAGTCCAACGACATTGGTTTCACTTCCCTTCGTCACGTGAAGCCAGTCCCAGCCGTCCTGATAACCAAAGGCTCCGGCTTTGCCCTCCCATTTGTTAGTATCGAGATAATTTTCAAGCTGCTGGTCTGATACTTCATCCATAAACAGAGTCGTCGTATCGACCTGTAGAAGCACCTGGTCTTCCGGGCGAACCCAAAGACATACTCCTGAATGCACGCGATGCTCCTTACCTCGGAGTAATTTTAGCATTCGGCTTGCATCTTCACGGTCTCGAGGTTTTCCGAGCACCTGTCCATAGCATTCGGCCACGGTGTCACAACCAAGAATAATTGCAAAGTCGTATCGAACGGCGACATCGACGGCTTTTTGTCGAGCTAGCCGTACAACCAATTCCGGAGGTGCCTCCCCACTGCAGATACCACATTCAGCACCATCAGAGGGTGGATCGGTTTCAAACTGATAGCCGAATTCGGTTAACAGATGGTTTCGCCGAGGTGAGGTGCTTGCCAGAATGAGTGGTTTACTGGTGGTTATTGCATCCATGAATTCCATTCAGTAGGTAAGGGAGCCTTGAAAGTGAGTAGCTCTTTGGTGGTTGGGTGGTTGATTGTAAGTTGGGTCGAATGCAACGCAATTCCGTTAGAGAAGTTGATCGCGCTGTTATATTTCCGATCCCCCAGAATCGGACAGCCAAAGTTGGAGAACTGGATTCGGATCTGGTGCTTGCGTCCCGTTTCTAGATTGATTTTGAGATGAGTGGCAGATTGGTAATGATTTAGCAATTGAAAGTGGAGGATTGCCTGCTGTCCATTTCGGGCTTCCGGATGACAGGTTTCCATTTTGCGAGCAGCGTCGTTTTTACGTAC
>Ga0315321_10000942_pt1 | contig 22238 bp, 13 predicted proteins | sample M180m21515metaG_FD_203464 | JGI IMG/M metagenome (GOLD analysis project Ga0315321, IMG submission 203464) | Ammonia-oxidizing marine archaeal communities from Monterey Bay, California, United States - M1 80m 21515 | ecosystem: Environmental > Aquatic > Marine > Intertidal zone | place: USA...
CCACCGCATCATCGCCCAGGGGACCGCGTGTGTGGTGGCCACAGGCGGCGGCCTCGTCACCCACGCCGACACCTGGCGTCACCTTCGCCAACACGCCCGCACGGCCTGGCTGAATGCGCCGCCAGAGGTCCACCTCGCCCGGGTGCGCGCTCAAGGTGACTTGCGGCCGATGCGCGGACGACCCAACGCACTGGGCGAGCTGCGCGACATTCTCGACGAGCGTGCCCCCTTGTATGGCGAGGCGGATGTGTCGCTCGACACCGAGACGCTGGGCGTGGGCGGCACCGTTGAGGCCCTCAGCCGGTGGCTCGACGGCCGCTAGGCTTTGGTCTAATCCTCGGTGTCGTCGTCTTGTCGCACCGGGTCGAGCTCTTCGAGCAGCTCGTCTTCGTCATCGTGGTCGACGATTTCCTTGGCCATCGCCCACCGCACCCCCGCTCGAGCCAGGGCGCCGAGGTCTTTCTCGCGTCGCTTCGCCCGCCGCACTGGGTCGCGCTGGAACACGCCGAGTCGGCGGCGCTTTGCGTAGGCGATGGCGCGCTGACGCTGGGGGTCGCGGCCGGTCTCGCGCACTGAGTCGTCGAGCAGCTTCAGCGCCTCAGCCGAGATGTCCGAGGGGATTCGCTTGCGCATGAGCTTGCCCCGGATGGTGTGCCGGGGGTCTCCTCGACGGTGGTACTCGGCCACCAGAGCCCTCGCCAGCCGGTCGTCGTCGAGAATCTTGCGCGCGGTGAACTCGGTGATGATGGCGTCGATGACTGGGCCTGCCTCTGAGCCGTCCTTCAGCAAGCCGGTGGCACGCTTCACCTTGCGCCAGAGCACCGTCTCGGTCTGGACGACCGACGGGATGTACCGCTCGACGTAGCGCCGTGCGATCTCGCGGAGCTGTCGGGCGGTGGGCGGACGAGGGGCGCGCTTTTCTCTCATGCGCTGGGGTAGCACGCCCTCCTCCAACGGGTCGTTCTTGACCTCAGCTTGATGCTTCACCCGCTACCCTGTCGCCATCCGGAGGTCTGATGCTTGCCCTCGCGCTTCTGTTTGGCTTCACCCCTTGGCAGCCGGACCGTGCCCCGCTTGACCACGCTGAGCTCCCCACTGGCGAGCCGGCGCCTCATCTCGAATACAGTCCTGGTCTTACGGTCCGGATGGGTCAGACGAACCGATGGCAGGCGTTTTCCGACAAGTGGCCAGGACGGTGGACGGCTCGCTTTGACCCCCGAACCGCCCTGCCGCGGGTCCTCTATGCGCCAGGTGTACCCGAGGCTGACGCCGGTGCTCTGCTCTCCGACATTGCCGAACTGGCGGGTATTCCCGTTGATGAACTGGTCCCCGCCAAGCCCATCAGCTCCGAGACCCGCAATTGGCTGCGCTGGGAGCGTCGCTGGCATGGCGTGCCGGTGGAGGGCGACGAGGTGCTGATGGCCGTCCAGCAGGGCAAGATCGGCGGCATCTGGGTGCGCTTGTCTCCCGTCGTGGGCCTGCCAGAGCCTCGGGAAGGGGAGGTGGTTCGTCCGCTCCCCAGCGACAAGGGCGGTCTCGCCGTTCACCTGGTCACCCGTGAAGAAAGCGACGGCGTCGTGCGCTATCTAGACCGATCTGGACGCGTGGTTCACGCTTGGTCCACCCACCACTACGACGAAGTGCAGGTCTCTCACCTCGAGCGCACCATCGGCGATGCCTACGTCGACAGTCCGGCCCGTCGTCTCCACGTCGAAGACCTCGCCGGGGCCACCGGAACCACTGCGAGCGACGGCACCCACCCCGTCACCGGCGACCTGAGGGTGTTTCTCGATGGTCCGGAGCTCGAGATTCGACGCGACGGCGAGGTTCAGTCCGCCATCCCGCTGTCCCCCGACTCAGGTGGCCTGGCTGTGATGACCGGTGGCGTCGAGCTCTCCGATGCCTCCGCGAGCGTGCTCCACCACTTCCATGTGGTGTTCGACTGGCTTGACGACCGCTGGCCTTCCCACAGCTGGCTTGGTGAGAAGGTGCGTGCCAACGTTGACATCAGCTATTCGGCCTGCAATGCCTACTACACCAGCGGCACCATCAACTTCTTCATCGGCAACAGCTCGAGCTGCTACAACTTCGGCCAGGTCGCCGATGTCATCTACCATGAGGTCGGCCATGGGATTCACCACTACATCCTGGCTGGCGGCACCTTCGCGGGCGACATCTCCGAAGGCTCCGCCGACTTCGTCTCCGCCACCATCACCGACGACCACGTGGTGGGCCGCAACAGCAAGCCCGGCGGCGGCCATGTGCGCGAGATCGACACGGACCGCGTGTACCCCGATGATGTCGTAAACGAGGTTCACGCCGACGGGCTCATCTGGGCGAGCTTTCTGTGGAACCTGCGCGCCCAGTGGCAAGCCACCTACGGCGACGAGGTGGGCGCACAGATGACGGACCTGCTGTTCCTTGGCGCACTGGAGCAGGGGCCCTCGCTCACCGATGTCTACGATGCCGTGATCTTCGCCGACGACGACAACGGCGACCTGTCCGATGGCACCCCCCATGCCTGCGAGCTGGTGGAGCTCCTCGACCACCACGGCCTGGGCCCGGGCCCGCTTGGTGTGTTGATATTCGACCACGCCCCGCTCGGTCCCCAAGGCAGCGCAGAGTCTGGCTATCCGGTCATCTTCGACGTCTACACTCCCACTCAGGACTGCGCTGAGTACGACCCCGACACCGTGAAGCTGTGGTTCAAGGTGGGTGACCTCGGGCGGGTGCCAGGCGTGGATGAAGACACCCCAGAGCTGTGGGACGGCTGGGAGGCTGTCGAGCTGACCACAGATGGCGAGCAGTTCGAGGGCACAATTCCCCGCCAGCTTGCGACCGCGCAGGTGCACTACTTCATGGAGGCAGGGACCGCCGATGGCTCCGCTGGGATGTTCACCCACGGCGGCTACCGCGAGGGCGTGCACAGCTTCCGGGTGGGCGACCGCGCAGAGGTCTGGTGTGAAGACTTCGAAGGCGGCGACCCCTCCGACTGGGTCCACGGACCGGGCCTAGCCGGCGGCTCCGAGCCCGACTTCGAGGACCAGTGGGAGGTCACAGAGCCCGTGGAGGGGGGCGCTTTCGTGCCGGATGTGGCGGTGTCCGGCAGTCTCGTGATGGGCACCAATGTGGCGGGCCTCTACCGCAACAACAACCAGCAGTACCTGGCATCGCCTCCCATCCCGACCCCCGATGGTCGGATGACACTGCTCACCTTCGAGCGCTGGCTCACCGTAGAGGACGGCATCTACGACCAGGCTGAGATGCGGGTGGACGGCGAGCTGCTGTTCGAAAACCGGTCCTCGGACGGCGGCATCGAGCACACCTTTGACGTCGACTGGACCCTCGTGGAGCACGACGTTGATGCCTGGCGAGAGGGTGTGGCAGCCGATGGTGAGATCACGCTCGAGTGGAGCCTGCGCAGCGATCCGGGCCTGGAGTTCGGCGGCTGGAACCTCGACGATGTGTGTGTGGTGCAGCTCGATGATGTGCCGGCTCACTATCAGCGGATGCAGCTGTCCGCCGAGCTCGACGAGGAGTACCGGGTGGCCTTGTCTTGGGAGAACCCTTGGATCGAGCCGCTCGACTCGGTGTGGCTGGTCGGTGAAGACGGAGATGAGCTGGTTGATCCCAGCGCGTCCACCACGCTGCTCCTGCTCGACTCGGCCACCCCAGGTGCGGCAGGGAGCTACTTCGACTCCAACCCGCTCGAAGCCGGCGAGTCGCGCACCTACGCCATCTTGGCCGCGGCTGACGACGATGAGGGCTTCTTCACTGAGCTGAGCGAGGGGGACAACCGGCTCACCGTGTCTCGCGCGGAAGATCCGGTGGACACTGCGGAGCCGGATGACACTGGCGGCGACTCCGACGAGACTCCACCGACTGAAGACACCGACGACGTGGGGGCCAGCGGCTCCGCGGACGATGGTGGCAAGGAAGAGTGTGGATGCTCCTCGGCGCCGGGTGTGGCCACGGCGGGCTGGATGCTTGGTCTGCTTGCGTTGGTGGGCCTGCGTCGCCGGGAGTCTCCGCCCGCGCGGAGGTAGGCGTCTCTACTGGGCCACCAGCGTGGCCTTCAAGCGGGTGCAGCGGTCGAGGTCGTCGCCTTGAAGCTTGGGACAGGCCTGGTCGAGCAGCATCTTGGCTGCGGTGTCGTTGTCAGTGACGGCGAGACGACTGGCGACCACCAGCTGGTCGGCAGGCACGGCCCACTTGCCGGCAGCGAGGTCGGCGGCCTTGGTGAGCTGGTCGGCGTCGAGATGCGCGCGAATGCCAAGAGCGACGATGGCGCGGGCCACGTCCGGCTGGCCCGTGGGCGGCGCGGCCGTGCGCTTGCCGAGTAGGCTGATGGCGCCAAGGGCGTCTCCAGAGGCTTGCCGGAGGCGCGCGTGGTTGAAGGCGATGAGGGGGTCGATGGCGTCGGGACCGCCCACGTCGTCGACCAGCGCATCGGCGTTGGTGAGCGCTTCGCCGGCGACGGCACAGCGATGGGCAAGGCCCGCGAGCTTGCGCTGTGAGTCGGGCGGAGCAGCGAGCGCGCTGGAGGTGAGGGCTTGGGCCGCCGTGTCGTGGCAGCCCGCGAGGTCGCCCCCCGTCCGCTTGGAGATGGCCAGGTTCCAGGCGTCCTGCCAGCTGCCCGAAGTGACGAGCTGGGCGGCCAGGGTGGACGACACCTCGTCTGGATGCGCCACGGCCCACTGAGACGCCAGCCGCACCAGGATCGGGTCGCCAGAGTGGGCGCGCAAGCCGTCTTCGACGCGCGTCCAGGCGGCCTCGGGTTGTCCTTCGGCGCGCAGCAGGCGGGCACCTGCGGCCATCAGCGCAGGCGGCTGACCCAGCTCGGCCTCGAAGGACTCCAAGCGAGCGCGGGCGGACTCCAGCGAGCCCACATCGACGTGAATGCCCACCAGCAGTCCAGCCCCGGCGATGACTTCGGCGTTGAGGGCGTCTTCATCGGACTTGCGCAGGATGCCGCTCATCGCCCCGCTGCGGTGCACATCCACCCAGGTCTCGGCGTCGAAGGCCGTCTCCAGGTCGTCAAGCGCGCCCGTGGCATCGCCACTGGCATAGCGGGCGCGGGCGCGGAGCAGGCGGGCATCTGCGCGGTGGGGGCTGTGGTCGAGCACCTTGTCGAGGGTTCGCACGGCTTGGGCGTATTCGCCGTCGTTGAACAGGTCGACAGCCTGAGCGTGGAGCAGGAGGTCCTGCACGCCGAGCTCGCCAGCCATCTCGCCCACTATCGCAGAGTCTCCTGACGCTCGGCTGATGGCCGCAGCCACGAGGGCGGGCACACCGGCGGAGCGGCAATTGCCAAGCTGGGCTTCGACCGCTTGGGTGTCCCCGGCTTCCTGGGCGAGCTGGACCTCGAAGCAGGCGACGATGGGGGCCGGCAGCGCATCGGCGGCCGACGTCAGGGCCACGCGGGCGCCATCGAGGTCTCCAGTGCGCAAGAACACTTGCTGGAGGGCGGACTGGGCATCGATATCGCCCGGGCTGGCCGACAGTGCCGCGCGGGCAGCGGCGGCCGCACCCGCAAAGTCCTGCTGGGCAAAGCGCACGGTCGACAAGCCGGTGTGTCCCTCGGGGCGTCCCGGGTAGGCAGCGACGACAGCTTTGAGGTCGGTGGCAGCGGCGGTGAGGTCGCCTTGCCGCAGGTGGGCCATTCCGCGTCCGTGGAGGGCCATTCCGCAGGAAGGGTCCTTGTCGAGTAGGGCGGTGAACCCACTCACGGCGTCTTCGAGTCGGCCGCCTGCGAGGTCGACGATGGCCGCACTATAGACCCGCTGGTCGGTGACGACGGGCGACCAGCCGGCCTGGGCGACGTGGCCGAAGACGAAGACTGCGAGGGCACTCAGCATGGCTGGCTCCGGGGAACTGGAGGGGACACGGAGGAACCCTTCTCCCGACGTCTCCTACACCGGCGCGGTTCCGGCTCGCAGGCATGCTGACGGATGGTTTACGGACAATCGACGGACAATCGACGGACAATCGGAAGTAGGTGCCAGGTGTTGATTGTATATCGGGGGCAGGCCGATAAACAATCAACACCTGGCACCGTTTTGTTTTTTCTACCGTTTCTACCGTTTCTACCGTTCCTACTCCCTCAAGGCTGCCTGCCCCGCCCGCCCGGGACGCTCACCCGGACTGCTGGGATAGACTCGAGCTGAGGACCCGTGCCCCACCGCGCTCTGCCCCCTGTCCCCCTGCCAGTCCACGTCAACATCGAGACGTCGCTGCTGTGCAACCTTTCTTGCATCATGTGTGCGCCCCATCTCACGGGCTCCACCCAGAAGCGCGACCTCGTCTCCGATGCACTGCTGGAACGCATTGAGGACCAGGTGTTGCCGGAGGCGGCCTTCGTCGCGCTGACTGTGGCGGGCGAGCCATTCGCCGACAAGACCTGGCCTCGCTATCTCGCGCTGGCGAAGCGCACAGGCACCCGCCTTGTCGTGCACTGCAATGGCACCCTGTTGCCCAAAGAGGATGATCTGGAGCGTCTTCTCAAGCATACCCAGGTGCTTGAGTTCTCAGTGGATGCGGTGGAGCGCGACACCTTTGCCAGCATCCGGGGCCAAGATGCCCTGCCCCGCATCCTCGACAACATCCGTCGTGCGGTGGCGGTGCGAGACCGCCTTCCGAAGCGTCAGCGGCCTCGCCTCGGGGTGACCATGGTGCTGATGAAGCGCAACATCGCGCAGCTGCCTGCCATGGTGGATATGGCTGCGGACTTGGGGCTCGACAGCGTGGGCGCGGTGCATCTCACCGTGTTTGCCGACCATTTAGACGGCGAGTCGCTGCGGCACCGTCCCGCGGTAGCCGACGCGGCCTTTGCCCTGGCGAGACAACGGGCGGCCGCAGCACACGTCACCCTCAATCTCCCCCCAGACATGGACGGCACGCTCCACCGAACCTCCCCCACTCGGGCTCGGATTGACCATGCTCGCGGTATCTTGGGCAAGGCTGGGCGCCGCTGGGCTCAGAGGGTGTGGCGGGTGGCGAAGAACCGGCTGGCGGTGTCACGCTGGAGCCAGAGGGCCGGCGGCAAGGTGGGCTGCAACTACTTGATGCACCGCGCCTATGTGTCGGTGGGAGGCGATGTCACGCCGTGCTGCATGCCGGGGCGGCCGGTGGTGGGCAACTTGCTCAACCAGGACTTCGACACCATCTGGAATGGTCCCATCTACACCGCGATGCGACGCGGAATGCTCGACGGACGGCCGTTCGATTGCTGTGCGCACTGCAGCGTGAACCGCGATGAAGGCTATGTCCCCTTCGATGAGCGGACCGCGCGTCCACCTGACCAGCAGCTGATGGCAGCTCCCACCCCCGACACTACTCCGGAAGGGCGTCGAGCTCAGCCTTGAGAGCCAGCACTGGCTCAGGAGGGTAGAAGTCTGGGAGCTCGCTGGCCGACACATCGACTTTGAGGTCGTCGATCACGAGAACCAGCGTCATGGCGCCCACCTCGACGGTGGTGCGGGTGGCCATCGGCATGCCTGACAGCTCCCGGACCTCTTCTACGGTGGTGGTCATGGGGACTGCACCCATCTCGGTGGGCACACTGCCCTTCGAGCCCATGATCATGGCGTCGTCGAGGGCAAAGAAGAGGGTGCGGGACTGGTTGTCGGTGGTGTTCACATCGACCTGCCAGCAGGGCTCGCCGGCGTGGGTGACCTGACCGACCACCGTGCGGGTGGGGTAGTGCTCGGCGTAGTGGAGCGCGGCGTAGAAGTCCGAGTTGCGGCGTTCCTCGGCCAGCTCCGCGCCCTGCTTGATTGCGGGGCCGGTGACGGGATGCATCGACCAGGCGGTGTCTCCGTCAAATCCTTCCCGAATCTCGCCCACCCCGGGCATCGTGACCACGGTGAGCGCCCTGTCGGGCGCTTGCTGCCAGCGCTTCATCTCCATGGCGAGGCCCATGGTGGGCATCTCCATCTTGCCGTGCATCACGAGGTTGGAGCCGGCCTCGATTTGCTGGCGTCCGCCGAGGGCTTCGATGGTGCGTTCGAAGAGCGTGTCGGCGGTGGGCTTGGCATCTGCTGTGGACTTGTCAGGAAGGGTGGGAGCGGCACCTTTCTTGCGGCAGCCGCCGAGAAGCAGGGCCGAGAAAACCAGGGCGGTGGCGCGGATCATGGGGACTCCGGGGCGCGGACTGCGGCGAGAGCAGCCTCCAGCGGAAGGTCGTGGCCGGATCGTAGTGCGGCTGCGGTGGAAGAGACGATGAGGTCCGGGGTGACGCCAACCCCTTCGAGGCGGTGGCCATTCGGTGACGTGAGGTCGGCGAACACGAACTGCATGCGGTCGCCGTTGGGCAGCGACTCGAAGGCACTCATGAGCGCGAGGCCCGAGCTCTGTTCGCCTACGATGGTGGCGCGGTCGAGGTCTTGAAGACCACTGGCCAGCACTTCGCTGCTGGATGCTGAGCGACCGTCGATGATGACCGCGATGTTGCCGTCGATGCGCTCTGCCGAGATCCGGGGGCGGATGGAGAGCTCGAGGTTGGCTTCGCGAGTGCGGAAGGTGCCCAGGCTGGCGCTGCGGCGGGGGACGAAGTGTCCGGCGATGCCCCGCGCGACGTCGAGCATGCCGCCAGGGTTGCCGCGCAGGTCGACCACAGCGAGGTCGATCCCCTGTGCACTTGCATCGATGACGGCCCGGCGGATGGCGATTGCGCTCGGCATGGCGAACATGCTGAAGCGGATGACGAGCACAGGCGGGATGGGACCGTCGCCATCGGGGTCGTCGATGTGGGAGCTGGTCTCGACGAGTGTGGCGGGCAGCTCGCCCATCTTGAAGACCTCGCCCTGGAGTGGTCCGGGACGGATGGTGATGGGGGCAGGGGTCGTGTCGCCGCGCACGATGTGGACTGCGCAGGGCTCGCCGATGGGTTGGTGGACCAGCTCGCGCATCAGGCTGCCGATGGCGGCGGCGGGTCCGCGAGGGCTGTCGCTGGAGCTCAGCTCGGCGAGGACTTCCGCCAGCACGACATCGCCGAGCTGGTCGATTCGGTCGCCGGGCTGGAGTCCCGCTTGAACAGCGGGGCCCCCGTCGCGCACGGACAGCACGTGAACTGCACCATCGACGAGACCGGCATCGAAGCCAAGGTCGCCGCGGGGGCCAGTGCCACGGGGTCGGTAGATGCGGCCGGGCACGATCGCGAAGTGGGAGACACCCACCCGGGACAGCATGTCCTTGAGAATGGGGCGCAGTGCGTCGGGGTCGGCGGCAGCTTCCGCCTGTGGACGCAGCTCGTCGCGCACAGCCTGCCAGTCGACGCCGTTCATGTCGGCATCCGGGAAGCTGTTGCCCACGCGCTGCCACACATAGTCGAAGGTATCCACCTGAGACGACGCTGCTTTCGAGGATGGCTTGGCTGCGGCGGTCTTGGGGCATCCGGAGAGCACGGGCGCCAGCGCGAGCGCCAGGAGCAACAAAGGGGTCGAACAGCGCAACAGCGGAGTCCTCGGGCCATGGGAATCGCCGATGTATTCGCTTCGGAGTCGGCGAGGGGTGCCAGCTTCGTTTTTCATGTTGACAGTATTTACTGTAATGATTACAGTTATGGCATGTGGAACAACTGGCGAGAACTCGACACCCCCCTGGCCGGCCTCGTGGAGGCGGTGGCCAAGGTGCTGTCGGTGCTTTCCCTTGAGGTGGGCGATGAGCGGGTGGCCGACATCCCCAGTGGCCGCGTCGTTCGTTACTACCAGTCCACTGGGCTCGTCGATCGTCCCGTCCGCTACGACGGTCGCCGCGCGATGTATGGCTTTCGCCACCTCGTACAAGTCGTCGCCATCAAAGTGCTCCAGTCCGAGGGCGAGCCGCTGTCCCGCATTCAAGGCCTGCTTGCGGGCCGCGCCACCGACGACCTCGCGCGCCTCATCTCGGCGAGTGTCAGCGGGCGCTCGGGGAAGGGGGGGCCACTTGCCTCGCCTGTGATTCCGGTCGCGGTTTCGTCTTCTTCGGTGCTGCGTGCCGAGCTTTCTCCTGGGGTCGTCGTGTTTGTCGACCCTGTCCTGGTGTCCGATCCGGCCGCCCTTTTCGCCGCCTTGGCTGCGGCCCTTTCCCCTCGAGGTGAACCATGAGTGCAGTCCAGCCCCTCTCCATCGCAGCTGAGCCGGTCTCCCTTCGCTCCGACCTGTGTGAGTCGCCCGACCCCCGTGGCCTCGGCGGAATGCTGGCGTCTTCTTCGTCGGGTCCGTCTGCGCTTCCGCTCCGGTCGTGCACGGTGCGCGGGGAAGTCATCGGGGTGTTGAGCCGTACCTCGGTCACCCAAGTCTACGAAAATCCACTCGAGCAGGCTGTCGAAGCGGTTCACATCTTCCCGCTGCCCGACCGAGGTGCGGTGGTGTCGGTGGAGCTGCGCGCCGGTGAAGTGCGCGTGGTGGCGCAGTGCCAAGAAAGGAAGAAGGCGGAGGCCACCTTTGCCGAGGCTCGGGCGCAGGGCCACCGGGCGGCGCTCCTCACTCAAGAACGCGAAGATGTCCACACTCTGCGGGTCACCAACCTGCCGCCTCGCTCGGAGGTCACGGTCGAGATTGTGGTCGAAGAGACCCTGGAGGTGGTCGACGGCGAGGTGCGATGGCGCTTCCCGACCACCATCGCGCCCCGGTACACCCCCGGTGAGGCGCTTGGCCAGCTCGGACCCGGCGTGTCGCCCGACACCGACGTTGTTCTAGATGCCTCCCGCCTCACTCCGCCACTGCGCCTGTCAGGCGGCACCACCCTCGACCTCGAGGTCTGTGTGCGCGGCCAGGTGCGCAAGGTCGACAGCTCGCTTCACGCCGTGTCGGTGGCGCTCGACGATGGGGCCGTGCGGGTCCGTCCGTCTGGAAAGGCCACTCTGGACCGCGACTTTGTGCTGGCGATGGTGATCGGCGCCCCCTCGGCTTCGGGAGTGCGCGCCTGGACTGACGGCACCTACACCGCTGTGGTGGTCGAGCCTCCAGTGGTGACCGCGCCCGCAGCCTTGCCTCGCGACGCGGTGTTCGTGGTCGATATCTCTGGCTCCATGAAGGGCCGCAAGATGCAGGCCGCCAAGCTTGCTCTGAAGACGGCGCTCCATGGCTTGATGCCCCAGGATCGGTTCCTGCTCATCGCGTTCGACAATCGGGTGGAGCACTTCCGCGTGCAATTCGCTCCGGTGGCAGATGCCATCATCGAGGCGGCGGACCACTGGATCGACCAGCTCCGAGCGCGAGGGGGCACGGTGATGGCGCCCGCACTTGAGGCGGCTCTCAAGCCTGCTGCGGTGCCGGGCCGGCAGCGGTCTGTACTGTTCGTCACAGACGGTCAGTCCACCGACGAAGCCCGTCTGCTTCAGCTGCTGTGGCGGCATCGAGGGCAGGCTCGCCTCTTCCCACTGGGCATCGATACGGCTGTGAACAGCGCGCTGCTGCGGCGTCTCGCGCGGGTGGGTGGCGGTGTGTGTGAGCTGACCACGCCCAATGCCGACATCGAAGAGGTGGTGGCCCGCTTGGAGAGCCGGTTTGGCACTCCCCTGGTCGAGGGCATCACCGTGGAGGGTGCGGTCCCGGTGCGCAGTCCGCTGCCCGCCCTCTTTGCCGGTCGTCCCGTCACCTTCATGGTGGAAGGCGGGGCGAAGAAGCTCACCATTCACGGCACCACCGTGGAGGGGGCCTGGAAGATAAAGGTCTCGCCGCGCAAAGCACCCTTCGCGCTCGGTCCTGCCTGGGCGCGCTCCCGGGTGGCCGCCCTCGAAGACCGTCTAATCGTGCATCCTTTCGAGGAAGAGGCGCTGCAACCGGAAATTCTGCGCGTGGCGCTGGCGCACAGCGTGGCCTCGCGGTGGACGGCCTTCGTGGCGGTGGACCGGTCGGTGAAGGTGGACGGCACCCCGGTGGAAGTCGTGCAACCCATCGAGCTTCCGGCAGATTGGTCGAAGGACCGCTTCGCAGCTCCTCCAGCGGCCATGGCGCGGATGTCGATGCCGGGGTCAGCGGGAGCGATGATGGGGTCATCGGGAGCGATGCCGCCTATGGAGCGCTCGGTTGGTCTTGAGGCATCGAAGAAGCAGTCTGTTCGAGCTCGATCTACTGGGCTTGGAGGAAAGCTGCGGTCGCTGCTGTCACGGAAAGAGAAGGCGGCGATGGCGCCAGAGGTCTCTCGCAGCGATTGGAGCGGGGCCGCCGAGCCTCCGATGGTCGAAGCCGATACCGGCTCGCTGATCTCGCTGTCCGTGGAAGAGGCCGAGAGCCCCATGCCCGCGGCGCCTCCGGCTCCTATGTCGCGTCCGGCCCCCAGGGCACGTCGGGTGGGACGGGCCCCTGTCGCTGATGCTGAGGGCACTCGCTTCATGGCGATTCCGAGGTCCAATTCCCAGAAGACGAAGGGCTCGAGTGCAGGGCAGCTCGCCCGCAGTCAGTCGGCCGATGGCAGCTTTGGTGGAGACACGGTGCGCACCATCGTCGCCTTGCTCCAGCTCGTGAAAGAGGGCCACACCCGGCGCAAGGGGCTGCGCAAGCGCGTGGTGAGCAAGGCGGCGGCCTGGCTGGAGCAGCGTCGCTCCGAGCCTGGGGTCGAGCTCGCACTCGCCATTCTCGTGGATGTGGAGGCCGGGCAGAGTATGTCGGTGGACCGCTGGCAGGCTGTGGTGGATGTGTTGGGTGACGAGGCCCGCGCACTCGTGAGCTGAGCTTCGATAGGAAACACAACGCACTCAACCAAAGGGCTCCTTGAGTAGGGGCCGCCCAGCGCGCTCAGCTGGGCGGTCTCCAAGGCGACTGGCGGTCTTCGGGAATGGCGGTCAGTGCGCGCTTCCAGTCCGCAAACCGTCCGCCAGCATGCACCGCCTTCATCACCGCTTCGCCGGCTTCGGGACCGCCCTTGGCCAGCATCGCTTCGATCCAGGCCCAGCGCGCCGATGTGGGCCTTACCTCCGCCTTGCCCTTGAGCCCGGTCTTGAGGCGCTTGAGGCGCTGCTCCACGAGCTTGATGCCTGCATATTGGGCCGTGTCGAGGGGAGTGTTGCGCTTGGGCACGAAGGGTGCCACACCCAACACAGTGGGATGGATGGCGGCCATCCGAAGGGTGAGGTCGATCAGCTCGTCGATGTCCTCGTCGGTCTCGTCGGGCACGCCGAGCATCATGTAGACCTTCACCAGCCGGTAGCGGTGCTCGGATGCGAGCCGGGACACTTCAAGAAGGTGTTTTTCGGTGGTGCCCTTGGCGATGGTGCGTCGAAGCCGCTGACTGGCCGCATCGCTGGCGACGGTGAGGGTCTGGTAGCCACCGGCTCGCAGAAGGCGCGCGATGTCGGGCTTTCGGGCGATGCGGTCCGCGCGCAGAGAGCTCACCCCCACACCGCGTCCACTGCTCACAATGGCGTCGAGCAGGCCCACCAGCTTGGGATGGTCGGAGATGGCCGCTCCCACGAGGCCGACCCTCTGGGCCTGTTCGGGGATGAGGTCCAGCACCCGGTCGGGGGTCACGAGGCGCATGCCGCCGTTGGTGGACCGCCGCATCACGCAGAATGTGCACTGGCGGTGACAGCCACGCTCACCCTCGATGAGGAACATGTCGGTGAGCTCGGCCTCTGGGGCCAGGATGGGACCGCGGGCTGGCAAGGTGGTGTCGGATGCCTTGGCTACGGCGGGCAGCCGAGTGCCATGAATGCGGGGGACGTAGCCGCCAGGCAGTGCGGCGATGGCTTGCTCGAAGGTGGCGCGGTCGTCGTCGAGTGCATGACCGAAGGCCGGCACCACCACGTCATCGGCCTCGCCCAGAATCATCGCGTCGACGAAGGGCGCTGCCGGCAGCGGGTTGCTGAAGGTGAGGGGACCGCCCAGCACAATTCGTGGAAAGCGGTCATCCTCTCGGTCTCTTCGAAGGGGCGGAATGCCGGCCAGATCCAGTGCTTTGACCAGCCCGGCCAGCTCCAGCTCATACGCCAGGCTGACGCCAATGACCGGAAAGCGGGAGAGGGGCGAGCGGGTCTCGTAGGTGACCAGCGGGGACGGCTTGGGACTGTCTGCGTCGTCGGGGAGGAATGCGCGCTCGGCCGCAAAGCCCGCCTGGCGCAGAAGCTGGAGCACCCACTGGAAGCCGAGCGACGACATCCCCGCCCGGTAGGGGCTGGGGTACAGCATCGCCACGCGGGCCGGGCCGGGCGTGAACACGTTGCCGCGCTCTGAGGCGAGACGACGCACGATGGGGTCTTCGGGAGCGGCACTCTTCGGACGAGCGCGACGGCGACGAGCCATGGTCAACCTGCCAGCGCTGCACGCACCGCGCGCCAAGCTCGACGGTCGAGAAGGTATGCGGTGTGGGTCATATCAGGTAGCTCTTCGGACTCTGCACCGTCCATGACGGCGGTGGTAGCGGGCTGCATCAGGGGGTCGGCCTTCGACCACAGGCACACTAGCCGTGTAGGGCCAGCCCACGGTATCTGCACCGACAGCCGCTTGATCACTTCGGAGTCGGGACGCAGCTCCTTGGCGCGGCCAGAGCCGGCAAAGCGTGCGGCGTGGGTGCCGCCGTGGGGACTGCCGAGCGTGACGAGGGTGTGCACCCGGTTGGTGACCCCCACATCGAGCAGCGCCAGGCGGGCGACGAGTCCCCCCATGCTGTGGGCCACGATGTCGATGCGGTCGTCTTCCTTGAGACCGTTGACCGCCACCACCTCGCGGACGATCTCGGTGAAGCGGTCCCCCAGATCGATGAGGTCGTCGTCGGGCAGGCCGATGCTGTAGGTGCGCCGGCGACCTTTGAGCGCAAACCAGCTCCGCATCGGCAAGAAGTTGCCGCGGTGCCCGCCCAGTCCATGCACAAACAAGATGGGCCGCCGGCCATCTTCGGCCATCGGCTCGATGGGCACGTGCCGTCGACCGAGCACGGTGAGCCCGAGAATGGGCATGCGCGCGATGTCGCGGCGGACGTCTGGGTCGACTGCGTTGTAGGCCGCCGCGATGCCTCGGCCAGCGACTCGTGCGCCAGATGCGATGCCTGCGCCCACGGTGCCCCAGAAGCCGGGACCTTCGACCAGCGGCGCGTCTGGGTCGATCTCAGGCCGCTCGGCCAGCGCGGACTCCACTGGGTCATCCGCACCTTCGTCGCCCGTCTCGGAGATCGCGGTCTCTTCCGCGTGGGTGTCTTGCCCGTGGGTGTCTTCCGCGTGGGTCTCGGTGAACTCGGGTGCGGTGGTGGCCTCGATGGCGTCGGCCTCGGTGGACATGGTGCCTCGCGTGCAGGGACGCGTCGGCGCTAACCCACGGCACAGAGCCCGTGCGGGGCGTCCGCGACGGCGAGTGGCGGATTATTACGTCGCATGCTCGCCGTGCCCCCCGCTTCTCGTAGTCTTCTGTCCGTCGTCGTCGTCGTCGCGGGTGTGGTGTGGTCGGCATTGGCTGCCGTTCCGCAGACCTCGCTCGCGGCCGACCCCGCAGCGCAGACCCGCCCCGCTCCAGTGGCCCAAGAGGTGGTCTTCGACCTCGTCGCGGGAGGGGTGCCCGCCGGCTCCCACACCCTCACGGTGCGCCATATTCGGCCACGTGAGGGCGCTTTCGACGAGACCCGAATCCTCGAAAGCTACGAGGTGGTGGGCGGTGAGCGGGTCGCCGAGCCGCTGCAGCGTCGCACTCGTTCCACAGCTCGAGCCGATGGCTCCACCCTATCGTTCACCTCCATCACCGAGACCGGCCCCCAAGGCAGCGGCCGGGTCACCGAGGTCAACGCTCGGCGGATGTCCGATGGCAGCTGGTTCGTGAACGTCACGCGCGGGGGGGCGACAGAGACCAAGGAGCTGCGACGCTCGCAAGTCGATCTGTCTACGCTCGACCTGCTCGATCCCAAGCTCCACACTCGGCTTGTGGGCCGAAGCCATGTGCGGGTGCTCGACCACATCACCGGGGCAGTCCTCGAAGGCGACGCGGAAGACCTCGGTGAGGTCACCATTCAGGTGGGCGCGGACACGCTGCCGGTGCGCCGCTACTTGCTGAAGATCGACGGCCAGACCTGGCAGTGGGACTGGAACCTCGAGGGCATGCTGGTGCGCTACGACGCGCGGGTGGGTGCTCTGCCTCTCACGGCTCGGGCGAAACAGATCCCTGCTGCGCGAAAGTGGGGAGCCGTCGACGCCTCCACTCGCTTCGACAACGGCAACACCGTCAATCAGGACGAGCTTTGAGTCGGGGCGCCACTCCTCGCTGGCCGGGCCGAGCCTCTATCGGCCGCGCTGTGCGTGCTGTGTGCTTCGCGATGGCACTGGTCGTGGTCGTGGTCGTGATCCCCGAGGCCAGAGCGCGCCCCTCCGCAGCGGAGACCGAAGCCCACGCGGTCTTTGTCCAGGTCACGCTGCCCCAGCTCGATGCCCGTCTTGATGCCGCCGCAGCGCGCGCCCAAGCCGCCCAGGCCTGGTTTGCCGGAGAGCTCGACTCGCCCGCATCGGCCTTCCCCGAGCTTGTGGGAATGCCGCTGCTCGACCCCGCTGTGCTTGGCGGTGCGCTTGGTGCGCTCGATGAGACCGCCGCGGTGCGGGCACAAGAGAGGGTGGCTCCCATTCCGGAGGCGCTGTCTCCCCGCGACCAAGCCAGCTTCGACGCCCAGCGGTCCGCGACACTCGACGCCGAAGATGCCGCAGCCGTCCAAGAACGCCGCTTCCTGGTGGGCTTGCGGGCGCTCGCGCGACAGGTGCCCGACCTTCATCCTGCCCAGGTCGACGCCCACATCGCCGTGCTGCGGGCTGCAACGCCCGACGACCCTGACGACCCAACCTTTGCGTCCAAAGCTCTGTCGCGAGGTCAGGCCGAGGCCGCTCTGGCGTCCCTCACGGCCGCGGTAGTCCGCTCGGCGACGGTGCCTGGAGACAGCGCTCTCATCGGCATTGTCGAGAAGGACCACCGGGTTTTGACGGCCTTCTTCGCCACCACTACCGACCCTCTGGCACCCCTGCCCGACGGCCTCAGCCATGCTGCCGACCGGCTGACTCGCGTGCAGCCCCTTGCCGGTGAAGGTGCCGGCGACGTTCTCGATGAGTGGCAAGCTCGTGGCCTCTATCAGCAGCTGGCCGCGGTCCACACCGAGCTCGACCAAGCCCGCGCCACATTGGTCGCCGACCCCACCACCGACGCTCCCGCTGTGGAAGTCGGGGAGGCAGCTCTCGACCGCGCTCGGCGTGAGCTTGCAGAGGTCCGCCAGGGCTGGACCCACCTGAGTCAGACGCTCGACGTCGAGCAGGTGCCCGCCCCCGGAGTGAGTGTCGCCGATGCACTGCGCCTCCAGCAGGCCGCGGCCCAAGTGCAGCTGGCAGAGGCCAATGTAGGCTTGGCGGAGCGTGACCTCGACCGGGCTCGGCAGCTCGCTATTGTGGGCCAAGATGTCGATGAGACTACCGATCAGGAGGTCGCCAAGGCGCGTGCCGATGCCGAGGCGGCCCAGGCCGATGCCGCTCGAGCCGCCGAAGAAGGCGCTGCTCAGGCCGATGCCGAGCTGCGCGACCAGATTGCGGCCTATTCTGCGCGGCGAGCCGAGATTCTTGAGCAGCGGAAGGCCCGCGAAGAGATTGCGCGGGCGGACTTCGCCGCCATCACCGAAGGCGTGGCCGCGCAGCGCACTGAAGAGACCGCTGCTCTGGGCTTGGGTCCACTTGAAAAAGAGCGCCAGAGTCGCCTGGACCGCGTGTACGCCGAGTCCCGCTCGCTGGTGGGCCAGTCCCGGCGCGTCATCCGCTCCCGCCAGGACGCCGCCGAGAAGCTCGCTCAGGCTGTGAAAGCCGAGCTCGATGGCCTGCCTGCGCCGGCCGCAACGCTTCCGCAAGGAGCCGACAGCGCCCTGGTGAGCCGGTGGCGCGAAGAAGTCGAGAAGCTCCGCCTGGAGCTCGACGGTCACCGCGACGCCGCAGAGCGCGACACCGACCGGGGGATGGAGCTGCTCGCCGCGAGCAAGGCGTTTCGCCGCGAGGCCCGCCTTCACGCCAGCGCGGATGCCCAGTCGGTGGTGCAGAGTCGGTTCGTCGAGGAGCTGCTCGAAGAGCTCCGCGAGATTCCTACCATCGTGGTGCTCTTCGCACGCCATCTCTTGGCCTCGGTGCAGCGGGCGCCGGCACTGCTGCTCGACCTCAACGCCATTGCCGCCTTCTTTCGGGGCTCGTTTGAGCTGGTTGTGTTGCTGCTGCTGTGGGGCTTTGCAAGGGACCGCGGCGAGCGCTGGCTCGACGCGGCCCTGGGCGCGCTTGTGTCGGTGCGGCCCGGCGACCTCGGCTGGGCCGCGCGTGTGAGTGACTTTTTGACTACCCGCGGCGTGGCGGGCAGCTGGGCCAATGCTGGTCCGGTGCTGAGTCCGGCGCTGAGTATTGGTGTCGACGCGTTCGTGGGCTTGGTGCTCTACCGCATGCTGCCCGAGGACTGGGCGGTGCTTCGGCTGGTGGCTTTCCTCTGGCTGGCACGCATCCTGTTTGTGCTGGGCACTCGCTTGGTCGACGTGCTGGTGACCATTCCCGGCGAGGACCGGCCCGCCCTGCGCCGAGTGAGCGTCGCCGGTCGCCTGCGCGCGCGCACTACGGTCCGGGTCGTGCTGGGCTGGGCGCTCGCCGAAGCGGTGTTGGCGACCATCGCGCTCGATGTGCTCGACGCCGACCGTCTGTCCGATCTGGTGCTCGGGCTCGGCACTGCAGCGGGCTGGGTGCTCGCGATCGGCGTGCTCCACGTGTGGTCTCCGGCCTTGCTGGGCGCTGTGGCCGAGGAAGCGGACGACTCCATCAGCCGCGCGCTGGTGCAGCAGCGCGAGTCGGTATTGCTCCGGGCTCCTCTTGCCGGCTTCGCGCTCACCCTGCTGTCCGTGCGGTGGATCAGCGCACTCGCCACAAGCGTGGTGGAGCAGCGGTCCGGCCTGAGCTGGGTGCGCACCGCCTTGGCGCGCCAGTCGCTGCGAAATTCCGATGATGCTCCGACTGCGCGGATTCCCGAAGATGTCTTGGCAAGAGTACGGCGCTTCGATCCGGGCATCGTTGCCACGGACGCCGAGGCCGCCTTGGTGCGGGAGGAGTTCGAGTCCTGGCTCGACGACAAGCGCCGGGGAATGGTCGCGGTCACGGGCCAGCGAGGCTCCGGAAAGACCCGCTTGCTGGCCCGCATCGAGGACCTTCTGGGACCAGATGCGGATGGGCTACCGGTGCATCCAGTGGTGCTGGACCGCGACATCTTTGATGGCGACGATGCCTTGTGTTGGCTGATGCACGCGCTGGGTGCGGCTCCTCGCGAACAGCGCTGGGACGTCGACTCGGCGGTGCGGGTGCTCGATGAGCTTGAGCCCCGCATTGTGGTCGTCGATGACCTGCACCGGTGCTTTTTGCGGGCGGTCGGTGGCTTCGCGGGCCTGCGCGACATCCTCACCGCCATGCATGCAGCGAGCGACCGACACTTCTGGGTGTGTGCCTTCCACGGAGACAATTGGGCCTACCTCGAAGGCGTGGGTGGGGCCGTCAATCTCGGGGTGTTCCGCAAGAGGGTCATGATGCAGCCGATGGCGCCCGAGCACATCCGCGACTGGCTGGAGTCCCACACCCGCTCCTGCGGACTGAAGCCCACTTACGACGACCTCGCCACCGAGGGCTGGATGGGTGCTGACCCGGAGCGGGCTCGAGAGCGCGCCCGCAACGCCTACTTTCGCTTGCTCGCGGAGGCCACGCGAGGCAATCCGAGGGTCGCCTTGGAGCGCTGGAGCCTGTCGCTGCGTCTTGGCGAGTCTCCCGGCCAGGCTGCGGTGGTGCTGTTTGCCCAGCCCGACTCTGCTCTGCTCGTCGATGGCGGAGAACACGCCTTATTCGTGCTCTCTGCGCTGGTGGTCCACGATGGGCTCGACGTGGCGGACCTCGCCCGGGTGCTCAATCTCTCGAGTGTGGCCTGCCGCGCCACCTGCCGTCGTCTCGAAGGCATCGGTGTCTTGGTGAGCGACGAAGCCGACGAACACTTCGACATTACGATGGCCTGGGCCCCTGCGGTCCATCGCCACCTGCGCAGAAAGCACCTCATCCACCGCGAATAACGCGCGGTCCCCCCGAGCCGAGGAGCAGTGTCCATGGACGGCGGCTTCGACCTCATCAAGTTCATCCACCCCGACTCCATTCCCTACGGAATGGTCGTCATCGCGGGTGCTCTGGTGCTCAACCGCATCATCGCCAGCAGTCTCGACGCACTGGGCGAGCGGCTCACTGAGCGGCGTCTTCAGCTCAAGAACCTCGCGGCGGTCACCCGCTTTGTGGTGATTGTTCTCGCGACAGTGGCGGTGGTGGGCGCGGTCTTCCGGCTGTCTGAACAAGCCCTCCTCACCATCGGCGGTACTGCTGCCGTCGCCATCGGCTTTGCGTTCAAGGACCTGCTCGCCTCGCTGATGGCCGGCATCATCTTGCTGTTCGACCGTCCGTTTCAGGTGGGGGACCGCGTGGAGTTTGCCGGTCAGTACGGCGAAGTGCTTGAGATTGGACTTCGGACCGTGCGCATCGCGACCCTCGACGACAACCTCGTCTCAATCCCCAACAACCGCTTCCTGAGCGACGTCGTCAGCAGCGCCAACGCGGGCGCGCTCGACCAGATGTGTGTGTTCCGCTTCTGGATTGGCTGCAACGAAGACTTCGACCGCGCCAAAGGCATCGTCTTCGAGGCGTGTGCTTCCAGCCGCTACGTCTACCTCGAAAAGCCCATCTCAGTGTCGGTGCGCGAGGGTCCTGTTCCCGATGGTGCGGAGCGCTTTGCTATCCAGATTACCGCCAAGGCCTACGTTTTGGACGGTCGCTATGAGACCGCTTTCGGCACCGATGTCACCGAACGGGTGCTGCGGGCCTTCCGCTCCGACCACATCCGCACTGCCGGTCAGATCGAGTGGGGTCCGCCCATGTCGGGGCCGCCGCCCGAGGCCATCGAGGTGTCCGCATGACCCACATCCTCATCGTGGGCGCAGGCGCCGTCGGACAAGCCTACGCGCTTGCACTCCAACGAGCCGGTGTGCAGGTGTCCTTCTTGGTGAAGCCCCACCACGTCGAAGGTCTCCAACAGGGCGTGCCGGTGCAGGAGGTGGGTCTGCTGTCGGTGGGTCCGCTCGAAGACCTCTCCGGCGTTGAGCTCATCACCGACTGGTCCAGCGCTGCGGAGCTGGACTTTCACTCCATCTGGTTGGCGGTCGATGGCACCGCACTGATGGGAGACTGGCTTGAGGAGCTGGCCGAAGCACGCGGTCAAGCTGCGGTGGTGGCCTTTCAGACCGGCGTGGGTGGCCGCGAGCGCTTGCGGTCCCTCATTCCCGACGATGCCCTTGTGGTGGGCATGATCCCATTTCTTGCCTGGTGGGCTCCGCTCGACGTGGAGGCACCTCTTCCTTCCTTCGACCCACCCACTCCGCCGCGGATGCGCATCTGGCACCCGCCTTTGATGCGCACGCCCCTGTCTGGGCCCGCCGCCCTGGTGGCCGACTTGGTGCAGCTGCTGCGGGCGGGTGGACTTCCGGCCTCCTCCGTCGAAAACGCCGCCGCCACGGGGAGCATGGGAACGGCTGTTCTGCTGCCCACCATCGCGGGTCTGGAGGTCGCCGGCTGGTCGCTTCGGGGCTTCGCGGGGGGCCAAGTCCCCGTGTTGGTGATGCGCGCGGTCCAGCAAGCGCGTGCGGTGGCGGCGAGCATCACTGGGGTGCGATCTCCGGGGCTGGATGGCTGGCTCCTTCGTCCCATCGTGCTGCGGTTGGCCGCCCGCCTCGCGCCCTGGTTCACCCCGCTCGACCTTGAGACCTACCTGCGAGTCCACTTCACCAAGGTCGGCGCTCAGACCTCCCACACGCTCAGCGGGCTGATTGAAGAAGGCACGACGCGTTCGTTGCCGGTGGACGCGTTGAGCCAGCTGGCCGACCGGTTGAAGCAGAGCAGGGGTGTCGTGGAAGCTTCCGGTCGATCGCGCTGAATTCGCAGGAATCGGTTGCCTTGGTGGAAGTCCACAGGAATACTTCGGCGGAGTCTGCATCACTGGAGCGCGCCGTGAAGTCCCTTCGCACCACCCTCGTCCTCGCACTTGTCGTTCCGCTTGTGGCATGCCAGCCCGTTGTCGCCAAGACCGGAACCACCACGGGTGATGTCGCTGGCGAAGGCGAAGGCGAAGGCGAAGGCGAAGGCGAAGGCGAAGGCGAAGGCGAAGGCGAAGGCGAAGGCGAAGGCGAAGGCGAGGGCGAGGGCGAGGGCGAGGGCGAGGGCGAAGGCTTTCTCTTTGCCGGCTCCTACGACGGGCGGATGGTCATCGACGTGG
>Ga0315321_10000946_pt1 | contig 22219 bp, 14 predicted proteins | sample M180m21515metaG_FD_203464 | JGI IMG/M metagenome (GOLD analysis project Ga0315321, IMG submission 203464) | Ammonia-oxidizing marine archaeal communities from Monterey Bay, California, United States - M1 80m 21515 | ecosystem: Environmental > Aquatic > Marine > Intertidal zone | place: USA...
CACCACGTAAAGTCAACAAGCCGTTGATCATGCCTCCCCAACTGGGCATCCATAGCATCAGGCTGAAAAGCATGCCAAGTGTGCACGCCCACTCAGGTAGGGCTGTGTAGTGAAGATGGTGCGGACCGGCCCAGATGTAGATGAACACCAAGGACCAAAAGTGAATGATGCTCAGCTTGTAACTATAAACAGGTCGCTCCGCCGCCTTAGGCAAAAAGTAATACATCAACCCAAGAAAGGGAGTGGTTAGAAAGAACGCAACCGCGTTGTGCCCGTACCACCACTGCATGAATGCATCTTGAACCCCTGCATAAATGCTGTAACTCTTAAACCAACCCGCCGGGACGACGAGGTTATTGCAGACATGCAGCAAAGCGACGGTGACAATTGTCGCAATATAAAACCACAACGCCACATACATGTGACGCTCTCGACGATGGATCAAAGTCATCATGAAATTGCCACCGAATACAAACAGCCAGATCACTGCAATCGCGATATCGATTGGCCATTCAAACTCTGCGTATTCTTTACTCTGGGTAATTCCCAGTGGCAAACTGATGGCAGCGGCAACAATAATCAATTGCCATCCCCAGAAATGGATCCGGCTCAGTTTGTCACTCCACATCCGTGCCTTGCACAAACGCTGGGTACTGTAATAGATCGCGGCAAAAATGGCGTTTCCCGCGAAAGCAAAAATGGCTGCGTTGGTATGCAACGGCCGCAATCTACCAAACGAAAGCCACGGCATGCCGCCTGTCAGCGAAGGCATTACCAATAGAATTGCAACCACTAATCCAACAAGCGTTGCGATCAATCCCCATAGGATCGTTGCCGTGACAAACTTACGAACAATGTCGTCGTCATAGCTAAACTCATCGATCCCGCCATCCCCATCATTCGTGACTTGATTCATTGAACCCTGTTCTAAGGTCTGATTTCCCAGTTGTTGCTTCCAGCTTCCATTCCGTTGTTGCTAGCAGCGCTACGTCGCGACGATCGCGAGAACACTGAATTCAGGACCATCGCCGAAAGAAGGTCAGTTGATGTTGGGGCACAACTTCACATCACGTGCCAAAACGCGAAAAGCAAACAGGATTTGGCCAGAACAAAATGTCGCGGCAACAACGACCGTGAATTCAGTCGCAAAATAGAGCCTTTTGCGCCGCACAACTAAAAGAAGATCGTTCGACACCAGCTTCCGCCAGACGCTGACCGATTAAGTTTCTCGACCAAGCACCTCAGAATCGTGCGATACCGCACATGTCGCACACTACACGGACACTCACTGCGCTAAACCACAATCACCGTGAAACAAAGATCGTGGCGAAAACTATCCTGCATACGTGCAGTAATGCATCTGCTTGGCGACGGCTGGACTTTTTTACTTATTGCAGGCAAAAGCTTCCGCACTAAGCTCACCGGTGGTGATTTGGGTACATCATTGGCACTCACCGTTAGTGCTTGACTTGCCAGTGCTCATCAAAGAATTCTGCGGCTACTATCTTGCCTGGCCAGAGAGAATCTGGCGGTGTTCTCAAATCAACAACCGCCCAGTCCGGCAACTTTGGAACCTGACGTGCGTTGTTTAAGTAAGCGTATTCCCGATAGGTGAAGCCGCTATTGAGCACCACGTATCGGCTTGGATTCGCTGGATTGGGATAAATCAGTGCCGGAATATGATTGGCGGAACTAAATTTTCGCTCACCGATTCTGATCTGCTCGTCTGTCCACTCCAACGGTAATTTTCCGATCACCGATCTGACAATCGCGTTACTTTGAGGATCACCAAACAGGATCAGGTGGTTGTTTGCCAAATCTTGTTGCGTGATTTCAGTATCATCCTTAACCACGGCATCCCCACGAAAATGCCGCCTCCACTCAGTGACCAGACGTTCCAGCTCGCATTTTGTCCAACTACCCACCAATTTCTGTCGTGGCTTACCGGTTGGCCTAACGACGATGAAAGAATCCATGAAAGCGTCATCAATCGGACCCTGTAAATTGTGCTGCTTTTGCAAACCTTCTGTTTGCTGCCGCCCCAAATACCAATCCCCAGCCTGTTGATACAGTTCGCAATGCCACGAACCGTCAGTTTCCGGCTGTGAGGCAAGGACGGGCCCCTGCTTTGACGCGGGAAAGACGATCGATACCGGTTGATCAGGGCGAAAGGGACTGCGACCGGCCGGGATCGAAAATTGTAAACTGGTAACTCCCTCTGCTTTCACTTCAATTGCATTGCTCTGAGGAATCAGCTTGGCCTGCACCGTGGCCTGTTCCCAATGCTGACTCAGCCCAGTCACTGTCAACCAATGCAACCGATTGTATTTGAGAGTGAAGGTGGCAAAATGCAATTCATGCGGCAATTTGGGGCGCCCCACCTCCGCCAACCGATCCATCTTTTCCTCAATGATTTTCATCGAAGGCTGGTTAATCGTATGCTTGGTCTCAGCGCCAATAATGTGAGTGAGTTTCAAACTTCGCTCAGCGAGCGCGGTTTCCATGATATCGGCCGCTTGTTTTTGGATATCCAACTCACCGCTATAGGCAACCACGGGTAATTGAAACAGATTGTCGGCATACCCAGGACAGTCGTACATCCTCCATAGCTTTCGCTCAAATTCAGTAGGTACAAGAGTTTCTTTTTGGAAGAAGCGAAGAAACTCAGGCGTTTCAGAAAAACCGGCTCCGGGGTTGGCAGCAAAAAACAGATCGGGATAGTGAACCGCCATTTGCCAGCACCCGGCGCCTCCCATGGAAAACCCCCGCACGGCGATTCGATCATCGTCGATCTTATAGTGCTGGCGGGCATGCTCCATCGCTTCCAATACATCCACCTCCCCAGCAAATTTAAAGGCATTGCTGTAGCGACCATACGGATGCAGAACAATCGTATCTTGAGGAGTAAAACGACCCGGACGGCTCATCCGCTCTGTAATGAACACCGATTCGCTCGAGCGTTCACCACGCCCATGGAACCACAAATCCAGACGATATTGCGTCTTACCCACATCGGTGTAGGAATCGGGAATCACAAGACCATAAGGCTGCACAGTGCGATCGATTCGCGAACGGAATCCGCGAACAACAAGTCCTTTTTGGGTGGTCCACGGCGCTTCGCCTTTCAACAGTGCTTCCGCACGCTTTTGTCCTTCGGCAAGTACATTGCCGGCGTTTTTCACATCGCGAACGGAAAAAAGCTCGCGATACTGGACACCATGATCGACCGCCCGCAAGAAAATCTCTACATCAGGTAACAGATCCACCGTCCGTTGGTCGTTTCGTTGCCTTAGTTGTGTGACCAACTGACGCAAATTTCCCAGACCCGCTTCCAATGTCTTCCGATCCTGTTCCGTCAGTTGCACGCCAACTGGTGGCACAGCCCGAACCTTTTCCGGGATGTTGTCCTGCGGTCCATCTGCCCGCACTAACACGCAAGACATTGAGTAAGAGCAGACTGCGACCAACGCCAGATAAAGTAGTCGGTGTTTCATCTTGAAATTTGTCAGAGCAGGAAAGAGATTCAATGCTCGAATTGTAGTCCAAGCTCACCCGTGAAGGTGCCAGAATCATGTGACGGGGTCATCTGGACAAGACAATATCAGCGACGCATCTCAACGGCAAAGCCTCCGGTTGTCACTCCTGCCGCAAACGCAGCCTAACCAGAGTGCCATCCAACGGTTTTGTCGAGACGCCCGCTTTGGGTTCATTGTCTTCTGCAACCGCGTCAAATTCGAATAATTTGACAATACCACCCACGACGAGTGACACCTCCAATTCGCCCAAATGCTTCCCCGGACAGACCCTTGCGCCATGTCCAAATCCAAAGTGCAAATGATCCTTGCTACAGCCGGTCTCGTCGATGTTTTCCCAGCGTTCTGGGTGAAATTCGTCGGCACGGTAACCCGTTTTGCTTTCGCCCCAAAATTCCCCCACGCGATTCGCATGCCATACATCGAGGAGTACATGGGTGCCTGCTGGCAAAAACATTCTGCCCCCTCGTGCGAGTGTAATCCAAGTATCCGTTACCGATCTGCGAGGCAGAAAATAAAGAGATGGTGTGAGTCGAAGCGTTTCACGGAGTACATTTTTCAACCAGGGTGCCTGATCGATTGCATCTGTTTTATACGATTCGATTGACCTGACTTCCTCGAACATCCGGGACTGGCAGTGGGTGTTGCGAGCGAGGTGCGATATGGCCCAAGCAGCATACGACGTGGTAGCCTCGAGAGCGCCTGCCAAAAAAACTTTCACGTTATTGCGTAGATCTTCGTCAGCCCACTTCTGATCAACTCGTGCCCAAGCACAGACGCCTGCTGGTCTCGGTGCCATCGATAGATCAGTCAACTGCTCAAACACGGAAAAAGCTTCTTCCAGTTCTGGATCCTTCCGTGTGCGCCCTTTTCGTCGAAACCGAAAAAAATCAAACTGATAGTCGATCGTATCGCGCACGATATGTTCAATGATCTTATCAATTGCCGGTATATAGCGGTGTCGGATATCAGCAGGATCAACCTCTGCCCCAAAGAAATTCAAGAGCAGCATCTCCATCATGATGCACTTGATCTCTGGCTCGAGAGCCATTTCGATTTCTGGCTTTCCAGTTGACTCCAAATACTGCTTCAGCTCATCAATGCGATGCCCAATATTGTTTCGAAATGTCTGCTCAAAATCCTCAAACACTTCATCAGTGAACAACGCTGTTTTCCCAAACGCCTTGGCGGATGCTTTGCGGTGAGTTTGCCATTCGGGACCATTGGCAAAGAGCAGCGTATCAGGGCCTGTAGCGCGAGCAATTCCAGTGGACGGCATGGTATCGCGATCCAAACGCCCCTCGCCTGCACCAGTCGCTGTCAATACAGCGCGAATGACTTCAGGGTCTCTGGTTACCAGAATGGGATCAAAACCAGGAATTTCCAAATAACGGTTGTGTTTCCCGCGGCCCTTCCCTGCATCAGCCTTTGCAAAGAAGGTCGCAAGGATATCGAGAGGCTGGTGATAATTTCGGCGCGTCGGAAACGGCAACGTCGCGCCGCGTGTTGCGGGCCGCGTGATCCAAACTCTAGCGACAGATACATCACCCTTGAACGGATTGATGAAGCATAGCTGACGCAAGATTCGAAACATGGACACCCTTCATAGCGAAAAGTACTATCATAATTCATTTGCAATAGGACCGTTGGCTTTTATCAAATCCGTGTAATCCTTGCTTAAAACAGCAGTGTATCTCAGCATATGAAATGCGACCGTACGGTAGAAATGTTCTGGAACAGCTGAGCTTCGATTTGCAGAACAGATCGTCCGAACAGCAAATCCCTGATCGACAGAAAGGTCGATGCAGTGGTAAATCCTCTGCGATCACGTCGGCACCCATGCAAGCCTGCTTCCAAGACGGATCGCTGACTTACGCGTTAAAACGCAACCACTTTAGTTGGTTGCACTCTGACTTCCCGCACACTCCAGCAACAGCTTGACTTCGTCACCCTGTGTACGGAACACATTGCCCCAATAGCCTCCATCGATGACCTCACCCTCACTGGATGTCAACCACCAAATCCCAGCACCAGCAACCAAGTTGGCGTTGATTGGTGTTGTATGCAGCACACGTGCTTTTAGAACACTGCCACTGGCAAGGTCTACCTCGCCAGACCATTTGGATTCAAACGACTTCCGGATGGCATCATGGCCTGCATGAACGCCCGACAATCCCGAAACAACACGCACAGCGTCCTCGGTAAACTCATTAGTCAACGCTGACACATCACCGCGATTGTGAGCATCAGTGAATCGTTTGATGGAACGATGGATTCGTTGAAAATCGATTTTCTTTTTCTGTTCATCTGTCGCCTCATCGATAGTGAAGGTCGGCGCAGACATCGAGTCTAGTCTTTCTGCGTACGCTGACTGCAGCAGAAATTTCGCGTTGCCATCTTCCATCCTGAGCACATCGCCCCACTTGCCGGACCGAACGACAGCACCATCTTCATTCGTTACGGTGAAGGTACCGTAAGCAAGGATGGTATTGGGGTCGACGAATTGAGCATCAAGGATTTCTCCCACAAGAGTAGAATTGTCTGGAGTGGCGTCACCCTTAAACGATTGCATTAACGATTTCTTTACAGCCTTGTTTCCTTGTGCTGGTCCACGTGACATGCTGACTGAACGGATCCCGCCATCAACAAATTCATCCATCAATGCCTCGATATCCTGCTTTTGAAAGGCTGCCACAACCCGATCAATATGTTCCTGAACTTTGGCTTTAGCATGATCTGGATCGGGCATGGTGGCGAAATTACTGAGATCCGATTCATACATCCATGTTTCGGTCTCAACGATCGCATTTTCCTGCATGACAGCATTATGCTCCTGCAGGTACTTTTCCCATTCACCTGCTCCATGCAGTTCAATGAATGCTTCTCGCACTCGACCAATACCCGGCATGTCTGCGGTATCATTGTAAGCAAGGCTCTCAGCGTAGATCATGAAATCACCACCATCTTCCAACCTGGAGATACTGAAGTCGATGGGGTTTTTCAGATGATCCAAAGCAGCAATCAGCTTTTGGTAATTGGCCTCGAGCCGTTGGTACATTCCCGGTTTCATTCGCCACCGCCGATGTTGCAAGAATCGCGGTTCTTCGGCACCGCTGATTCCCTTTGAAAACAGCCCTTCAATGGGTCTCCAAATCTGTTGATTCCCGGAATTTTTTTGCAACGGCGACACATGCTCCAACCAGTAACTCGCTTCCGGCATTTCCCATGAGCCTGCGATACCCTGAACAGGATGAATTGGGTTGGTATACTGCTCTCTCGTCGTGGCAAACCCTCTTGCAAATTGATTTGATCGAGGCCCCGTTAGAATTCGCCAAGTGCCCCACTGCGATGAATCCTTGCCGATGTTGAATTTCTGTTGCTTCGCTTTCACAGCCTGCTTCCAATCAGCCACATTTTCAGGCTCCACTTCAATGAATCGGAACACGTAAAGTGGTGATGGCTTGGAAACTGCGTCATTTTCCTGAGCAGCGACGATGGAGAAATTCCCCAAGATCACGATCAGCAAAAGACCGAATCTCTGTGACAAGACAAAGTTCCGCCGGATCAGGCCGGTGTGTGAAGCCTTAAAATTCATATGTGTCCAACCTGTCCTAAGTACCTTGATAACAAACGTTTTCCGACGCTCGAACTGACTATTGCAGGATCAGTTGCAAACATAATGAAATGCTGACTTTCAGTCGGCAACCGAACAATACAGTCTCAGATACCTTCCCTCGGGAAGGCCTGCCCATGAGGTAGTGCGAAATTGGCCACGGTGATACCCAGCGCAAACACAATATAAATTCAACGATTAGCCTGTCGGCACAACCACTCTGGGGGTGCTCTGGTGACACTCAGCATGGACTACTGAGACCGCCCCGAATCGGAATAAGACTGCAATGCTTGCATTCCTTTAGATATTTATTGAAACCGCGATGCACTCACTTACGAATTGGTTTTATCAGAGTGAGAAAAGTCCAAACCGTGAGGGACGGCAATGACACATTCGTAATCTCAGCTGTGACTATTCTTGGGATCAGTGCTTGCTTGACGCTTGGCGGTAACCACCAAACAACAACTGACGATTCCGAGCCAAACTCCAAAGCATCTGCTGGTTAATCACCACCATGGTGAAGGATGGCAATTCGACAATTTGGAAAGATTGACGCCGAGATGGCAAAGAACACAAAGAGCAATCAACCAGGGACACTGACATGCGATTGGTCAATTTCAGCAAACAGAAAGACCTGCTACTTCTGTAGCATTACGCAACTCACAAGCAGTTTTGATCCAAACCAAGACATTCGGTGCGAAAATTGCTGACAGATCATTGGTGATGATGGAAATTACCAGCTTTGAGATGTTTGGCCACACTGACAAAAACGTCAAGAATTCGTAGTGGCTGCTCCAAGCCAAGTTCCATGCTCCATTGGTGGATTCAGTCGCTGATCACAACAAACAACAGGAACGTCGAATTCGATGTCCGAGCCGGACAATGAGAAACCATATCCTTCGTTAGAAAAGGATCGCTGATGTTGTTGGATCGTGCATTCAATATGCTGATCAGGGAGCCAACTGAATTTGATTACGAGTCGAAGTCAGTTGGCTTACTGATTCCAAGAACCACTCCGGAACACGGCCTAATCAGAAATCACCGGACTCTTCCTCCCAGATCCAACGATCCAATAGTTCGGTCGAAAGTCGTTGACGATTGCGCCAGAAAAAGTCGTCGGCTTCGGCTTCCCAGATCCAGTATTCATACTCCTGCAGCAGATCATTCAGTTCCTCTCTGGATGTCTCCGTTTTATACTCGCCTTTGATGTCCCCAAGTTTCATGTAGGGGTCAGGGTCGCTTCTGTAATCTCCTTTGATATCACCAAGCTTGACGAAAGAATCTGGTTCCTGTTGAAGAAGTCGATCCCCAGCGGAAACGTTCATTCCCAGGGTCACTAAAACCATGATCGTGGTCAGAGCAGAAAAGAAAGTTGATTTCACTTGATTTTCCTTACATTCGTAAAAGACAAGACAAAGCGTGATGCTTCACTCCTATGACAGCGGAGCATTTGCCATGCCAAAGCTCTTTCCTGTCCTCCAAAGCTACTTTCTTCCGTAAAAGGAGCGTATTTGCTGGTTTGCTTCGATATGGATCAGCGTCTTTCATTGAGACACTGAGTTCTGTTTATGAGAAGGATTGACGCGAGAACTTTCGCTGAACCGAAGTTAGCGGAGCAACAGACATGACAGGACTCCTGAACATGAAAAACATGCTCATGGATCCCCGATGGTTCATGCCCACCTCCGCGGCATCTGACTCTAATCAAAAAAGGCGCCGAAGAACACAATCACTGCGACTACTTTACGTCGCCCCTGATCGTCGCAACAGTTTGAACTGCTGCCCCACGAACGGCCACTCTGACGGATCGTACCACCACTGCTGACCTCACCAATCAATCGGCCTTGTTTACGAACCTTACCACCAGATTCAACACTTCCAATTTTTGCTCCTGAGCGACGAATGGTGCCACCCGATTCAACTTCCCCGATCAAGGAACCGTTTTTCCGAACTTTGCCATTCGAATCGATGCTGCCGACTTTTTTTCCTCTCTCGCGTATCGTGCCATTCCCATCCACCGTCCATGCAACGGCGCCGGATTTTCGGATCGTTATCTGAGCAGTTGCTGACAAGCCGGTGCCCATCATCCCGCCCAATACCAAACTCAACGCCAATACTTGATTCATTGATTTTCAAACTCCAGTCACTCATTTATTCAAAATCATGATAAAGGTGTGATGCCGCCGACCATCATCACCACACCCCGGAAAAACACTCCCGCAATATCACAAATACTATCGAGTCTCTCATCCCGCTTGCTTTTACGCAGCACAGGACTTAAGTGTCAGCAGTATCTGCATGGCGGCATTAAGTAAACTCTTCAACCCACTCCATTACGCCTCAATTGTTTCACCACAAGATGAAATAGAAAACCAGAGAGTGGCCCCCCAATCACCATACCAATCAGTGCCCCCACCTGGCCCATCGCCTCATAACCCCGAACTCCATTGAATTCATAGTTGGTTGCGTAATTGCCACCATAGTATCCACCCATGATCACCCCGATGACCGCAAAAGCCAATGCTCCCAACATTCCTGCCAAGAGATAAAAAGAAGTGAGCAGGCAGGATCCCACCAATCGTTGGGGGCTGGTTGACATTTCCTCGGTCGTAACCTGAAAAGGTTGTTGGTTGCCCTTCATGACTTCGCCCCTAGAGTGCATAGGCTTGGCCGATTTGTTGCTAGCACTGACTTCAACCTTACTCAATCAGCCGGTGGACTCCACGACCTACAGTACTCCCAGAATAACGCAAACTCGACCCCGACATGGACTGACGACATGAACTGACGACCTGACGAGAACCTACCAAGGGCCTTCAGCACCTGATCCTTCCACGGATTGCTTGAATCAGTGGAACCATATTATGATTGCTCCCATGGAAGTGATCGCATTGCAATCCGGAAGCAGTGGCAACTGCATTTACGTCGAAGCTGGTGGCAAGCAGTTGTTGTTTGATGCCGGGATCAGTGGCGTTCAAGCGGAGAGCCGTCTGGCTGATCACGGCCGAAACATTCGCGACATTGATGCCCTGATCATTTCTCATGATCATCGTGATCACGCTGTAGGCATGGGGATCTATCAACGTAAGTATGGTCTACCCATTTACGTCACGCGAGCAACACTGGCTGTCGCTCAGCAGAAGATCCGGCTCGGTAAGATGAACGACATCAGGCATTTCGATGCTGGATCAACGTTTTCGGTCGGAGAGGTGCAGATCCACACAATCCCGACACCACACGATGCAGCCGATGGCGTTGTTTTCGTAATCGATGATGGCGTCCACAAAGTTGGCATTCTGACGGATCTTGGGCACGCCTTTAACGAACTGGATGAAATCCTGCCGCAATTGGATGCAGTATTCATCGAAAGTAATCACGATCTTGAGATGTTAGCTGGCAGCTTTTATCCCGAGAGCCTCAAAGCTCGGATTCGCAGCTCGCAAGGACACATTTCAAACCTCGATGCCGCTGAGTTACTACAACGGTCAGCATCGCCAAAATTGCAATGGGCATGCTTGGCACATCTTTCAGAAGAAAGCAATACTCCGGAGCTGGCAATCGAAACACACCGCCGGGTATTGGGTGATCGTTTTCCCGTTTACTGCGCAAGCCGAGACTCAGCGACACCTCCGCTACGACTCTGATTGAACCCTAACGAAGCATTGGAGTCCGTCTCTCATTGGCACGCCCGCGTTGGTTTCCATATCGGCATAGCGTGAGAAAACCAATTGAATTCGTTATCTCGCTCGGTACGCCTCAAGCCAATAATTCAGAGAGCGATCCCTTCTGCTGATCTTCATCGAGATTCAAATCAAAGCGGCCAAAAACATCGCGTGGTTGTCCGGCAGCCTCTAATAGAGAGTTATAGAGACATGCGATGGTGCGATGTCCCGTCTTGCCATATCCAGGGTACTGAAGGTACTGTCCCCCCGCTGTTGGGTTCAACTTTCCCGCAAGTCCACCGAGCAACACAAAAGGCCATTCAGTGCAACTTCCGTGGTGTTTTTCAGCAGCATCACTGAGGTACACGATCAACGTGTTATCCAGCATACTCCCACCACCCTCAGGTACTGCCTTGAGCTTGGCAGCAACTCTGGCAATCTGCTCGACTTGAAAACTTCGAATGCGGTTACGAGCTTCGACGGCTGTCATCCCGGGTACCGTTTCCGCATGGCCAATTCCATGCACATGCTTTTCGATACCCAAACCACGATACGTAATATCCAGCGTATCAGCGCGAATCGTGACCACATTTGAAAGCCCTGCAATCAGGGTTGCCGCAGCAATGTCAAAATGCGCTTCGATGCGATCCGTTTCTACATTGGACTCATACTTATCGTCGACTGTTGGGGCGTGACGTCGAATCGTAGCCTCAAGCCCCGACAGTTTCCTTCGTCGATCACGTAAACTTTCGAACGCTTCCAGATAGTGATCCAATTTTCCGCGATCTGCACCTGCTATCTGTCCTTGCAGTTTTTGGACGTCACCAACCATGTGATCCAGCAGCATTGAATTCAATTGCCGATCAGCCCGTCCTTCAAGTCCCGTCGCTGCCATACCAAATAAATTTTTATAGGCCATCAACGGACTGGCTTGGTAAGGCAGTGGACGGTCAACGTCAATCGCTGAGATACCGGGGTACACAACAGAGTCTTTGACACCTGACAACACCTTACCACCAAGCGTCAAACCAACATGAGGAAAAATGGATGGCAACGAATTTGCGAGTAGTCCATCGACGGTTGGACCGGCGGCACGTCCGGGGTTACCTTCGCTGCCAGTATGGAAACACCCCATTGCGCCGTACCACGCCGAATGCCCACCGCGACACATCTTCCCAGACAGTCCCTGCAGAATCTTCAGGTGGTCTTTGTAGGGAGTCAACGGTCTGAGTGATTCCGGGAGGTTGTGATCAGCAAGCGACACATCCAACAGTGATTCAGCGGGTTTCAGTTCATCGGGCCAACCCTCTTCATTTCCCGGTCGCGTCCATTCATCTGCCAACCCAGCCGGGACAAGTTCAGATGGAGTCAGCCCGCTGCATTTAACCACAAACAAAAAGCGTTTAGGAACCGCTGCCAAGCCGCCAGCGGCCTCTGCTTGCACGCGTTGCAGAAACGGCAACAGCAACGGCGACACCGTGGCAGCTGCGGCGGTCTTGAGCAATTCTCGTCGAGTTCTAGGTGACATGGTTCACTTTGCTTTTCGATACAAGAAGGAGTCTGAGGACAGCAGCGACGCAATCATCGCCTTCATGCTACCACCATGTTTGACGTAGGCCTGATCTGCTTGGATCAATGTTGTTGAATCATCCAACGTTTCGTTTCGTCCCAGCCAGAAACGGAAAGCGTGCCGCACAAACGACTGTCGAACACGACTTGAATTCCCTAGTCGCTTGACTAATTCAAAGACACTGACGACCTCACCATCCAAATCCGGGTCACCGCTATCAGTGATACCCCCACGGGTATCCAGCGGAACGGTGGCAGCATCCGTGTGTCGCTCCGGGAAAATGGTAAGCAATCCGCCCACCATTTCGTCCTCGCGATATCGACCAAAATCATCAAACTGCTCAAACGGAAGGCCAAGTGGATCCATTTTTCGATGACATTTCCAACAATATTTCTCCCGCGTGACCTGCAACCGATGTCGGAGCGATTGGGCTCGATCTTCTGGAACCACAGCATTCACGTCCAACGGTACATCGGGCATGGTGTCGGCCAACAAATGCTCTCGAATCCACTTGCCGCGGCGGATTGGGTCAGTATCGAAATTCCCGCTCCATGCAATCAGCCACGCTGGATGAGTCAGAATGCCGGCTCGCTGCCCCACGGGCATCTTAAATGGTTGCCTTATCGGATAATCCCAAGTCACATGGTTAAGATTATAGAAATCGACGTACTGCCTTGAACTGGGTCCTTCAATTGGAATCGGATGCCGTCCTTCGGATTCAGCAAACTGGACGTATTTGGTATTGAATTCAAAATTCGCATCGTTCTTGTTCGTCTTGATGTAATGCAGGTCCTTCTGAATATTCTCAAGAGAACCGAGATACGCCACAAAGTACTCATCGGTTGTTAACAAACGCTTCAGCACATCACGATCCCGATCAAAAATATGCATGACCAGTTGGTCCGCATCGTCAACCATTCGTTTGGTCAGATAACGGTCTCCAAAACCGATTCGTTTTGCATCTTTGAAGACATTGGGAGCATGGTGATAGCCAAAGAACTCACGAAAGAAACGCAGCGTACGTGTATTTCGAATACCATGATCCTGGGTAAACATTCGATAATCAGCAGTCGACATATTGTTGTTCTCAAGAATCTGCAGAACTATTCGTTGAATGTCCGCCGGATGATCCAACTCCCCGCTCAAAGCCAGATTGAGCAGAGTCGTCTTAGTTTCACCGTCTCTTGCTACCACTTCAATTTGACTCGGTCCTGTATCAGTCAGAGCACGAGCAATAGCAAACGCAAGCTCGGTCGGAGACAGACGGCGACGACCATGATTGTCCAATGCACCGAGTCCAATCTCCATTCGATAAACCGCTTCAGGTTTCATCAGGATTGCTTGCAGCGTTGTCTGAAGTGCCTTGACGTTACCACCCGCGGCGGCGGCTCTGCCGAAGAAATCCGTCAATGATTCATATTCTGATTTCGTGGGTGCTCGTTCCAGGAGCAGGTCAAACTCGAACGCGATCGCCGCACGTAGTGTTTCATCAGTTGGTAAGTTCGGTGATTCCAAAATTACATCGAACTCATCTGGAGTTCTGTTTGCTTTTCTTAGTTTTGCTTCATGATCGCGAAACGTCACACCAGTGGTCTGATACTCGGCAAGTGTTCGGCAATTCATCATGAGCAGTTGTAGCGTGGCCTCACCGGCAACCTGTTGAGTCGAAAAATCCGCGATCTCACCCCTCGATGCATCGAGTGGGAACGGTTGGTGAATCGCAGTGACTTCTCGCAAATGTCGCCCAAAACCATTCACAAACTCGTCATAGACGTACGGACTCAAACGCCAAAGTCGAGGTGGTGAAGAACCTGCACCATGCTGCGATCCGTCAAACAGCCTTTCGTGACTCACGTAGTTGCCAAACTGAGGCGACTTTAGTTTGTGCCAAACTGCTGGTTTCTGTTCAACAGTTCGCAATTGGCTGGTAATCCAATCAGTCACCTGTTCTGCTTCCCCCGCCGGCAACTGAGATGACTCCACAGGTGGCATTACACCGAGCGTGATTTGTTCATGCACTCTTTGCCATGCGTCAACCACGACATCATCAATACGGGTTGGGTCTGCAAAGTCTGCCGACAAATTGTCCAACCGCAGTCCCGCCTCGGGCTTCGTCTTCCCGTGACAATCTGCGCAGTAGACTTTTAGAAACGTCAAAACCGTTTCACCGTCATCAGCCGCAACTTCATCAGCCGCAGCGTCCACCGCCGACAACCAGCCCAACATGGCCACGACGAGCGTTTGTAACATCAAAAACTTGATTTTTTTCAACGCGTTGCTCGCCTTGGGCGGGGTGAGTGAGGCTTCCATGAAAACTCGCATCATAAATCACGCTGCAGCCAAACGATGAATGCATTACGTTTACCTTAACTGCCGATTCCCGCACTCTCAACAGCAGCCCGATCAACGCCCCATTGCCTCTGCAAATGCAACCAAAAACTGGTCAAAACCCCCATGGATATGCAGCACTATTCGCGTGGTTGCAAGGCATGGGCAAAGACGCTGCCTGGCGTTTGTATCTGGCCTTGCGCGGGACAGATTACCAATCATTAGCTGAATTCTCGCGCAATTTCGGCGTCTGCATGAAAACCGTCGCTGATGTAGAAAGCGCTTTGAAGCTTTGTATCCGTCCGATGCAAACGACACCCATTGGCCAACGTTGGTCATCCGCAGTGGATACGATTCAGCAAGGTGGCACACTGGCTGAAGCTCTCAAACCGGCATCTGATTTCTTGCCCGATTTCTATCTGCCGCTTGTGACAGCGGGTGAACAATCAGGACGACTGGCGGAAGTCTTTCATTTCCTGCACGAACACTGCAAGGCACTCAGCGGCCCTTTGGCCAGCTTACGACATACATGGCTTTTTCCGCTCACGATTTTTGCTGCGGGCTCGCTACTTCGTGTCTTGTTGTGCCTGTTTGGTGGAAGCGTGCTACTGGCGATCCAGATAGCGGTTGGTGAAGTGATTGATTTGGCATTACTCGCCATCGTGCTGGGATTAGTCATGCTAACCCCGGCACGCTACTTTGTTGATCAAATGAGGCTTACACTACCGTTGATCGGTGACCTTGAAAGAGAAATCGCCATGTACCGATTCTTTCGCGTCATGTCCATGCTTTACGCAGTGGGCGACCACCGGGTCGAATCGATGATACAACTTGCTGCCGGCACCGTCAGCAATCGCGCAGCACAGCTTGATCTGATGAATGCTGCACTTGCAATCGAAGATCACTCAACAATAACAAAGGCGTTTCAAAAGGTCAGATTCCTCACCTCGCAGTCCCAGACCACGATCGAATCAGCAGAAATTTCCGGCACACTGGAAAACGGGTTTAGACAGATCTCTGATGATGCAGGGGCTTCCATGATGGCAAAGCTAAAATTCATCCAACCCATTCTGGTCAGGATAGTGATGGGACTGGTGATCATCTCAACATTGTTAATGCTGCTCGAGATTGTTTTCTGATTTGGCAAAGACATGCTCGCAACCATTTCCGTGAAAACCTCGCCCTCCGATAGAGCATCTGGACGGCAGCCAACAAGCGTGCATTCGAACACTTTGGAAATCGCGATGATGAAAATAAGTGGATGACTTATTGTTTTCACGATCTGCAAATGCAGGGCGTCGTGACCCGGCTCAAAAAATTGCTGAGCAAGTACGACCGATGATCAACTAATAGTTGATGAGATCGAACACAACTCTCAGCATGCACGGATCTTTTCTTGGCTGTGGCGTGTTGACTCAGTCATCATCACTGCCGGCACTTTCACGCCACGCCAATGCATTCACAAATGCCTGCCGTGTGTGAACATTCAGATCTTGGGTCAACATGTATTTCAAATAGTCCGCAGGAACAGCTTCCGACTCGTCAGTGCTGAACAGGTACTTACCGCGATGTTTTCCCCACGCGATTTGTTTCGGATGCGTCCTCGCATGGTGCGAGAAATTATAGAACTGACCTCCGCTTTTGATGTTCTGGCGTTGGACAATCTGTGTTGCCAAGAGATGCAACATCCTGACATCAGCTTGTGCGCTATGGGCGTCCTTGGCCAAATCTCGTAACCACGCCTCGAATCCAAACAAGTGATACAGTACCGCGAGTTGTTTGTGACAGTCAATTTCGGGCCACAGATACTGGGAGATACCCAGAGTATCAATGCACCTTACATCATCAGGAGAACCTATCACCTCGTAATCAAAATCGACATTATGGGCAACAATAAAATCTCCAGGCTCCAATGGGACAAAACCAATGGATTCCGATGAGGGAGGACAGTCCACGAGTTCTTCAGGAAGAATACCATGAACGACCGTGGCCCCCAGAGTCATCTCTCCTGCAGGCCGGAATCGTTGGACGTGAACCTCTGGATCTTCGTTTGGGTTGAACAGTGACCATGCCACTTCAATGGCTTCATTCAGATCGCCGCCGGTGGTTTCAGTATCGACCAGATAAATCTTGTTCAAACGTTGCTCCGAATTTTTGACATTGGAATGCTTTTGCAGCACAATTAGCGCGCTGAAGCGATGACGCTTCCCGTCAAACTTCAACCGTGGCTAACAGTGCCAAACTACAACCTCTTAAATATCGTAACGATCATAGTTGGTTGCCGCTGCATCCCATTTGATCTTCGCCAAAGCAGAAAACACCATTTCATCAATCGAACGTCCGATTTCATCACCGAACCAGCAGACTTGCAACCGTGACCAGTCACCAGAGTCACCCGTTGACGTTGGACAAGGCGATTCCAAGGTAGCTTGGAAACGATAGCCTGGGATGGGAAATACCTCAGGTCGAATGAAGGCAAAACCTGTCTCTGTGGATGCGCTTCGTTCCTGACGGCGTTCGAGATCGATCATGATAAAATGGCTGATTGACTCAGGACTGCCTTCCAAGTGCCCTCGGTATGTTCTCTGCAAATCGAACTGGGTCAAAATCAGTTTTCTGCTATCGAAAATTCTTCTACCTTTCTGAATGGATCGCAAACTTATCGGGTCCATTTGCTCCCACCGATTGTCATCCTCCTGAAAGAAAGACTGTTGCGACATACTTTGGTTCGCTTGCTGTTCCTGAAACACCGCGAGAGCATGCAATGCAGTCGTCCGATGGATCTCAAGCACAGGAGATATCGAACCCTCTGCGTCGCGTTGGTATCCGCCGGCAAGATTCCACGCGACGGGGATGCCTTGGGCAACCAATTCCTCAAAAACAAACCGATCCCGCTCTGAAAGCTCTGTATTATTCAACACACCACCCAGTGGATCATCACGATGGGCATCTGCTCCTGCCTGATACAACACAATATCAACGCAAGAGCTTCGCATAGCCTTGATCGCCTCATCAAGCCACTCGAAATAAGTCCGAGCGTTTGACAATCGCTGTGCCCCAGCTGTGAAATGCAAGATGGAATCTTGCAGGCCCAATTCTCTGATGATGTCATTTGTGCCATCTCCCAGATGCCAATCACAATCAAGAATTCCAACTTTGCTGATACCATCGTGTTCCAACAACCGATTCGCTGCCACCATCAAACCGTTGAATGTGCAAAATCCATGGTTGGATGAATAGCCAGCGTGATGAAATCCGCTTGACGGGGAACACGCCAAACCTGAAACCAATGCATCCTCTGCCGCTGCGACCATAGAGCCAACCGTCCACCGTGTCGACTCAGCCACTGAAGCCTCTGTGTTGCCATGTCCGTTGGCGACATCCCCACTGAAGACATCAAGCACGTACTGCGGATCGTGGACGGCTTGGAGTTCCTGTAGAGAAACAGGCTCGAACTTAACGCGTTTTATGAGCCTGTGCTGCACCCAGTCCTCATAGACAGAAGCGGGCTTCTCGCCGGACGGCGAATAGCCTCCCGATGGGCAGGACATGCGATCATCGTAAAAAGTGCGCAGAAGATGCTTCAAAACAAAACCTTTCAAGGAAACGGACTGACGGCGAGGGCAACATCCACTGCTGTGCAGTTGATCGTTGCTGCATGGGACAAGGGAACTCCAGAAGTTCCGGATCGCGTACTGTTGCGAGAAGCAATACATTTATATAGTCACATTTCAGAGCGATTGGGGGCGCGCGAAATTCTAGTCATCGTTCAGTTCATGGCCATCAGCAAGAAAACCCAATCGACAGTGATGAAACCCACTCTTTTTCTAACTTCGACCCATTACTATCACTTGGTAACCTCAACACAAATCACACCGTGGGTGACTCACTATCTGATTCTTCCGGGTCCGTGGGTTTAAGCGAGAACAAATAGTCGGGCGCGTGATCCGCTGCTTTGCCTGCCAAGACAAATGGTTACTGAAAAGAAGTTCCTTTGCTCACCGATCACACCTGATGCCAACCCACACGAAAAGGTTCACCTATTTTGCTCCCGCAGTGGTGGTGGTGCTACTTGGATTGGGCTCACGATACTCTGGCTTTTCCTTGCCTGAGTTTGTTGCAACGCATGCAGGAGACCCGTGCTGGGCTGCGTAGGTGTACCTGATCCTGAGTTTCACCCTGCCCAACAGACCGATAAAACAACGTGCAGCAATGGCCGTTGCGCTTGCATTTGCCATCAAACTGAGTCACCTCTATCAGGCAGCTTGGATTGATTCGATACGGCTGACGACCCTAGGCGGATTGATACCCGGTTTCGAGTTCACAGCGTGGGATCTGCTGCGTTATACGGTTGGTGTTCTTTTCTGCGTGGTATTCGAAACAGCGTTAACATTGCGGTTCAAAACTACATCACTCACCTGAACTGTTGCTAGAGATTGTGTCACCAGAATCCAAATAGGCTTACCCAGTGAGCGACCTCAGCAACCGGACCGTTTCCTTTGCGGCAAGTGTTGGAGACAGGGCGGTGGATGCAATTCCCGACACAACTTTGGTGATGTTGTGATCCACCCTTCCGCTGCTGCTCCATACTTGACCGTCAGGGGCGGTGATATAGACAGAGAAGGTACGGTGCCCCGTACCGGGCCGCTCTCCAATCACATGCAATAGCGATCTTGTTCCCTTGGACTGGGCGTACAGAATTTCACCGATCTGATAGCCCGCTCTGACACGTCCCGAGTTCACAACAATATTTTCTGGAGCTGGTTTGTAATTTTCGCTGGTCAACTTTTCTCGAAGACCTTTCAGGAATGGTTTCAGATGATTCTTCTCCATAATTGACAGGGCATTCAGCCCATCAGAGATCACAATCTGAACATTGAACTGACCATCATGTTTGTTACGAAGTGCCTGCACCATCAATGCGGATGGCTCACCTAGTTTCTCACCGCTCGACGGATGCAAAATGTAGTCATTGCGGTCCTTTGACTCGGTATTCAGAGCCAGAGCTGCAGGAACCTGACCAATGAACCCGGGAGTCAGTTGAGCCCAAATGCTCTTTTTTGCATCATCGTAAATTCGATGAATGTTGCGCTCGGTTGTTGTTGGAATCTCTGTTACTGCGGCTCCGTGGCCCTGAGTGATAAAAACTCCCCTGCTTTGCACGGACTCGATTTGCTGTTGTGCCTCCCGAGTGATTATCTGCTCGGACCTGACATCACCTTTGCGCCGCAGATATTGCAAATACACCCACGCCGGATCACCAAAGTGCGAGGTTGGCTTTCCCCGTTGATCAATTACCCCGATTGTTTGAAAGAAGTCCCACATTCGATCGTTCACTCGATAGCCAAATTTTTGTCGCAGGCGAAGGTGATCATGGTAACCCGTGGTCAGATACCCGAGCATTGGGTCAATTTTGGTAGGCAAAGCCATCAGATACGCTGGGTTCGCTGGCATGATTTGCTCAAGACACCAATCAAGATCTTGCAAGGAGACTTCCATGTGAAGTGTCGAGCACACATCAAGTCCGATGGTCAAACCATGCAGTTTTCCCATCACAATGTCCTCCAGACAGCATCGAACCAATTGCTCCTTTGTACGAAACACTTCAGGTCCAATAAACCCAGCCACATCATTCAAATGAACCCATGGCTTCAAATCCGATTCCGACTTGGATTTCTCCACTTCATGCATCAACGCACGAGCAAACCCGTACTTACGTGATTCATGAACGACCATGTCAAAGCCGTTGCCATGACCATTTGTAAAATCAGCTCCCTGCCCTGTTTCGAAGTAGAGATCAAATTGCCCTTTGCGTTCCCGGGCGTACGCCATCATTTTCTCAACGCTAATGTCAAAGGTTTGATTGGCACCATCGGTACCAGCAATACTCTGAAACCAAAGTGCCGTACTGCCAGGTTGTCGCTGCTCAACGTCAGCCTGGACGTCAATGTGCGAAAGCACACAATGAGGCAAGTCATTCTGCAAGCCAAAGACTTCTATGATCTCCTTCAACGCATGTTCCACGGCAGCCACAGAATCCGGGTCGCTGGAAACTGGATTGGTTCCCAACAAAACATCACCGACTCCATACGCCCACGCATCAAACACCTGCCAACGAATGTCTTCAAGGTTATCAGTAGGTGAATTGGGCTGCACACGTGCTCCCAAGTAGCCCTTCGCACCAATTTTGCTATTGGGCAAAGGATGAAATATTTTTGAGGCAACCGTGATCAATTCCTCGTTGCTCATTAATTTCACAACACAACCAATGCCAACACTGGACAGACCCGGCAGCACACGCTTGATTTCCACTTCCTCGCGTTCCAATAGAAATCGCTTCAATTGACCAAGTGTCTGACTTTGAATGGTTGCCTTGTCGTTCCGCACCAGTGTCTGTTGCAATAGTTGCGACAAACGATCCTGGGTGATCGGTTTACTATCCAAGTCCGACAGACGGGTATTAGACAAAAGCTGTCGAGCGGTACTCCGGACAGAATCGTTGTCAGCAGCCACGCCGAGAGTGGCATCGCCTTCTTTGAAAGGATTTGCTGCACCAATGATTTTCCGATAAAGGGTCTGATCAAATGTTGAATGAATTCGGTTCAGGTATCCAAAAACGTCTTCTCCGGAATGACTATCTGCCAAGACAACACCTGCTGGCTGTGGTTTCATAGCCGCAAGCGATGACGGAAAATTCGCAAGAGCCGCAACACCGCACAAACTTCCCGAACTCGCAAATTGCCTTCTGCTGATTCTCATCATTACCCTTCCAACACAGTAATTTCAACATTGGGATTACGATACAGCTGAGGACCTGCCCCGTTTGCTTTGATCGCGTGTGCACTGAAACTCGCTCTTTGTGACTCATGACTTGATCACTGCCGCGCAGCCGTTTAGCACAAGCCAGCCACGCCATCGATCACCCTGCAACGTCTCATGCACCCCCCCAAGGATACACCGTATATCCGGCCTCCGACAATGTTTTCGCAGCCAATGGCAAATGTGAACTTTTGAGCAGCAGGTAATCGGTATCGAAGGTTGACACTGCAAAAACACTGATGTCTGCAACTGCGAGGTGTGAGGTGATACCAGAAAGAACGCCAACCAAAGAAAAGTCCAGTTTTCCGGCGACGCGCATACACACCCAACCTTGCTCTGACTCCACATCTTCCGGAACGATCGATTCTGGACACACAATCGACAACTCATCAGGCGTCCACGTCAATGACACAAACTGTGACAAATTCTCATCACGCTCCACGGCCCAGTTCGGGACTGGACTATCAGGCGGCAGGCGACAAATCGCATAGCACTCTGCTAGCAGCTCAAGACTTAACATCAGTTACCGTTCTGACGAACCTTTTCCTGTAAGAACTCAACTAAGCCCTCAGGATCATCCGTACCAATTCTGAGTTTGCGACCCTCCCGATACCAAACGTCCACACAATCATATCCCCAAAGATTCCACACCCAACCGCCACTTGGACTCATGTGAATGCCCCAGCCGTCCATG
>Ga0315321_10000947_pt1 | contig 22199 bp, 20 predicted proteins | sample M180m21515metaG_FD_203464 | JGI IMG/M metagenome (GOLD analysis project Ga0315321, IMG submission 203464) | Ammonia-oxidizing marine archaeal communities from Monterey Bay, California, United States - M1 80m 21515 | ecosystem: Environmental > Aquatic > Marine > Intertidal zone | place: USA...
CAAGGGTTCCATTAACCACACTTCTTTCCCAGTCGTTAACATCAGTGATAATTCTATTACGTGCTTCATTTGAAGCTTCACTGGTCGAAAGATAAAGTACAGAAAATTTCCATTCTGTATCATCTTGTTGTAAACGGAATATTGCAGTAGTTTCTTTATTTCTTAATCTCTCATCATCGCTCCCAATATCAGAAAGATTGGTAATATCTGTTGGCATTTCTTCGAACGAAATATTTAGCCGTGAATCACTAAACGCAACTTGCAGTTCTTCACTTATTGAACCCTGCCATACAATTTCTAATTCTAGAGCATCTAATTCTTCAGCCTCGGATTGTAGTAATAATGGTAATGCGATAAAGAGAGCCGGGAAAATGAGTAATGGAATTACAACTAGAGCTAACAATGTACGCCAGTCTCTGACAAATTCAATAATCTCCTTTTTTGCAATTGTAGTTACAAATCTCCAAGAGTTACTCATCTTCACTCACCTCCTGCACTGAGATCATTCTGTCGGAATATTTTGTACCTGGAGTACTACCTGTTAGGAACCTTCTCCACCATTTAGCCATCTTTCCTTCCTTGACATCATCTTCAGTTCGTGTTCTTGCTTTATCTGATGTCAAAAACACATATGCATCTTCAAGAGATTCTTTTTCCGTAACTTCGAGTAATTCTTTGGGTGAACCATCTGCACGTATTGTTCCATTGTGAACTATGATTATACGGTCGCAGACTTGCTCTGCTTCCGCTAAATGGTGCGTGCTGTAAATTACAGTTCCACCTTCATCTCTTAATTGGCCAACCAATGAGCGTACTGTTCGCGCACTGGTGACATCTAGACCAGCTGTAGGTTCATCTAATAGCAAAATATCTGGGCCATGTGCCAATGCCCTTAGCAATGCTGTTTTCTGGCGCATACCTCGGCTGAAACCTTTCGTATGTCGAGATAGGGCTTCGGTAATTTCTAGCATTTCAGCGAAATGGGATACACGACCCCATGCCACATCATCTGGAATACCATACATTCGAGAATGGTAGCGAATATTCTCCCACGCTGTCAATCGAGAGTACAAACCGGTTGATTCAGGAACAACACCTAATTTTTTCCGCATGGTTGACACGGGGTTATCGCCAAATAATATTGTCCCATTTGAAGGCTCCATTACACCTGCCATCAAACGCAATAGTGTTGTTTTACCTGCACCGTTACCACCAACGAGACCGATTACTTGACCCGGATTAATCTCCAAATCAACACGGGTTAGTGCTTCCACTTCACCGAACCTTTTCGCGACTCCATCTAGGATTAGAAGTGGTCCGCTCATAGACCTCTGTCATCGTTCTGATTGAACAGCATTGTCCAAGCCAGGATACTTTTCATCAAGTCTTTGCGCTCGTTCAATTTGCTGGCGGACTAATAATTGAATTTCTTTTTGAGGAATTCCCATATCAATGTGGTTTGCGATCATTTCCAACGCACCTTGTATTGCTCCAGCGGCTAGAAATGCGTCATTGGAAATAGTTCCATCATGCCTGCACTGCTCCAGTCGTGCTGCTACGAATTCATATTCAGCGTGAACAATTGGTCCAGTCAGCATTGGCTGTGCCAACAATCGGTCTATACATGCTCGCATCAAATCTTGTAATTCGAAGGTACCTATCAGTGCTTTGTATGTCCCTAACTTTGAGTAAGTTCGACAAGAACTCCACCAGTACTTTTTGGATGGACAAATGCAATTAAAGAATTATTAGCACCATTTCGTGGTATTACGTCAATCATTTGTATCTCATTGGCCAATAGGTGTGCTATCATCTCTAGTAAATTATCTACCCTGAAACATATTTGCTGAACCCCCGGACCACGTTTTGATAGAAATTTTCCAATCGGAGTATTTTCTCCAGTAGGCTCAAGAAGTTCGATCATTGGAGTGTGAGTATCATTTTCACTGGTGGCGAAGAATCTAGTCTTAACACCTTGATCTTCAACAACCTCATCTCCGCCTTGAAGTAACCCAATTAGGTTCCAGAATTTTGATGATTGCTCTAAATCATCACAAGCGATTCCAATATGGTCTAGATATATTTTCATTTATTTCACCTAAAATCCACTAGGAGCCATCCATGTTCCAAAGATATCTTTCATGGCAGATACAATCTCTCCGAGGGTACAATCTTGCTTCAATGCAGCGACTACTAGCGGGAATAAGTTATCATCACCGGCAGCACCATCACGTATTTTTTGCAGTGCTATTTCGACTGCACTAGAATCCCTTACACTTCTAAGTGCCTCGAGTTTTTTACGTTGATTCCTTCCCAATTCTGAATCGGGTTTTAGCACAGGTGGCATAATTTCATCTTGTAAAACCCCATGATTGACACCAACAATTTTTCTTTCTCCGGATTCCACTTGCATTAGATGACTCCATGCTGCCTCATGGATTTCGCGTTGCTGGAAGCCGGATTCAATCGCCTTCATCGCACCCCCCATCGTTTCGATTTCCAAGATTTTTGCTTTTGCAGCATCGTAAATTTCGCTTGTCAACATTTCCACTAGATAGGAGCCGCCAAGTGGGTCGACTACGCTAGCAGCGCCACTTTCTTCTGCTATGATTTGCTGAGTTCTGAGTGCAACAGTTGCACTTTCTTCCGTGGGTAACCCAAGAGCTTCGTCGTATGAATTTGTGTGAAGGCTTTGAGTTCCGCCGCAAACTGCAGCTAATGCTTGGATAGTTACTCTGGATATATTGTTCAAGGGCTGTTGCGCAGTAAGTGATACTCCTGCCACTTGGGTGTGAAATCTTAACATTGCACTTTTAGGATTTTTTGGTGAATATCTCTCGGTTATCAGATCGTACCAAAGTTTTCGGGCAGCTCTGAATTTACTAGCCTCTTCAAAAAAGTCATTATGACAATTAAAGAAAAACGAAATCCTTGGACCAAATGTGTCAATGTCCAACCCCTTTTCAATTGCCGCCTCAACATATGCAAGCGCATTAGCAATTGTAAATGCTACTTCTTGGATAGCGGTTGAGCCAGCTTCTCTAATGTGGTATCCCGATATTGAAATTGTATTCCATGCTGGGATATCTGTGGCACAGTGTTCAAAAATATCCGTAATTAATCTCATTGATGCTTCTGGAGGGAAGATGTGTGTCCCACGTGCAATATATTCCTTCAAAATATCATTTTGAATGGTTCCACGTACTTGGGATTGGCTAACACCGTTTTCTTCAGCTACTGCGACATACATTGCAAGCAATACCATTGCAGGCGCATTTATTGTCATTGAAGTAGAGACTTTGTCCAGTGGGATCCCCGATAGAAGAATACGCATGTCATCTAGGCACGTTATCGATACACCGACCCTACCAACTTCACCTTCACTCATTTCATCATCTGCATCTAATCCCAATTGTGTTGGTAAATCAAATGCGACAGACAATCCCTTTTGGCCACGTTCTAGAAGTAATTTGAATCTCTCATTAGTGGCCTCTGCACTGCTAAAACCGGCATATTGTCGCATTGTCCACAAACGAGAACGATACATTGTATCATGAATTCCTCTTGTATAAGGTGGATTTCCTGCCTCATCGGGACCTGCAATTTTTGGGACTTCTATACCACCTAGTGTCCGCCAGTCTTTTCTTCGCTGACCACTCATGATTTTCCCTCAGTAGCAATACTTTCATGTCTGCGTATAAACCCTCATACAGTACTATTGCTAAATTACTGTTTTTTTTCAACAGCAGCCATCGTCATTGCACGTCTTAGGCTCTTCCGGTTCATGATTAACTCCGCCGGGTCCATGAGCATGTCCATGAGAAATTTCTTGTTCTGAAGCATCCCTGATATCAATAACTTCAACATTAAAAGTTAATGATTTTCCAGCTAGTTCATGGTTGAAATCTACAGTTGCAGATTCATCATTGACTTCAGTAACTCGAAACGGCCCCATATCGCTCATCAAAGTCATTCCAACTTCAGGAGTGATTTCACCGAACATGTTTAGTGGAACTACCTGTATTGCTTCTGGATTATGTTCACCATATGCTTCTTCAGCCGAAAGTGTAAATTCAACTTTATCTCCAACCTTTGATCCCATCAGTTCTCTTTCAAAACCTGGAATCATATTCTTGTGACCAATTAGGAATGTCAAAGGATCTCGTCCTTCACTTGAATCAAAGATATCTCCGCTATCAGGGAGTGTTCCAGTATAATGTACGCTTGCTACTTTGTTATTTGCTATTTCTGACATATTATCATCTCTTTGTTGTGTACCGCTTTACTATCTTACGGAATTCATCAGCAACCTCTGTTGGTATGATCAATTCTTTTTCTTTATCATTGATGAATTCTATAGCGTCAGCAACTCCAGTGCGCTCTCCTTTTGCCCAAATTTGACCCAAGATATTCGAGCGGTGCTCCTCACTAATCGCATCATTATCAAGTAAATCTCTTGCAATATACTTGTATTCAAGATACTTGCGTCGATCCAGTTTACGTGACTGTGGCTGTCGCCCTCCACCTTTTTTATCACCATGGCGGCGCCTCTTGTTTCTTGTTTCTGACTTCTTAATTTCAGTTGTAATTGTTTTGAATACGTTTGCTGAACTAGCAGCTATTGGTTGTGGGACTTCGATTGCTACAGTTTTCTCGACTTTTGGAGTTCCCGTTTCTTTTACAACTTCCAATTCAGTTATTTCAGGAGAGAGAATTTCGCCACCTGTTTCAACATTTCGAGCATCCTGAGCTTCCTTTGCAAATTTAGCTGTAGCCGCTGATTTAGCACGCAGTGATGCGAGTCGATCTTCGCGGCTATCTGGTTTTTGTATTGAGGTAGTGGGTGCAGGTTTTGGCTGCTGTGATGGTTTGTGGGTAGTGGCTTTTTGTTCAGGCTTGACTTTTTTCTTTTCTTCAGCTTCTTTTCGCTGGCGCAAAGCTTCCATCGCAGCCTTCTGTTTAGCCGCCATATCTGCCGTTGGCTTGACCGGCTCGGTGGTACGGGGACGCTGAGCCGGACGCGGGGTTCTTTCTTTTCGGTCGCGAGCCTTTTGGCTTGCGTTTGGAGCAAAAGGATTGAATGGTTCATCCTTGCGCCTTCGTCCGTTCATATTGTTGCGGTCTCGCGGCCTCTCATAACCCTTGGCATCTTGTTCAAGGCCACACTACAGGTGTTTGGTCTGTTCGCATTTCTTGGTCTATCCCTGAATCCACCAGACTTGTTTTTCGTCCATGTTTCAGTTCCAGCCAGCCCAGCCTAGCAATCATTGTTCCATTATCGATACAATACATACGCGGAGGGCAGAAACTTTCTGCACCTCTTTCGTTACACATTATCGATGACATATCTCGTAATCTTTGATTGCATGCCACTCCTCCGCCAAGCAATATTTGGGTTTTACCAGTATGCGCTAATGCACGTTCAGCAACTTCTACACATGCAGCAAAAGCATGCTCTTGCAGGCTCCAGCAAACTGCTTCAAAGGGCTTACCCTCGCTGACCAATTTGTTAGCCGCACTCATTAATCCAGAAAAAGCAAGGTCCATGCCATGAACTGCATACGGCAATTCCAATCCTTTTAATGACGGATTAGGGTTTTGCTTTAGCCACTCAAGGGCTCGCTTTTCAATTACTGGACCTCCAGGGAATGGAATACCATGATTTCGAGCAAATTTATCCAGCATATTTCCAATACCTATGTCCAGAGTTTCACCTAAAACACGGTATCTTCCGTCGAGCCTGGCAATTACTTGCGTATTACCACCACTGACATAGAGCAAAACCGGGTCATCACATCCACATTGTTCGCGGCCAATTTCTATATGTGCGACACAGTGATTTACACCAATTAAAGGCACTCCTAAATGAGTAGATAAAGATCGAGCAGCAGCAGCTCCAGTTCGTAAGCAAGCACCCATTCCGGGACCTTGTGAATAGGAAACAGCACTGATTTCACTTGGAATTAAACCATTATTTTTTAGTAGGTTTTCCAATAATTGCGCAGAAATTTCAACATGGTGATCTGCTGCTTCACGCGGATGAATTCCTCCCTCTGTTGGACGTAAGGTATCCGAACTTGACGGCTTTGGACTTCCATCCGCATCCACTAGCCCGAATGAAAGAGTATGTGCAGTCGATTCAATACCTAGTATCCATCCACCTGCCATGTCGTTTGGCTGTCGGATATACTATCTAACCGTTACATACTCCCTGTACCATATGCAACGACTTCTAACCAATCTTGGCCCGCTTGCTCACCTGGCTGGTGTTGGGCCTATTGTTGGAGTTATTACCGACGAAAGTATGTATGTTGCCGAGGCAGGTCTAGGAATTCTTATCGAAGATCATGTTATTGTAAAAATAGCACCTTCTGCGGAATTACTAGAAGAGTACACCCAAGCTGAAGTTTTGGATTTAGAAGGTAAAGCGGTAATTCCAGGGCTTGTAGATTCACACACTCATCTTCTTTGGGCAGGGGATAGAAGCCGTGAGGTTTCGTGGAAGCAACAAGGATTCAGTTATTCGAAAATCGCAGATTTAGGCGGTGGAATAGCTGCTACTGTGGCTCCAACCGTTGCAGCAACTACTCCCGAGCTGGCACATCTTGGAATTGAAAGAATGAGGGAAGCACTTCGTAACGGGACTACACATCTGGAGGCGAAATCAGGTTATGGCTTAGATACTGATTCCGAATTACGCTTACTGGAAATAGCCGAGGGGTTAAGCGCAGTGGAGCGCTTACCTTCACTAGACTTAACTTGGATGGGTGCCCATTCATCACCAATCGGGGGTAATATCGACTCATATGTTGAAGATATATTATCGGAGCAACTACCTGCAATATTAGAGCAAGGTATTGCGCGCAGTGCAGATGTATTTTGTGAGCCAGGTTGGTTTTCGATAGAGCAAAGCGAGGATATTCTGAAAGCCAGCCGCAAAGGTGGTCTTGATTTACGAATGCATATCGATGAGTTTGTTGACGGTGGAGGTGGTGCTTTGGCTGCTGATTTAAAGGTAGTAACAGCTGATCATGCACACTATACAAATGAAGACTCACGTGCCCAAATGCATGAAGCCGGCGTGAATACAGGATTTTTACCAGGTACGCCATATGCCATGGGAGATTCGTATCCCCCATTCACTAACAATCTAGAAAACAACTGGGTTTGGTCATTTGCTTCTGACTTCAATCCTAATTGCCGCACACTAAGTTTACCCTTCCTCGGTTCGGTATTAGTACAGCGCAATGATATATCGCCAATCATTGCTCTAGCAGCATGTACTAGGAATTCAGCATTAACGACTCCACACCCTTCGGGATTAATCCATGGACAGATCCGAGAAGGAGGTATTGCAAATCTCAATATCGTGGATGGACCGCACTGGCAAGCTTGGTGCTTACAGCCTGGGCATTCTCCATTTGCAGCAACAATGTTAGAGGGAGAATTGATTTTCCACTAATATCTTTTCAAACAGGGATTAATATGAAATCAGAAAAAACATATTGGCTAGAAACTGTAGTGTGTTCAGCTCGCAAAGGATTCGATTCAAGACTCGAGCGTATGCTTGAAGCGCGACAAGAAATGCGAAGGCGAACTGAAGGTTGTATCAGATCGTGGGTGTCTCGATCAATCGATGGCCAACCTATGTTTCTCCTACAGGCGATTTACGAAGATGAAGATTCCTGGCGCCGTAGTGCAAAAAGAATATCCGATGAACTAGATTCAAGGGATGGAGGCATCGAATCTTTGTTGGGCGGTCCACCTTTGGTAGGTATTTTTGCATTAAACTCGAAAAACCTCGATTTGGAGAGCCCCTGAGCGTCGCATAACATACATTATGCGACATTGGTTTTTGCTAGCTTATTGTAATTTAGCCGCAGTACCTCGTTTACAAGCATAATAATGCAAAGAATTGTAATTAACCTCTTCACATAGGGGGGTTTTAGGGTAAAAATCCAAATTCTTCATCTTTACAATCATAGGATTCATTAGAGCGGGTCTACACGCACTTTTGTTTCTCATGGCGGAAGTTAGCGGATTTTGTTTGAAGTGTAAGACCTACGGTCCAATCAAAGATGGAAAAATGATTGTAATGAGCAACGGTCGAACCCGCTGTGGAGGATTTTGTTCCGAGAAAGGATGTACTGGTAAAATTTCCAAGATCGTTTCCTGATCTCATACACCGATTCCGATATATAGGCCATCACAGTGGCCAAGTTGCTAGGGCTCGTGGTCTAGGGGTTATGACGTTGCCTTGACATGGCAAAGATCGCCAGTTCAATTCTGGCCGAGCCCACCTGGTGACTTTTCTCTTAATGAATTCACATTAATTGTATCTTGAATAACATTTAGTAGAAAATCAATCTTCTACTACTTCTTCAGATTCTGGGACTTTTTTTTTGTCTACGGATACTGGCTTATCATCAACAAATGAAAAGTCTGTTGATCCACCACTCCAATCCTTAACTGAGGTTTCATCGCCTTCAAATTCTTCATCAGCAATCGCAGAACCTGGATTAATTGAATAGTCGAGGGGGTTAACATTACGAGATTTCTGTCGCTCTTCAGGAGTAGGGGGGGCTCTCTCTTCTAGGTGAAGGCCAGAATGGAAAGTACTACACTCGAGGCATCTAACAGCTCCTTTATCCGATATTGTTCCACAAACTGGACATGATTCTTTACCAACTAGAACATCAAGTTGGTCAGACATAAAATCACTCGTCGTCGTCTTCATCTTCGAGGAACATGTCGTCTTCATCACCAGTGATTTCTTCACCGTCTTCGGTTTCTATTGTCACTGTCCCTTCATCGTCATCAAATTTAATAATAATACCAAAGAACTCTTCTCCATCGACATCGAGTCCTACCGATGAACCAACGTCGATATCATCTTCGTCAGCATCCTCATCATCGTCCTCATCATCGTCTGAATCGTCTTCATCATCGTCTGAATCGTCTTCATCATCGTCTGAATCGTCCTCATCATCATCAGAATCGTCTTCATCATCGTCTTCAGCTGCACTATCACTGTCATCAGATTGATCTTCTTCATCGCTCTTTTCTGGTGAGTCGCCTTTCACTAAATCACGTAATGATGGTGCATAAACAAGATGTAAATATGCTATAACTGCTAAGCCCATAACTCCGATTATAATCATTACAATACCGTCTGTATAGAATCCAGCAGGCATGCTACTTCCACCATTTTCTCCACTGAATGGCGTCAATGAGTTTGCACATTTACCTGGGTCTATTGCAGGGTCACAAGGATAAGTTTCACCTTTGTCGACACTACCATAACATGGATCAGGCATTTCATCTAGGTCGAGTTCACACACATTCCAATTAGCAAAATCAACTTCTCCAATACCATCATCATGGCCATCATAGACAATTGTGCCTCCGTCTCCAGAGACAATCAACCCTATCCCGTTGACAACCCAGCAACCGATGAAAGCAACCATCAGGAAGTAGGCGATTGGATAGAAAATGTCATTTGCTTTTTTACCCATCAAGAATTTTTGTACAGGGCTTGGGAATTCTTTTTCTTTCTTCACCTTAGGCATTACTCCGGGCTTAATTCCAATCTTTAGATCATCTAGTGCTTTAACTAGTTCACTTGGATCAATTCGATTGTCCTTATTAGTGTCTAAATACTGAAGAATAGCAGTTACCTCTGACGGTGAGAGTTTCTCTCCACCTATCTTTTCAATGCCCTTTTGTAGTTCAGGGGCATCTATTAGATTATCTTCGCTTGCATCCATTTCAGCGAAGGCTTCAGCGGCAGTAAACCCTGCTTCTGCTATTGCAAATGCTAGACTCTCAAAAGCCATTACAGTCGCATTATTATCTACTTCCTCTTCTTCAGCGTCATCTGCCTCTTCAGTAGTGTCTTCATCTTCAGAAGGTTCACTTTCTTCAGCATCATCTGTATCTTCAGTAGATTCTTCAGATACATCTTCTTCTGCTTCATCCACATCATCATTTGAATCTTCTTCAGGCTCCTCGTCTTGGCTTTCATCAGCCAATTCCTCAGATTCTTCAACATCATCCTCGGAAACCTTATCCTCTTCAGCTTCAACTTCTGCGTCTGCCTCTTCAGCTTCTGCCTCTTCAGTTTCAACTTCTACGTCTGTCTCTTCAGCTTCTGCCTCTTCAGTTTCAACTTCTACGTCTGTCTCTTCAGTATCTGTATCATCTATTTCATCAGATTCTGCACTAGTAGTTTCAGGTTCCTCTTCCGTGGAACTTTCAGGCGTATCTTCTTCATCGGAATCATTATTTTCAACAAATGAAACCCCACATTGAATACATTTTTGGGAATCAGTTGGCTGTAATTTACCACATGAACCACATTCACCTAGCGACTCTTCGGATACTCCACCGAAGTTTACACCACAGTTTGAACATGACTTACTATCTAATGGGATGATTGTACGGCATTTCCCACATTCAGCCATAGGGATTTCCTGGTTCTCTTCATCTGACATGGTTGTCACTGTCCTCGCGAGTCCATCGCACAATATAATGGTTCATGGACTTGAAGCGTCACGGACCATATAGGCGCAGCGCAGGAGGCATGCCAATGGTCAATCTAGAATCGGGTAAAGTATACACGCTAAATCTTGTTTCTCAAGATGAAATGTTAGCGTTCGTAGATTCTTACTCAATGAGGGACGAGGGGCAAGTTTTACTGCTATCAAGGTTACCTCAACGTAGATTATTAGAGCATGTAGATATTGACAAAGTTAACTGCTACTGGGTAACCTCGCATGAAGTTGCAGGGGCAATTCAACCATCCTTGAATCAAATCCACGATCTTGTGACTTCATTTGTTGAAAATAGTAACGGGCTAGTTGTAATTGAAGGCATCGAATGGCTTATTTCTTTACATGGATTTGATGATGTTCTGAGTCTGGCAGTGAAATTAAAGGATTCACTATCAAGCAAAAAATGCGCCTTATTATTCGTAATTGCTGATGGTATAATGGATGAAATACAGAATGCGCAATGGCATCGGGAATTTTTGCAATGGGAAATACCTCGGAAAATAGAATTTTCAGAATTAAAGGAAATTTCACATGTTGAAACTCTTGATCCAGAATTAGTTGAAACTGTATCGGGTGACGAAAGAATAACACAACTTTCATTCCTGGTACGCATACCTAGAGAGGGTTATTCAAAAGAAATAGCGCGTAAAAGAATATTGCAATGGCGTCGCATGGGACTAGATGTTTCCGAGGCAGAACCAGCACTATTCCAAGAGTCAGATGATCAAGGTTATGAAATATATAGAAGCGTTGAAGAAAAGGTTAGAAGAGCCACAGAACTAGATAACCGGTTAGATATTTTATTGGAAAGAGGTTGGCGATCCGAGGTGACTAAAATGAGATTTCGAATCAGGCAATTAACTGGTTTTTCAGATGTAGAATCACGAATTAATGAACTCATCTAGGCAAACGACCATGCTCAGCTTCTATGCGAGCCAGCCAGCCACCATTGGATAATTCCAAAGCGACAGATTCTATTTCCTTTGATGTTGATCGGTCACCTGTAAGCGGGGGGCAAATCTTCCTGACCAGTCTGTAGAGAGCATTTACATGATTAGCAGGATCATTTCTGCGGTATTCCAGACCTTCACAGGCAATGATTAATTCACATGCCAGAACTTGTGACAAATGCTCACTCGCTTTGACTAAGTTCCAACAAGCTGTTGCACCCATTGAAACATGATCTTCTTGGCCACCAGAAGTTGGAGTTGAAAATGCTGAACGCGGCATTGTACGACCATGCATTTCTGCCAAGGCTGCAGCTGCAACATAGTGTACGATCATCATACCCGATTCAAGGCCGGAATTAGTTGCCAAAAATGCTGGTAAATTACTACGTGCAGGGTCCACGATTTGGTCAATTCTTCGCTCACTAATGTGGGCTAATTCGAATATGGCATGTGACATTCCATCTGCCGCTAATGCTAACACTTCACCATGGAAATTACCCTGGCTAATCACCTCGTCAACACCCGGGTTAGAGGGATTTGGAAATATAAGCGGGTTATCTGTGGCACTATTGATTTCTATATCCAGTGTTTTTGCTAATGCACGTAACCTTTCCAGCACAGCACCATGGACTTGCGGGATACAGCGGAAAGAATAGGCATCCTGAACCTTATCGCAATCTGCGTGGGCTGCCAATATGGGCGACTCTCTCATGATTTGCGTAATCCGCTCTGCGACAAGTGATTGGCCATGGTGTGGCCTTGCCTTGTGTACCCGGGGATCCATTGGTCGAATTGAACATTCTTTTGCTTCCATAGACACACAAGCAATGAGATCAGCAAGTGGTAGTAGATTGGAAAGGCGAGTCTCAGCATTTACTAGTAATGCGCACATTTGACTCGTTCCATTAATCAGTGAAAGACCATCCTTGGCCCCTAAATCAACTCCAATCAGACCCTTTTCTTTTAGCATTTGATCTGTAGGAATCGGTCCATTTTCGCTCCATACTTCTCCTTCACCAATCAGTGCTAAAGCCATATGCGATAGTGGCGCTAAGTCACCAGAGGCTCCCAAAGACCCGATGCGAGGGACTACTGGAATTATGTCTTGGTTTAGGTAGACAATTAGTTGCTCAATAACTGAACGCTGGATTCCAGAATGTCCTTTAACCAAAGAATTTGCTCGAACACACATCATCGCCCTTGTATCTTCAATCGACATAGTTTCTCCAATAGCACATGCATGCGATCGAATTAGATTTACTTGTAGCGCTGCAAGATCAGTGGAAGAAATAGTCTCACTGACCAATGCACCGAATCCCGTGTTTATGCCATAAACAGTTTCTCCACGTTCTAGTATTCCTTCTACAACACTTCTTGAAGCGTCTATTTTATGCCAAGCATTTGCTGCAACTTCAACCTTCTCTCCGAGAGAAACCAAGGAAATCTCGGTTGTGGAAAGAGTGTTGCCGTCTAGTTTGATACTCTCCATTAGTCATCACCACTAAAGAATGAGTCAATGAGTTTGTCCTCTGCCAGATAGGGTAAAGTGACTTTTAGCTTAGAATTTTCATCCATCGCACGCTTAATTGCATACAATGCACCTTCATTGCGCGCCCAAGCACGACGTGAAATGCCATTGTTGACATCCCAATCTAACATGGACAATAGTTTCCGCTCACTTTCACTACTTCCATCAATTAGTAGCCCAAAACCACCATTCATGACTTCACCCCAACCAACTCCGCCTCCATTGTGCATACTGACCCAGGTTGCACCTCTGAATGCATCTCCGACGAAATTTTGGACAGCCATATCAGCAGTAAACATTGAACCATCACGAATATTTGCAGTTTCACGATAAGGGGAGTCTGTTCCCGATACATCATGGTGGTCTCTTCCAAGAACGATAGGAGAACTGATTTCACCTGCTGCAATTGCATCATTGAATGCCTTGGCGATTTTCTTGCGCCCCTCTGCATCTGCGTAAAGAATACGTGCCTGACTACCAACAACTAATTTGTTATGTCCTGCCTGTTCAATCCATCGTATATTATCAAGAAGTTGCTGTCTAATTTCAGTCGGAGATTGTTTCGCCATTTCTACAAGTATTCGTGATGCAATTTGATCACTCTTTGCCAAATCCTCAGGTTCGCATGATGTACATACCCAGCGGAAAGGACCAAACCCATAGTCAAAACACATCGGTCCCATGATATCTTCGACATAACTTGGGTATCGAAAACCATCACCTGAAGAATTCATTACATCAGCACCTGCACGTGAAGCTTCCAACAAGAATGCATTTCCATAATCCCAAAAATAGGTGCCAGTTGCAACAAGTGAATTGATGGCACTAGCATGACGGCACAAGGTTTTCTGAACTTCTCTACGGAACTGTTCCGGATTGTTAGACATCATATCATTCGATTCATCGAAGCTAATGGTTACAGGGTAATATCCACCTTGCCATGGATTGTGTAAGCTTGTTTGATCGGAAAGTAAATCGATTTCTATATTACGCTCAACCATCCTTTCCAATAATTCCACAATATTTCCAATGTGGCCAATAGAAATAGCTTCACCTTTATTCTTGGAATCAAGCATACGGTCGATCGCATCATCAGTTGAGTCTGCGATTACAGAAAGCCACCCCTGATCATGCCTTTTGTGGGCGGCATGTGGATTGATTTCACTTACGATACAAGAAGCACCGGCGATAACAGCGGCCTTCGCTTGCGCTCCACTCATTCCACCAAGCCCGGAAGTGACAAATGTTATCCCAGCCAGAGAATCTGTGGCTCCAGCATGCATTCTTGCTGCATTTAACACAGTAATTGTAGTGCCGTGAACGATTCCTTGTGGACCAATATACATGTAAGAGCCAGCCGTCATTTGTCCATACTGGCTAACTCCAAGTGCGTTCATTCGATCATAATCATCTTGTGACGAATAGTTAGGTATGACCATACCATTTGTGATAACAACACGTGGTGCATCCTTGGATGAAGGAAATAGTCCCATTGGATGGCCGGAATACATTACAAGAGTTTGGTCGTCAGCCATCTCGCACAAATACTTCATGACAACAAGGTACTGAGCCCAGTTTTGGAACACTGCCCCATTCCCTCCATAAGTAATCAATTCATGTGGAAATTGTGCAACATTTTTATCGAGATTATTATGTATCATTAGCATTATCGAAGCGGCTTGCTTAGACTTGGCAGGGTATGCTGATAATGGGTATGAGTGAATCGGATATTCGACTGGTCTAAATCGCATCATCCATATCCGGCCATATTTTTCTAACTCTTCGAAAAACTCCGCAGACAGGACTTCATGAAAACTCTCAGGAAAATACCTTAATGCATTATGGAGCGCTAATTTCTTTTCCTTATTACTTAAAATCTGTCGGCGAGCAGGCGCATGGTCAACATCATTACTGATACCTGGATGATTTGGTAATACGTCAGGTATTCCGAGGCCGATATGAGCACGCATTGCATCAATATCGTGGGCCATGTTTAGCGGTGTGTAATCCCAGCCTTATTGATTGTTGTAAATTACTTACAATTGTAGTGTTGCAAATTTTCCATCTGGAGTCTTATTTTTATCGGGTCTCCAAAGGGTAAAAATGATTCCAAATGCGATCATAGCACATGAAAACCAGATCATTCCTTGTTGGATAGTCATATCTGAATTATCTCTTAACCAGCCGGCGATATATGTGCTTGAACTGAAAGAAATCGCCATAAGAAGCATATCGATACTGAACACACGCCCCCGCATTTCATCTTCAACCCACTGTTGAGTTAGTATTGTGGAGAGAACCCAATTAGCACCACTAGCAGAATGTGCTAAGATGATTAGGAAAATGGTTAGATATAAATTTTCGAAAATCGTTAGTCCAATTAAAAGGTAGAAGAATCCTGAAACCGAGACTAGTATCCCAACAAGAGCAGGCCAACGATTCTTGTTCACTAGGAATTTGCGTGCTAGAATTGGTCCAATCCCAGTTCCGATTCCCCTCGCCATAAAGAATAAACCAATGCCCGCGGACATTTCACCTGGTGTCATTTTAGAACCTGCCAAGACCAAAAATACTCCAGCAAGTCCACCTCCAGCAAGATTCCATGTTGTTTTTGCGAATACAATTCTTTTGAGTCTAGGCTCATTGATTAAACGAACAAAACCAGCCTTGATATTTGCGAATGCTGTTGAGAAAATCGGCCCCTGCATTTCTTTGCTAACATTCTGTGGAACAGTTAGTGGAATTAGGATTAATGCTCCAATTAAGAATGTTATTGAATCGATAATAAATGCCGTATCTACTCCATATTCCGCAACAACTAGACCACCTAAAAACGCCCCTGTTGCTAGAGCAGTAGACCATGTTGCTGCATCAAGTGCATTGGCAGTTGCCAATTCATGTTTTTCAACAATATTCGGTAAGGCTGCTCGCTCTGCAGTCATGTATGCGCCATGGAGCAACATCATCACTCCAGATAATCCAATCAGCCACCAGATATCTTCTGGGCCATCCACCATTAGGAAGCAGAGAGCAAGACCCATTTGAAGTAAATTTGAAACAACCATTATCCATTTTCTTGACCAGCGATCGGCTAGCAAACCGGTAATCGGTTGTAATATGGCAAACCCAAGCATCCTGATAGTGAATAGTAGACCAAGCATTGCTTCAGAGCCTGAATATTTCAAAATCAGTGTAAATAATGCAATGGTATTGAACCATTCCCCCATCATCGAAATAACAGCAGCAAACCAGAATGTCCTGAACTTGCCATTGGTTTTGAGCAACTCAAAGTAACCAATTTCTTTCATGCTACTCCTCCTCAGAATGCCCTAAACCGGGCTCGAGGAGACTGCAAATAATCCACTTAGAGGTAGGTGTGTTAGATTTTTCTGCAGTAGAATTTAGAGGCACCAATACATTAGCTTCAGGGAAATAAGTTGCAATATTTCCGCGTGGAATATCATAGGCTACTAGTTGCCATCCATCACTGCGTCTATTCTTACCTTCATGATGAGAGACAATATCTACTATGTGACGTGATTTCCAGCCCCTCTCGGTCATATCTGTTGCATTCATCAAAATTATCCGTCTATTTCCATGTACGCCACGGTAACGGTCATGTAAGTCATAGATTGTTGTGTTATATTGGTCGTGCGAACGGATTGTCATCATGACATAGTTACCTTCAGGGACAGATATATCTGGCAGTTTATGTCCAATGAAATGTGCTTTACCATCAGCTGTATTGAACGAACGTGAATCCCGTGGTGGATTTGGAAGGGCAAACCCGTTAGGGCTCGAAACACGTGAGTTATAGTCTTCAAATCCTGCTAGCGCCTCACTCATCAAATCTCTAATTAAATCATAATCTGAAGCCAGTTGCATCCAATCCCTCTCATCATTCAATGCTGCTGTTGCTAGTGAAGAGACGATCCAGGGTTCACTACGCAATTGCTCACTAGCTGGCTGGAGTCCTCCTTTTGAGGTATGTACTATACCCATTGAATTTTCAACAGTAACAAATTGTTTACCAGATTCTTGAATATCTAACTCGGTTCGTCCGAGACAGGGTAGAATCAAAGCGGTTTTACCAGTAACGAGATGCGAACGGTTCAGTTTGGTGGACACTTGTACAGTCAATGGAACATTACGTATCCCCTCCGCAGTCGCTTCAGTATCTGGTGTTGCGGAAATAAAGTTACCACCCATGCAGAAGAATAGATCTGTACCACCATCACGCATTTGCTGAATTGCTTCTACGACATCAACACCATGCTCCCTTGGACTCTTTATCTCACATGCTGCATCTAAGCGTGAAAGGAACGCTTCTGTAGGCCTCTCCCATATTCCAACGGTTCTGTCACCCTGGACATTAGAATGGCCTCTGACAGGGCACAAACCGGCGCCTTTTTTGCCAATATGGCCTCCCATCAGCATCAAGTTGCTAACCTCTTGAATAACAGCTACACCGTTTCTATGCTGAGTAAGCCCCATCGCCCAACAAGCAATCGATGCCTTGGATTTGGAAACCATACGTCCAGCCGTTTCAATTTGGAAGCGTGTTAATCCAGTATCCATTTCAATTTGAGACCATTCGGTTTTCAGAATAGTTTCCTTCATGGAATCAAATCCAGTTGTCGAGTTTTTGATAAATTCGTGATCTAACGAATCCAATTCGAATTGGACTTTCATTAGGCCATGCATCAAAGCGGCATCACCACCAATTTTAACTTGTAAATGAATATCTGCTAGAGCCTCACTGCCAACTGATAATTTCATGTAATCTTGTGGATGCTTGAACCGTACTAGTCCAGTTTCAGGTAGTGGGTTAACGTGTATTATCTTGGCTCCATTCCTTTTGGCATCTCTTAGAGCAGTCAACATTCGAGGATGATTTGTACCTGGGTTTTGGCCAATCACAATTATCATGTCTGCATGGTTGAAGTCCTCGAGTGTCACTGTACCCTTGCCAATTCCAATAGTTTCTCCTAAACCCACCCCACTAGATTCGTGGCACATATTGGAGCAATCAGGCATATTGTTGGTTCCTAATGTACGTGCAAATAATTGATACAAAAATGCTGCTTCATTAGAGGTGCGGCCCGATGTATAGAAAATAGATTTATTTGGATTATCACTATTTTTTATGTTTTCTGCAACCAATTGAAAGGCTAAATCCCATGTGATTTCTTCATAGTAATCAGATCCAGATTTCAAGATCATCGGATGTGTAATTCGTCCTTGTTTATTCAGCCAGTAATCACTTTTTTCAGCAAGATCTTGAACACTATTATTTGCGAAAAAGGCGGGAGTGACTCGTTTGTTTGTGGCTTCGTCTGCTACAGCCTTTGCTCCATTTTCACAGAATTCAAACATCGTAGAGTGTTCTGGATCAGGCCAAGCACAACCGGGGCAGTCAAAGCCATCAGGCTGGTTTACAGTCGTTAGGGTCTTGATTGTCTTGGTTATCCCCATCCTCGTAAATCCATGTGCCAAAGAAGATGTTGCAGCGGGTATCCCAGCAGCTATTAATTTCGGTTTCTTAATTTTGAGCGGTGTTCTGTCCGGTGGAGTGGTCGCCCTAACGTTATCCCTACCTGACATAAAGTTCACCGGTTTACTGAAGGCTTGTCAATGATGCGGTTTAATTGACCAACTACAGCAGGAGTTTTACTACTAGCAAATCCAACCAATGTCACTCCACTAGAGCGCGCTAATGTCTCTGCGGCTGAACTTATAGCACCAACTGCCACTATTATTTCCACATCTGAGCGCACCGCCTTTGCAACTAATTCCCAACCTATCCTTCCAGAGAGTCCAAGAATTTTATTTGGTATATTAGACCTTATTGCACCACCAATAACTTTGTCAAATGCATTATGCCGTCCAATATCTTCTCTGACCAATAGCAGTTCACCTGTTTGATCGAAGAGTGCTGCAGCATGCATCCCTCCAGTAGCTTCAAACCATGGCTGGCTGTTTTTCATGTTAGACATCATTTGTTGGAAATCTGCCTTCAGAATTATGGTGTTCGAAACTGTTTGACTCGGAATTTCAACATCGCCGGTAGTACATGCACCACAAGCCGCTGTAAGCAGGTCTTCACTTGGCCTACTACGTACGCTTCCTATGATTTCAATTACATGACCTTCGACACTTATTGAATCAATAATTCCACGACCTTCACAAATAATATGCCCATAAGCTAAGTCCCCTAGATCAAATGGAGAAGCCAATAATCTCACAACCGTTTCATCGTTGTTACGAATTGTAATAATGACTTCTTCAGCCAATTCATCTAGTTCAGGGACCGCTCCATCCGCAGAAAGTCGATGAACAGGACGTTTCACCATAGACCCTGTAGTTTGAGAGTACTCATATTGATTGTCCTTGTATAATTCCGGTAAATCTTACTTGGGAATATCTATGTCGAAGAATTCGAACTGTAGATTTACTAGTTCAGAAGATGATTGGGCGGCTTGATAAGCCTCTAGTGGCTCTTTATTTAGGATGAAAAATTGTTCACCCCACCTAAATGCACCAAGCAGTTTCCTAGCATGTTCTTCTCTACCAATGAGGTATAGAGAGGCAGCGAGCGCTTCTGCAGTACACATCTTTCCAGGTTTACCCCAGTTAACAGGATTTGCAGCCAATAATAATGGTAACATTCTCCCTTTTAGTTTGGTTTTCTTCATGACCTCCGAAACAGAACCTTCAATCTGGGCCCATGAACAATCCAGGCCAACTAAAGCGCCTCCTTCCTCAAGTAGTAATGAATGGTCTTCGGGGCCCAAAACCTTTCCACATAATGGCTCTAGTATTATCCCCCGTCTAGGCAATTGGTTGAATTTTTCATGCAGCCTTAGATCTCCTCTGCGTGAAAGACGGACTGCTGTATTCTTTTTTGGATCATCCTGCGCAAGCCATATTGCATGAATAGGGACGTCTTTGGACATAGAATCATTCCTTATTGTCGCGAAGGAAATCACCTAGTGTCAGACCTCTTCCATCTCCGGTATTGACATGCCTATTTTCATCAGGGGTTGCTTCGACCATCAGCACAATATCAAGAGTCCTCTCTAATTTTTTAATTACTGCATCTGTAGGTCTTTTGCCCGATTCGACATTATTTATTATGTTGATTTTTTCAGCCATACGACGTGCCAGTTCACGCTTGTCCCAGCCTTTTTTGGTACGTGCAGTTGCAACAATACGTGGGAAATCCGTTGTGAGTTCCTTAGCTCCTCGAATCATAATGTCCTTTCCTTTGCGGCCCAGACCCCCATAGCCTGCAGATGTAGTGGCGTTTCCTGCACGTGCTTGAGATAGTCCTGGAGCGACCTTTTTAGGTTCAAGACCCATTTTATCTGAGCATTTTTTGCAGGCCTGAACTTGGGCTCTCCCCATAGTCACAGTTCTGGTTCCAACCTTCATTGCCCCGCATAGTTCACAGTCAGCCATATCTCCACCCAATGCGAGGTCGTGGCGGTGCTTCATCAAGGCTTCGTATTGTATGCATCCGATGCATAATAAACGGACATTTCAAGAAGGACGGCGATTGGACTTACATTATGGGCACAGAAGTGGATAACGGCATTTCAGAGCCCATTGGTAATGATGATGCTGATTTGAAATCTTTAGAACATGATTTCAAGAAGTTGCAAGATGAGGCTCAGCGGCTACTATCAGAGCGCGTCCATCTTGAAAACGACCTCGCAAATATCAAAAAGCGTGCTAGCCGACTAGACGAAGAGGTTCGTATTCTAAAGAGCCCACCTCTAATCATTGGACATTTACAAGATATACTAGATGAAGAGCGAGCAATAGTGCGCTCTTCGAATGGAACCGTGTTTCAAGTATCGATTAATCAACGCCTCGATCAATCCAAACTTCGTCCAGGCACACGTATCGCACTAAACCAAGACACACTTTCTATTATCGAAATATTACATGATGCGTGGGATCCGATGGTATCTGGTGCTGAAATGATTGAAAAACCTACTACTACCTATGAGCATGTTGGTGGACTTGATGAACAAGTTCTACAAGTTCGCGAGGCGATTGAATTACCATTGGAAAAGCCTGAATTATTTAGGAAGGTTGGAATTGACCCGCCTAAAGGCATACTCCTCGTAGGCCCACCTGGATGTGGCAAGACTATGCTTGCAAAAGCAGTAGCGAGTCAAACTAATGCGACCTTTATTCGAATGGTAGGCTCTGAGTTAGCACAGAAATATATCGGCGAAGGTGGGAGAATGGTTAGGGAACTATTTTCTTTAGCTAAGGATAAAGCTCCAGCAATCATTTTCTTGGATGAAATAGATGCTATTGGTGCAAAAAGACTTGATTCGGCTACCAGTGGTGACCGAGAAGTACAACGAACTCTTATGCAATTACTAGCCGAATTAGATGGATTCGACGCTCTTGAAGATGTCAAAATAATTGCGGCGACGAATAGGCCAGACATTTTGGATGATGCACTGCTTAGACCGGGGCGTTTCGATCGTGTAATTGAAATCCCATTGCCGGATGCTGTTGGGAGAAAAACAATTCTTTCAATCCACCTCGAAAAAATGTCTACTTCTCGTATTAACGTTTCAAAAATAGTAGAATTAACAGAGGGATTCAGTGGTGCTGAACTGAAAGCAACTACTGTAGAATCTGGAATGATTGCAATTAGAGAAGGACGATCTAAAGTAAAGCAAGATGATATTTTACTAGCTGTTGATAGAATAAAAACCAAAAGAGAAACCACTGGAATTACATCAAGTCCGGATGACCTCTATGGTTGATTCATTAACAATGTTCATCAGTCGCCGAGTATGATTCTTCAATATGGCGAGCCGAATCGTTGAGTGTGTCCCTAACTTCTCAGAAGGGAGTGACAAAGGCATTATCAAAACCATAAGTGACGCTGGGCGAGGTATCAGTGGGGCAAGAGTTCTAGGAATCGAGCCTGATGCTGATTATAACCGCACAGTTCTGACAATCGCAGGTGAGCCAGAGGCAGTGTCTGAAGCGGCTTTCCGTGTCATCAAAGCTGCATATGAAAATATTGACATGCGTGTCCATCAAGGAGAACACCCCCGTATTGGAGCAGTAGACGTGTGTCCATTTGTACCTCTAGAAGGCGTTACAATGGAGGATTGTGCAGAGTTATCAAAAGAA
>Ga0315321_10000950_pt1 | contig 22187 bp, 18 predicted proteins | sample M180m21515metaG_FD_203464 | JGI IMG/M metagenome (GOLD analysis project Ga0315321, IMG submission 203464) | Ammonia-oxidizing marine archaeal communities from Monterey Bay, California, United States - M1 80m 21515 | ecosystem: Environmental > Aquatic > Marine > Intertidal zone | place: USA...
TTTGGGCTGATGAAAACATTTATAATGTTTCCGCGGGATTCAGCCGGAGTATCGTGGCAATAGGCAACCTCAACGAGGTCGGAGCGCAGCTTTAGAATGTTTTCGGAAAAAAGAAACCCGGCGGTTAATTCATCATCATGCCCGGGGGTGCGCATGGTGATGGCGATGGACTGGCCTCGCAGGCGAATTTCCAGGGGCTCTTCGGTGACGACTAAATCGGGCAAGGCCGCGTGCAATGTGCCATCCTTCCAATAATGGCGGTCGAATTGCGTGACTGCCGCCGTTTGATTCACGGTGTGGCGTTGGCCGATTGGGGTTCCAGTAATTTGAGCGCCTGCTCAAGCTGGGGGTCTTTACCTTCGAGCCATTCTTCAGGGGTAACCCAAATCTGAACATCCGGTTTCTCGCCCTGATTTTCCATATTGGTACCGTCCATACGGAAGACCCCACGTCCAGGAATACGGGCCTTTGTGCCATCGGTTAATGAAAAGGTGGACGTCCAGATGACATAGCCGGGCGTCGGCATTCCAACGAGTTGGGCGAGCTTGCGTTGGCGCATGGCGTACGGGAACATTTCTCCATTCGAATAACTGTGCTCGTTCATGAGCACGACTACCGGTTTCTCCCATGCGCGGCTTGGTGCAATCTCTGGCTCGCGATCGCGTGACTTGTAGATGCCGTGCGGCTTGCGCTCTAGCCAGTCGATGAGTGTATCAGAGATATTGCCTCCACGATTAAAGCGCACATCAAAGATCATGGCATCCTTGCCGAGCATGTATTCGTAAGCTTCACGCTCGAAGCGCGACTGATCGGCGCTGCCCATGGCGGGGATATGCAAGTAGCCGATGCGGCCTTTGCTGGATTTTTCAACGCGTTGCTGCAGGTCAGTGATATTTTTGTTGTACTGAATTTTTTGCCATTCAGAACTGGATAGTAACTTGTACCGCACTTTTCGGGCTCCTTGTTCGGATGGCTTGTCGTTCACAACGAATTCAGTAAATCGTGTTTTTTTGCCATTAAGGAATTGGTAAAGCGTTTCGGTGGGAGATACTTTCTGTCCATCAATTGAGAGGATAAATTCCCCGGTTTTCAGGCGAGTTTTATCAAACGATCCTGGCGCACGGGGTGGGACATTTTTGATTTTCAGTCCGATTCCCTGGTGCGATGTATCAAACGTAAACCCAATATGTGGAGTGCTTTGGGCGGTGATCCCTGATGAAGCGGGGGATACCTCCGTGTGCGAAGCATCCAGTTCGCCGACCATCATTTGGAGGAGCACAGCGAATTCATCATGAGTATCCACTGAGGTAAGGCGTTGGAGATATTTGTCGCGCAAAGCGCTCCAGTCTCGGCCGTGAAAATTGTTATCGTAAAACCGATGGTGATAGGTTTTCCAAAACTGGTACAAGGCGGCTGTTCGCTGAGCTAAGGTATCGCGAATGTAATGCGCCTTGAAAGTCACAGGCGTAGCGCTTCCGTTATCGAGCTTCATGATGTACATCCGGCTGCTCTTAATAAAAGAGGCTGAGCGTCCACTGGGAAGCACTCGGAGGGCGGCGCGGCCGCCGTCGGAATTTATTTTCTTCACTTCACTACCGTTATGCGTGGCACGGTAAACGTCGCCTCCGGAAAGGAAAAACAGAAACCCCGCATTCGTCATGGTCAGGTCGCTGGACGGGCTGGTAGAGGATATTTTTTGAATACGCTTGTCGATTTGATCAAAATCAATTTTTACATCCGGTGTCTTGTCGGGTTTGACGTAGCGGTCATCGATATCCGTATTGCGAAATTCATCCGGTTCGAGGGCGACGCGGTAGAGGCCTGAGCCGTCGCGGTCGCTCTGGAAATATAAATATTTACCGTCAGGCGACCAGGTCGGCTGACTGTGAAAGGCACTAAGCCGGGTGACGTTCTTGGCTTCGCCGCCATCGGCGGGGATAACCCAGATATTATAAGAATTATTGCCAGTACGCGTGGTGTAAGCGATCCATTTCAAATCGGGAGACCATTCGTAATCAATGCCACCCCGGCCGCGCATGTGAATGCCGGGAAGCTTGAAAATACGCTTCACCTCTTGGTTGGCCAGTTCCATACGGTGCAGGCCTCCTTCCGGTCCCGCGACCCAGAAATATAGATTCTTTCCATCCGGCGAGACGCGGAGCCGCACAATGTTTTCATCACGATTCCAGAGAGGGGTTTGGGTGCGCTTTTCAAGGTCGTACTCGTAGATGCGCGTATTACCTTCGCGGTTGGAGGTGAAATAAAATTTCTTCCCATCATTGGCCCACGAAAAATCGGAGTCATCCCCGGCCCAAGTTGTGTGGCGGATGGCCAATTCGTCCCGTTCCCGATTCACGCCCTTGGCCTTGGTCGTCTTAATAGTCCAGATATCCCCTTGGAGGCCGAACAGCATCACGTCGCCTTTGGGTGAAGGTTCAGCCTCTGTAACGCCTGTTGTGGAGGTTTTATGCTCCTTAGAATTTCGTTTTTCATCGGTGCTGGCGACGAGCTTGACCGGGCGCGGTTTGTCTTTAGTGGATCGCATCAGCCATATGTCTGCGCCGTGCTCGAATGCAATCGCGCCGGATTCAGCGGCTACGCTGGGGTAACGGACTGAGTCTGTTTTGAAAAAGGTAATTTGTTTCAGTTCGGCCTCCCGGTCGGAGAGCCAAAGGTTCGGTGCGCGTTGGTCGTTGTCTTCAAACGCCCCGAGCGTTTCGTTGAGTTTGGCCAATGTAGGGGTTTGCTCGTCCGTAGTGGAAACCAAAATATCTTGGCCGTTGGGCATATATTGAGCAAAGAGATATTGGCGGTCATCGCCGAGGATGCGTTGGCGTTGGCCGGTTTTTAGATCGATTGACCATGTTTGAGCGGCTGCTGCTCCGCGATAACGCGGGCGGTACCACGGCATACCATATCGGGTGTAGAGGAGGGTGCTGCCGTCTGGTGACCAGCGCGGATAACGCAGGGCGGCATAGTCCTCGACCAAGACCTTGGATTTGTAGGTGGCGACATCAACGCTCATCAGGCAATAGCTTGGGCTATCGCGGCGTGCGCCAAAGGCAATGTGTTGACCATCCGGACTCCAACCGAATGGGATTTCGTGGCCCGAATGCCAGGTCAGACGCCGGGCTTTTCCGCCTTCTGCCGGTATGACAAAAATATCCCAACCACCATGGCGTTTGCTACCGAATGCAATCCAGTGGCCGTCCGGCGAGAAAACGGGATAAGCATCGTATTCAAGATGGAACGTTAGCGGGCGGGCGCGGCCTCCCTTACTGTCCGCTAGCCAAATATCACCCCGATACACGAAGGCCAGTCGTTTACCATCTGGACTCAAGGCCGGATGGCGCGCACCCACGATGGGTTTAGGGGCAGGGGGCGTTAGTTGAGCCTGGGTGGCCGGAATTAGATAAAGGGCCAGGCCAAACAGAAGAAATCGCATGCGAGAATTTGTATGGGAAAATGGGTTTGGGCAAGCCTAGGAATCTGAATCAGCGTGCCATTTCTGGAGTTCCACAATGTTTGCTTCGGGGTCGGTCATGTAGATCAAAGTCAGGCGGCCGGCCCCGGCGATATCAATGGTGACCAGATCACCGTAGTCATCACCGCCCAATTGTTTGATTTCTTTACGTTTAGCGTCGACATCATCGACCTCGAAAGCAAGGTGAGCAAATCCCGGGCGGTTCAATGGGCGGGGATAATCCTCGCTGTTCTCGGAACAAGTAAAAATTTCAATGGTGGGGCCATTCGGGCCGTGGCCCGGGACACGTAAGTGGCGACCTTGAACCCGCAGGCCGGACATATTGGTAAGGGCATCAATATGGGGCCCATGATGGTCGCGTTCACTGCTCCACGGTTCGCAGTCGAATACCTTTTCGTAAAACTCAGAAAGTCGCCGCCAATCGCGGGCGATTATGTTGACGTGGGCGTAGCGGGTGGGCATGTCGGATGTTAGCTAGCTCCCTCTGTAAACGCAACTGGCGTTACAGGTTTCGGCAATCTCAACAGCTTGAAGGAGGGGTAAAGTTGGCTTTAGACGATCCCAAATCCAGCGGGCGATGTTTTCGCTGGTTGGGTTTTCAAGTCCCTTGATCTCATTCAGGTGATGATGATCGAGCTGTTTCCAAAGCGGTTGAAAGGCACCGCTTATCTCGGAGTAATCAATCAACCATCCCAGCTCCTCGTCGCATTCGCCGCTGACGTGGAGTGTGGCTTTGAAGCTATGTCCGTGGAGTCGATAGCATTTATGATCTTGGGGAAGGCGCGGCAGCGAGTGTGCGGCTTCGAATTGAAATGTTTTTTGGAGTTCGATTTTCATTTTACTGTTCCCAGTCTGTCCAGGTAACCAAGTCTCCCAAAGGCGGGCGCCCATCGTGGCGCCAGCCCAGCGGTGGATCCTGCATTTGCCCGATGGGGCAAACACGGGTAACACCCCAGTGCGCCAATTGTTTGACGATGGCTTCAGCGTCATTCTTAGGGGCCGCAAGGCCCACCGTTGAGACTTGGCCGCGCGCCATCTCGGCGACGCGGAGCATTTCATTTAGGTCGCCAACGGGTTTCACATGGATAAACCGGTTCAGGCAAGATGTGGTAAACACCGGATCTTCCTCGAAGACAACTGTCCATTGCGTGCCTTCCTCACTTTTCCATTGGCGTACGTCGCCGGCACCGGCCGAGCGGACTTCATAGAAATCGCGCTTGTATGCGATGGTGCCGGATTCTTCCTGACTAATATCTCCTCGCGGCTGCGTGGCCTCGAGCGAATCAAGCGCTTCAGCGACCATTTCAGCAAACATTTCAGGCCGCACGGCACCACCTTGTTCCACATAAACCAAATGAGGTGACAGGCAGCCGAGTTGGTTCCATGAGGCAATATCTTGTGCCATGCGTTGGGCGAGGTCACGGGACAAGGCTCGAGAGAGCATGTCTTTTTGAATGTAAGCAAAACTGACGCGGTGGCCGTGCCCTATAAAGCGCCGGCGCGAGTCCAAACGAGCTTGAATAGAGTTAAGAGTTTCATCGCGTCCAGTGGCCGTGATGCAATCGGCTTCATTAAACAGGGATGACTCGAGTTCTGATTTGCCACCTGGCCAGTGGGCTAGTTCTATGCAGGCCCCGAGCTTGGGGTGGGCGTTGTACAACGAGTGCGCAAAAACCGCCGGAAGCCAGTCGGAGTCTTCGGCGCACTTGATGAATTGTGCTGAGCCGACGAGCAAACCTTGGATCATGCTCATCATCGTCGGGCAGGGCAGATTGCCTGCGGCGATATGGCCAATGAGTTCGGGGCCGCGGGCGAAAGCGAGGCGGTTGTCAAATCGTTCCTCCGGTGTGCTTAACGGGGCATCAAGCCGACGGGAATCACCTAGTTCCTGAGCAATCAGATTGTGAAGGTTGTCCTCGGTAATTCGGGCAAAAAAACGATCCAGTCCGTGCGCAAGACTGGGGCGTGAAAAGCCTGTGACAGTTGGTTCAGCTTCAAGTGCCATTTTCCGAAAAGGGAACAGGTCATCCTGCCAATTTTCCGCCAACCGAGACAGGAGGGTGATTACCTGCTCAGTCGGCATGTCCCGCAGGTATTGGGCTCGATTGCGTTTTAGTTGGCGGCATGCTTCTGTTACCACCTCAGGTGTCAGTCGCGCTTCCGGCTGGGTGTCGAGCAGGAAGTAGTTGGGGAGGGCGTCTCTCATGTTTGCTGAAGTAAGTTTAGAGAACAACCGCGAGGAGCTGCAGTTCGGTCGCGGCCAAGTAGTTCAAACCCACCTGAAATAGATCGCGCCAAGTCCTGTGTTTGGATGGCGATTGACGAATAGACATTGGCTAAATCGATGATTCTTAACAACCCAATTTCACCCTCGTCACACGGGTTGCCGGTTTCGGGATTGATGATTATTGGCTGAGCCCAATGCGGGAAACGAAACGCGCGTTCCTTGTCGACGCCTATCTGGCGGTCGTAGGCTTGGCTGCTGAGTTCGCACATTCCGTATTCGCATACGATATGCGATTCTGAAATGCCGAGTCTTTTACTTAGCAGCTCATGAAATTCATTTTTGGCCAGCACGCGGGAACGCCCTTTATAACCACCGGTCTCCATGATGCGGGATTCCCGCGGTAATTTGTGGGAGGTGACGGTTGAGTCCAGCCAATGTAGAAAGGAAAAAGCGGGGCCAAAAATCAGAAGAGGGAGGTTTGTTTTAATGGCCTGCTCGCACGCGGATTCGCAAGCATGCCAGTTTATGTTCCAGCCATCATTTGTACATTCGCCGGCATGAGTTGTATCGCTTCCTAAAACATGGCCGGCCATATGAGCGAGTGATGAATGCCGAGCCTTGGCCGGCAATGGTGTCAAGGCGAGTGTGAAGCCTTTCCATTCTTTGTTGTTTAGGACGTGCTTTTGGAATGGGGGATAAAGAGACGTTTTGTAGAGTTCCAGTGATTTCCCGTGATGCCAATGGCGGCTTGGTTCGGATCCGGTTGTGCCGCTGGATTCGAAATGGTGGGCTCGATCTTGTTCCGGAATACTGGTGATTGCCAGATCCCGAAAGGCTGTTGTGGTGATCGCGGGTATTTGATGTGTTTGATGAATACTGCCGGGGGCAATGTTACGATTCCGGCAAAGCGTGGCAATGGTCGGCACGTGTCTGACTTGAAGGTCGTTTAGTGCGAGTGCCAATGCCTGGAAATCACCATCTCCCTGCTCGATAAATCGAGTGATAGCGTGATCGGCTTCGTTGTAGGATTGAAATTTCACTGCGGTTTTGCTCGGCCTCAAAAGGCCCGGCTGGTTTTCCGCGACAGCCGGGAGATTGTTACTTTGTCGGTTTTTGCCAAGGGATGCTGCCGGATTTTTGGATATGTTGCATCAGGATTTGAATGAGTTCATTACCGACTTTGGTGTTCGGAGGCATGGGGTTTTCCTCGGCAGCATCCTTTTCGAGGTTAACCAATTGCATGGGTTCAAAGGGATGGTTTTGCAGTAGCTTCCACGGGCCGCGGCGAACGGCATAATAGGTGCGGCCTTGATAGCGGCGGTTGCCTTCTTTCCGGACGAAGATCAGGGTGCGATTAGGATCGCCTTTGTCGTCCTTCAAAAACACATCGGCGAGGCTTAGGCCTTCGATTTCATGGGTGATTTTCGTGCCACCGATTTCGCAGAAAGTGGGCAGTAAATCCATGGTAATGCCGATGGCGTCCGTGCGGCCGACGGGGATTTTGCCGGGCCAGACCGCGCAGGTGGGGACGCGAATGCCGCCTTCCCAGTGTTCCTGTTTGCCGCCGCGCAATTTACCATTCAAGGCACCGTGCGGAATGGATCCGCCATTATCTGAGGAGAATACAATGAGTGTGTCCTTGCTGATGCCGAGCTCCTCGATGGTGTTCACAAATTTACCGATCTCGTAGTCCATGTGTTCCACGAAGGCGACGTTGGTGGCGCGCTTGAGGTTGAGTTGGGGCTCGCGTTTCTTCACTTTATCCAGCCAATCTTTCGGTGGTTGAATGGGGAAATGCGGAGCGTTGTAGGCTAGGTAGAGGAAGAACGGTTGTTCCTTATTAGACGATTGCTCCTTCACATAATCAATGGCCCATTGCGTGAAGATTTCTGTCGCATGGCCTTTGGGTTTGATGACCTCTTTGTTGTGACGCATCCAGTTCACACCGCCGCGTAAATGCGTCCAATAATCATCCATCATGTCAGCAAGAAATCCGTGGAAGAAATCGAACCCACGATCGTTGGGGATGTTGGGCGATTCAAATCCGAGATGCCATTTGCCAACCATGCCGGTATGGTAGCCCGCTTTGTTCATCAGCTCGGGCAGTGTTGGGCCGGTAGGTTTGAAGTAACCCCAATTGCTCGCGGCGTTTTGACGGATTACGCCGGGAGCCCCAACCAAATCAGGGTAACGACCTGTGAGTAGAGAGGCGCGTGTGGGCGTACAGACGGTGCAGTTTGAGTAAAACTGATCAAATCGCAGTCCGGAATTCATGAGTTTATCAATCGCCGGGGTGCGGATGTCCGTCCCGCCAAAAGATGAGAGATCGGAGTATCCCAGATCATCCACGAGGATCATCACGATATTTGGCTTGGCCGCCTGGCTGTAAGCAGCGGATAGACAAAGAATGATGGCTGTCAGCAATGTGCGCATGGCCGATTTTGTATCACAGGAGCGCAATGGGAACAGGAAATTTTGGACGTCAACTACCAAGCAGCTCATCCACTTTACGTTTGATGGTCTCATCCATCTTAATAATCGGAGGCCATTCCCGCTTAAATCCTTCGCCGGGCAACTTTCGAGTGGCATCGAGTCCCATCTTGGAGCCGATGGCGATTTCCGGCGTAGCATGGTCCAGCACATCAGCCGGCCCGCGTGTGAGAATGCTGTCGCGTTGCGGATCCGTGTTTGCTCCCAGTCGGAAGAGGACCTCGCTGGTGTTGTGCACATCCACATCTTCATCCACCACTACGATGTATTTGCTGAACATCATTTGCCCCATGCCCCAGAGGCCATGCATTATCTTGTAGGCCTGCATGGGGTAAGTTTTTTTGATGCTCACAAACACTAGATTATGAAACACGCCCTCGGCGGGCAGGGCGATGTCCACGATCTCCGGGAAATTCATCTGGAAGATGGGAAGGAACAGCGCGACACTCGCGGCGCCGAGGTAGAAATCCTCCATCGGCGGCTGGCCCACGATTGTACTGGGGTACACGGCATCGCTGCGATGGGTGATGGCCGTGATGTGGAACGCGGGATAATCTTCAGGTAGAGTGTAATAACCGGTGTGATCGCCAAAAGGCCCCTCGCTCCGAAGTTGCTCAGTAGGGTCGACGTAGCCCTCAATCACAATGTCTGCGTTGGCGGGCACATGGAGGTCGTTGGTTTCGCATTTTACAAGCGGCACGGATTTGCGTCGGAGATAGCCGGCCAGCAACAATTCATCAAGTCCGTCGGGCAGCGGAGCGGTGGCGCAAAACGGATACACAGGGTCGCCGCCCAGAAAAACACTGACCGGCATCCGTTCCCCTTTTTCGTAATAACGTCGTCCATGTCGGGCGGCAACTTTTTGGAGCTGCCAATGCATACCGGTGGTTTGGTGGTCAAAGACCTGCATCCGATACATGCCGATATTGCGCGCGCCGGAGTCGGGGTCTTGAGTTACTACACAGGGCAGGGTGATAAAGCGGCCGCCATCATCGGGCCAGCATTGTTGAATGGGTAGGTTGAGGAGCGTAGGGAGCGGTGTGGCTGCGATTTCTTCTGGGCTGGCGGTGGAATCAAAACGGTGGATGACATCCTTGCAGGGGCCATTCCCAACCTGCTTTGGCTTGGCGTGGCGCAATTCCAGTGCACTGCCGAGTAATTTGATGGCCTCGCGAAAGCCGGTAGGCGGCTTTGCGTGCATGAGACTTCCGAGTTCAGCGGCGGCTTCCTGAACGCTGTCGCGCCCCAAGGCGAGCGCCATACGTTTTTGGGACCCGAGAGTGTTGATTGCCAGTGGCAGGTCGGCGGGTTTTCCTTGGACTGTGGGTTTCTCGAAAAGTAACGCCTGTCCACCGCCAGGTATTTTCATTTCCCGATCGGCAATTTCGGTTATCTCCAATTCGGTGGCGACAGGAAAAGAGATGCGCCGCAATTCGCCATTCTTTTCCAGTGTGTTAAGGAAATCGTTGTAGGATTCAAATGCCATGCCGCGGGGAATGTACCAGCGGCAACGGGCGAGGGGAAGAGTTACGGGCTCAGGGCTCGATTAAAGGCAGTGGCATTGGAACTACAGCGCCTAAATTCGGTTTGCCCCGCTTCTTATCTTTGCCACCTTTTTTATGGGGGCGCAGCGAAGGATGGGATGTGGTGCCATCTCTACGTTTGTGGAAATCAATAACCCGAATTGATTCGACCGGCAGTTCTTTGGACCCAAAAAGTGGGTGTTCGATTTTGACGCCACTGGCTGACAGGTCGATAAACTTGGCGGTTAGGAGATCTCGGTTTTGGAATAACAAACTGACCTGGTTTTTTGCCGTTAACTTATCGGGGTTGGGTTGCTTGGGGAAAAGGATCTTTGAGATTAGCGCAGGTTTGAGGGGGATTTCAGCAAAATCTGTCTGGCAATGGAAGTGTCCGCCCCGGAAGCCGAGTAGTTTGCCGGATATATGATCGGCGTTGGTTAAGATGATGGTGGTACCGTCCATTGGGCGCGCTTCATTTTCATTGTGCTCATCGGTCAGCCGACCGTTGGCCTTGAACACCTTGAAATCGGAAATCCGCACTTCTTTTTTATCGCGGGAAACCAGAATGATTCCCTGTCCTTTCCCTTTGAGTGGGACATCGGATTTCCATTCAGCGAAAGGCTCGCCATTCAGTTCGAACTTGATAGTGGACTCGGTGCGGTCTGCGCGAATAACTATTTGGTAGCGGCCATTGGCAGCAATTTTAATTGGGACGGGGCGCCCCATGCGGCCTCTGATTTCTTTTTGTTGTACCTTGGGTGCGACGGTTCCTTTTTTGAAAAGCAGGCTCAAGTTATTTCCTGAACGCCAGTCCTCGAGTTGGTCGGCGAATAAATGGATGCTCAATTCGGGTGGGTCATCGGGGCTGGTGATGGTGAGTTGGATTTCGATGGACGAAGGGTTGTGGGGAACTTCACGGGCAACGGCTACCCCATTGAGACCGTCACAACGGAGTTCGCCTTCATGCACTACCCAGCGTGCAAGGTTTTGATCGATCAAGCGTTGCAGAATTCCGTCTTCGGGCTTGGCGGGTGGTTTGAGGTAAGTCCAATCCTCTTTGGTACCAATGCTATCAATCAAGGCGGGGCCTGTTGCGGCGTGGGAGATGATTTGATCCAGATTTGCAAGCTTGATGGAAACCCTACCGCAAAATGGGTTCTCGAGTTGGATAGTTGAATCGTCCAGTGAAATTAGCCTGCCTTTAAGGCGTTCGCCGCTTAGGAGCCGGACTTCAAAATTAGCTGGCGGAAGTTGGAGGGTAGGGTTCAACTCGAGAAACCGAATGTTTCCTGTCTTGAGATGGAAGGATTCGATTATCCCAGCGTGTTTCCAGTGAACCCCTTTCCCGGTGAGGCCCAGGAATTCGCCTCGCATAAATTCACCGCGTACTAAGGCGGCGAATGGGGCTTGGGGTAAGAGGGTGAGCTGATCGCTGCGAGAAAGGTTGTCGAAATCATCATCCGTAAGGAACCCGCCGTCCTGCTCGGCGCGAAGGCTAAGGACTGTTAGTAGGATGATGGTCAACGATCTCATGTAATCACCGGCGTTGGATATTTAACCGACAGGGTTTTTGCACTCTTAGCCTTTCTTCGCGTACCGCTTCGGCCGCGCCTCCTTGGGCAGCCCGAATCACAAGGGTTCTGCCTATAATACTTTGTGGAGTTTTGTGTTATTGGAAGTCAATTACGGGTTTTGCCTAGATTGAATTCGATGATTTTAAAGGCGTCTGCCTTAAAAGTGGCTTCTCCAAAAACCGGGCTAGCCAATGTCACTTCACCATCTTTCCATTCCTTGATGGTGCCGGTGACCTTAATGTCATCGGCAGTATCACGCCACCAACCGTTGGGATGCACCAGAGTAGCTCGGATGGCTTTGGCGCTAATGGTGAGATTCTTTAGGCGTTCTTTGGCGAAATGTAGTTGGCTGACAGTATTCAAAGGTATGGTTAATTCGTCGAATTCTGTTTTGAATTTTAAAGTTCTATCGGTAATGCCGACTAGGTTGCCACCTAAGGAATCGGCGTTGTTGAATTTCACAAAATCCTGCTTTAGAGCCAAGCTTGAGGTTGTGCCGCCACTAGGAAGGCCGCCATCCCATTCACTGGTGACGCTAACATTGCTTATGCGGGCCGGAGGTGAGGATCGGGAGTGAAACGCGAACCCGTTGCCCAGTTCATCCATGTCGCGACCGGAGTTGTCCCGGAATGTTCCCACGAGTTTGCCGTCCACGATCACAGCCAAAGTTTTCTTAGTGGTATCTACGCAAAGTGCCACGCGGGAGCGGAGGCGTGTGCGATTTAGGCGATGGCTCACACCACTGATGGGATTGAGTTGCGAGGTGCTTAGGCCGCCATTGATGCGGCTGTAGCGGTACACATACATGCGACTGCTATCGATAAGAATGCCGTAGCAGTTACCAGCTTTAAATGAGGAAAGGTCATCGGTCAGTATACTGAGGTACAGACTTGGTGTGTCGGATTGCCATTGGTAGTCGAATTCCAGTTTTGCGACCTTGGGCATATCCTCCAACATGCGACCCACGTTGGCGCTGATGCCGTTGCTTTGAAAGCCACCGTCCTTGAAGGTCCATTTGGCGGAGCCGTTGTTTGTGTATTTCCAAGATTTTTGGTCCTCAGCGGTTGGGCCTGAATACAGGCTATTGCCCCTAGTATCACCCGGGGTCAGGGTTTGGATGGTGTGCCGGTCAATGGTGAGTGCGCCGGCATACCACGTGTTGATCACAAGTCCCTTGTCATCGAGATGTTTCAGGTCGCCAGTGAGTTGGTCTCCATTGATTAGGCGGGCTACACCGGTGTGGCTCTCGGTGGGCTCTGTGTCGCTTTGAAGAGTGAGCTTGGCTAGGGCGGAGGGCTGGATGGCGATGGGCGAAACGCCAGGGTGTTCCCAAAGGAGTTCGCCGTTTTCATTAAAGCCCTTAAACGCTCCTTTGAAGATGCTGCCATCAAGTAATAGGACGTGCTCGCCATCAACTTTCGGACTGTTGAAAACGAGGCTTGGTTCGGTTGAAGGCCTTTCAATAGCCGGCTGCTGCACAATGCGAATCAATTCGCGCGCCGATCCGAGTGTTGTCAGGAGAATGGAAATGAAAAGAATGCTCAGGGTAGTATTCATATTGAATTATCGTTCCAATTGCTGAAGCTCAATTTGAGGTTAAATATTTTTGCGCAACTGTTGGCGCACAGGGAGGGGTTAGAGACCGTGGTGGGGGCGGTGGGAGATTTCAGGGGTATGGCACCAAACTCGAAACTTTGGAAAATGCTTTCCACAAACGAGGCCTCACCAAAGTACGGGCTTTTGAGAGATATTTTTCCATCTTCCCAATTTAGCAATTCCCCACTGACACTGCCTTGGCCGTTACGCATGACGGCCCTGAAGGGTGATGGTCAACGATCCCATGTAATCATCGGCGTTGGATATTTATATTTAACCGGATGCCGGGTTTTTGCTCTTTTAGCCCATCGCGCGCCGCCTTGGCCGCTTCGACCGCGCCTAGTTGAGCAGCTCGAATTGCATGGGCGCGATCGATAACGCTGTTTTGGGGTTTTGTGTTAATGGAAGCTGAATTACGGGGTTTGCCTAGATTGAATTCGATGATTTTAAAGGCGTCTGCCTTAAAAGTGGCTTCTCCAAAAACCGGGCTAGCCAATGTCACTTCACCATCTTTCCATTCCTTGATGGTACCGGTGACCTTAATGTCATCCACCAGAGTAGCTCGGATGGCTTTGGCGCTGATGGCGGGGTTCTTGAGCCTTTCTTTGGCGAAATGCAACTGACTTACGGTTTTTAAGGGGATGGGCAATTCAGCAAATTCTGTTTTGAATTTCAAAGTGCCATCGGTAATGCCGACGAGGTTACCGCTGAAGGAATCGTCGTTGTTGAATTTCACAAAATCCTGCTTTAGAGCCAGGCTTGAGGTGGTGCCGCCACTAGGAAGGCCGCCATCCCATTTGGTGACGCTAACATTGCTTATGCGGGCCGGAATTGAGGAGCGCGAGTGGAACGCGAACCCGTTGCCCAGTGCATCCATGTCGCGACCGGAGTTGTCCCGGAATGTTCCCACGAGTTTGCCGTCCACGATCACAGCCAAAGTTTTCTTAGTGGTATCTACGCAAAGTGCCACGCGGGAGCGGAGGCGTGTGCGATTTAGGCGATGGCTCACACTGGAGGGAGTGAGGCGCGAGCTGCTTAGACCGCCATTGATGCGGCTGTAGCGGTACACATACATGGAAGTGCTAGAGATACGAATGCTGTAGCAGTTACCAGCGCTATATGATGAAAGATTATCGGTCAGTATACTGATGTACAGACTAGGTGAACCGGATTGCCATTGGTAGTCGAATTCCAGTTTGGCGATCTCGGGCATATCCTCCAACATACGGCCTACGTTGGCGCTGCTGCCGTTGCTTTGAAAGCCTCCGTCCTTGAAGGTCCATTTATAGGAGCCGTTGTTTGTGTATTTCCAAGATTTTTGGTCCTCAGCGGTTGGGCCAGAATAAAGGCTTTCGCCCTTGGTTGCACCCGGGGTCAGGGTTTGGATGGTGTGCCGGTCAATGGTGAGTGCGCCGGCATACCACGTGTTGATCACAAGCCCCTTGTCATTTAGATGTTTCAGGTCGCCAGTGAGTCGGTCTCCATTGATCAGGCGGGCTACACCAGTGTGGCTCTTGGCAGCCACCGTGTCGTTTTTGAGTGTGAGCTTGGCTAGGGCGGAGGGCTGGATGGCGATGGGCGAAACGCCAGGGTGCTCCCAAAGGAGTTCGCCGTTTTCATTAAAGCCCTTAAACGCTCCCTTAAAGATGCTGCCATCAAGTAATCGGACGTGCTCGCCATCAACTTTCGGACTGTTGAAAACGGGGGTGGGGCGGGGTGGCGCGGGGACAAGCCCTGGCGGCGGCACGATGCGAATTTTTTCGCGGGCCGATCCGAGTGTTGGCAAAAGAATGGAAATGAAAAGGATGCTCAGGGTAGTTTTCATATTGAATTATCGTTCCAATTGCTGAAGCTCAATTTGGGGTAAAATATTTTTGCGCAACTGTTGGCGCACAGGGAGGGGTTTGAGCCCCGTGGTGGGTGGTTGGAGTCGGGATGTTTCAAGGGGTTTGGCGCCAAACTCGATGCTCTGGAAAATGCTTTCCACAAACGAGGCCTCACCGAAGCACGGGCTTTTGAGAGATATTTTTCCATCTTCCCATTTAAGCAATTCACCACTGACACTGCCTTGACCGTTACGCATGACGGCCCTGACAGTGCGAGGTGAAAGAGGCTCGGGTTTACTTTTTGCGAGATTTACGCGCGTGATATTTTTGAGCGGAATCGGCAGTTTAGCAAAGGGCGTCTCAAAGGTCATATTACCCTCAGCGATACCAATTAACTTGCCACTCATACTGTCTTCATTGGCGAATAAGATAAAATCCTGGTCGCCCTGTTGTTCGGTAACATTGTTGCCTCCGGGGATTTTACCGTTCCATTCCGCAAGGCTAATCCGGCTCAGGGTGACAGGATTCGAACTCATGGAGGTGAACATCAACCCCTTGGATTCGATGGGGAGAGGATCATTTTGTGCGTCGTCCCAGTGCTTGATGAATTTCTCGTTAACGAAAAGCGCGACGGAGTTTTTTTTGCGATCCACGCGGATCGAGAATCGGGCGTGATTGCCGAGTGTATTGAGGTTGATGCGAACATTGGAGCCCACGTTACGTCCATTTCCGGCCCCGTTTTTGAGTTTGTAGCGGTAGAGGTAGGCGTAGGAGGTGTTGATACGCAGGCAGTAGGCGTTGCCGCTGCTGTATGAGTTTAAATTGTCGGTTAGGAAATTTACGTAAAGATTGAGGTAGCCCGTCCAATGAACATTAAAATCATAACGGAGACTGTTCGGGAGATTTTCGAAATTTCTCCCCACGCGGGCTTGGCTGCGCCGGGCCTCGAAGGTTTGATCCTTAAGCTTCCAAGCGCCATTGCTGAGGTTTAGCTTTTTACTTTTCTTTTCGACTTCCTCGTCGGTTGCATCGGCTGCAAGCGCTTTGAGGTATTGGCCGTTGGAGGAATCGTAAAACGTCCAGTCCCTTACGCTTTGAGGGCCTTGATACAAATCCTTGAGGGCCGTGAATCCAGGTACGAGCGTTTTGAGCGCCGTTTGCTTGAGCTGCAATTCTCCGCCGTACCAGGTGCTGAGGGTGAGTTTACCGTCGGATAAAGACTTGAGTTCGCCGGAAAGGGCATCCCCATTGGCGAGGGTGATTTGGCAATTATGATTCCGAGAATTTGCGGGCGTTTCGCGTTGACCTAGCTGGATGTATTTCAGATGACTGGGGGAAACCCGGAGATCTGGCGTGATGTATGGATGTTTCCAAAGAAACCCCTTTTGGGCGTCAAAACCGGCCAATTTCCCGAAATAGAGCGAGCCATCATTGAGGCTGAAATGCTCCGATTTAGCGCGATGATTTAATTTCAGGGCTGGGATTGCGGTGGTTCTCTTAGGGATGAGGTTGAATGGCTGTTTCCCTAAAACTGGTGCTGCACCAGGCAAAGGCCGCTGGATTGGCACAGCATCGACCCAGCCCCATACATGGATGCTGCCGGCACCCAACAACGCAAGGGCGAGAATGTGTCTGGATCGGTTCATAATGCAGTTGATCTAAAAGGATTGGACGGTTTTCGTCAAGAATCCCTCATTATTTACCGGTTAGTCGGTCGCGCAGTTTTTCGAGTTTTGGGGAAATGACAAATGCGCAGTAGGGCGCGGATTGGTGCTGGTTGTAATAATCGTGATGATAGGCTTCCGCTGGATAAAAGGTCTCCAGTGGCTCGATTGTGGTCACAATATCCTCCTCAAAGCTGCCAGCCGCTTGATCTAGGGCGGTGCGTGCTAGTGTGGATTGCTCCGGAGAATGCGGCATAATTGTGGATCGATATTGTGTCCCCACGTCATTGCCTTGGCGGTTTAGGGTCGTGGGATCGTGGGCTTGGAAAAAGAATTCGAGGAGGTCGCCCACGGAAATAGTATCTGGATCAAAGTTGATTTGGATTACCTCCGCATGGCCAGTGTTGCCTGCGCATACCTCACGATAGTTGGGGTTTTTCGTGTCACCACCGGCATATCCGGGTGTTACTTGAGATACACCCGTGAGTCGTTGGAATAACGCTTCGAGGCACCAGAAGCATCCGCCGCCGACCGTGAGAGTTTCGTTGGTCATGATTAACTCCCCGGTTTTACCGGTTCCAAGGCCTGCAAATCTTCAGGGAGATCATCCGGGGCAAAGGTTTCCACCTGCATTTCGAGAAGGCTGATAAACGGAACTCCGGGATCGTAGCCGCCACTGGAGCGGTCCACCAACACAGCCAGTGCCTTCAAATTACCGCCGTGCTCGCGAACAATCTGGATGGTTTCATCCGCGCGTCCGCCACGCGTGACGACATCTTCCACAATCAGGATTTTTTCATGTGAGTCGATCAGGAATCCTCGCCGCAACACCAAGGCGTCGTTTTCTTTTTCAACAAAAATAAATCGTACGCCCAATTGACGCGCGACCTCCTGACCAATCACCAATCCGCCCATGGCCGGGGCCACCACCGTCGTAATGCCGAGATCGCGCACCTTATTGGCAAGAGCGGCACCGAGTTGTTCCACGACGGGCATTTTCTGGAGCGCCTGCGCGCATTGGAAAAATTCCCGGCTCCTCAGGCCGCTGCGTAAAATGAAATGGCCCTCTAAAAGGGCATTGTTTTGCCGAAATACCTCCAGCACTTCCTCACGAATCATCAGGGAAGCTAGCGGGGGGGGGCGGCTGGAGGCAATCGCAAGTCATTCACGGTTTCGACTCGATTTTCGTCCCTGTTTGGGTTTCTATCAATCGTGCCTCGGAGGGCCAAACTATTCATCGCGATCTTTTTATTGCCGGTTTACCTTGGTGTATTACGGGCTTTGGACGGGTTGTGGCGGGGGTTTGAATTTCAAGGCGTGGTGATAGTGCCACTAATCGCGGGAGTCGCCTGTATGGCGGCCCTATTTCGATGGTTGCCGCGGCCTATGTGGGTGTATGTATTGGGGCACGAATTTACGCATGCCTTGGCTACCATGGTCTGCGGCGGCCGCGTGAAGGGCATGAAAGTCACCGGCGAAGGCGGACATGTGTATGTCACTAAAGATAATTTCTTTGTCACGTTGGCCCCGTATTTTGTGCCTTTATATGCGGTGCTGGTGTTCGCATTTTTTGCCTTGGGCCGGGTGTTTTGGGAATGGGATACGCCGTGGGCCTGGGGGATATTCCATTGGGCGTTAGGATTGGCGTATGCGTTTCATGTCTTATTGACCGTGGAAATCCTCCGCACACGCCAGCCTGACATCACCTCGCAGGGCCGCTGTTTCTCAGGGGTTATCATTTTGCTGGGGAATACGTTAGTTCTGATGGCCGGCTGGTCGTTGGTAATGGGTGAGCCGGGTTTGTTTGAAGTGGGCAGGGAGATCGTCAGCGAGGTCGGTCGGACCTTTCAGGAAATGGGAGGTTTGGCCCAACGGGGCGTGACGGCCATTAATTCAGCCTTGAAATAGCTGCGCCCATCATGCGAAGTAAGTCCCAACAAATGACACTGAGTGAAATTGTCCAGGCCGAGCATATCGTGCCGGACCTTCAATCCACAGATCGTTGGGAGGCGATCACCGAACTGATAGGCCAACTGGTAAGCAGTGGGGCGATCAAAGAAGAAAATCGCGAGGCCATTACTGAGGTCGTCAAGAAGCGCGAAAACTCCATGAGCACAGGTATTGGCTTTGGGATTGGGATCCCCCATGCCGCCACGGAATTGGTCGAGGATGTTGTCGGCGCATTGGGCCGCTCAAAGGCGGGCATTGATTTTGAGGCGTTGGATAATCAACCGGTAAATCTGGTGGTGCTGTTTCTCGTGCCGCAAGGTCAGTTCCAAAAGCATCTTCATACACTGGCCAATATCGCCAAGCTGCTCCACAACCGCGAATTTCGAGATTCGCTGGATAACGCTGAAGACGCTGCCGCCATTCAGCAGATCATCAGTCAACCGGCTAAGTAATCGCTGTGATCCAGGTCGAGATCGAGCAGCGCCTTCAGGAAGCGACGCTGACGCATTTGCCCGATGCGGATCGTTCCCGCGTTTTGGTGCGTCCATGCGCTGACCCGCAGCACGGTGATTACCAAAGTAACGCGCTTATGGGCTTGGCCAAGCAGCGGAAAATGAACCCGCGCCAGCTCGCCGAACAGGTTGTACAATCTCTGGATGTAGCTGATTGGTGTGAGCCTGTGGAAATTGCCGGCCCCGGTTTTCTGAATTTCCGCCTAAAACCAGATGCGCTTCAGCAGGCATTACGTTCTGCTCTGAAATCGGATTGCCCGTTCGTCGATTCTGCGCAATCACCGCGAACGGTGGTGGTGGATTTCAGCTCACCGAATGTCGCCAAGCCGATGCACGTGGGGCATATTCGGTCGACCATTTTGGGGGACACGTTGGCGCGTGTGCTGCGAATGCTGGGACACCGCGTCGTGACGGACAATCACATCGGCGACTGGGGGACACAGTTTGGTATGCTTTTGCTCGGCTGGAAAACCGAGCTGGATGAGGCTGCGCTGGAGCAGGATCCGATTGCTGAACTCGAACGACTCTATAAAACCATCAACGCCGATGAATCGTGTCGCGATGAGGCGCGGGCTGAACTGGTAAAACTGCAGGCGGGCGACGAGGAAAACCTTGCAATCTGGCAACGCATGATCGCGCTTTCGCAGGTGCAATTTGATCATGTGTATGGTCGGCTTGGGGTGACCTTCGATGAGACTTTGGGTGAGAGTTTTTACAACCCACATTTATCAGGGCTGACCGAAGAACTGCAAGAGAAGGGTATTGCTGAGGAGAGTGAAGGGGCATTGGTGGTGCGGTTTTCGGGCGATAAGCAATTGGCTGATAAGCCGGCTATTGTGCGCAAGCGAGACGGGGCCGCAAACTACACGACTACGGACCTAGCCACACTGCGGTACCGCATGGAGGCGTGGCAGCCGACGGATATTGTCTACGTAACCGACGGTCGTCAGCAGCTTCATTTCCAGCAGCTCTTCAAAATCTTTGGTCGCTGGCAGGATGCGGTATCCGTGAAGCTGGAGCACGTTTGGTTTGGGTCCATTCTGGGGCCTGATGGGAAACCCTTTAAGACGCGGAGTGGCGATACGGTGCGTTTGGCTGATTTGCTGGATGAAGCGGAAGAGCGCGCCTTTACTGTAGTGAGCGAGAAGAACCCGGATCTTTCAGACGATGAACGGCGAGCGATTGCGCGTGTGGTTGGGCTGGGTGCTTTGAAGTATGCCGATCTCTCAAATAACCGACAAAGCGATTACATTTTTGACTGGGACAAAATGCTCGCGTTTCAAGGCAATACCGCGCCGTACCTCCAATATGCCTACACGCGAGTGCGTAGTATTTTCCGTAAAATGGATGCTCCGAATTTTGCGACCGTGGAGTTGCAACTCAAGGCGCCTGAAGAATTGGCTCTAGCCAAGCATTTGATGAATTTCGGGCAAACCCTTGAAATGGTGGCGCAGGATTATCGCCCGAACTTTTTGTGTAACTATTTGTTCGAGTTAGCGGGGCATTTCAGCCGGTTCTATGAAGCCTGTCCTGTTTTAAAGGCGGAAGAAGCTGAGCGAAATAGTCGATTGGCTATATGCGAATTAACAGCGCGTGTCCTCAGGTCCGGGTTGGATGCGATGGGTATCGAGGTTACTGAAGTAATGTAAGGAGACGCCGGAACAGGGCTCGCTCGTTCGGGCAATGTTCTGCTTCCTCTCTCACCAATCCAAACCCCTCACCGTAGGCCGGGCCGTTCACGACGCAGGCGTCGGTTTGGCAGTTCTTCATTTGCTCTAAGCCCTTGTTAATCGCTTGCTTGAGTTTTCCAGATACTTCGTATTTCCAGCCGATCACAAGGGCATTGGGATGCCATCGGCGCAACTGCCTGATGATTTTCAGGGTGGGTTTGAGCGTTAATGTGAGGTTTTCGGCGCTGGAGATTTTTAACCGGCGTGGACGGGCGATGGTGAAATCAGACACTGCCGCCACGTGGAAGATGGCCTTAACCTTCAGTGCCGCTGCTTCTTTCATTTGCTGTTGCAGGGAGAGCGTGGTGCTAAAATGGAGTACGCGCACCTTCCGGCTGCGTGGGTTATGCTGGGCGGTTTCCGATAATAGCAACGTGACGCGATGACCGGCCCGTTGCAATGCATCGGCCAAGGCGCAGCCCAATCGGCCGGTGGAGTGGTTGGTTAACCGGCGCACTTTGTCGATCGGCTCATAAGTTGCGCCGGCAGTGACCAGACAGTGCATGCGCCAGAGTGGACAAGTCCACCGGTTCATTGCAAGCTCCGCGCGTGAGTAAAATAGTTGGCATTGATTTGGGGACTACGCATTCGGCTGTTGCCGTGGTCGAGGCGGGGATGCCGGGAATTCTTGCTGATGCTGAGGGGCGGAGGCTGCTGCCTTCCATTGTTCATTTCCCAAAGCAGGGTGAACCGGTTGTGGGTGTTGCGGCCAAGCGCATCCAAACAGTGGAGCCGGAACGGACAGTTTTATCAGCCAAGCGGTTCATGGGGCGTTCGGAAGTCACGTTGGTGAACGGAGAAGCTGCTTCGCCTGTGGAGGTTTCAGCGTTGATCCTCAAAACGCTTCGGATCCAAGCAGAAGCGGCGTTGGGTGAATCAGTGAGCCGAGCAGTCATTACTGTGCCCGCATATTTTAATGATGCCCAGCGTCAGGCCACCAAACTAGCGGGGCAACAAGCCGGATGGGAGGTCGAGCGAATCATTAACGAACCGACGGCCGCGGCCTTGGCGTGCGGTCTGCAAGGTTCACCGGAAGGGGATAAGGTGGCGGTGTATGATTTGGGCGGCGGGACGTTTGACCTCTCGATTCTTGAGCTTCGTGAAGGGGTGTTTCAAGTGTTGGCCACCCATGGCAACACGACTTTGGGTGGGGACGATGTGGATATGGTCATTGCCCAATGGTTGGAGTCAAAAGCCGGCGGTGGATTGGGTGTTACGGCCAAGGCTCGAATCCGTGAAGCGGCCGAGCAGGCGAAAATTGCTTTGTCTAGTGCCGAAGAATACCGGATCCAACTTCCGTTTCTTAAACCAAATTTCAGCTTGGAATTAAATTTCAACCGGAATGATTTAGAATCCCTGGCTCGGCCGACTATTGAACAAACCAGAGTAAACTGTCGGCAAGCTTTGTCGGATGCGGGCGTGAATGCGGCTGATTTGTCACAGGTGATCCTGGTGGGCGGGCAAACGCGAATGCCGCTGGTGCGGCGACTGGTTTCGGAATGGTTTGAGTGCGCAGAATATGAGGAGGTTCGGGGAGAGGTGCGATTGGGCGATTCCTTTCATTCGCCCGATGGGCCTGTGTTGAATACCGGAGTGAATCCCGATGAGGCC
>Ga0315321_10000955_pt1 | contig 22138 bp, 22 predicted proteins | sample M180m21515metaG_FD_203464 | JGI IMG/M metagenome (GOLD analysis project Ga0315321, IMG submission 203464) | Ammonia-oxidizing marine archaeal communities from Monterey Bay, California, United States - M1 80m 21515 | ecosystem: Environmental > Aquatic > Marine > Intertidal zone | place: USA...
TCAATGCCAGATTTTGATATTGATTTTTGTCAAGATGGACGAGAGCGCGTGATTGAATATGTGAAACAGAAATATGGAGATGAGAGTGTTTCGCAGATTGTTACCTTTGGGACTATGGCAGCGAAAGCAGTGATACGTGATGTTGGGCGGGTATTAGATTTGCCGTATAACTTTGTTGATAAATTGGCAAAGCTTGTGCCATTTGAATTAGGCATGACTTTAAAAAAGGCTCGTGAAATAGAGCCACAATTGAACGAACTCGCACAGGAAGAAGAGGTGCGAATACTGCTAGAACTTGCTGAAAGTCTTGAGGGGATTACTCGTAATGTCGGCATGCATGCTGGCGGGGTACTGATAGCTTCAGGAGAAATTACCGATTTTTGTCCGGTGTATTGTGCGGAGTCTGCTGACTCAGTGGTAAGCCAATTGGATAAAGATGATGTGGAAAAAATAGGCTTAGTAAAGTTTGATTTTTTGGGATTGAGGACCTTAACTATACTTGACTGGACTGTCAGGTATATAAGGCAGAGAGACTCTGAGTCAGGTGTAAGCAAAGACTTAATTATCCCCGAAAAAATTTCTCAGGAATCTTCTAAGTCAGAAATAGGAGATCATGAATTTATTTCTCTGGAAGCCCTTCCTCTGGAGGATCCAGAAACCTATGCATTACTGAGGAAGGGGAATGTTGTAGGAGTATTCCAGTTCGAATCTCGTGGCATGAAAGATTTGTTGCAAAAGACTAAGCCAGATCGTTTTGAGGATATTATCGCGTTAGTAGCTTTGTATCGACCGGGTCCAATGGATTTGATCCCTGAGTTTACTGAACGTAAACTTGGCAAGCGTGTTGAGTACCTTGATCCTCGTTTGCAGCCTATTCTTAGCCCAACTTATGGCGTAATGATTTATCAGGAACAGGTGATGCAGATTGCTCAGGTAATAGGTGGTTACAGTCTTGGTAGTGCTGATTTATTGCGACGAGCAATGGGCAAGAAGAAGGTTGAAGAAATGGAGCAACAAAGGGATTTTTTCGTTGATGGTGCTATAAAGAATGGACTGACTAAAAGTAAGGCGGCAGAGCTTTTCGGGTTAATGGAAAAATTTGCAGGCTATGGGTTTAATAAATCACATGCAGCAGCTTATGCTCTGATTGCATTCCAAACCGCATATCTGAAAGCGCACTACCCATCAGAATTTATGGCGGCAACGTTGTCTTCTGATATGGACGATACCGATAAAGTGCATTTACTTTTTGAGGATAGTATAGCTAATCATATCCCTGTTCTCCCACCGGATATTAATCTGTCTGTTTACCGTTTTATACCTGTTAATGGAAAAGTAATACGTTATGGGCTAGGAGCGGTGAAAGGTACAGGTGAGTCAGCCATTAAAGTTATTGCCAGAGAGCGTGATCAAGCAGGGCCATACACTGATTTATTTGATTTCTGTCAGCGTGTGGATAAGAGGGTTGTTAACCGACGGGTATTAGAATCACTGATTCGTGCGGGTACATTTGATTCTATCAATACGCATCGAGCAGGACTATTAGCATCTGTTGGTATCGCATTAGAATCAGCCGAACAAACTAGCCGGGCAGCAAATCAGGTAAGTTTGTTTAGTGGAGATGATGTGGCTTTAGAGAAGCCAAGCTTGGTCAATGTCCCACAATGGGGAGAAAAAGAGAGATTACAAAACGAAAAAATGGCTTTAGGATTCTATTTGAGCGGGCATCCCTTTAATATTTATGCAGATGAATTGAAAAATTTTGTACCTACTCGGTTGGATAGGCTGGGCCCACAAAGGGAGCCACAGCTGCTGGCTGGCATTATCTATTCTATTCGCATTCAGATGACAAAACGTGGCAAAAAGATGGGGGTGATAGTACTAGATGATGGGAAATCACGTGTGGAGCTAGTAGTTTATAGTGAAATACTTGATGCAAACAGAAGTTGGCTGAAGGAAGACCAGTTATTAGTAGTGGAAGCAAAGGTTAGCAGCAAAGGAGATAATGAAGCGAGCAGTACCGGATTACGTATTACCACTAATAAACTTTTTGATTTGGCTGGAGCTCGTTCCTGTTATGCGAGAAATATAAGGATTCACTGTAATAGATCATCAAATGCTGCTAAGTTAAAAGACCTGCTGGCACCCTACCGCAATAATGGAGAATCTGTTGTTGGTAGGGGGAATAACGGTTTTTATTGTCCAATATCAATTGTTTATAATAATAAGGATGCGGCTTGTGAAATAGAATTAAGTAGCGAATGGAGTGTAAATTTGCACGATAACTTATTACAATCTTTATCAGAGCACTTTCAGGCAGACAATGTGAGGGTAATTTACTGATAGTATCTGTTCTAGCCATATCTGTTAGGAAGCATTGAAATAAGCGTATGTTAAGCACTCTTAGTTTGACTTTTTAGCAGGTCTGGCATACAATTCTCGGCTTTCTCTAGACACGTATAAACAGCCTTGTGAAAACATTTTCAGCCAAACCACACGAAGTAAATCACGATTGGATTGTGATAGATGCAGCCGATAAAATATTAGGTCGTCTTGCTAGTGAAATTGCACACCGTTTACGTGGTAAACATAAGCCAATATATACACCTCATGTAGATACAGGGGACTATATTGTTGTAGTTAATGTAGACAAGTTACGTGTCACAGGCAATAAATTAGAAGATAAAATTTATTATCGTCACAGTGGGTTCCCTGGTGGAATTTATGAAACTAATTTTGGAAAAATGCATGCACGTTTTCCTGGAAGGCCATTAGAAAAGGCGGTAAAGGGTATGCTACCAAAAGGTCCACTTGGTTACGCTATGTTGAAAAAGCTAAAAATTTATGCTGGTGCAACCCACCCGCATACGGCACAGCAGCCTATTCAACTTGAAATAGGAGTCAAATAAGGAATATGAGCACTTACTATAATTATGGTACTGGACGGCGTAAAAGTGCGGTGGCACGTGTTTTCATGAAGCCAGGCAAGGGTGCAATCATTATAAATCATAAGCCTATTGAAGAATTCTTCTCACGTGAGACCGGTCGCATGATTGTTCGCCAACCACTTGAATTAACTGAGAACCTAACATCATTTGATATTATGGTGAATATTTCAGGTGGAGGTGAATCAGGGCAGGCGGGTGCAGTACGTCACGGAATTACGCGAGCACTTATAGACTTTGACGCAGAACTCAGGCCGATATTGAGAAAGGCGGGTTTAGTTACACGGGACGCGCGTGAGGTAGAACGTAAGAAAGTTGGTTTACGGAAAGCGCGTAGGGCTAAACAGTTCTCTAAACGATAATATTTTGTGAATAACAAAAAAAGCCGCCAGAAATTGGCGGCTTTTTTGTTTGTTGCTTTATAATTATTAGACCTTATCTTTCATATAAGTATAAATAGGGAATAAAACTATTTAATCTGATTAATAAATAATCTGGAAATTTTATGATTAAAGTCGGAATTGTTGGTGGAACTGGATATACAGGTGTTGAGTTACTGCGCATATTGTCACAACATCCTGAGGTCGAAATACAGGCCATTACATCTCGTAAAGAAGCGGGGGTAGCAGTTCATGAGTTATTCCCTGGATTACGTGGGAAGGTGAAACTAAATTTTAGTGATCCAGATGAGACAAATCTAGGAAAATGTGACGTAGTATTTTTTGCCACGCCTAATGGTGTTGCAATGAAGCAGGCGGCAGATTTGCTGAATGCTGGAGTGCGAGTAATAGATCTAGCTGCAGATTTTCGTATCAGGGATGTACTCGTGTGGGAGAAATGGTATGGAATGGCTCATGCAAGTCCTGAGCTTCTATCAGAAGCTGTTTATGGTTTGCCTGAGGTTAATCGCAATGAGATCAAAGAAGCAAGACTAGTAGCTAACCCAGGTTGCTATCCAACCGCAGTGCAGCTTGGCTTTTTGCCGTTGATCGAATTAGGAATTATAGATGCAGAACATCTTATCGCGGATGTAAAATCGGGAGTTTCTGGCGCTGGAAGAAATGCTGATATACATACTCTATATGCGGAAGTCTCTGATAACTTCAAGGCCTATGGTGTTTCTGGGCACCGGCACCATCCTGAAATTAAGCAGGGCCTATCTAAAATAGCAGATAAATCGGTTGATTTAACCTTCGTGCCTCATCTTACTCCTATGATCCGAGGCATTCATGCGACTCTTTATGCCAGACTTACTGCAAGCATTGATTTGCAGGAATTATTTGAAAAACGTTATGTAAATGAGCCATTTGTTGATGTGTTGCCTGCCGGCAGTCACCCAGAAACTCGTTCAGTAAGGGGGTCTAATTTTTGCCGTATTTCTGTACACCTTCCACAGGAAGGAGATACTGTTGTCGTGTTAGTGGTAACAGATAACCTAGTTAAAGGTGCAGCAGGGCAGGCGGTACAAAATATGAATCTAATGTTCGGCTTTTCCGAGACACTTGGTATAAATCAAATCGCACAGATACCTTAAACATAGTTAGATGGAAAGTATTAAAGGAATCAAAAGAAAATTCGGAGTATTTGCACCACAAGTTTCAGTGCGCCCAAATGTTCCATGGTATTTGCGATGGCTGGTAATTATAGTTCTTATAGTACTTGTACTATTATTGTGCTGGGTCATGTTTGATGCGGGACGGAGAATTAATGATTTTGACAAGAATGGAATAAGCCATGAGAGTAATCAGCTATCTAATATTAATAACCGTTTAAAAGGGGAGAATGATAGATTACGCGCACAGGTAGCGGAGTTTCAGCTGCAAATGCAAATGGATAGCACTACAAGAAACAATATCACTGAACGGATTAATGTACTAGAAGATAAGAATGACCAGTTAAAGGAAGAATTAGTTTTTTTGGAAAATATTGTTTCTGGGAAAGGGATGGCTACTGGAAATATCTTTATTTATCATTTTAAAGTGGAAAAAAGACAAGTTCCGGGAAAATATAGTTATAACTTAGTACTATTACAAGGTGGGGAAAAAATTAATGACTTCCAAGGGGCATTGGCTTTTACGGCTCACTTGTGGCAGGATGGGAAAAAGGTAAAGATGCCCATTACCACTGAGAATTCGACTAAGAGATTCAATTTAAAATTTAAAATTTACCACCAAGCAGGGGGGTCATTTGAGGTGCCACCAGATACTGTAGTAGAGGCTCTAGAAGTAAAGGTGTACGAGAACGGTAAAAAGAAGGCAAAGTTTATGCGGTTAGTTAATTTGTCCTAATGAGAGAGAATAATGTTTGGAAAGAAAGCAAATAAGCCTCGAGGTGATATCGATACACTCATTGGTGCCGAAACTAGTATTCAAGGCGATATAGAATTTAGTGGTGGGTTACGTATAGATGGTAATATTCGTGGGAATGTTATAGCGACAGGAGAAAATCCAAGTACTCTTATATTGAGCGAACAAGCAACGATAGAAGGTAAAGTAGAGGTTTCACATGCAGTTATTAACGGTACTATAGTTGGACCAATACACGCATATGAATACCTTGAATTGCAGCCTAAAGCCAGAGTTTCAGGCGACGTACATTATAGGGTGATTGAAATTAAATTTGGGGCAATGATTGAAGGTAACCTTGTTAATCAGAGCGGCCTTGAATCAGATGAGAAGGTTGTAGAGACTTTATCAGCTACTAGTGAATTTCCTAATAATAGTCAGTAATTTTTGCTGATAATTTTAAAAAGAATCTATTATGAACTCGATTACTGAGACGAACTTAATAAATGAAGCTCCAGTTCCAATTATCTTTACCGATAGCGCAGCAAGTAAGGTTAAAACTCTCATAGAAGAAGAGGGTAACAATGACCTTAAGTTGAGAGTTTTTGTAAGCGGTGGAGGTTGCTCTGGCTTTAAATATGGCTTTACTTTTGATGAGATGATTAATGAAGACGATACTGTAATGGAAAAGAATGGTGTAAAACTATTAGTTGACCCCATGAGTTTTCAATATTTAGCTGGTGCAGAAATTGATTATCAAGAAAATATACAAGGCGCTCAATTCATTATAAAAAATCCAGGGGCTACTAGTACCTGTGGTTGTGGCTCTTCTTTTTCAGCATAAATAATTAAGAACAAGATATAGTGTAAGGAAATTATATAAATCTAATTTCTCATTTTATTCTGACGTCAAAAAATCCGAATTTAAGATTGATAGACTGCCCCAAGAATTCTTTCTCCTTTGGCATTAGTTACGGAAGGAATATTGCTTGGAGCTCCCTGGATGGTTTGTTTTGCTAACCAGGCGAAAGCAAATGCCTCTAGCCATTCAGCATTTATGCCTAGGGCGTCAGTAGGGGCCACTTTTTTACCGTATAGTGAAATTTGTATCTTGGAAATTAATGCTATATTGCGGGCTCCTCCGCCACATAGGTAAATTTCTGTAGCATCTGGATACCATAACAAAATTGCATCGGTAATTGCTTTACTAGTGAGTTGCAGTAGGGTTGCTTGAACATCTTCAGGGCGTTCATTTCCAGACAAATATTTTTCTAACCAGGTCAAATTAAAGACTTCTCTACCTGTGCTTTTTGGTGGCGAATCAGAGAAGAATTTAAGTGATATAAGTTTTTCTAGAAGTGTCGGGATTTCTTCTCCAGACTTGGCCCAGGCTCCATTTTTATCATAAATAGTTCCTAAATGACGCTGGCACCAAGCGTCCATTAATATATTACCAGGACCACAGTCAAAACCTATGATCTTCGTATTGGAGGCTAAACTGGTAATATTAGAGATTCCACCGATATTGACAATGACGCGATTTATTTCTGGATCTTGGAACAATAATTGATGAAATGCTGGTACCAGCGGCGCACCTTGGCCGCCTGCTGCTATATCACGGCTTCTGAAATCTGCTACAACAGTTATACCAGTAAGCTCGGCCAGTAATGAGGCATTGCCAAGTTGGATTGAATAATTCATTTCAGACTGTGGGCAGTGCCGTACTGTCTGCCCATGGCAGCCTATTGCTGTAACGCTTTGTGATTTTATCTTATGTTTATTAAGTAAATTAATAACAGCTTTAGCATAGCAATGGGCCAGTTTATTGCTTAGTATGGCTGCAAGATGTAGCTCATTATTTCCTGATTGATGTAGATCTAGTATCTGGCTGCGTAAATTTTTATCGTAGGGCTGATAAAAGGTATTTAGAAGCAATGGAGTTTGCGAATTAAAGTCTGTCAATACAGCATCAATCCCATCTAGGCTGGTTCCTGACATGATCCCAATGTAGTAGGTGGGATTGAAATTTTTACTATGTAATTTACTCATTCCCAGACTAGGTCTAGTCAAGAAAAGCGAGGTTTGTGTCACGCAACATATTTAAGCGGACCATTAGTGGTTTTGTGCTCTTATTAAAAGCAGGTATATTTTTTGCTGCAAGTGGTATGGCGGCAGGCATTACCACCCGCAGAGGATTGCGTTGTATCCCCTTTACACGAAACTCATAATGAAGGTGGGGGCCAGTTGCCAATCCGGTTGAGCCTACATAGCCAATGATGTCTCCTTGATTAACTCGTTTTCCTTTACGAAGTCCCTTAGCAAAGCGAGACAAGTGTGCATAGACGGTAGAGTACCGTCCGCGGTGTTTTAAAATAATATACTTGCCATATCCTCTGTTTCTTGTAGAAACTGCGACTGTTCCATTTGCAGTGGCTCTTACTGGTGTACCTTTGCGTGCCGCATAGTCAACCCCTTTATGCGAGCGCCATTTTTTTAGCACAGGATGAAAACGAGAACGTGTAAAACCAGAACTTATTCGAGAGAATTTAAGCGGTGAACGAAGGAATGCTCTTCGAAGATTCTTGCCATCGGGGGTGTAATAACCTTTTTCTTTATCATTGGCTTCAAAGTATACAGCTTGATAGGTCTTTCCTTTATTAATGAATTCAGCAGCAAGCACTCGGCCCACCCCTATGACCTCTCCATTACTATAGTGTAATTCATAAACAACTTTAAAGTGATCTTTTTTCCGCAGATCTCGATTAAAATCTATATCAGATGCAAATATTTCGGCAATCTGGGTAGCAACGCTATCAGGTACGTTCGCACCATCCGTGGCGGCAAATAACGAGCTCCTTATTACCCCGGATTTCATTTTAATATGTGTTTCTATATTTAATGGGGATTTGTCTTCTTTAAAGGTACCATTAGTTTTTTTTAGCAATAAATGTTTTTTTCCACCAGGAAAATATCCTAGTGCTAATAATTTTCCTGAAGCAGTAGTCTGTGCATGAATAGTTTTTCCCGGGACTAATCTGCGCATAGTTTTGATATTTCTAGCATCATGCAAAAATTTTGATTTATCCTCTTTATTTACCTTAAGTCTGGAAAGTAGTGATGCTACACTGTCATTTTTCTGGATACGTTCTTGCTGCCAGAGTATTATGTCAGCATCATTAGTTTGGGGAATATTTAAAATAGGTAGATCGAGAACAATTTCCTGAACAGGAATATCTTTCAGAGGAGCATCAGGCGCTATACCAAAAGCAGCTACTACCCCAAATAATGGGATGCTAGATATAAGAACTAGTCGACGTAGGTTTCTTTTTGTCAGAGTCATTTGTCTTTATAACTATTTCAGTACTTGCCGTAAGGTAATTCTTTTGGTTTGTTTCACTGAGGAAGTTTATCACAAGAATAGGCCTGTTATGCGGAACTTAGCGCTGCTATAGCTGAGCAAACTCAGCAATATATATGTTGTATTAATTCTAGATAATCATAAATATGCTTATTAAGAAGGTATAAAGGGTTAGATTGTCTATAGGAAGAAGAGGTTTATATGTTTTATGTTTACAGTATTTTTTTAGAATTGGGTTATATATGTTGAATTCTCTTAAAGTTACATACTTAGGTTTATGCCTCTCATAAGCCTTGATAAAGTCTGCCTGGCCTTTGGTCATCATCAATTATTAGACCGATCAGATTTGCAGTTTGATCTGGGAGAACGGATTGCATTGATAGGTAGGAATGGGGGAGGCAAGTCTAGCCTGTTGCGTATCATAGCAAATGAAATTAAGCCAGATGATGGTAAGGTTTGGCGGGCACCAGCTTTGAAGATCGCCTACGTTCCCCAGGAGCCGGATCTAGACGTAACCTGCACAATATTTCAGGAGGTTTCCAAAGGGCTGGGTGCAGTCAGTCAAATGCTTTCTGATTATGACGAAGTCTCTAATTCATTGAGCAGCGGTGAGGGCGATATGGAAAAACATCTTGCTCAGCTACAGGAATTACAGAGTGCGTTGGACGATCAAGATGGTTGGCGCATGCAGGCAAGAGTAGAGGCTATTCTCCTTAAACTTAATCTTTCAGGAGGTGCTTTAGTTGAATCTTTGTCGGGTGGTCAGAAAAAAAGGGTTGCGCTAGCTCGTGCACTTGTTTTGTCACCGGATGTTTTGTTGCTCGATGAGCCTACTAATCACTTGGATTTTTCATCCATAGAATGGTTAGAAAAATTACTTAATGATTTCTCTGGAAGCGTAATCTTTGTTACTCATGATCGACGTTTTCTAGATAATGTGGCCACAAGAATAGTAGAGCTTGATAGAGGAACTTTAACAACATTTAAGTGCAATTTCGCCGAATATATAATAAAAAAGGCTGAATTTAAGGAAATTGAGGCTGATCATAATCAAAAATTCAATAAAATTCTAGCGCAAGAAGAGGCCTGGATTAGACAGGGAATAAAAGCACGCCGAACCCGTAATGAAGGTAGGGTAAGGCGTCTAGAAGCTCTTCGCATCAAGAGAGAGGCTCGTCGTGAGCAAGTCGCTGGGGTTAATTTAAATATAAACAAAGGGATAGATTCCGGGCATATGGTTGCTGAGCTTGAGCATATAAGCAAAAGCTATGGTAATAAGGTCATAATTAATGATTTTTCTTGTCGCATCATGCGAGGTGATCGAATAGGATTGCTGGGGCCTAATGGGGCAGGAAAATCAACCTTATTAAAATTGATATTGAACAAGCTGAATCCGGATGCAGGTAAGGTTCGGCTAGGGACAAAACTATCAGTTGCTTATTTTGACCAAATGCGCGAACAACTGAATGAAGAATCAACCCTAATTGAGACTATTAGTCAGGGTTCTGATTTCATTGAGATCGGTAAAGTTAGAAAGCATGTCATTAGCTATCTGGAAGATTTTCTTTTTGCTCCGCAGCGCTCCAGATCACCCGTAAAAACTTTATCTGGTGGTGAGCGAAATCGGCTTTTATTAGCACGTTTATTTTCACGCCCAGCAAACGTACTTGTATTAGATGAACCTACCAATGATCTAGATATTGAAACCCTTGAGCTGCTTGAAGCATTATTACAAGATTATGTAGGTACGTTGTTTCTAGTAAGTCACGACCGGTCGTTCTTAGACAACGTAGTAACTCAGGTGATCGCATTCGAAGGAGATGGTGTTCTGCAAGAATATATGGGTGGTTATGAAGACTGGGTTCGTGCAAAGAGTCTTTTGAAAGAAGATATGGAAAAGGTTACACGTCGGCGGAAAAAAAACCCGGTAGTAAGAGCACCAAAGCCAATTTCTCAGCCTAAGCTAAGTAAAAATGAGGCAGAAGAACTGGAGGTATTACTAGGGAAGATTGAGGCCTTGGAACAAGAGCAGTCAAGTATTAACGGTATATTAAGTGATGCCGAGACTTATCAAGATTCCCCTGACAAAATAGTAAAGCTACAGGTTCGCCTTGCAAGCATAGAAAAGGAAGTTCTGAATTATCTTGCTAGATGGGATGAGCTAGAAACTAAGAAGCTAAGGATTGAGAATAATTCATATAGTTAGCATCGGGGTGGATTCTGAAATTTCCTATAACTATTAGATATAAATCAGTAGTTAACCATACTTTTCCCTCATATTTAAATAGGGCTTACAAATAGAGCCATTATTGGCATTAGATACTTTTTAATGTATCATTCTTATATAGGATATTACTATCCGATTATCTTATTGAATAAGCATTGGGAAGGAAATCATTATATTTGAATAGGTCTTATAAATAGGGCTATATTTTGCAGAAGCAGGCAGACTTTGAATGACAACTGCATTTGCAACAAGATTAGAAAAAACAGTATAATATAAGCTTAGATTCAGCCTAGTGAAGTAGTTTTAAGTCCAGTTTGTATCAAAATACTTAGACGAGTAATGGTGCACAAGGCGACTTTTTAGGCATATAAATAGTTTTAAAAGGGGTGTACATAATGAAGAAGTTAGCAACAATGAAGATGCTGCTATGTAGTTCACTTTTAGTGATTTCCGTAACAGCGCAAGCAGAAGGTGACGCAGCTAAAGGTAAAAAGAATACGCAGATGTGTGTTGGTTGTCATGGGATAGATGGTTATCGTACAGCTTTTCCAAAAGTGTATAACGTTCCTAAAATTGGTGGTCAGCATTCAGCATATCTAGTACAAGCACTTCAAGCATATAAAACAGGTGCCCGCAGCCATCCTAGCATGAGAGGAATTGCTCAGAATCTTTCTAAGCAAGACATGGAAGACTTAGCCGCCTATTATGCTGGCAAATAATTTTTGATATAAAAACAAGGAAGTTATTATGAAAAGTTTTGTTATTACCGTATTTAGCGGTATGTTTTTACTGATTTCAGGGCAAGTGCTTGCTGGTGGTGACATTGAGGCGGGTAAGAAGAAAGCAGCAGAGGTTTGTGCTGCCTGCCATGGTCTTGATGGAAATAGTCCCAATCCTGCTTTTCCAAAAATTGCAGGGCAATACAGAACTTATCTTGAAAAAAGTCTAATTGAATATAAGACAGGTGAGCGTAAAAACGCAATTATGAGTGGTATGGCTGCAGCTTTAAGCACGGAAGATATTGATAATTTGTCCGTTTATTATTCTAGTCAGAGTGGACTAGCAACTAAGAAATAATTGGACAGATAAATAAGGCTACAAACCATTAATTATTTTGTTTTTAGTTTGAGATAGGGCGCAGCAGCGCCCTATTTTTTTGGCACATCCTTTCACTTATCTAGGCATTCAAGATAGATTGATGCATCCGGTGCAGATTGGTTACGTTGTGCTTGCCACAGCATTTCAGCAAGGCACTCCATAATTTGGTGCATTGTTTTGTGCTCATCTTTATTTTTCTTTTGTAAGCGGTTAAACCTTTCTTTAATTCCAGAAGGCTGGTCGATAGAGAGCTGTTCTTTGATAGCGATATGCATACTCATATGAAGAAATGGGTTAGTGTTTCCCATTTCAGGTGGGTAGTCTTTATCATGATATCTCTCCGTATCATCTAATATAGAATGATATTCCGGATGTAATAGAATAATATTAAGTGCAATTTTTTCCATATCAGAAAGTAATTCCTGGTGGTGATACTTGTGCCAAGTATCAAAGAAAAATTGACGGGACTGATGCCTAGATAATTTATACATTCAAGGTTTTTCTTTTAAATTTTAGGAACCTATTCTTAAAGTTTTTTCTCTTTAAAATCGCACATATCCTCAATGATGCACTCTGTGCATTCAGGCTTCCGTGCTTTACATACGTATCGTCCATGTAGGATTAGCCAATGATGTGCATCCTGATGAAACTGTTTTGGTACAAATTTTAGAAGTTTGAGTTCCACCTCTGATACATTCTTCCCAGTTGCAAGACCGGTTCGGTTAGATATTCGAAAAATGTGAGTATCTACCGCAATGGTTGGTTTTCCAAACGCAGTATTTAGGATTACGTTAGCAGTTTTATGTCCTACACCAGGTAGTTTTTCCAGTTCTTCCCTAGTCTGTGGCACAGAGCTATTATGATTTTGTATAAGAAGATTGCAAGTTGCTAAAATATTTTTTGCTTTGGTTTTATATAGGCCGATACTCTTAATATATTTTTTTAGTTCGATTTCTCCAAGAGAGAAAATTTTTTCCGGTGTATTGGCTTTTTGAAAAAGAATCTTTGTTGCAATATTTACACTTCTATCAGTCGCCTGAGCGGACAGCACTACTGCTATCAGAAGTTCAAATGGCGTTTTATAGACTAGTTCAGTAGTCGGATTTGGATTTGCTGCCTTAAGGCGGGAAAATATCTCAAACCGTTTGGATGAATTCATATTTAACAGCTGAAGTATTATCTAATATAAGCAATTTATATCAGACTATTCAGTTCTATTGAGTTATTTTTTCTTTCGGCATAGATTTTATAGCCGAAATATAATTAGAGGGCTTAAATTTTTCTATTTGTTTCGTGAATTTATTAGCTTTATCTTTTTTTTCACGCTCCAATCTTTTTATTCTTCGTTCATATCGTATTCGTAAGTGATCGGTTGATTTTTTTTCAAATTTATTTCCATATTTAAGATCTTTGTCACTTGCTATATAGGGATCATCAGCCTTTTTCTTAAGTGGAATGATTATTATGCAATCAACTGGACATGGAGCTATACAGAGTTCACACCCAGTACACTCTGGAGCAATTACTGTATGTAATTTTTTAGACGCGCCGACAATGGCATCTACTGGACATGCTTGAATACAAAAGGTACAGCCTATACAAGTTTCTTCGTCTATAAGTGCAACTGACTCTGGTTTAGGTAACCCATGCTTGGTATTTAGAGGCTTGGGCTCTACTCCTAGTAGAGTAGCTAACTTCTGTATGCCTTCTTTATTACCAGGCGGACACTGATTAATATCAGCAAGACCTTCTGCAATTGCTGTGGCATATGGTTTGCAACCGGAGAAGCCACACTTCCCACATTGAGTTTGCGGTAATATTGAATTAATTTTCTCTATCAGCATTTTTATGTAGAGCTAAAGTCTTTTACTTACAAGAAATCTTAACTGCATCGCGTACTAATTCTGGACCCTGATAGACTAATCCCGTATATATTTGTATCAAACTAGCCCCAGCATCAATTTTTTCTTGTGCGTCAGATGCGCACATAATGCCACCTACACCGATGATAGGTATAGCATCCTGAAGTACAGCATGTAATTGACGAATGATGTTGGTAGCAGTTTTTGTAAGTGGCGAACCACTCAGCCCACCACTTTCTTTTGAATTAGGAAGATTTTCTACCTCGCCACGTGATAGAGTTGAATTAGTGGCTATAACGCCATCAATTTTGTGCTTAATAAGCAGCGTGGCAATTGATGCCACTTGTGTAAAATCAAGATCAGGCGCGACCTTTACAACTAAAGGGGTATATTTCCCATAGTCTTTTGTAAGTTTGATTTGTTCAGATTTTAGTGTGCTTAGTAAGTGATCAAGTTCTTCAGTATTCTGTAATGCTCTAAGATTCGGAGTATTAGGAGAGGAAATGTTGATCACGATATAACTTGCATAGCAATACACTTTTCGCATGCATTCCAAGTAATCATCACAAGCTTTTTCCATTGGGGTATCATAATTTTTACCAATATTTATTCCAAGAATCCCTTGGTAGTTTGCTTTTTCAATATTCTGTACAACAGTATCTACACCATCATTATTGAAGCCTAATCGATTAATTATTGCATTAGCTTGTGTGATTCTAAATAAACGTGGCTTAAGGTTTCCAGACTGAGGGCGAGGTGTAACGGTACCAATTTCAATGAAACCAAATCCAAAGGTAGCAAGTGCATTGATATACTCTCCATTTTTGTCTAGCCCTGCAGCCAGTCCAATAGGGTTTGGGAAATCAAGGCCCATAATATTATGATGTTCACAGTCAATTGAATGGTTATGGAGTAACCTAAATTGGTGGGCATATTTAATCGCACACAACGTGATTCGGTGCGTAGTCTCAGGATCGAATTTAAAGAGTAGTGGCCTTAGTAGGGAATAGAGCATAGTTCTAATTCTAACCTGAAAAGTTGATTGAATCTCTTAGAGCAGTGATTTTGTTACGCTCTTACCAAATTATAAGAGATAATTGCTCTATTTTTTTCTCTATCTGATCCAAGTAAGAATATATGAAAACACCAATACTCCCAATTATTGTTTTTTACCTTCTAGGTAGCGGATTTGTCTGCGCAGAAACTGAATTAAATGATCTTAATGAGAAAGTAGAAACATTATATTTTCAGGGTAATTATGTGGGTGCGATCAGAGTAGCTAAAATGGCTCTAAAGATTGCAGAGAGAGACTTCGGTCAAGATCATTTTAATGTTGCTGCAAGTTTAAATAATCTCGCAGAATTATATCGCGCACAAGGGCAGTATACTATGGCAAAGCCACTCCTTAGACGCGCACTTTTAATTAATGAAAATGCTCTTGGGCCAGATCATATTGATGTGGCTATGAACTTAAATAATCTTGCGCTTCTACTTCACGCACAGAAGCAATATACAGAGGCAGGGTCTTTACATAAGCGCGCGCTCGAAATTAAAGAAAAAATCCTTGGCTCAGATCATTCTGATGTGGCAATAAGTCTAAATAATCTAGCTGCTTTATATTCTACTGAAAAAGGGTATAAGGAAGCAGAGAAGCTTTACAAACGCGCAATGTTAATTAATGAGAAAGTTTATGGGTTAGATCACCTGAGCGTTGCTACAAGCCTAAATGGGTTGGCTGTACTTTATGAGGAACAGGGGAAATATGAGAAAGCAGAGCCATTATATAGGCGTGCATTAAGAATTGTTGAGAAGGAGCTTGGGCCAGAGCATCCTACTGTAGCAGCAAGTCTAAATAACCTCGCATCATTGTATTCTATCCAAATGCTATATTCTCAGGCGAGACCACTTCTTAAACGTGCTTTAAAAATTTGGGTAAAGACGCTTGGTCCTGAACATCCTGATGTGGCTACAGGTCTTGAAAATTTAGCGCAGCTACAGCGCAAGACTCATCAAGATGAAGAGGCAGTTTTAACGGAGAAAAATGCAGCTAAAATTCGGGCTGTGATTCGGTGACAAAGAACTGAAGTGTTGATGAAGATGAGTTATTTAATAGATTCTATATCAAAACGCCATTTTTCTATTTGATGCTGATGGCTTACCGACTCTTTTAGTATGTGACTAAATTCTTTTCTTGGAATTTCACGTGCTCCAAATGAAGCAAGATGGGCGGTCTTCATTTGGCAATCAATCATACTGTAATTCCATTTTTGTAACTGCCTTACTAAGTGTACAAATGAAATTTTAGATGCATTGTCAATTTGGGAAAACATTGATTCACCAAAAAATACCTTACCTTGGGAAATACCATACAAGCCACCTTTTAGCTTGCCGTCTATCCAGGTTTCAACTGAATGCGCTAACCCCATCTCATGAAGTGTTGTGTATGCTGAGATCATATCTGGATGAATCCATGTTCCAACTTGGCCTTTACGTGGAGCAGCACAGGAATGTATAACCTCACTGAAGGCGCTATCAACGCGGATTTCATAGTCTCCTTTTTTTAAGATCTTATGTAAGGAGCGTGAAACTTTAAGTTCAGTGGGAAACAAAACCATACGTGGGTCAGGGCTCCACCATAAAATGGGCTCATTCTCATTAAACCATGGAAAAATACCGGAGCGATATGCTTGGATCATACGCTCTGGTGAAAGGTCCCCACCAGCTGCAAGCAAACCATTAGGTTCAACAAGGGCATCTTCTAAAGGGGGAAAGAATAAGCGGGATGTCAGCCAAAAAAGCATGATAATCTTATACGAGAAGGAGTAATTTGTTGATTTTACCTTTATTTTTAAAGTTTCTGGTTTAATGCTCGTTACATGGTATAAAGTTTTATAAGATATAGAAAAAAATAGAAAATTAGAGGAAAATAGAGTTGTATTTTTATTTATCAAATTCTAAGCAATAATAATCAAAAAATAAGAGAATAATATGGATGAATTTTCTAATCAAATAGCAAGCTATTTTACTGAAGTGCCAGGGTGGCCTTTTGTTTTAATTGCTTTCGCTCTCATATGTGCCGGATTATTTGAAATTTATAATCGGAAACGTCACGCGCGCGCTGTCAATAGATTTCGTTTATCTATTCATTCAATATTATCTGGTTTATATCCAGAGCCTATTAACTGGCCTAAAAATATAGATGTATACTTATGTGAAAAATTACCTGCAATGCAGAGGGCAATTGAGGAATTTAGATATAGAGTGCCTCAAGAGGATATCCCTAAATACAATGAAGACTGGCATAGCTACTATAAATTTTGCGACGAAATAACTGACGATAGTTGTAATGTAGAAGATCAAACTTCTGGTGAAGTATCACAAAAAAAGATTTTTCATACACTTGTTTCTAACATCTTAAGTCATGGGAAATAGATTTATCTGATTTTTCGTGGTTTTAATTTTGTATATAATTCGGTAGCGAAGGGCTATATATTAATGTAATAAAATTTATAGCCTAGCAATACTAAAGCTATGAGGGGTATAAGCTGGGCTAGCAAAGGGCAGACATAAGCATTACAAGGAGATGAAATATTAAGAAATAGCGCTATATAAATATTATCTGTGTTTGGAAGAGAAGCTATTGTTACTAATACAGATTAGTTTGCCGGAGTGATTGTCTACAATAAGCACGAAGAGAAATGTCTACATTAACTACATCTACTGCCTGGCTATCATTGCAGGATCACCAGCCAGTTATGGCGAAGCAGGATTTACGCGAACTATTTGCTCAAGAACCCCAAAGATTTAAGAATTTTTCATTGAAATTCAATGATATTTTAATGGATTATTCAAAGCATCCGATTAATCAGAATACGATTAATTTATTGTTAGCTCTTGCTCGCCAGCAGGGTTTAGAGAAAAAAATATCAGAGATATTTTGTGGTAAAAGGGTAAATTTCTCGGAGGACCGTGCGGCCCTCCATTTTGCTTTACGAAGAGAAGACGCCTTGATACTAGACGGTGTGGATATCATGCCTGAGATCCATGATGTATTAACGAAAATGGAGAGGTTTACCTCCTCTATTAGGAATGGTGAACGTAAGGGTTACTCAGGGAAGGCTTTTACTGACATCGTAAGTATTGGAATTGGCGGCTCTAATTTAGGACCGGCAATGGTAACTGAAGCACTTAAACCTTATAGTGCAAGTCACATTTCTTCACACTTTATTTCTAATATTGATGGTACTCAGCTATCGACGATTTTAAAAAAGTTAGATCCAGAAACGACACTATTTATTATCGCTTCTAAGACTTTTACCACACAAGAAACTATGGCTAATGCACGTTCTGCTCGTAAGTGGTTTCTAGCTCAAGGCGGTTGTGAAAAGGATGTCCAAAACCATTTTGTTGCAGTCTCTACAAATCGTATGGAAGTAGAGAAATTCGGAATTAATGTAGACAATATATTTAAGTTCTGGGACTGGGTAGGTGGAAGGTATTCATTGTGGTCAGCAATTGGCTTGCCTATTGCACTTAGTATTGGCATGGAAAATTTTTATTTATTACTTAAGGGCGCCAGAGAGATAGACCAGCACTTCATTGACGCCCCCATGGAAAGAAATCTGCCGGTTATACTTGGACTTATTGGAATCTGGCAAATTAATTTTTTTGGAGCCAAATCTCATGCAGTTTTGCCTTATGACCAATCTTTGCATCGTTTTCCAGCTTACCTGCAACAGCTGGAGATGGAAAGTAGCGGTAAACGGATAGATCGTAATGGCAATGAAGTGGATTATAGTACGGGAGCTGTAGTGTGGGGGGAGCCTGGAACAAATGGCCAGCATGCTTTCTACCAATTATTGCACCAAGGAACGCAAATTATTCCGGCAGACTTTCTGATTCCCTGTATAAGTCACAACCCCGTGGGTGATCAACATCGTTTGTTGATGGCTAATTTCATTGCGCAGACTGAGGCAATGATGCGAGGCAAGAGAAAAACGGAAGTTTGTGAGGAATATGAGGTGGAATTGCCCAAAGAAAGTGCTATAGATGATTCATTCAAAAAAATAATTCCACATAAGGTCTTCCCTGGAGGACGACCCACTACATCTATTCTATTTAAAAAACTAGATCCTAAAACATTGGGGTCTCTTATTGCACTGTATGAACACAAGGTATTCGTACAGAGTGTAATTTGGAACACAAATCCATTTGATCAATGGGGTGTCGAGCTTGGGAAACAGCTTGCAGGAAAGATTTTAGGTGAGCTGGATAATGAAATACAAATAACTTCTCATGATTCTTCTACAAATGGGCTCATTAACTATTTCAAGGAAAGCCGTTAGAAATAGTTATTCTATTAGATATGCGAACACTATCTCTGGTAATGCTCTATAAATGAGGCTGTATCCTTCAGCTTATTCTTGTCTAATAAAATGCTCACGGTAGTATTTTAATTCTGCAATGGAATCGTAAATATCTGCTAAAGCTTCATGTTTTCCCTGTTTAGTAAAACCTGCCAAAATTTCTGGCTTCCAGCGCTTAACTAGTTCCTTAAGTGTACTTACGTCCAGATTCCGGTAGTGAAAGTGCGCCTCTAATTTTGGCATCGTGCGAGCTAGAAAACGTCGATCCTGACAGATAGTACTCCCACACATCGGAGAAATACTTGGTGGGACATATTTTTCCAAAAAAATAAGCATGTCTCTTTCAACCTCATCTTCATTCAGTTTGGATGCTTTTACTTTATCAATTAAACCAGATTTTGAATGGGTAGATGTATTCCATTTGTCCATATTATCAAGCACTGAATCTGACTGATGGACTGCCAGAACGGGTGCTTCTGCCACTACATTTAATTGAGAATCGGTTATTACTAAGGCCACTTCTAAGATACGGTCACTATCAGGTAGAAGACCACTCATTTCCATATCAATCCAGATGAGGTTATTGTTATTTACTTGTGCCATAATAAAAGAGTAAGCCAGAATTGTTAATTTGCAATTGTGTCATATCATTAGCTATCAGTCACTTTTTGAATTTATTTCCCATGTGCCACCATTTTTAATTATGCCAATATTTACTGTTATATTTCTACTCGCTTTAGTGTGTACTGTTTCAATCAGAGTCTGGTTAGCTACAAGGCATATTCGTTATGTCTATATGCACCGGAATAGTGTTCCTGAGAATTTCTCTTCCCAAGTTAATCTTGATTCACATCAAAAAGCAGCTGATTACACCTGTGCTAAGACTCGTTTAAGCTATGCCAATATTTGCCTAGACACGGTATTGCTATTGATGCTAACTCTTGGAGGAGGGCTAAATGTTCTTAATTCCTTCTGGTCCAATCTGTTTAGTGATCCTCTGGTACAAGGCATGATATTTATTCTAGGTACAGTTTTGTTAATGGGGTTTGTAGAAATACCAGTTAATTACTACCGTACTTTTGTTATTGAGAAGAAGTTTGGTTTTAATAAAATGACTCGTACCATGTTTTTTGTAGACCTTATTAAGCAAGGTTTGCTGGGGATATTACTTGGACTACCTCTTTTATTTGGGGCTCTATGGTTAATGGAAAAAACAGGTGCTAACTGGTGGCTGTATGTCTGGTTGATGTGGGTAGGTTTTAATCTGATTATATTGTCTGTGTACCCTACTTGGATCGCTCCCATTTTTAATAAATTTACGCCACTAGAAGATGCCTCGCTCAAAGCACGTATAGAACAATTAATGCAGAAATGTGGATTCAAATCGAGTGGTTTATTTGTTATGGATGGGTCTCGGCGGAGTAGTCATGGAAATGCTTATTTCACAGGTTTTGGTAAAAATAAGCGTATTGTGTTTTTTGATACATTACTTTCACACCTCAATCCACCAGAGATAGAAGCGGTATTGGCCCACGAATTAGGACATTTCAAACGGAATCATGTTATTAAGCGTATTCTTTTGACTTTTACTATGAGCTTGGTTTTTTTATGGTTGCTGGGTTATTTAATGAACCAAGACTGGTTTTATCAAGGGCTAGGTGTGTTTTCTTCAAATGAAACTCTGGCTAATATATCCTCTCCTTCAACTGCCATGGCATTATTGTTATTTTTCTTAGTAATGCCTACATTTACTTTCTTATTTCAGCCGTTATCAAGTTTATATTCGAGGAAGCATGAATTTGAGGCTGATGCCTATGCAGTAGAGAAGGCATCTGCTAACGACCTTATTCAGGCACTTGTGAAGCTATATCAAGATAATGCCGCAACACTTACTCCTGATCCGCTTCATTCTGCATTTTATGATTCCCATCCACCTGCTTCGGTAAGAATAGCGCGTTTACAAAACTTAGCGCATAATTAACTTTATAGAAAGCAGGCAATAAAAATTTTCTATTACCCAACTTACAGGAGTAATAATGGCAATCTCTATCAATACTCTTGCGGCTAAACAATGTAAGTCGTGTGAAGGAAACGTGCCGCCACTTTCAACTGTGGAAATTGAAGAAATGTTGTATCAGCTTGATGGGTGGGAGCTTTTTGATGGATTGATAGTAAAGACTTATAATTTTAAAAATTATTATGAGGTTATGGCTTTTGTTAACACAGTGGCATGGATATCTCATCGTGAGGATCATCACCCTGATATAGCATTGGGTTACAATAAATGCCGAGTAGAGTATATAACCCATTCAGCAGGCGGCTTGTCTGAGAACGATTTCATTTGTGCAGCAAAGATTGATGTTTTATTTAAGGTTTGAATCTGGCACCTGACTCTTTACCCGTACTACCTGTTAGAGGACAAATAGTTGCTGCATTTGGCAGGCAGTATTTGGTCGAGATTGCTAATGGAGAGGTTCTTTCCTGCGTACTGCGTGGAAAAAAAAGTGGTGCGGTTTGTGGTGATCAGGTTCAGGTTAAGTGTACTACGGTTGGTCAGGGCGTGATCGAAAGTATTTTTCCTCGTAATACACTGATATATCGCAGTAATACTATTCGTAAAAAACTTATTGCTGCAAATATTACCCAAATTATTATTGTAATTTCTGCTGTACCTAGTTTTGATGAGGATCTGGTTAATCGTTGTCTCGTTACTGCCGAGAATCAGAATATTAAGGCCTTAATTGTTCTTAACAAGACTGATCTTGTTAATCCTACGCGTGCCGTATTGCCCAAGCTCTCACTTTATCAGAAGATAGGATATACCTTGGTACGACTAAGTGCAGAGAAAGATATCACACCTATTTTGCCATATTTACAAGGCCATCTAAACGTTCTGGTTGGTCAGTCTGGTATGGGGAAATCAACTCTTATCAACGCTCTTATCCCGGACGCCGACCGCGCTACTGCTAAAATTTCTAATGCACTTGATAGTGGGCG